>ERZ1034952.507-NODE-507-length-36150-cov-6.744009_pt1 | contig 36150 bp, 33 predicted proteins | sample MGYA00520625_ERZ1034952 | MGnify/ENA primary metagenome ERZ1034952 (study PRJEB33766, sample SAMN09781773) | gut metagenome | biome: gut microbiome | host: Homo sapiens | place: Madagascar | study: EMG produced TPA metagenomics assembly of the PRJNA485056 data set... | reverse complement strand
CACTAAACCGAAAAATCTGATTGTTATCAGTTTGTTGAGAGCATTTCTCGCTCGGCGGTGTTCCTTTCATAGTTAATTGCATGATTGAGATTGAAAAACGGGAAGATTTACGGTATAATAAAATATCGATAAATCGGAATTTGGTGAAGACAAAAATGATTATAAACATAGACTATAATTTGAAAGGTTCGATTCTTGATATTGGCGGAGGTGGCGAAGCTATTATCGGGCAAATGTATGGCGATAGGGTCACCGCAATAGATAATCGTCAGGAAGAACTTGACGAGGCGCCGAACTGCTGTACAAAGTTGTTAATGGATGCCGAGAAATTATCATTCTTCGATGGTTCGTTTGATAACGTGACTTTTTTCTATACACTGATGTATATGTCAGAAGAAATACAGAGAAAGGCTATTTTCGAGGCTGCCCGTGTTCTGAAAACTGGAGGAATAATGTGCATTTGGGATTGCACTATCTCTTCTGCTTATCCAGAACCTTTTGTTGTGGATTTAGATATTCAGTTTACCGATAAGAGAATCCATACTTCCTATGGCATTCTAAAACTTGACCCACAATCTTCGAATTCTATCAGTCAACTTTTGAAGAGCGCTGGTCTTAACATTGTTTCTCTGAAAGAGGAAAGTGGGCAGTTTAATATTACGTGCAGAAAAGATTAAGATAAATTCCGATTTATCTGTTAAACCCTCTGAAAACGCTGTATTTTCAAGGCATTTCGCCTATCTTGTGTTCCAACCTTATGTATTTTCCCTTGTTTTTGCCCTTACGAGCCGAAACAAGGGAAAGTTTTTTACTCTCCGCCGACCACCTTATCCAGCAGTCTTGCGGAAGTACGCTTCGCTTCCCTTGTAGCGTGAGCGTAAATATTCATTGTGGTACTGACATCGGCATGTCCGAGAAGCTCCTGCACATCCTTCGGCGCTGCCCCGTTTGAGAGCAGATTGCTCGTGAATGTGTGACGAAGTTGGTGGAAATGAAAGCCCTCCAAGCCCTCGACCTTTCTGCTTGCCGTCCTGCACATAATCCCTACCGTACTCGGTGATTCGTATGCGCCGTCAGGTCTGAGGCAGACAAAGGATATTTCCTTGTACCCCTCTGGGATTTCATCTGTCCTCGGCAGGCTGTAAACCTCGTAGTAAGTACGGTCTTTTTCCTTCACCTCGGTGTAGTAGTTGAGGTGGTAAAGCCCGCCATACTGGAGGCGGTTTTTGTGCTGTTCGGTTTTCGCCGCTTTGAGGATCGCCGCCAGCGTGTCGCAGAAGTCCACGGTACGGACTTTCTTCCGTTTGGTCGCTCCTATCTCGGTTTTATGCCTTGCCCCGTTGTAGCGCATACTGCGGCGCACCGTAAGGTACTGCTTGTCAAGGTTGACATCCTGCCAAGTCAAGCCGCAGACTTCGCCGATGCGAAGCCCCGTGTAGTAGGCAATCTGAATGGGCAGTAAAGCGGGGTTATCTTTCTTTTTCAGAAATTCCTCCAGCTTCAGATATTGCTCATGGCTGAGCGTGGGTGTGGAATCGGTATTGCCGTCCTCGTCCGAAAACAGGTCATAGTCCTCTTTTTTGCCCCGCCATACCACATACTGCATCGGGTTGAAGGTAATCAGCCGTTTGGGGAATACCGCAAAGTGGAACGCTCCTTGCAGGACTGCCGAGAACAAACGCAGATACCCTTTGCTAAGTGCCTTTGCCGTTGTACCGTCGGGATTTGTCCCGCCGAAGCTGAGAAAATCCATATACGCCTGCAAATGGTCGGCGGTGACGGTTTTCAGCTTTCGGCTGCCGATAGGGTGCTGCTTGATACGGTTTACCGTACCCTGATATGCCATTACCGTACCGTTGCTGAGACTGCCGGGCTTTAGTTCTTCCTCCACCCACATATCCAGCAGCATTCCCACCGTGGCGTTTTCAGACTTTGCAACGAATTTCTTTTCCTCGTAGTCCTCCATCGCCTTGCGGAGCAGGGCTTCCGTTTCGGATTTGCTTTCTGTTCCCACGAATTCACGCTGTACCAGATTGCCGCTTTCATCTTCGATATAGAAGCGGTAGTACCACTTTTTGCCTTTCTTTCTTACAGAACCTTTTGCCATAGATAAAAACTCCTTTCTATCCGTGGCAATCGGGACTGTGACATATGGTGTGCGTAAAGTAAAGAATGTCACTTTTGCCGGTTGGTTTCAATCGGCATATTTTTTTGTCAAGGTGCCACGGAATTTTCTTTTTCGGCAAGCCTGTTTTCGGCTTCCGTCACTATCCCGAAGAGGTCGCCCATAGATACTTTGGTGCGTCCCTCATCGTAGATATGTAAAATTCCGTCTAAAAAACGCTTCATATCTTCGATAGGTATTTCCATTTCTTTGCGGTAGACCCGTTCTTCGATTGCGCCCACTTCAATCGCATACCGCATAATCGACTGCTTCAAGCCCTCGTCCTCCGCCACACGGTCAACCTCCGCCATAGCGTTGGCAAAGTAGTGGCACAGCACCGAGTACAGGTCAATCATCTTGCCGAGGAAGGTGGTAAGAAGCTGCTGGTGCGGCTCTCCGCTGACCGTGGAGGAAACCGTATCAAGGTACTTTTTGATATGCTCCTCAATGTCCTTTTGGCAGAGCGTGCGGGCATCATATTCCTTTTCCTCGGAAAGCCCTGTCAGCCATTCGGGAGTGGTAAGCAGCGCATCGGCAAGACCGTTGATAATCATAGTACGCTTCGGGTCAACGCCGTCTGCTTCATACCGCTGAATGGTGGATTTGTTTACGCCGATACGCTTTCCAAGCTCAGGCATGGTAAGGTTTAGTTCTGTTCGGCGCTCTTTTACCCGTTCACCGACTTGTTTTGCGGTGAATTCAATTTCTTTTTTCAAGGTTTTCACCTCCTGACGAGTATCATTATAGCACATCAAAATGCAGATTGCAACCCTGAAACGGGATAAATATTAAAAAAATTCCTAAACAGTTGCAAAACAGGTTGACACGAGATTGCAAAATAAGTATAATTAGGATTGTACAGTTGCAAAACAAGTATTTCAAAAGGAGGATGAGATAATGAACGCAGTTAAAATAGGTATGACCATCGAGGAAGCCGCCGAATGTACGGGTATCGGCAGGAACACCATGCGGAAATTGGTGGACTGGGGCAAGCTGCCTGTCTTAAAGGTAGGGCGCAAGACCATTATCCGAAGGGACACGCTGGAGCGTTTTATGACGGTCAATCAAGGCAGAAATCTTCTCAATCAGAATGATGTCCGCCGAGTAGATTGACCGTTCTTAAAGCCCTCGGCGTTTGAGAGCGAAATACACTCCTCGCACAAATCTGTCGATTTGTACTCAGGGTATTTCGCCCCTGCGGGGAGCTACCGTATCAACGCTTGCAGGAAATCCCTGCCGCTTTTGATACGGCGCTGTTCCGTCAGCAAAGCCGCCGAAACAGCAGCAACCGTCAAGACGGTTGCAAAATGAGAACGGTATATTTTAAAGAAAGGTTGGATTATGGCAAGACACAGCTTCATACAGATGTCGAAGCTGCCTAATGTCAAAGGACGAATATCGTATATCACCAGCCACGCAAGACAGGAAAATCTGTACGCCACTTACCGCACCGCCGACAATGCCTTTTGGAATAATCTCGCAAGGGAGAGCCGGCAGGAGTTCCAGCGCAGCGGCGCAGAGGGGAAATGTATTGAGGCAAGGGAGCTGATTATCGCCCTGCCCGAAGTTTACACGCAGTACGAGCCGCAGCAGGTGCTTGAGGATTTTACAGATGAGTTCCGCAGGCGGTACGGCGTGGAATGTGTGTCGGCATTGCACCACAATAAGCGCAAGACCAATTACCACATTCATCTGATTTTCAGCGAAAGGAAGCTGCTTCCTGAGCCTGATGTGAAGATTGCCACAAGAAGCGTATTCTTTGACGAAACAGGCAAGCGGGTACGCACCAAGAAGGAAATCACAGGTGAGGACGGGCAGATAAGAAAAGGCTGTACCATTATCAAAAAGGGAGAGGTTTACGAAAGCCATCTGTTCACCGTAAAGGATGACCGCTTCAAGAGAGAGCCTTTTCTTCGGGAGGTAAAAGAGGATTATACAAACCTTATCAATCTCCATATTGAAAACCCTGAACAGCACCTGAAGGTATTTGACAAAAACAGCGTGTACCTGCCGACAAAGAAAATAGGCAAGAACAATCCCAAAGCCGAAGAGATTGCAGCCGACAACGCTACAAGGCAGGAATGGAACAGGACAGCGGACATGGCACTTGTATCGGGGATTGAGGAGGCTAAAATACTGGAAATCAAACAAACCGAGATACACGACAAGGTTAGCCAATCCATTAAAAGCGAGGGCTGGCTGCCGAATCTGTTCCGCCGTATCGTGAACAAGGCGAAGGACATTTTACAAAACCTTATCCGTGAATACGGGATACCGCCGAAGCCCACGCTGGATATTGATATGACAGAGTTCTGCACCATGCGGAATCTAATGATACGGGTGCAGGGTGAGGCAAGAGGGATTAGGAATTTGCAGGACAACATTCTGCCCAAGCTGAAAACACAGCTTGCAGAAACAACAGGGATTTTCAAGGGCAAGGAGCGCAAAGCCCTTACCGAGCAGATACAGCAGACGGAGCAAGAAATTGACCGCAGGCTGGATAAGCTCCCCGATATTCTCAGGGAGGACGGTTATCCCGATGTGCAGGCATTCATGGCGACCTATCGGGAGGCGGAAGCCGTTGTGGAACAATACAACCGTGACCTTGCCGAATGGGAGCGTCAGGTGAAACAAAAGAGCAGACCGCCAAGACCGCCCGAAAAGGAGAGCGTCCGAAACAGGCTCAGACAGTTGCAGGAGCAGGGCAGACAGCAAAAGCCACGAAAGAAATCCTTTGACAGAGGCAGCCGATAGGCGAAGAAAAACCGCCGCTATGGTTTTACCCATACACGGCGGCATACATATAGAGATTAGTTTTCCTGTTTCTTTATAACGGTTACTTTCAAGTTCTCTGCTTCTATCAGCGTTTCCTGCTTGCACTTCGGGCAGTAGAGAGGATAGTTTTTCAAGACCGTATCATATCTTGTTCTGTCACGGGTTTTGTTGCCACAAACAGGACATAATATCCATTCGGCTTGTTTCTGCATACACTCACCAATCCTTACGGTATTTCGTCAATTAACGTTACCGTCCATTTTCCATCTAACTGTTCAATATCCCAACGTGAATATGCTTCTCCGTTACCAGAAATGAGAGTATCATCCTTATCGTAATAATCGGCTGAATATTTCACCCAGATATATCCCTTCCCATTTTCCTGTTTGGTGGTTACAAGTTCTATCGAAACATCTGCCCGAACCGCCTTATCATCAAAGAAATAGTATCTTTCTAACGCACCGCAGTCCTCTTTATTCGTACCGTCTCCTGACCCGCAGTAAGACATAATATCCTTTGCTTCTGCTATGAGGTCATTTGCGACCTTTAGCTGTGTTTCATCGGTACACTCGATTTCCATTTCATCGACCTTTTCCTGACCATAATGCTTCACAAGTGTCGAAACGCCTTTACCGCCGCAGGCGGAGAGACTGATTACCATCGTCAAGAATAGAATAGCACATAAGAATTTTTTCATAGTTGACCTCCGTTTTTAGCAGCGTTACGCTTGCTTTTTAATTTAATCCAATCCTTTGCAATGCTCTCATTGCGGTTTACTGATAGGATAATTCCAACAAGTGCCATATCGTAAATAATGAACATTCCTCCTGTTACAACGAAGGGGACGCACATAAAGAAGTTCGGAAGAACCCCAATGTCGGATAAGGCAGTGAAAACAATTCGTAAAATATAAATCAACAGCACGGTATTGGTTAGAAGTTTGCCAACCTCTGTATCCTGCTTTTTTGAAGTCCTGTAAAGGATAGCAAACAATATCCCGAATACAAACAGCAAAAATACAAGTGAAAATTTTCCGTATTCGTACAGGAGCAGGGTGATTGGGTGGTCATAGAAGTAGCTCATTACCTTCACATCAACAGGCATTCCGCTTTTTCCAATTAACTCCGCTTCACGAAACACCGAAAAGAAATCGAGCTGTTGTAAATATCCTGTATTTTCCTGCAAGCGAAAAAGATGATAAAAGCGGCTTAACAGGTACACTCCGATAATAAGAAAAATCAGCATACAAGCCACACCGAAGATATTAACACGATTCCATTTCAGCCATTTTAATTTTAACCCGCAGCAAAAGATGAATAGCTCGCAAGCCAACAGCAACACAAAAACTGGAAACGCTTGATTTATTAACGCTAAAGTCAGCGGAAAAATAGCATATAGCCAGTAATGTATGATTTTTGTCTCGCTTTCACTGTTCTTTTCATAAAACAGGATTCCGACCAAAACAATCGGATAGCATAGCAGCAGGTAGAACAGAAAACCGTATCCAAGCGGTGCAAATCCGTTCCATAATTCATAGAGTAGCCCGAAGATTGCCGCCAGTGAGAGCAGTCCGTATAACGCTCTTGGAAAGCGAATTAAGACAGTGTAATCAATAAAATACAAAAAAGCAGCAACACAAACTCCAAGCACAATACCGATTATCTTTGGTACGGTCAGGGATATTGAGGTTAGCATAGCAGAGATTAGAATACCACTCAGCAGCAACACGCCTGCTATGAGCAGCAACAGCCAATTCACTTTCGGGCGGTGGACAATATCAAGCTCTGTCCCAACTACATCTGCATCGCCCATTTCTTCAATGGCTTTTCTCATTGCTTCTTTCTGATTCAGACCGTTTTCCCGCAAAGCATCGTATTGGTCGTTTATGTGGTCAGAAAGCTCTCTTGTTGCCACAACCTTTGCTCTGCTCCAACGAATGTATCTTTGAACATCCTTGATATATTCTTCGGGAGAATTATATTCCTGCAAGCAAAACACCCCCCGACAAAACCTTATTGACTGCGGCAGAGTAGCTTTCCCACTCAGACAGCCGCACCACAAGAAATCTTTTCCCTTCATCTGTAATCCTGTAATATTTTCTTGTTTTCCCCGCAACAGTTTCTCCGTCATAGGACACAAGATACTGCTTTTGCTCTAAGAGATGGAGCAGAGGATATAATGTTCCTGCTTTCAATTCAAAAGTATGGTCGGATTGCTTCGCAAGTTCTTCTATCATCTGATACCCATACATATCTTGTTTTTCAAGCAGCTTCAAAATCAGCATATCTGTATTCCCTGAAATCAGAGATTTATCAATTGCCATATATGTCCCTCCTTGTATCGACAGTCTACATATCGATTATATATAGATTGCCGATATAAGTCAAGAGGCAACAGACAACATTCATAAAAAGTTTGCTTTTGGATTGCCAAACCCTATGTTTTCAGCATAATCTCTCTACTGTAGCGCTTTTAACCCACAAATGCCTTGTGTTAAGCCATATTCTCGTCATAAAATACGAGGGGTAAGGCATTTACACCTTTACCCCTCGCTTTGCGTTACCGCCAGTCTGCTATGCGAAGATGATTTCTTTATTCACAATCTCCATCGCACAAGCCCGTATATTATTCATTCTCCTGACCCATTCTAAGGCGTTTTCCGCCTTTAATTGTTCCGTGATACCCTGTGCCTGCTTCATGCCATCTATGAGCCGTTCAAAGCGTTCCTGCGCCTGTTCGTTGATGCCGGAAAGATAAGTGTTGAGCTTACCGCTGGTCAGAAGTGTTGTGTAGGTTGCTTTTCTATGTTCTTTCAGGTAGCGTTTGTGCCGCTGTCCCCATATCCCGATAGGCTTTTCTTCTTCGGGTGGCAAGCTAAGGCACGGCAAATAGTATTCGCCTTGCAGTTCATACCAAAGACCGTTGTTTTCATCATAAATGTACTTGTCCATCTTGAAATCCTCCAGTATAATATATTCGCACATATGTCACAGTTTCCCGATTGCCACTTGTTTTTATAGCTTGTTATCAGATTTTTCTTCCCTTATTTTTGCCCTTATGAGGTGGCGAGGGAAGCATAAACGCAAGTGAAATCGTATAAAGGGATAAGGCGGACACATTGCGATAAATCCTTTGTTTTCAAGCGTTTTGGAGGATTTTATTAAAGCCCTATGAGGGGCAGTAACCACTTATGAAATCGTGGTTTTCAAATTCAAGTTTGTCTAACTGAATAAACTACATAGCCAAACGCTGCTCAGCCGAGCGTTTGGCTTATTTTTATGGAAAGGAAGGATGAACGCTACTACGCCGAGCTTCATTCTCTCGCAGACTGCTCCCATGTTGTCCCCGATATCATCGCGTCCACACTCAAGGATATCACAAGAGAAAGCGACAACAGGCAAGGGCGGTTGCTGTTTAAGCCGGCGGTTGAGCTTGCTATCCTTCAGAATGTGGTAGCCGCAAACTACGGAATCAGCAAGACAGATCTCGAAAGGCTTCGCGGAATCTGTGTCAACGAGGTCAAAAAAATCAATGGTTCCATCACTTTTGACGAAGCAATCGGATGGCAAAGCTGATTCGGAAAGTCAACTACTACAAGCCCGGACGGTCGAAATCAATGGGCGGTTACGCCAAATATATCGCCACGCGCGAGAATGTTGAGAAGAACGAAGACAAGGTTTTGCATCTGAAATCGACCGAAAGTCAGCAGGAACTGATCGAAAAACTGCTCCGCGATTTTCCCGAAAGCATTCACAGCGAAGAATCTCAGGCATACTGTTCCGACGGAACAAGAGAGAATGCAAGCGAGTATATCACGCGGACTCTGGAAGATAACATCCCGCAGATTATCGATTCACCAACCTATGCCGACTATATTGCAACCCGTCCGAGAGCTGAACACATCGGTTCTCACGGGCTGTTTTCTTCTGGAGATGAACCGATTGTCCTTTCCAAGGTATCTGAAGAACCGAACGAACACGCGGGTAATGTGTGGGTAAAGATTTCCGTTCTCCTCGTAGGTGCGGAATTCTCCCGTTACCGTAATTTCAGTAACCTCAAATCCGCCGCCGGTTCCGCAGCTTGGCTGAAAAGCAGGCGCTTCTCCTCCTCCGCTCCTGAATCCGATGTCGCCGCCTGGCTCGACGGGCTCGGGCTGTGATTCGTTCGATGCTCTTTGTAAAGCCTGTTGTAAAACGGTTTTAATGTCTCTTGAAAAATCGGAGGTCGATGCCCCTAAACGGCATCGACCTCCGTGGTTTTTGTGTTGTTTTGTTGCGGTCGCCGGAAATCGGTAAGAGCTATTTCATAAGCCCCTCTATTACCTTTTGAATGATATTATCATTGAATTCCTCATACAGAGTATTGTTGAAAACGTTGTTCCTGTAAATCTGCGGTGTAACATCAACGGTGATCGGCGTAAAACACTGCTTCCAACGGACGGAAATGCCCGTTCCCAATGAATCGGAGGCTTCCTTTTTTGTATCTTTTACAATGCCGACCGCTTTGATCAACAATTGCTTTGTCTTTGGTGCAAAGGACTTTATATATATCAAGTCTCCTGCCTTTATTGAATCAAACATCCGGTACAGCGCAGGTGCATCCGGCTCGTTCCAGCCGATATAAGCGCGTTTGTCATTGAGAAATTCATCGGTTTTGTCTGCGGGGCTTGAATTTTTATAATAAGCTCCGATTCCCCAAACTGCCATTTTTATTCACCTCAATCCTTGTTCGTTAAGGTCGATAAGCGACACATCATCCAGTAGTTCGGCTTCGAATAAAGCGTTGATTCGCTTGATAACGTCTTTACTCATCTTCAGCGATTTGTCGGAAACGATCGGAATCAATGTGTTGTTTAACATTTGATTGTGGTGCTTTTTTTCTTCTGCCTCCTCGTCGCTGTCGAATGAATATATTTCTTCTTCATTTAGATCTGTAAAAGTATCGTATAATAGAAAATGTCTAGCAGAATAAAGCCAATAGTTAAGTACTTTATTGCCGTTTCGGTTATTGCCTGCTACAAGTAAAACGATGTTATAGTCGTCACACCACGCATCTCTGAGCTCAAATGAGGCGGAGTCTATCAAGCTGTCAACCACATTTTTACTAAGAAAAGCGACTTTGTTTTCGGTGATTACATCATCTTTTTCGTCTTTCGTTTTTGCTGCTGCATATGCTTTTTCATAGTCGCCCAAAGCCATATAATCTTCGGCAGACTTGAATATCTTCGGGACAAAAATCACGGCAAGTGCCGCAAGCAGAATTACAGCGCCGGCGATAATTGCAATTGCGACAACCTTTTTCTTTGCCGGGGATTTTTTTCTGCCCGCTGCGGCATTGCCCGCAAGCGCGACCTTCTGACCGCAATTAGGGCAAAACTCCTGCCCGTTTTGCAGTTCCGCTCCGCATTTGGCGCAAACACTCCTTTCCGGTGTTTTTTTCGGTGCTCCGCATTTCGGGCAGAATGTCTGCCCGGCTTCCAGCGCGGCGCCGCAATTTGCACACACATCCGCCGCATTCGTGCGCTGCTCTGCAAAGCTCGTATTTTCTTCGTACTTGTTCATTTTTTCTCCTCCGTTTTTTGTTCCTTTTATTTCGCTCGATCAATCTGCTGAATTCAGTAGTGCATCAAGATCGATAAATGTAGCGACTTTTAGTTGGTTGGACTCGCACAAAGCGTTGATTCGCTCAATGCTGTCGTTATTTACCCCACTCTCTTTAGTAAACACAAAACGATAATAAAATCCCTTCTCGGTCTCCTCAATAACATACGGGCCTAACCATTCATTAGGCCCCGCGTGATAAACACAACGGTAATACAAATGATCCGCTGAACATATATAAACAAATATTTGTGTTATACTGCTTTTGTCGTAATTATAGTCTATCCATGCATTTCTAAGCTCAAATCCAGCGGAGTTATAGAATTCTTCGAGCACCATCTTACTGCAAAAAGCCACTGCGTTTTCAGCCATTACAGCATTTTTTTCGTCTTGTGTTTTTGCTGCTGCATATGCTTTTTCATAGTCGCCCAAAGCCATATAATCTTCGGCAGACTTGAATATCTTCGGGACAAAAATCACGGCAAGTGCCGCAAGCAGAATTACAGCGCCGGCGATAATTGCAATTGCGACAACCTTTTTCTTTGCCGGGGATTTTTTTCTGCCCGCTGCGGCATTGCCCGCAAGCGCGACCTTCTGACCGCAATTAGGGCAAAACTCCTGCCCGTTTTGCAGTTCCGCTCCGCATTTGGCGCAAACACTCCTTTCCGGTGTTTTTTTCGGTGCTCCGCATTTCGGGCAGAATGTCTGCCCGGCTTCCAGTGCAGCGCCGCAATTTGCACACACATCCGCCGCACTTGTGCGCTGCTCTGCAAAGCTTGTGTTTTCTTCGTACTTGTTCATTTTTCTCCTCCGTTTTTTGTTTTATTTCGCTCGCAAAAACGCGAGTCAATCACATGGCAGCCGTTTGCTTTCCTCAAAAACACTGCATTTTCAACAGCTTTCGCCGGGATTCGCTTTACATGATATACTGCATAATCCGCATTATGTTGTACTTAGGATATATAAGGAACCGCCGATGAGCGGCGGCGGTTGAAAAAGGGCGTAAAGAACCAAGCCTTCTCGGGATTGTCGAAAAAAGACAAGGCGAAAAGGCTTTGTTGTCGCGCCCTTTTACAAGAAAATACCGGGATATTTCTGCTTTTTCAAAAAAGTGCTTTACAAATCATCTGTTTTATGCTAAAATATGCGTGGAAGAATTTCTTTTGCTGTGCCGAAACCGGGTGCCGTTACAACATAATGCGGATTATGTTGCTGCTGCCGGTTCGGGCGGCTTTTTTTATTCCGCGCTACATTATCAGCCGCATACGCTCCATACGGCGGCGGTGCTCCGTGCCGGTGGAGATGATATAAATGCGCGTGGTGTTTATGCTGCTGTGGCCGAGGATATCCGCCAGCTTTGCAATGTCTTTTTCAATGCCGTAAAATACACGGGCAAAAAGGTGGCGCAGGTTATGCGGGAAAACCTTTTTCGGGTTTACGTTCGCCTCCGCGCAAAGCGATTTCATCTCCCGCCAGATATTCGTGCGCCCGAGCGGCTTGCCGGTGCGCGTTACAAAGATCATGCCGCTTTTTATACCCTGCTCCGCAGCATAGCGGAGCAGCTTTTGTCTTAACGCCTTCACGATAAACACCGTGCGCGTTTTCGCCTTGCAGCTTACCGCCGCTTCGCCGCGCCGGACCGATTCGACGGTTATATATTGCAATTCGCTCACGCGGATGCCGGTGCCGCATATTGTTTGCAGCAGCAGGCAGAGCCGCAAATTTTTCCTGCGCTCCGCCGCTTTGCACAGCCGGGCGTATTCCTCCTTTGTCAGCTCCTTTTCCTCCGGGCAAAAGACCTGCTGCTGGAGCTTTAGGGACTTTACCCTTAAATCCTGTCTGCCGAGAAACGCAAGGAAGCTGTTGAGGCTTGCAAGCATACTGTTCACGCTGCGCACGGCATAGCGGCGCTGCAACCGGTTTTTGTATGCAATTATTGTTTCCTTTATGATTTCCGCGCCGTGCGCATATTCCGCAAACGCCTTGACATCGCGGATATACTTTCCGACCGTTGCCGCGCTGCGCTCCTCCGAAATAAGCTGTGCCTTGAATTCGGCGATTTTCGCCGATAGTGATCGACCTTCCATCGTGTTTACCTCCGGGTGTTTTAACGCCATTCTACCAAAAAGGCAAAGAAACAATAAATACCGGATTGTAAGCAAAAAGCCAGCAGCCCACGCACACCGAGGGGCTGTCTTTTTTTGCAATGCGGCAAAGAAAAATGTTGAAAATCCCGCGCGGGAATGATAGAATGAATTATTATGACGGCACACGGAGGCGCGCATGAGGTACAAAAATGTTTTCTGGGATTGGAACGGCACCGTTATCGACGATGCCGCCGCTTCGCTTTCCGCGGTGAACGCCATGCTTGCGGACAAATGCCTTGCGCCGATAACGCTCGAGCGCTACCGCGAGCTGATAGACGTGCCGATAATCCGGTTTTACGAGCGGGTAATGGATATTTCGGGCGAAACGATGGAAACGCTTGCCGAGAAGTTCAATGCGTATTACGAGGAATTTCTTCCCGAATGTCCGGTTCGGAGCGAAACTCGCAGCCTGCTTTTGAAGCTTTCAAAGCTCGGCGTGAGGCAATATGTTTTTTCGTCGAGCGAAAAGGGCATTATAGAATCCGGCATAGAGCGTTACGGGCTGGGCGGCATTTTTTCGGAGGTACTCGGCGCTTCGGACAGGCGCGTGGAAAGCAAGGTGGAGCGCACCGCGGCTTTCTTTGCGCGGGAACGGCTTAAAGCATCCGAATCGGTGTTTATCGGCGATATGGCGCACGATGCCGAAACGGCGCGTGCCGTCGACGCGGACTGTATCCTTGTCGCCTGCGGGCATCAGAGCATTTCGGCACTCCTGCAGACCGGCGCACCGACCGTCGAAGATACCGCATCGCTTGAAAAAGCGATTTTCGAACAGCAATAATTCCGCGTTTTGCGGGGGGGAAACAAAGGGGAAATATATGAAAAAGATCGGCTTTGACTGCGACAGGTACGTCGCGCTTCAATCTGCGCATATCCGCGAACGGCTCGAGCGGTTCGGCGATAAGCTTTATATCGAATTCGGCGGCAAGCTTTTCGATGATTATCACGCATCCCGCGTGCTTCCCGGGTTCAAGCCGGGGATAAAGATCGCCATGCTTTCGGAGCTGAGGGACGAGGCGGAGATCGTCATTGTCATCAACAGCAACGATATTGAAAAAAACAAGGTCCGCGGGGACCTCGGCATAACCTACGATCAGGACGTTCTTCGGCTTATTGACGCATTCCGCGCCACGGGGCTTTATGTCGGCAGCGTCGTGCTTGCGCAGTATAATTCCCAGCCCGCCGCCGTCGCATTCGAAAAGCGGCTCGAAAAGCTCGGCGTGACGACGTACAAGCATTATTCCATCGAGGGTTACCCCTCCAATATCAAGCTTATCGTAAGCGAACAGGGCTTGGGCAGAAACGATTACATAAAAACCTCGCGCAGGCTCGTTATCGTCACGGCCCCCGGCCCCGGCAGCGGCAAAATGGCGACCTGCCTTTCCCAGCTCTACCACGAGCATATGCACGGCATAAAGGCGGGGTATGCGAAGTTCGAAACCTTCCCGATCTGGAATCTTCCGCTTAAACACCCCGTAAACATAGCATATGAGGCGGCGACCGCCGATCTGGACGATATCAACTGCATAGACCCGTTCCACCTTGAAGCATACGGCGTACAGACGGTGAATTACAACCGCGATGTCGAAATATTCCCGGTGCTCAATGCGATTTTCGAAAGGATATACGGCTCCTCCCCTTATAAATCCCCCACGGACATGGGCGTGAACATGATCAAATCGGCGATAATCGATGACGAAGTCTGCCGCGAGGCGGCAAAGCAGGAGATTATCCGCCGCTATTACGAAGCGCTCTGCCAGCAAAGAAAGGGAATGGGCGGCGATGCCCCCGTATACAAAACCGAAATACTCATGAACCAGTGCGGCATTTCGCCGGAGGATCGCCCGGTCGTCGGTGCCGCCAACAAAAAGGCGGAATCCACCGGAGCTCCCGCCGCCGCGATCGGCCTGCCGGACGGCAGGATAGTCACCGGCAAGACGAGCGCCCTGCTCGGCGCTTCGAGCGCAATGCTGCTGAATGCGCTTAAATGCCTTGCGGATATCGACGACGATGTTCTTCTTATGTCCCCGACGGTCATCGAACCGATACAGCGGCTCAAAACCGGTTTCCTGGGCAACCACAATCCGCGCCTCCACACCGATGAGGTGCTTATAGCGCTTTCGGTCTGTGCGGTGAGCGACGAAAACGCCCGCGCGGCGCTGGATTGCCTGAAAAGCCTTGCCGGCTGCCAGATGCATTCCTCCGTTCTGCTTTCGCAGGTGGATGAAAAGCTGCTCAAAAACCTCGGCATAAACCTCACCTGCGAACCGAAATACCAGACAAAAAAACTGTTCCACGCAAACTGAAAGGCGGTAATCCCATGACAAAAGAACAGGCATTGAATAAACTCAATCAATACGAAAAAACCTCGCTTGCGTTAAATCACGCCGGCGGAGTGCTTTATTACGACGGAGTGACCGCCGCCTCCAAGGGCAGCTACGAAATACGCGCCGTCACGGCGGGCGAGCTTTCGCGGATGCAGTACGAGCTTATCACCGATGCGGAGTTTATCGAAGCGCTTGAGGTATTAAGGCAGGATAACGCGCTCACGCCCGTGCAGAAGCGCCTTGTGAGCGAGCTTTACCGCGATTACGAGCGCCGTTCGAAGATACCCAAGGAGGAAGCGGTCGCCTTTGATATCCATGTAACGGAGGCGGAAGCCGTGTGGGACGAGGCGAAGAACAACAGCGATTTCGCCGCGTTCGAACCGTATCTGCAAAAGAATTTCGATACAATGAAGCGCTTCGCTTCCTATACCGACCCGGGCAGGGATCCGTATGAGGTCTATCTCGACCGTTACGAGCGCGGGCTGACCCGTGCGCGCTGCGACGGATTTTTCGCCGCCCTGCGCAAAAGGCTCGTGCCGCTGATCGAGCGCGTTGCGAATGCACCGCAGCCCGACCGTTCGGTTATAGAGGGCGAATTTCCGGTCGGACTTCAGCGGGAGCTCACCGAAAAGATCATTTCCGTCATGGATATCGACAGAAGATATCTCACCGTCGGCGAAACCGAACACCCCTTCACGACGAGCTTCACAAAAAAGGACACGCGCATAACCACGCATTATTACGAATCGGATGTCGCAAGCTCGCTTTACAGCGTTATCCACGAGGGCGGACACGCACTTTACGATATGAATTCGGACGATTCGCTTTTCGGCAGCTCGCTCGAGGGCGGCGTTTCGATGGGTATCCACGAAAGCCAATCCCGTTTTTACGAAAATATCATCGGCAGGAGCCTTCCGTTCTGCGAAGTCCTGCTTCCTATCCTGCGCGAAACCTTCCCCGGCAGGTTCGATAAAGCCTGCGCGGAGGATATTTACCGCGCCGTGAACCGTTCACAGCCCTCGTTTATCCGCACGGAAGCGGACGAGCTGACCTATTCGCTCCATATCATGATCCGCTACGAGCTGGAAAAAATGATGTTCGACGGCGTTATCACCGCGCACGATCTCCCGCATGAGTGGAATCGCCTTTACAAGGAATACCTCGGTATTGATGTTCCGGACGATAAGCACGGCGTGCTCCAGGATTCCCACTGGGCGGGCGCGGCGATCGGATATTTCCCCTCATATGCGCTCGGCTCGGCATACGGCGCACAGTATCTGCGCGAAATGAAGAAGGATCTCGATGTGGATGCGGCGGTACGCAGCGGCAAGCTCACGCAGATCAACGCATGGCTGCGCGAAAGGATATGGAAGCACGGCTGTATGCTCGATCCTTCCGACCTGTTCGAAAGCGTTTGCGGCAGCTTCGATCCGAACTGCTATGCCGATTATCTCGAAGAAAAATTCACCCGCATATACGGACTGTGAGGCATGAAGCATGAGCTATCTTGTCGGAACGGAGATACTTGACCCGGGCGACCGTGTATATATCCGCTGGACGGACGGCACGGAAACCCACGCCGTTTATAAGGATACCTTCGGCTATAATCATTTCTTTGATGCCATACCGAAGGGTGAACGCGAAATACGGCTTTCCAACCGTTTTATGCAGCTTAAAGGTATACGCATAAGAAAGGATAAGGATCAATGAAGGGTTATATAGACCTTCACACTCATTCAAACAAATCGGATGGCTCCATGTCCCCGCGTGAGCTTGTCCGCCACGCCGCGGAATGCGGGCTTGCGGCAATTGCCTTATCCGACCACGATACCGTTGCCGGTGTGGACGAAGCGCTTGCCGCGGGCAGGAAATACGGGGTGGAGGTCGTTCCGGCGATCGAGCTTTCGGTGCAGTCGGCAACCGAGACACACATACTCGGATTTTATATAGATCATCATTCAAAGGTGCTTCGGGAAGCACTTGAAAACATCAATTCCGTGCGCCGGGAAAGAACGGTTAACACCTGCGAAAAGCTCCGCGCGCTCGGATTCGATGTCACGATGGAGGAAGCGGAGGCGATAGCCCCCTCCGGGATAATCGGCAGGGCGCATTTCGCAAGGCTTATGGTGGATAAGGGGTATATTTCGAGCGTAAAAGAGGGCTTCGAAAAATATCTCGGCAACGGAAAGCCCGCTTACGACGGCACGCAGTATCTGACCGCGGAATCGGCGGTAAAGCTTATCGACGATATCGGCGGGGTGAGCTTTGTTGCGCACCCGCACCTGATAAGGCTTTCGGACGAGGCCCTTGCCGGGTTTCTGAAAACACTGAAAGCGCAGGGGCTTTCGGGCATAGAGGGATATTATAACGAATATACGCCGGAAATGCAGGAGCATTTTCAGGCGCTTGCGCGCTCGCTCGGGCTGCATATCTCCGGCGGGAGCGATTACCATGCGAAAATGAAGCCGCATATCGAGATCGGCGTGGGGCAGGGCAATATGCAGGTGCCGTACAGCGTGCTGGAAGATATCAAACGGATTGTCGCGGAAAAACATAAAATCACGGAGGAGCAGAAATGAGCAATTTCGGCTACAACAGCAAAACCTTTCTTTTGGACGGGGAACCCTTTACCGTTATATCGGGTACGATTCACTATTTCCGCCATGTGCCGCAGTATTGGCGAGACAGACTCAGAAAGCTCCGTCAGTGCGGCTTCAACACGGTCGAAACCTATGTCTGCTGGAACCTTCACGAGAGGGCGGAGGGCAGCTTCGATTTCGGCGGCAGGCTCGATCTCGGGGCTTTCCTCGATATCGCGGCGGAGGAGGGTTTGAAGGCGATCGTCCGCCCCGGCCCGTATATCTGTGCGGAATGGGATTTCGGCGGGCTGCCCGCGTGGCTGCTCAACCACCGCAACATGCGTGTGCGCTGCATGGATGAAGAATTTCTGTTTTACGAAAAGCGTTATCTTTCCGCCGTATTCGATATCCTGTGCCCTCGCCTTGTTACCTGCGGCGGCAACGTGATAATGCTTCAGGTGGAAAACGAATACGGCTCCTACGGCAACGATCACGAATATATAGACCACCTTGCCGACTTTTTCCGCGAAAGCGGTATAAACGTTCCGCTGTTCACCTCGGATGGTCCAAGCGTGAACTGCCTTTCCGGCGGTACGTCCGAAAAGCTTCTTGCGACACTCAACTTCGGCTCCAATCCGAAGGGCTCGTTCGGGCTGCTCAAAGAATTCCGCCCGAATCAGCCGATGATGTGCTCCGAATTCTGGGAGGGGTGGTTCGACGTATGGTACGGTCCGCATCGCCGCCGCGAACCGGATGATGTCGCTGCCGTTTTCGACGAAATACTTTCCATGGGCGCGAACGTCAACTTTTATATGTTCTGCGGCGGAACGAATTTCGCCTTTACAAACGGCGCAAACTGCGACGTGAATTATACCCCGCAGACAACGAGCTACGATTACGATGCCATGCTTACCGAAAACGGCGATCTGACAAAGCGCTTTTTCGAGGTGCGCGAGGTCGTCGGAAAGCATTTCGGCAATCTGCCGGAGCTCACGGTGGGCAACCTTCCGCGCCGCGGCTACGGCGATATCCGTCTTTCGGAATCGGCACCGCTGTTTTCGAACCTTGCAGCGCTTTCAAAGCCCGTTACATCCTCCTATCCGCTTACGATGGAGGAGCTGGGCGCCGATTTCGGGTTTGCGCTGTATTCCGCGGAGGTCTGCGGCCCGGTGTGCGGCAAGCTTGATCTCGATCCGCTGCGCGACCGTGCAATGTTCTTCTTAAACGGCTCCTATGCCGGCACGAAAGAACGCTCCGGCAGGAACGATACCGTGCGGGTGGAAACGCCCGCGGGGACAAATGTCCGTGTGGACGTGCTTGTCGAAAACCTCGGCAGAATCAATTACGGCGTTCACATGTCGGACAATCGCAAGGGGCTTATCAACAGCGTTCGCATAGATCAGCAGCATATCTTCGGATGGACGATGTACCCGCTCACGATGGACGATCTTTCCGCCCTCTCCTTCGGAGCTGCTGCGGAAAGCGGCGATTGCCCTGCATTTCTGCGCGGGTATCTCGATATCGGCGGCGAACCGGAGGACACCTTCATAAGGCTCGACGGCTTCCATAAGGGCTTTGTCACGGTAAACGGTTTCAATATCGGCAGATACTGGAACGACGCAGGCCCTCAGAAAACGCTTTATCTTCCCGCACCGCTGCTCAAAAAGGGCAGAAACGAGATCATCGTTTTCGAACTCCACGGCTTTGAAGAAAACCGCATAGAATCCGTAGACACACCCGACCTCGGGTGATACGGGCAGCGCGAAGGGCAAAAACTCCCTTCGCGTTCTTTCTTTCGGTAAAAACGCCGCAAATGCTGTTGCAAAGGGCATTGTTTTATGGTAATATAAACAAGAACCGTACCGAAAGGAATCCGTGCGTATGAAAAAACGAATCATTGCCGTGCTCATCACCTGCATTACGCTTGCCTGCGCGATAATTTCCCCCTTTCCGGGGAGCATTTCCGCGCGTGCCGGCGAAAGAATGGGCGATATCACGAACGACGGAGCTATCGACTCGAATGACTATCTTTATGCGAAAAGGATCATCCTGGGCACCTACACGCCGAACGATTATCAGCTTACCGCGCTTGATCTCGACGGCAATGGTGTGCTGGATGCATACGATTACCTTTACCTCAAACGCATGGTGCTCGGCACATATACCTACAACCACAAAACAAATTATGTCAATGTCAGCGCCGGGAAGATATATACGCTTTCCGCGCCGGCAAGCAAGACTTATCCGGACAGCCACGGCTGCGAGCTCACGGACGGCGTGGATTTCACTGCCAACGATCACGCGGCTTACACCGATGAACGCTTCTGCGGCTTCGACTTCAACCCGGATATAACGCTCGACCTCGGCACGGGGGGCAGGTATCTCAACCGCTTCGAGCTGAGCTATCTCTGCACCACCGGTGCCGGCATAAATGTCCCGGGGCGCATAACCGTTTACGGCTCGGATGCCGAAAACGGCGCTTGGAAGAAGATCGGCGAAATGCAGAAGGGCGCATACAGGGACGATCGCATCGCAAAGGCGGTGCTCGAACCGCAGTCGGAATGCAATTATCGCTATATCCGCTTCTCCGCCGAAAGAAAATCCGGTGCATCGTGGGTGTTTATCAGCGAAATATCCGTTTATGCCAACCTGCTTCCGCGGACAAACGAATACGACCCGGCGTTCGATGCCTATAAAGCCGATACGACAACTGATGCGGAGCGTACCTCCAATCTGAACTCGGTTTCGGGCGGGAAATCCCACACCGCCGCGGAGGACGTCTGCAATTCCGTTTCCGCCGGCGCGGATATAACCGTCGACTGCGCACGGCTTGATACCCGTGTATCGCAGGATATAAAGCTGCTCACCGACGGCGCCGCCACCGGCGCGACCTTCGGGAGCAACGCATGGGTCGGCATTTCCGCCGAAAGCGAATCGAACGTTGTTATAGACCTCGGCGAGGTCTGCACGGATATATGCTCCTTCCGCGTGCATTGCCTCAACCGTCCGGCATCGCTCATACGCCTGCCCGGGTGCGTGGATATCGCCGTGAGTAAAGACGGAAAGACCTTCACCGACATTGCCAGGGGCTATACGCCGAAGACATCACAGACAAATTACACCGTTTCGATATCGCTTCCCAAGCTGGCATCGGCAAGATATATCCGCTTTACAATGCCCGCGGGCAAGGGGTATTACTGGTTCGAGGAAATATCCGTGCTTGCTCACCGCCCCGCGCCGGAGCAGAGGTTCGTTTACGGCGATCTGGATATGGAATTCGGCGTGGAAGAGAAGTTCCACCCTGCCGGCGATGCCGATTACAACGATGAGATCAACCTGGTTTCGGGCAGGAACTATCAGATCGTGAGCGAACTTGCCATGGACGAGGAGACCTATTCCAAGGATAACACGTCGGAAAGCGATCCGCTGCTCACCGACGGCTATCTTAATCCTTCCACCTCCGCGGGGCTGAACTGCTATAACGGCAAATGGTTCCACTTCCGCTACGGAGACAGCCGCAGGGTCTATTTCGATCTCGGCGCCGAAAGCGCCGTGACCGGATTCTCCGCACGCTTCCTCCGCTGCGACAGGCGCGGCGTTTACGCCCCCTCCAAGGTTCGCTTTGCGCTTTCCGAAAACGGAACCGACTGGTATGTGGTCGGCGAGAAGGAAACATCCTACACCAAGGCGGATGAGATCATCACCGTCGAAGCAACACTCGATTCCGCGCTCCGCGCACGTTATGCCATGGTGCTGTTCGCCGTGAACGACCATGTTTTTGCCGATGAATTCACGGTTTCGGGCAAAAAGAACACCTTCGGTGTGACATCCGTTGCCGATTCCGGATTGGAATCCGTCAGCTTCGACAGCGCCGGCAAAAACGCTTATCAGGCACCGGGCGAGGATATACTCGGCGGAACAAAGGATATCGCGCTCATATACCACAATATCCAGCGCGACGACAGGGATTTCTTCCTCCCCTATGTCGGTTATGTCGATGAGGACGGGAACGTTAAGGACACCATGTTCGACGGCTATCTTTTCCTCCCCTCCACAAGCGCGCTTCCCAGCGGCGGACGTGCCTACGGAAAGAATGTTTATACCGATTGGCTTGCGCTGTATGACGATATTTTCGCCACTGGACAGGGGCTTTCGGCGCTCGATTCCGCGGCGCAGCAGGTAAAAACAAAGCTCGGGCTTTCCGAATTGAAGCTCAAGGTGTTCCTTACCATACCGCATATGGATGAAAGTGTTACCGATTTCGGCGATGCAGACGGCGACGGTGTCACCGAAAATCTTTCCTCGCTTGATGAGCGCGTGAAGGTCGCCACGCTTTATGCCGATAAACTCACCCGCCGTTTTGAATCCGGCAAATACAAAAATCTTTCGCTGTGCGGCTTTTACTGGTTCCACGAATCCATCGACGAAAAGGATGCCGTCACCGCGTGTGCGGTGAACGAGGCGTTCGGCAAGCAGGGCAGGCAGATGTTCTGGATACCCTACTTCCTTGCCAAGGGATATTCCGAATGGGAAAACTTCGGATTTACCTCCGGCTGCCTGCAGCCCAATTATGCCTTCCACGAAAACGTTTCGGAACGCAGGCTTTACGATGCGAGCGAGCTTGCGAAAAAGCATGGAATGAGCATCGAGCTCGAAATAGACGAAAAGGCGTTTTCGGATATCAGATTCTTCAAGAAGTACATGGACTATATGTCCGGCGGCGTCAAGTACGGATACATGAACGAAAGCATCCATATGTACTACCAGGGTACGGATATTTTCCGCAAAGCGGCGGAATCCGAGGATGCGCGTATAAGACTGATTTACGATTATACCTACCGCTTTATCAAGGGCACGCTCGAGCTTGCTCCGCAAGCCCCGGCAGGTGAGCTGATCACCGCGGATAAGGACACGGCGCTTTCCGGCACGCTGGATAACGATAAAGGCAGGCGTGTGTTCCGGCTCGGCGCAACGCCGGCTCACGGCAGCGTGACATTAACCGAAACCGGCGAATATGTCTATTATCCCAACAAGGGCTTTACCGGAACGGATAGCTTTACCTATACGGTGAGCAATTATCTCGGCGTTTCGGAAAGCGTTACCGTGGAGATAAAGGTCTCGTAAGCATGAAATTCTCTTTCGGCAAAAAAGCGGCGCTGTTTCTTGAATTTTTCGGGATCGGTGCCTTTACCGTCGGCGGCGGTTATGCCATGATCCCGCTTATCCGCCGCGCTGTCGCCGAAAAGCGCGGCTGGATAGACGGCTCCGAAATGATCGACATTGTCGCCGTTTCGGAATCCACTCCCGGGCCGATCGCAATCAACGCCGCGACATTTGTCGGTTACCGCGTTGCCGGCTTCGGCGGCGCGTTCTTCGCAACACTCGGCGTGGTGCTGCCCTCTTTTATCGTTATACTGATCGTTTCGTATCTGCTCGGAAGCATCGCCGGGCTGGAAACCGTTCGTTATGCATTTGCCGGGGTGCGCGCCGCGATCATCGCGCTCATATTGAAGGCGCTGCTCGATATGCTGCGGCAATGCCCGAAAAACCTTCTTTCCGCGCTGCTTGCCGCGGGCGCGTTTGCCGCTGTCACCTTTGCCGGTGTCAACGCGGTGTTTGCCATTGTCGGCGGGGCGCTTATCGGGCTTGCCTGTGCGTTTGCCGCGCGGCGCGGGGGCGGGAAGAAATGATTTATCTGCATCTCTTTCTCACCTTTCTCGAAATAGGCGCTTTCACCTTCGGCGGGGGATATGCCATGCTGCCGCTCATAAGGCAGGCGGTGGTCGAAAACGCGTGGATGACGGAGCGCGAGCTTCTGGATTTCATTGCCGTTTCGGAATCCACGCCGGGTCCGCTCGCCGTAAACATGGCGACATATGTCGGCAACACCGCAGGCGGTATCGCGGGCGCGGCTGTCGCAACGCTCGGGGTGGTGCTGCCATCCTTTGCCGTTATCACCATTGCGGCTCGTTTTTACGGCAGGTATAAAAGCTCTGCCGTTGTCGAGGGCTGCATGAGCGGCGTGCGCCCTGTTGTTATCGGGCTTATCGCCTCGGCGCTCGTCACGCTCGCTTCCGGCGTGTTTTTTCCGCAGGGGATCGTCGCCGGGGCGTTCGGGTGGGAGCTTATTTCCGCGGCGCTCATATTTGCGCTTACGCTTTTCCTTGCCTTCCGCAAGGTGAACCCCGTGTGGCTGATACTGCTTTCGGCGGTACTCGGTATTGCCTTCGGCTATGCGGGAGATCTGATATAAGGAGTTTATCAATGAAAAGGGCTGTTTCGTTTCTACTTGTTTTTGCAAGCATATTGCTTCTTCTGCCCGCGGCGGGCTCGGGGGCTTACGCTGCCATGCCGGAGCCTTCCGCCATGGGCGGGTATGAAAACCTTTGTCTGACATACACCTGGAACCCGAACCGTGCCGACAACGGCAGGCACGACAAAAATTCGCTTCTGCCGTATACGGCTTATATCGGCAGCGACGGAAGCATAAAGGATTATTTCTTCGACAGCTATCTCTTTCTGCCCTGTGTACAGCGCGGGCCCTCCGGCGCCTGTTTTCACCGCAATTCCGATGGGAGCAACCCAACGCTTGCCGTCGACTGGACTGCGTATGTGGAGGACACCTTTGCCGCCGGCACGAACGTAGATGCGCTCGAAGCCGCCATGAAGCAGACGGATGCCGCTCTCGGCGGGGGCAGAAAGGCGGGCGTGTTCTTCACGATACTCTATCCCTCGCGCACGGCGACGGGATTTGGCGAGCTCGGCGGCAGATCGCTCGATTTTTCGAAGTTCGAGGATCGCAAATACGCCGTGAAGTGGATGATCGACGAGCAGGTACGCCTTTTCGGGGAGCGCGGTTACGAAAAGCTCGAATTGCTCGGCTTTTACTGGCTGGAAGAATTTCTGGATACCTCGAACACCGATTCCGAGGAAAACCGGCTTTTGAGATACGCTTCGGATTACCTCCATTCGCTCGGGCTCAAATTCATCTGGATTCCCTATTACTGCGCACGCGGGTATTCAGTGTGGGACAAATTCGGGTTCGATATCGCCTGTATGCAGCCCAACCTCTTCTGGGGCGAAAGCTATGCCGACGGCAGAGTAAAGAAAAGCTGCGAGCTTTCCGCAAAATACGGCATGGGCATGGAGGTCGAGATCGACAACCGCGCCTTCGAAAGCACGGAATATTACAACCGCTATCTGGATTATCTCGAGGGCGGGATGGACAACGGCGCCATGGATTCGATAAAAATGTATTACCAGGGCGCAAAGTACGGCACATATTATTATGCCTGTTACAGCAGGGATGCGCAGACACGTTCGATATATGATCTCACGTACCTTTACGCAAAACGCATGCTTACGCGCGCAGATATCACATCGGCGCGCGCCGGCGGCGGAAGCACCGGCGGGGATATCGAATGGGTATCCGTCGGCAGGAGCTATACCGCAACGAAGGCATATACGAACAGCTCTGCGGGTTATGCATCCGTAAGCGGCAAGGAGCTGACGGACGGTGTCTTTGCCACATCCGATCTCGGTACCGAATGGCACGCTTTTCATGTTTCCGCTGCTCAGCCGGACGGAACGTTCTTTGCCTGTATCGACCTCGGCAGGCGCTATGATGCGCTGACAAATGTCACGGCGCAGTTTTATACCGGTGGGAAATACGGGATCGGGCTCCCGCGGGATATAAAGATTTATGCCTCCGACAACGGCACCGATTTTAATCTTGTCGGCACGCTTTCGCTCCCCAAAAAGGGTGCGTTTGTCGGGCAGGCTGCATATGGCGGAGCGCCCTTTGCCGCAAGGTATGTAAAGCTGGAATTCAAAAATGCTCAGGGCTTCAATTTCGTTTTCTGCTCCGAGATACTTGTCGGCAGAAGTGCCTCCGCACAGGCGGAATATATCGCGAAAAACCTCGGCGATATCAACCTGGACGGCGCCATCGACAGTATTGACTATCTGTTCTGCAAAAGGATCGTGCTGGGTACATACACTCCCGGATATATCAATCGCCTGCTGTGCGATGCGGACGGCAGCGGGGATGTGGATTCCGTGGATTATCTGCTGATAAAACGCCACGCTCTCGGCACATACCGTATCAGATAGCCGCCGCACGAAATATTCATAAACTTATCGCGCACAAACCGTTTCTTCGCCCGGAAGCAACGGTTTGTGCTTTTTCATGCTCTTTATACCGCCGTTGCGCCGGTTAACGCACGGCGGGATACCTTCGGAATCGAGCCGTTTCCCACGCCGCCGTATCGACAGGGCGGCTTTTTTGCGCCCGTTTTTTGCATTGCTCCGAAATTGCATTCCCGCGGTTCGGCTCAAAGTGGAGCGGTTTGTCGCAATCGGTTGGGCGAACGGATGTTTGTTGACATAATTACAAATTTTTCGGGCTCGTTCGTGCTGTTTCGACAGTAAATACGGTCGAAATATGAGATATTGCAAGGGTTTTCGCATTTGACAAAATGACGAAAGCCCCTCGTGCAGGTAAACAAAAACAGCGGGCGTGCTATTGCTTTTGGTGCACACGATAGGTATAATAAGACCATAGTAGAGGCTAAAAGTGGGTTAAATAGGTTTGTAATCCCACAAAATGCCGCGGAAAGGAGTGTGCTTCATGTTTTACGGTGAATATCGCCATACCATCGATGCAAAGGGGCGTGTGTTCATTCCCGCAAAGCTTCGCGAAAAGCTCGGCGCGGAATTCATGCTCGCAAGGGGCTTCGAGAAATGTATATGCATTTACCCCAACGATGAATGGGAACGTTTCACCGAAAAGCTCAGCACGCTTCCGATGGCAAGGGATATGAAGCTTATCCGCTACTTCAATTCCGGCGCGAGCGATACGACGGCGGACGCGCAGGGGCGCGTTACCGTTCCGCAGAGCCTGCGTGATTTCGCGGAGCTCGGCAAGGATGTCGTCATCGTCGGCAACCGCACTCATCTGGAGGTTTGGTCGGCGGAAAACTGGGCAAAGGAACAGGCAAGCATCACTGCCGCGGATGTCGAAAGTGCTTTGATCGAGCTGGGGTTCTGATATGGAATATTCGCATTTTCCCGTTATGCTCGATGAAACCGTTTCGGCGCTCGATATCAAGCCGGACGGAATATACGTCGATTGCACGCTCGGCGGGGCGGGGCATACAAAGGAAATACTTTCGCGCCTTTCGCAAAACGGCAGGGTGATCGGGATCGACCGGGATGCTTCGGCGCTCGAAAACGCAAAAAACACGGTCAAGGACGAACGCCTTATCACCGTGCACGATAACTTCTGCAATATCGCTTACATCCTCTCTTCGCTCGGATACGAAGCCGTGGACGGGATAATAGCCGACCTGGGCGTTTCGTCACATCAGCTCGATACCGCGTCGCGCGGGTTTTCCTATATGCAGGATGCACCGCTCGATATGCGTATGGATACCTCGGCGGCGCTTACTGCGTATGACGTTGTCAATAACTATTCCGAACGCGAGCTTGCACGCATACTCGATATTTACGGCGAGGAGCGCTTCGCTTCGCGGATAGCTTCACGCATCCTTGCCGTGCGTGAAGCCGAACCGATAAAAACCACGCTCGGGCTTGCATCGGTGATCGAAAGCGCGATCCCCGCGAAATTCCGGCACGAGGGCGGTCACCCCGCAAAGCGCAGCTTTCAGGCGATACGCATCGAGGTGAACGGGGAACTGGACTGTATCCCGAAGCTTATTGATGAGGGTATACCGAAGCTCAGAAGCGGCGGGAGAATGGCTGTGATAACCTTCCATTCACTGGAGGACCGGCTGGTGAAAAACGCGTTCAGAACGCTCGAAAACCCCTGCACCTGCCCGAAGGATATACCGGTGTGTGTCTGCGGGAAAAAGCCGGTCGTGCGCGTTATAACACGCAAACCGATACTGCCCGGTGCGCGGGAGCTCGAAATAAACACAAGATCGCACAGCGCAAAGCTGCGTGTGTGCGAAAAGCTTTGAAAAACGATATTATCACGACAATATAAAGAGGGAAAAGAAAATGGAAGAAAAAAAGAAAATGCACGCAAGCGGAAACCGTACAGGCGCGAATAACCGCGCAATGACGGTAAAATCGGTGAAATCTGTCGAAAAACGCCGCGCAGCCGGTACAAACGCCGCGGCTTTACATACCGTTCGTGCGCCGCGTGTCGTGAACGTGAAAAAGCAGGATAAAACCCCGTTCCCGTGGTCGGTCATCGTTACCGCAGTTATTTTCACCGCGCTTTTCCTCTTTATGATGATGAACTATGCCGAGGTGGATAAATACCGCAGCGAGATAAACGAGCTCGATAACAAGATCGCAACCATGCAGAAGACACAGGCGACTCTTGAAGAGGATTTCGAAAAGAAGATCAACATAAACGATATCCAGGATTATGCCGAAAACGAGCTCGGCATGGTAAAGAAAAGCACGCTTCGCTCGCACGTTATCACCATCGACCAGCAGGATAAAAGCCTGAAAAACGAGTATGACGACGGTGAAGAAGGCGGGTTCGGGTATCTGCTTGCCGGTATCGGCGAGGTCATACGCGATTTCGCGAAATAATTCACCGAAAATTAACAAAACACCGACCGCGATGTGGTAGGATAGACAGGTATAAAATCCCGCGCGGAAAGATATATTTTTACAAAAGGGTAACGAGGTATATTCTCTTTACCCGTTTGTCTTATTCAAAGGAGCAAATCACCGAATGTCGAACCGGGAACCGAAACCGAAAAACAGCACGACATCACGCATAACCGCCGTCAGGGGCAGGGTGCTGCTTATCGCCGTGCTTGTCTGTATGCTCGCGCTGTGCGCGCGTTTTGCATATCTCCAGGTGTTCGACCCGAACGATTACCGTATCGCCGCGCTCGATCAGTATACGAACTCCGTCACGATCCCCGCTAAACGCGGCACGATATATGCATCGGACGGAACGACCGAGCTTGCGACCAGTGCGACCGTTTATAATTGCTTTATTTCGCCCGTCGATCTCGATGAGGATGACGCGCTTCTGAACAAGATCGCTACGGAGCTTTCCGCCATACTTGATGTGGATAAGGAAACCATCGTTTCGAAAGGGAAGAAGACAAAATCCAAATATCAGATTATCAAAAAATTCCTCACCGATACCGAGGAAACCGCCGTGCGCAACCTTATCAAGGAAAATTCCCAAAGCACGGCAAATACGTCGCTTGCCTCCGGAAGCAGCATTGCCTATTCCAAAATAATCCACCTGGAGGAAACGACAAAAAGATATTACCGCTACGGCAGCCTTGCCGCGCAGCTTATCGGCTTTACCGGCACGGACAATCAGGGGCTAACCGGTATCGAGGCGAATTACAACGAATACCTTGCCGGCGTGAACGGCAAATCCGTGAAGGCGGCGGATGCCTACGGCAACGAGCTTGAAACCGGTGTCGGTTCAAGCTATATCCCCGCGACGGACGGGCTGAATATCGTCACGACGATCGATTGGTCGGTGCAGAACAGTGTCGAAAAGTATATCAAGCAGGCATATGAGGAGCACAAACCTAACGGCCGCGTTGAATGTATCGTGATGAATGTCACGAACGGCGAAATACTTGCCTCCGCGATATATCCCTCCTACGACCTGAACAATTACAGCGATTTGAACGAGGAATATCAGAAGCTGTACGATCTGTTTATCGGTACGGAGGAGGAACGCGCCGATTACAAAAAGAAGCTCATGTACGAGATGTGGAACAACACGCTTGTTACGCAGACATACGAGCCCGGTTCCACCTTCAAGATGATCACCTCCGCCATGGCGCTGGAGGAGGGCGTCGTGGATCCGGAAAACACGATACTCACCTGTGTCGGCGCCTGCAATGTTGCGGGTACGACAATTCACTGCCACCAGATCTCCGGCCACGGCAGCCAGACATTCTCGCAGGCGCTCGTTAATTCCTGCAACCCGGCTTTCGTTTATGTCGGCACGTCCGTCGGCACAACGCTGTTCAAAAAGTATTTCGAGGAATTCGGCTACACCAAGCCGACCGGCAGCAATATCACCGGCGAAGCCTCCACGATATATTTCGGAACGACGGGAACCCAGTTCGAAGCCTTGGAGCTTGCCGTGTATTCCTTCGGGCAGACCTTCAAGGTCACGCCTCTGCAGCATATACGCGCGCTTTCGGCTGTCGCCAACGGCGGCAGGCTCGTTGTGCCGCACACCGTGAAATCGCTTGTGGATAATTACGGCAATGTCGTAAAGACGTTCGAATATGCTTCCGACCGCCAGGTCATTTCGGCGCAGACCTCCGAAACGATCTGCCGCATACTTACGAATTCCACGAAAAACGCCTGCGTTTCTGGTTATAACGTTATCTCCAAAACCGGCACCTCCGAAAAGCGCGATACCGAACGTAAGGACGATTACATATCCTCCTGCGTTACGTTCGCACCCGCGGAAGACCCGCAGATAGCAATACTTGTTCTTGTGGATGAACCGACCCAGGGCAAGCACTTCGGCGGTCAGGTCGCCGCGCCGATCGTTTCGAATATCCTTTCCGAGGTTCTTCCGCATCTCGGCATTGCGCCCGACGGCGGTGAAAGCGAAACCGTAAAGATACCCGATTACCGCACGCTCTCCGTAGAAAACGCAAAAAGCGCAGCGGAAAGCGCCGGTCTGAAGTGCATTGTAAAGGGCAGCGGCGAACGCGTTGTCGACCAGATGCCGCGCATGGATTCCGCCGTCACGAAGGACGGCGTTGTGATACTCTATACCTCCGGTGCGGATGTTGCGGCGGATGTCAGTGTGCCCGATCTGAAGGGCAAAACTCCCACCGCAGCCATAAAGGCTCTGCTGAACAGCAATCTTAACGTGAAGGTGTCCGGCATATTCAATAATGATTATAAAAACTGCCATGTAAAAGCGCAGTCGGTCGCCACGGGCGAAAAGGTATACCCGGGCACCGTGATAACCATCGAATTCATTTACGAGGAATCCATAGAATGACGACCGATCTTTATACGATAGCGCGTGTCTGCGGCGGTACGCTCGCCCCCGGCGCAAACGGCGCACGGCGTGTCTGCGGCTTTTATACCGACAGCCGCACGGCGGAAAAAGAAAAAATATTCCTTGCGATAAAGGGCGAGCATTTCGACGGCAATTCCTTTGCGGGTGCGCTCGTGCAGGGCGGGCATGCCGCCATTGTGAGCGAGCCTTCGGCAGCCGTGCGGGGCGATGTGATACTCGTGCGCGATGTTCGCGCCGCTTTGCTTACCCTTGCGAGGTACTACCGCGAAAATGTCATTTCCGGGGTGAAGGTGGTCGGCGTTACCGGCTCTGTCGGCAAGACTACCACAAAGGAAATGATCGCACTTGCGCTTTCGGCAACAGAAAAGGTGTTCAAAACGCCCGGCAATGCCAACAGCCTGCTCGGGCTTCCGATATCGCTGCTTTCGGTGCCGGAGGATGCCGATGCCGCCGTGCTTGAAATGGGCATAAACCAGCCCGGCGAAATGGAAAGGCTTTCCTCGGCTGCAATGCCGGATATTTCCGTTGTGACAAATATCGGGCATTCGCATATAGAGTTTTTTGGCACGAGAGAGGCAATCTGCGCGGAAAAACTTCGTGTCGCTTCACACTCCGCGCCCGGCTCGAAGATCCTGCTTTGCACGGATGAACCGCTTCTTGCGGGGCGGGAAAGCGTTTACGGTGCACAGGTCGTCGCAGTTTCCGCAGCTTCGCCGAGTGCTTACGCATATGCGACCGATGTGGTGGATACGGCAAACGGACTTTCCTTCACCGCGCATATCGGCGGCGGGGAATATCCGGTTTCGCTGCCGGCCGGCGGGCGGCATTTCCTGCTCAATACGCTTGATGCTCTGGCTGTGTGCGCGCTTTCGGGCGCCGATGTTTCCGCCGGCGCAAAGGCGCTTTGCGGTTACAGGAGCGACGGCAAACGTCAGTATATATACACAAGCGGCGGGCACACGGTAATATCCGATTGCTACAACGCATCGCCGGAATCGGTTGCCGCCGCGCTTTCGGTGCTTTCCAAAGCCGGGGGCAGGCGGATCGCCGTGCTCGGCGATATGCTCGAGCTCGGTGCGAGTGCCGGCGAGCTTCACCGCGAGGTCGGCAGAGACGTTGCCGGCAATGCCGATGTATTGGTCACATACGGCACACTGGCACGCTTTATCGCCGAAACGGCTGCGGTACCGGAGGTATACAGCTTTGCGCAGGATGACCGCGCGGGGCTTGCGGAGTTTTTATCCTCGTTTGTCAAGCCGGGGGATACCGTGCTTTACAAGGCAAGCAACGGTATGCGCCTTTCGGAGCTGATCATATAAACAAAGAAAGTACAGGTCGTTTTTATGGATATCCGTATTCTTGCCGCCATTGCCGCGGGGGTGGCGTTTGTTATCGCCGCAGTGCTGTATAAAATATTCATCCCGGTGCTCCGCAAGGTAAAGCTCGGGCAGAAGATATTGGAGATCGGGCCTTCCTGGCATAAATGCAAGGAGGGCACTCCCACGCTCGGCGGTCTGTTCTTCACGCTGGCTGCGCTTGCCGCGATAGCCGCCGCATACGCCTTCGGTAAGGATGGCAGGCTCGGCATTACACCACTTGCGCTCGTTTTCGGTTTTGCTCTTCTGAACGGGCTTATCGGGTTCGTGGATGATTATGTCAAGCTGTTCAAAAAGCGCAATAAAGGGCTTTCGGCAGGTCAGAAGCTTGTTCTGCAGTTCCTTGCGGGCGCGCTCTACCTGTGGTTCGCGGTCACTTACGGCAATTGCGATACGGATATCACCCTTCCCTGGGGCGGCGTGCTCCGATGCGGAGTGTTCTATTATGTCATAATGCTGCTCGCGATGACATATATAACAAACTGCGCGAACCTCACGGATGGGATCGACGGTCTTGCCGGGAGCATTGCGTTTATTATCGGCGTTACGTTCTTTATATTCGGCATTAACGGCGGCGGTGCGGAAATGGCAATACTTTCCGCGGCTGTCTGCGGTGCGCTTGCCGCGTTTCTCATATTCAATTTCCACCCCGCAAAGATATTCATGGGCGATACCGGTTCGCTCTTTCTCGGCGGATATGCCGTCGGGCTTGCAATGCTTACCGGCTCCGAATTCATATTGCTCCCGATATCGGCGCTGTGGATAATGGAAGGGCTTTCGGTAGTCATACAGGTCATTTCTTTCAAGCTCACCGGGAAGCGTGTATTCAAAATGAGTCCCATCCACCACCATTTCGAAAAATGCGGGTGGAGCGAGGTAAAAATAGTAGCGGTGTTTTCGCTTGTGACGGCGCTTTTCTGCGCGCTGGCTTACTGGCTTATGAGCATGAATGCCGCAAATACGATCCTTCAATAAAGGATAACAGGAGCTTTTTATGCCCGAACAGGAAAACAATCCGGCTGTTGCGCCCGAACCCGTCCCTGCGGCGCATCCGCGCAAAAAGGAACGCTTTACACAAAACAAAATATATCGCCTTATCGGCGAGGTGGACCGCCCGTTCCTCATTGTCGTCATCGCGCTCGTGTGCCTCGGCTCGGTAATGGTGTTTTCGGCATCCTATGCCGTGTGCGAAACGCGCTTCGGTGATTCCTATCTGTTTGCCCGCAGGCAGCTTGTGTTTGTCGGGCTCGGGATCGTCACGCTCGCCTTTGTCGCGCGGTTCGATTACCGTGTTCTGAAAAGATTTGCGTATATCGGCTATGTCGTCACGCTCGGGCTTAATTTCCTTGTTCGCTTCTTCGGCGAAACAAAGAACGGCGCAACCCGCTGGTTTTCCATTATGGGCGTGGAATTTCAGCCCTCCGAGCTGCTAAAATTCTTTCTTGTCCTCTCCATGGCGACATATATAAGCAACCACCAGAGGGATATGCGTTCGATCCGCAAGGGCGTTCTTCCGCTTGTAATGCTCGGCGTGCCGGCAGCGCTGGCAACATTTACCCAAAACCACCTTTCGGCAACGATAATCATGCTGATGCTCACCTTTGTGATGGTGTGGCTTTCGGGCTGCAAGGGTTCATATCTCGGTATAGTTGCGGGCGCGGCGGCGCTTATGGTCGTGTTTGTGCTCACGTTGGGTATCGGGCTGATCGAAAAATTCGTTCCTCACGCCTTTACCCGCATTCAGATCTGGCAGGATCCGTTTGCATATATGTCCTATGATACCGGCGGCAAGGGCTGGCAGCCCGCGCAATCGCTGTATGCCATAAGCTCGGGCGGGTTCTGGGGGCTTGGCTTGGGAAGAAGCAACCAGAAGCACGGCTTCCTTCCGGAACCGCAGAACGATTACATATTCGCGATACTCTGCGAGGAGCTCGGGTTCTTCGGGGTAATATGCGTTATCGCGCTGTTTGCGGTTTTTGCGTGGCGCGGGTATTATATCGCGAAAAACGCTCCGAACCGCTTCTGCTCCGCGCTCACGCTCGGGATAGTTTCGCAGGTCGTTATTCAGGTTATACTAAACCTCGCCGTCGTTACCAACACCATACCGAGCACCGGCATAAGCCTTCCGTTTTTCAGTTACGGCGGAACCTCACTTATGATACTGCTTGCCGAAATGGGCATAGTGCTTTCGATATCGCGCTATTCCTATATCGAACAGGGCTGAACCCCGAAAGGAACCGATATTCATGAAAATCATACTTTGCGGCGGCGGCACGAGCGGACACGTCAACCCCGCACTCAATATCGCAAAACGTATATCCGAACGTACACAGGCGGAAATCGCCTTTATCGGAACAAAGCACGGCATCGAAAGCACGCTTGTTCCGAAGGCGGGCTATCCGATAAGCTTTGTGGAGGTAAGCGGCTTTTCCCGCAGGCTCACGCCGAAGAATATCAAGGCGGCGTGGCACGCAGTTACATCCGTACACGAGGCAAAAAGGATCATACGCGAGTTTTCGCCGGATCTTGTTATCGGCACGGGCGGGTATGTTTCCTGGCCGACAGTCAAGGCGGCATCAAAGCTCCGTATACCGACACTTATCCACGAGCAGAACGCTTATCCGGGCGTAACAACGAAGATGCTTTCCAAAATAGCCGACCGTGTCTGTATCTCCTTCGAGGGCAGCCGCAGGTTTTTCGATGAATCCGTTGCGCCGAAGCTTGTGCTCACCGGCAACCCGGTCATTGTGGATAACCTTACCCGCGAGGAAGCACGCGCACGCCTGGGGCTTTCTGCAGATGAACCGTATATTCTTTCCTTCGGCGGCAGCATGGGCGCCGAAAAGGTGAACGAGCTTGTTTTCGGTCTGATCGAAAGGCTTTCGCTGCCGCAGAATATCCGCCATACACACGCTGTCGGCAGGGTAGGGTGGGAAAAGTTTTCCGCCATGGCAGCCGAAAAGGGCTTCGAAAACCACAAAAACCTTTCCGTGCGTGAATATATTTACGATATGCCGGTGCATCAGGCGGCGGCTGATGTGATTATCTGCCGTGCCGGCGCGATGACGCTTGCGGAGCTTGCCGTGCGCGCTGCGGCGGCGGTGCTGATCCCCAGCCCGAACGTAACGGCGGATCACCAGTATAAAAATGCAAGGCTGCTTGCCGATTCCGGCGCGGCGGTCGTATACCGCGAAAGCGAGCTTTCGCCAGAGCTGCTCACGACGACGGTCTCGGAGCTGCTTTCCAACCCGAACAAGCGCCGCAGGATGCAGGAAAGCATAAAGAGATTCGCGCTTCCGGATGCCGTCGATGCCATTGCCGACAACGCGCTCGCGCTTGTTCAAAAGCGGTAAAAACACGGAAAGTAAAAAAGAGGGGGAGTGAACACCGGTGAAGAAGCAGTACTTCGTGCGGAAGAATGTCGCGCTTATCGAAGCGCAGCAGCGGCAGGAAAAAAAGCGCGCGCGCCGCACGGCGCTTTATATTGCGATATTTGTCGCAGTAGCGCTGATATTCATCGGGGTCTGCTTTGCCGTTTTTCTTCGTATAAAAACGGTGAATATCACCGGGAGCGAGCATTACCCCGCCGAATCGATATTGGAGCTTTTCCCCGCCGCTGTCGGAGATAATATATATTCCTTTACCGCATCCGAAGCGGAGGATGCCATTGTCAGAGCATTGCCGTATATTGCCTCCGTGAAGGTCACACGGAAGCTGCCGACTGTCGTGAATATCGAGATCAAGGAGGAACAGGCGGTGTTTGCAACGCCGCTTGCGGGTGATGTATATCTTATCGCCGCCGATCTGAAGGTGCTTGAACGGGTATCGGCGGATTCCGAAAAATGCGAAGGTCTTATAACGCTTTCGCTCAACAGCATCCGCAGGTGCGTTGTCGGCGAAATACTTGAATTCGTTGATAAACGTACCTTCGACGCGGTTTCCGGGCTTTATGCGGATCTGAGCGATAATTATATCGAAAAAAAGATAACCTCGCTCGATGTGCGCTCCCGCTTCGATATTTCCTTCAGGTATGAGGATCGGTTCGACGTATACTTCGGCGATATGGATAATTCCGATATCAAGGTGCGTTTCCTTGTGGAGATAATCGATCAGCTTTACCCCGATTCGCGCGGGCGGATCGACGTTTCCGATGCCACGGAGGCATCCGTAAAGCTG
>ERZ1034952.503-NODE-503-length-36285-cov-12.366961_pt1 | contig 36285 bp, 36 predicted proteins | sample MGYA00520625_ERZ1034952 | MGnify/ENA primary metagenome ERZ1034952 (study PRJEB33766, sample SAMN09781773) | gut metagenome | biome: gut microbiome | host: Homo sapiens | place: Madagascar | study: EMG produced TPA metagenomics assembly of the PRJNA485056 data... | reverse complement strand
GATCACAGATCTGAGAGCCTTTTTCAGCAAAACCCGTTACACTATAAAATAAAGAACGAGGGGGATGCAAAGTACATAGAGCACCGGGTGGACCTTTTTCGCATCGCCGGTCACGACCTTGATGAGCACGTCGGTCAGAACGCCGAGACAGATCGACGCGGCGATATCGCCGGTGAAGGTGCCGAACATGATCATGACGAACGGGCCAAAGCAGCTTTTGAAGTCGGAGAAATCCAGCTTGGTAAACCCGGAGAGCATGGAGAATCCGACAAAGATCAGAGCAACGCCCGTGACGGAGGTGGGGATCATGAGGAAAAGGGGCGAGAGGAAAACGCAGACGAAGAACAGGATGCTCGTGACAACCGCCGTAAGACCGGTACGGCCGCCCGCCTCCACGCCGATGGTGGATTCAATGAACGTGGAGATTGTCGTGCAGCCGGTCGCCGAGCCGACGACCGTGCCGACGGCATCGACGAGGAACGGCTTTTCAATGTGGGGGAAGTTTCCTTCCTCGTCAAGCATATTCGTCTGCGCTCCCACGGCGATCAAAGCGCCGAAAGTGGCGAAAAAGTCGCTGGTGAACAGAATGAAGATCCAGACGAGAGCGCCGGGAATGTCTGCGAGAATGGATTTGAAATCATAGCACAGGAAGAGGTTTCCGAGCTCGCTCACATCCGGCAGAGAGAAAACCGACGCCGGCAGCGCGGAAACGCCCATGGGAATGCTGATGACCGTGCCGACGACAATGCCGATGAGGATGGCGCCGCGGACCTTGTACGCCGTAAGAACGCCCATGACGGCCATAGTGATCAGCGCAAGGAGGACCGTAGGCTGAGAGAAATCTCCGAGCGCCAGACCGTTTGAAAAAACAGCCAGACCGGTGTTCTTAAAGCCGAGGTACGCAATGAAGAAGCCGACCGCCGTCGGAATGGCGATCTTCAGATTCTTCGGCAGAAGATCGACAACCATTTTCCGAACGCCGAGCACCGTCACCAGAATAAACAGTATGCCCGAGCAGAGAAGAAGCGCCATGGCCCAGCCGAAGGAAAACGCACCGCTGTTTACGAGACCGCCGAGAATGAAGTTGCTGCCCATCGCCGTGGAAAGGGCAAGCGGAAGATTTGCATAAAGCCCCATAAAGAGGGTAATCGCTCCGCTGACGAGCGCGCACATGACAAGCAGCGCAGATTTGCTGATGACAAGGCCGTTCACGTCCGTGAACACCGGATCGGGGCCGAAGCCGCAGATGGCCGCCGGCTGCACTGCCAGCACATAGGCCATGGTCATAAACGTCGTGATGCCCGCAAGCACCTCGCGCTTCGTCGTGGTGCCGTGTTCCTGAAGTCTGAAGAAGTCTTTTTTCATGTTTTCTCCCTTTTCCTTTTGTTCGCTGGTTTTTCTGTTTCTCTTACTCCACGACCTCGAGGATCGGATCAATGACCTGCTGCTTTACCACGTCGATAAAGCCGCAGTCGGTAATGGCGTATGCGGGAATCGCCGCAAGGCAGATGAAGCTCAGGAACATGAACGGAATAGCGATCTCTGTTCCCATTTCATGGGCAACGCGGTTCAGCTCCTTTTTCTTATCCGCCAGCTCGTCGAGCGAAAGATCGCTCAGCAGGCCGCAGACGGGATACGCGACTTCCGCCGCGATCTCGCCGTTGCGGACGATGACCTGGCCGCCGCCGAGCTCGGCGCAGCGGTTTACCGCCAGGGCCATATCCTCAAAGCTGTCGCCCAGGACGATGATGTTGTGGTTATCGTGGCCGACGGAGGAGGCCATTGCGCCGCCGCGGATGCGGAATCCGCCCATGAACGCCTTGCCGATGTTGCCGTTTTTTCCGTGGCGTTCGACCTGCGCAATATACAGCACGTCCTGCTCCACGTCGCACTGCACCACACCGTCCACGACCGGAAGCTCCACGTCGCGGCGGCTCGTAAAGGGGATGTAGGACAGCGTGTCCATTACAAGCGCCTTGACCTTCGTCGCCTTGGCCGACACGCGGGTCTTGAAGCTGTCAGCGGTAACCGGCTGGCTCAAGTGAACGGTATTCAGCACGCAGGGATCGTGCTGCGCGGTTTCATAATGCACGAGCAGCTTGCCGTTATCGGTGATCTGGCGGCCGCCGGCAAACGTGGTCAGCACGCGGAAATCTTCCGCTCCGGTGGTGATGTTGATATCCGCGCGGCGGCCGGGAGCGAGACCTCCGATCTCACGGTCAAGATTGAACGCGCGGGCACAGTTGACCGTGACCATCTGAATGGCTTTTACGAAATCCAGCCCCATGCCGAGCGCCGTGCGGAGCGCATCGTCCAGATGGCCGCGCTGCTGCAGATCGACGGTATGGAGGTCGTCGGTGACAATGCTGACCATGGCGGTGTCCAGATGATTTTCCATCACGGTCTTGAGAAGCACCGGCATGTTGCGGGCGGCGCTGCCCTCGCGCATCATGAGATGGCAGCCGTTGCGAAGACGCTCAAAAACGTCTTTCTCGCAGAACCCTTCATGGTCGGTGGAAACGCCGGCCGCCACGCATGCGCTCATGGCCGGGCCGTACATATCCGGAAGATGGCCCTGCAGCGTTTTTCCGGGCATGGAGAGCGTGTCGTCACACGATTCGAGCAGGTCGGGGAAGCCCGCCATAATATAGGGGCCGACACATTCCGACAGGCCGACGGCGTCCGGACGGCGAAGCGCGCGGCGGATGATCTCCGGATTGAAGCGGCCTCCGCTCGTTTCGAGATTGGGGGAAAACGGGACATGGGAAGGAACAACAAAATAGAGCTTGAGATCGGTCGTTTCCGCTTCCTTCAGGATCGCTTCGATGCCTTCCAGACCGGAAACAACGCCTACCTCGTGGAGGTCGGTCATGATGCCTGTGGTGCCGTGAGAGAGAACCGCTTCCGCAAAGGACCGAATGGCCAGAGAGGAGCTTTCCGGATGGATATGTCCGTCCAGGAATCCCGGAGTCAGGTACTTTCCTTCCGCATCGACAACACGAGTGTTCTCGCCAACGCAGTAATCAACATCGCCGACGGCCGCGATCGTATCGCCGCAGACGGCCACGCCGCCCTCGTAGATCTCACCGGAGTAAACGTTGACGATCTTTCCGTTCCGAATGACGAGATCGGCCGGGGTTTCGCCTTTGGCGACAGACAGTAGTTTCAGATTCATGCTGTACCTCCAAATTTTTTTGTATTTTGTTGACCCGTTTTATTTCCGGCGGCACGGTGTACCGCAGAAAACCAGTTTAGACTTTTACGACCGGAAAACGGTCCGGCAGAACGATGCCTGCACGCTTATAAATGGCAGCGGCCCGTTCACAAGCCTCTTTCAAAATTGCCTCCTCATCAAGCGTCAGGATTTTTCTTTCACGCATGAGCCACTTGCCGTCGCACATTGTGGATTCGATATTGGCAGAATGCATCGCCGTGACCAGCGCGGCAATTTTATCGTTGACCGGCATCATGGATGGTCCGTGCGGATCAATAACGATCAAATCGGCCTTTTTTCCGGCTTCCAGACTGCCATACAGATTTTCATCGAGAAGCGCACGCGCGCCCCACTTTGTCGCCATGCGCAGGATATCCTGTGACGGGACCACCGTCGGATCGAGCCGCCACCCCTTATGAATAAGGCTGGTGAGCCACATTTCATCCACCATGTCCATGTGATTGGAGGACGAAGCGCCGTCTGTGCCGATGGACGGCATCAGTCCCATCTGCAGCATTTTCGGAACGCGGGCAAAACCCAGCACCCGCATGGCCGACGCGGGATTGTGCGAGATCTTCACTTCCCGCTTTCGGAAGAGCTCCAGCTCTTCATCGGTCAGCCAGACCGTGTGTACCGCCAGGAGATTTTTATCCAGCACACCGAGCCGTTCGAGGTGCTTTACCGTCCCCTCGCCCCAGCGCGCATAGGTGTATTCCTTTTCTTCCTTTGCTTCCGCCACGTGCATGTGAATGCCGACGCCGTACTTGTCGGCAAGCTCTTTTGTGCGGACGCAAAGCTCATCGGTGTTGTTGAATATCGTCCGCAGGCCAAACCAGACCTGCACGCGCCCGTCAGCGGTATTGTGATATTTTTCGATATCCGCGACCTGCTGCTCAAGCTCCTGCTCCATCGTGCGCTGCCAGATCGGCGGGAGGCCTTCGCCGCAGTCCATCACCGACTTGGCGAGCTTTCCGCGCAGGCCGGACTGCTCCGTGGCCCGCGCCATGCCGGAGACGAACTGACCGCCCGGCTCGGCAAACGACGTTACGCCCGAGCGGATCAGCTCCAGGCTCGTCATGAGTGTGGAAACGTAGGAATCCTCCTCCGTCATATTGCTCTCAAAGGGCCACATTCTCTCGTGCAGCCAGCAGATAAAATCCACATCGTCGCCGACACCGCGGGATATCTGCTGCGAGGTGTGGACGTGGGTATTCACAAATCCGGGCAGAACATATTTTCCGCGCAGGTCGATGACCTCCGCGTCGGGCGAGATCTTCGCCGGATCGATCCGGCCGACCGCCGTGATGCGGTCGTTTTCCACGAGCACCCCGCCGCCGTCAAACACGGTGTCGTTTTGATCCATGGAGACGATATAGCCGTTCTTCAAAAAAGTTTGCATGTTCTTCCTCCATCAACTTGATTCGATCGCAGAAAAATGATATGCTCACGCTACAACCTATAATGGTTTTAGGTTCAAGTCTTTTTTTCTGTTTCCGGAGCTTTTCTGATGTTCCTACAAAACCAATCGACAGTGCCGGAGAAAACTTGGGAGGTTTTATGAAAGAATTTTTGTCGATCGGCGAGCTTGCAAAAATTTTCGACATGGATGTGCAGCTCCTCCGCCACTATGACGCAAAAGGGCTTCTTGTCCCGCAGGTACGCAACAGCGAAAACAGCCGCCGGTTTTATCACTTTGACCAGGTCTATCCGCTCGCCACCATACGATATCTGCGCCGCCTTGGATACCCGCTCGCCCGGATACGGGATTTTCTCCATAACAACGCGCTGCGGGACAATCTTGAAATGCTCTCAGAACAGGCGGAAAAACTTCGCCGCCAATGCGACGAGCTGAACGCTACCATTCAGATCATCCAGCAAAAAGTGGAATTCATCGACCGGGAGCAATCCTCCAGCCAGAGAGGAAAGTTTTCCGTCCGGACGTTTCCGCGCCGTGCCTTTCTGCATATTGGCGATGAGATCAATCTCTTCACGCATGAGCTTTTTTATTTTTATCCTACCGTCGGCTTTTACCGCGGTGAGCGCAAATGGTTCGGCGCTCTGCTTTACGAAGACACCCCCGTGCAGGAATACCATTTCCCCGAGCTGATGGCGGAGCAGGCTCTCTCCTATATTCCTGCGGGCGAGTATCTCTGCGGCTATCATTACGGACCGTATCTCACGATTCAGGACTCCATTGATCGTCTTTTCGAGGAAGCGAGCCGCCGGAAGCTGCGCGTAGATGACTGCGTGATCACGCCGAATATCGTCGATCAATGCTGTGAAGGCCATCCGGAAAACTACATTACCGGGCTGGAAGTCCGTATTTTGCCGGAAGAGGGCATAGCGGCGGAAGAGCATCTGATGCCCGGCCCTGTCGGATAAAAAAACGGCCGGAGGCAGTATCACAAACTGCCTCCGGCCATTTTTGCAAATTGATTCACACAAACACAAGCTGCACGAGCAGCATGTAAACGACGGTTCCGGCGACGATACTCAAAAGCGTATTCCGCCGCCAGACGTGCAGCAGCACAACGACCGCCGCGGCGATGATCTCCGGCAGGGCGTGGCTCGCGCCGGCAAAGTCCATATTCCGCAGGCAGTACACCACGAGCATGCTCATGACTGCGCACGGCAGGAGCTTCCCGAGCCGCAGTATCACGGCGGGCGTCTCCCGGCCGCCGCGGAATACAAGAAACGGCGCGAAGCGGATGAGCGCCGTGACGAGCGCGGAGACCGCGATGAGCAAAACGGCGTGCGTATTCATACGCTCTCGCCTCCCTTCTTCGTCCGGCGCGCGTCGAGCACGAGAAGGCAGCAGAGCATGCCGCCCATCGTCGGCAGCAGAAAGCTGTCCGCGCCAAACAGGAGACGGCAGACGATCGAAACGCCGAGACCGATGAGCGCCGGGGCGTGATCCTTTGTCTCCAGCCATTGCTCGGTGAACACCGTGAGAAAGAGCGCCGTGAGCGAAAAGTCGATGCCGGTCGTATTAAAGTCCAGATACGCGCCCGCAAGCGAGCCGAGCGCCGTGCCGAGCACCCAGTAAAGCTGGTCGAGCAGCGAGATACGGAAGCACTCCGCGCCGGTGAGATCCTCGCGCGCGGCGACGAGCGAATACGTCTCGTCCGTCAGCGAGAAAATGAGATACGGCGCATACCTTCCCGCGGCGCGGTAGCGTTCGAGCATGGAAATGCCGTAAAAAAGATGGCGCGCGTTCACGAGCAGCGTGGTAACGGCCGTCGTCAGGAGCGACGCGCCGCCGGTCAGAAGGTCGATGGCCACATACTGCATCGACCCGGCGTAAATAAACGCGCTCATGGCAAGCGCCCAGCCGAGACCGTAGCCGCGCGTGCGCAGCAGTATGCCGAAGCCCGCGCCGAGCACAAGATACCCGGCCATGACCGGGATCGTCGTGCGGACGGACTTTCCCCATTTCTGCAAGGATGTCATCGCAGATCACTTTCCTACTCAGTATGCTGTTAGAATACGACGATGCAGTCTCTCTGCGCAACGGCAAAAAGAGAGAAATCGCGCCGCCGCGGCACGCTTCCCTGCGGCAAATTGCCGGAGAATAAAGAAAGCGCACCCGGAGGTGCGCCAAAAGCCCCGCAGAACGTCAAAACGCCTCGCAGAGTTTGCGCCCGCAGGCGCAAATGGAGTTTAAATCATTTTTGCCGGCGACCTGTGCGTCGGCAAAAATCCTTCTCGGCTCGCAAACGTGCGCTCGAAGAGCGTGCGCTGCGGCGAGCCGCGATCCCCTCAAACGGAAAAGTCCTGCCCCGCAGGGCTCTCCCATTTGAATATAAAAAAGGCGCACCCGAAGGTGCGCCCCCTCCGCAATGCCGTAGGGGTCAGATTAGAACCTGCACGACTCGGCAGGTGGGTCGCCGCCCGATCGCTTCCGCGCTTCCAACGTCCGGCAAAAAGCCGGGAGGCCTGCAATTCACGGCCGGAGATAGGCGTCCCTTATATCTAATGTGGGTTTAAAATGACCCGGTGAAGTGTGGCTACGAGCACCGCAGAAAGAAAATCTTATTCCTTCTCTTCTTCCGCTTCCATAATCTGCTGGTAGTATTCGTACACGCGATCCAGCTCGTCATCGTCGTCCACGGAGTCGAAAAGCTCCTCGCCGTTCTCCTCGCGGCTCTTCAGGAAGATGAGACCGTAATCGGGATCGTTCACGTCCATGTTTTCAATGTCTGCCGGGACGAACACGCAGTACGTCTGGCCTTCAAATTCAATAGTATCGAGCAGCTCGAGATCAAACTCGTTGCCGTCCTCGTCGGAGATGGTAATGATATCGCCGCCGAAATCTTCGTTCATGTCAGCACCTCTTTTGTATGGATCCCGTTCGTTTCCTTCGGGTATTTTGATTATACCATGAATGCGGTAAAAATCAAGTGTATCCGCTCGAATGGTTCACGACCCGAAATCTTCGAGCCGCGCGTACAGCTCCTCGCGGCTGTATACGGCGATGCCGCCGGAGAGCGCCGCGCGGTCGGCGCTCGGCAGCGTGTGCACCGCGATGGCCGTGATCTGCCGCGGCAGCGTCCGCTCGTCCGGCGCGAAGATCGCCACGCGCCCGTGGTATTCCCCCAGCGAGCAGTATTCCGCCTTCTTTCCTCCCGAAAGCGCGAACATCGCCGCGCCCGCCGCGGCGCACAGCGCGAGCGACACCGCGCCGATATGGCCTGCTTTCATGGCTCTTTTCCTCCGTTTCCCTGCTGCCTTCTCCGCGCAGTATGCCCGAAAATGAACGAATTACCCGTTTTTTCCGTCCTATGGATATACCTGCTTTAAAAAATTTCCATTTCGGATACAATATTTCTCAGAAGTATGGTATAATGACTTATTATTATACGCACATGCTCGACGATTCCGGAGGCAACTATGGATCAGAAACGCCCCTACAACGATATACCGAACGGCGATACCGCGCCCGTGCCGCCCGTATCCGGCGATACGGTGCCGCTTCCCGCGCCGGGGGAGGGAACGCCCGCGCCGGAGACAGACAAAGCCGCGCCGTCTCCCGAGACCGCCAAGACCGCCCCGGAGCCGGAGAAGAAGCCGGACGCGAAAAAAGCAAAAAAGAAAGCGCCGCGCGAAAATCGTTCCCGCGGCATGTCCCGGGGCGCGCGCACCGCGCTCGCCGTCGGCGACGCCGCCATATCCACCGTGGGAGATATGGTGCGGTTCATTGTCCGCATCGTGCTCTCGGTGCTGCTCGTGCTGCTGCTGGGCGGGCTGCTCTTCGCGTGCATTTTCGCCTACTATGTGAAGAATACCCTTACGACCGATCTGAACATCACGCTTGAGGACTACGCCATCTCGCTCTCGAGCACGGTCTGGGCCTACGATAACAACGGCCAGACCGTAGAGCTTGCGGTGCTGGCAACGGACGAAAACCGCATCTGGGTCGATTACGACGAGCTGCCGCCGTATCTCGAAAAGGCGGCGGTCGCCATCGAGGACAAGCGCTTCTATGACCACAAGGGCGTGGACTGGTACCGCACGGCGGGCGCGTTCGTCAACATGTTCCTCGGCATGAAAAACGACTTCGGCGGCTCGACGATCACGCAGCAGCTCATCAAAAACGTCACTACGGAAGACGACGTCACCGTGCAGCGAAAGCTCGTGGAGATCTTCCGCGCTCTCGATCTCGAAAAGGAATACACCAAGGAAGAGATCATGGAGTGGTATCTCAACGTTGTCTACTTCGGCGAGGGCGCGAGCGGCGTGCAGATGGCCGCGAACACCTATTTCGGCAAGGACGTGCGCGATCTCACGCTTGCCCAGTGCGCGAGCATCATCGGCATCACGAACAACCCCTCGCGCTACAGCCCCTTCGCCAGCGTGGAGAACAACAAAAAGCGCACCAAAACCATTCTCTACGAGATGTATGACCAGGATTACATCTCCCATGAGGAATATACCGCCGCCGTCGCGGAGGTCGATAACGACGAGCTGCACTTCATCCGCGGCGAAAACGAGGTCTACCAGCAGGAGATCTATTCCTATTATGTGGAAATGGTCATCAAGGACGTGCTGAGCGATCTGCAGTCACGTCTCGGTCTTTCCGAGGCCGCGGCGCGCCAGCTCCTGTACCACGGCGGCTATCAGATCTACGCCTGCGTCGATCCCTTCGTGCAGCAGGTCGTGGACGATATCTATACCGACCCGGACAGCATGCCGCAGCCCTATTACTACAGCAGCCAGCCGCTGCAGTCCGCCTGCATGGTCATCGACCCGTTCACCGGCGAGATCAAGGCCATCGGCGGCGCGATCGGCGAAAAGGACCGCAACTTCGGCTTTAACTACGCCATCGACGCGCACCGGCCCTCCGGCTCCTCGGCAAAGCCGCTCGCGTCCTACGGCCCGGCGATGGATCTCGGCCTCATCACCGAGTCTACGCTCGTGGACGACAGCCCCGATATCCAGCTGCGCGGCACCTACTGGTACCCGCGCAACTCCGGAAGCTCCTACGACGGCATCATCACCATCTGGGACGCGCTGGTGCGCTCGAAGAACACCGTCGCCGCGCAGATCATCGATAAGCTCACGCCGAGCGTTTCCTTTGAATACCTCACCGAGCGCATGGGCTTCCAGCTCGTCGAGGCGGACCGGGACTATGCCCCCCTCGCTCTCGGCCAGTTCACCTACGGCGTAACGGTGCGCGAAATGGCGCAGGCATACACCTCCTTCCCGAACGACGGCGAGATGACGTACGCGAGATCGTATTCGCTCATCACCGATTCAAACGGCAACACCGTTCTCGAAAACGGCATGCGCACGAGCCATGTGTTCAGCGTGGACACCGCCCGGTGCATGACCGAAATGCTCGAGGCCGCCGCGTGGTACGGCACGGGCTACGAGGTCTATCTCGGCTACGGCAAAATGCCCGTCGCCGGTAAGACCGGTACGACCTCCGACGACTACGACCGCTGGTTCTGCGGTTTCTCGCCGTACTATGTGACCGCCGTCTGGACCGGCTACGACAGTCCCGCGCCCATGTACTATTCCGGCAACCCCGCCGCGCAGATCTGGCGGCGCATCATGTTGCAGATCAACGAGCCGCTGCCCGTGATCCAGTTCAACGACCCGACGAACCGCGGCTACGACACCGGCATTTTCGGCGATCTTGAAACGACGCCGGAGCCGACGCCCGTGCCGACCGCGACGCCCGCGCCCACGGAGGCGCCGACCCCGGAGCCCACCGTGGAACCGACGCCTGCGCCGACGGACGAGCCGCAGCGCATCCCTCTCGCGCCGTCAGCGCCCGAGGAATGAACGGTCTCGTCCCGCACCTTCCAAAAACCTTACCGCCCCGAAGAAAAAATCTTCGGGGCGGCTTTCTTTTTCAGGAAGATTTCAGGAAATCGCCGTATAGTAGCACCATCAAAGCAAAGGAGACGCCACCATGAACGGATATACTTTTGAACGGCGGGAGCTCAAATACCGCATCACGGACGCGCAGCGCGCAGCGCTCGAAGCCGCGTTCGGTGCGCGGATGGTCCCGGATGAGCATGGCGAGAGCACCATCTGCAATATATATTACGATACGGCCGATTACCGGCTCATCCGCGCCTCGCTCGAAAAGCCGGCGTACAAGGAAAAGCTGCGGCTGCGCAGCTACGGTGTGACCGAGCCGGGCGGCGAGGTGTTTCTCGAGCTGAAAAAGAAATACAAGGGCATTGTGTATAAGCGCCGCATCACGCTGCCGGAGGACGCCGCCGGGGAATTTATCGCCGGACGCGCCCCGCTCGGCGAGCACGGGCAGATCGGCCGGGAGATCGAATACTTTACCGCTTTCTATGCTCCCCTCCTTCCGGCCGTGCATCTCTCCTACGAGCGCAGCGCGTGGTTCTCGCGCGAGGATCGCGATCTTCGCATCACGTTCGATAAGAACATCCGCTTCCGGCAGGAGGACGTATCGCTCACTCTCCCCGCCGGAGGGCGGCGCATCCTGCCCGAAGGCGAATCGCTCATGGAGATCAAGGCCGCGGCTGCGCTCCCGCTCTGGCTCGTATCGGAGCTTGACACGCTCGGCATCTACCAGAGCACCTTTTCCAAATACGGCGAAGCATACAAAGCCATTCTCGCCGGGGCGCAAAAAACATTTGGAGGTAAAACGGCATGACGACTTCGATCTTTGCAGGCACTCTCTCGTCCGGCACGCTCACCGCCGGTCAGTTTCTTCTCCTTTTCGCCGCGGCGATCGCGCTGGGGCTCATCATCGCGCTCGTATACTCGCGCTGCGGCGACTGCACCAAGAGCTTTGCTGTCACGCTCGCGCTGCTGCCGGGCATCGTGTGCGTTGTGATACTGATGGTCAGCGGCAGCATCGGCGCGGGCGTTGCGGTGGCGGGTACGTTCTCGCTCGTGCGTTTCCGCTCCGCACCCGGCACGGCGCGCGAAATTCTCACGGTATTTCTCGCCATGGCCGCGGGCCTTGCCTGCGGCATGGGCTGCGTCGCGGTCGCGGCAGTGTCCACGGTTCTTGCGTGCCTTCTCTATGCGCTGCTCTCCCGCTCGCACTTCGGCGAGGAGAAAAACGGCGACAGGCACCGGACGATGCACATCACCGTACCGGAATCGCTCGAATACGCCGGAGCGTTTGACGACATTTTCGATACCTACACCGAAAGCCGCCGCCTTGTGCACGTCAAGACCACCAGTCTCGGCAGTCTCAATCGGCTCACCTACGATATCATGCTCCGCCGCGCCGGAGAGGAGAAGGCGTTCATCGACGCGCTCCGCTGCCGGAACGGGAATCTGGAGATCAGTCTCATGCAGCGCGCCGCCGAGGGCTGCGAGCTGTGAGGAAAGGAGAACATCCTTATGAAAAAGATTCTTTCTATGATACTTCCCCTTGCGCTCTGTCTCTCGCTCGTCGGCTGCGGCAGCGCCGAGGCCGCGGGCGGCGCCGCATCCGGCAGCCGTTCCTCCGGTACGGTCATTGCGGAGACCGCCGCAGTATCGGAGGCCGATCTTCTCGCCGCCGAAGCGGAGGCCGAGGAGGATGTGGAAACGACCGTCACGGTCACGCTCTCGGACGGCGCGTCCAGGGCTGACGGAGCGGGCGTCACCGTCTCCGGCAGCACGGTCACGATCACCGCCGGCGGCAGCTACCGCGTGACCGGCACGCTCACAAACGGGCAGATCGTCGTGAACGCGCCGGAGGAAAAGGTCGTTCTCGCGCTCGACGGCGCTTCCGTCACCTGTGAAAACAGCGCTGCCCTTTACGTTGTCAAGGCGAAAAAGGTCGTTCTCTCGCTCGTCTCCGGCAGCGAAAACTCTCTCGCCTCCACGGGCGAATACATCCAGACCGACGACAACACCGTGGATGCCGCAATCTTCTCCAAGGACAATCTCACGATCAAGGGCAGCGGCGCTCTCGCCGTTTCGTCCGGAACCGGCCACGGCATCGTCTCCAAGGATGAGCTGAAGATCAAGAGCGGAACGATCACCGTCACGGCGGAAAAGAAGGGCATGGCAGCCAACGACCTTGTGGAGATCACCGGCGGCAGCATCACCATAGTGAGCGGCAAACACGGCATCCACTGCGACGAAGCGCTCACGATCTCCCACGGCACGGTGAACATCACGAAGTCCTTTGAAGGGCTGGAAGCCAAGACCGTTGAAATTTCCGGCGGCGATATTTCCATCGCCGCGAGCGACGACGGGCTGAACGCCGTCGACTCCGCCTCCGGCACAGAGGCGGACGGATGGGGCTGGGGATTCGGCGGCACGGGCGAAGCGCAGGAAGGAGTCTATATCCTCATCTCCGGCGGAAAGCTCACCGTGAACGCCTCGGGCGACGGCATCGACTCCAACGGCGATCTCACGATTACCGGCGGTGAGGTCTGTGTGAGCGGCCCGACGAGCGACGGCGACGGCGCGCTCGACTATGCCGGAACCGGCACGATCACCGGCGGCACGATCGTCGCGGCGGGCTCGTCCGGCATGGCGCAGAGCCTCTCGTCCGATACGCAGGGCGTAGTGCTCCTCACGCTCTCCGGCACGCAGAGCGCCGGAAGCGCCGTGACGCTCACGGACGCGGACGGCGCGGTGCTCGCCTCGTTCATGCCGGAGAAGGCGTATTCCTCCGTTGTCATCAGCGCACCGGGCATGGAATGCGGCGGGACGTACACCGTTGCCTGCGGCAGCGAAAGCCGGAGCGTCACGCTGGAGGGCTTCACCTACTCCGAGGGCGGCTTTGGAGGCTTCGGCGGCGGAAGGCCCGGCGGCATGGGCGGCGGGTTCGGCGGAGACCGCCCGGACGGCGATTTCAGCGGCGAGCGTCCGGACGGAACGCCCCCGTCCGGCTTTGACGGCAGCAAGCCGAACGGCGCGCCGCCCGCCGGTTTTTCCGGCGGTTCGGGCGGACAGGGTCAGCGTGCCTGACGCCCCGCTCTGTGAACAACCTCCTCAAAGCAGCCAACAGCCGCAGCGGAAAACCGCTGCGGCTGCAGTCTGTCGAAAAAGCCTCGCAGAGTTTGCGTCCGCAGGCGCAAATAAAGTTCAAAGCATTTTTGCCGGCGGCATGTACGTTGGCAAAAATCAGCCATCGACGGGCAGAACCGCATGTTTTCCTGCCTGTCGATGGCAAACTCGGCTCGCAAACGTGCGAGCGTAAGCGAGTGCGCTGCGGCGAGCCGCAGCCTTTTCAAACGAGAGCCCAACGAAGTGGGTCTCGTTTGAGAGCGTGTCAAAAAAACTTTTTTGAGATGCTCAAGCCCACCGGCGCAGCCGGTGGTATTGACTCTGCCGCCGAAATTGCTTTGGCGGGGGAGATTTTATCGATTTTTATTCGCCGATGCGGTAGACGCGCCCCTTTTCCTTGGCGACCTTGTGCGCGTTGAACGCCGCCGGTACCGCGCCGATGGCCGAGAAGAGATAGAGCGTGATGAGATTGCTCCGGTAGGCGTCGGCGTCCACCAGCTCGTGCATCCACGCGAACGCCTGACCAAGGGAGAGATCCAGCTCCCGCGATGCCGCGATCGCAATGTCCATACGGTTGCCGAGATAGACCGCAGCGAGCATCACGACGACGCTCACGGCGATGCCGAGAGCGGAGAGCTTGCCCGCGCCGCGGCGGTAGCCGCCGATGGTGCAGTAGCCGAGCACCATGCCGGAGATCGCCGCAACATAGCCGAGTTGACCGATGAGCACGATCGCCGCCGCGCCGATCAGCCCGCCGATGAGCGCGCCGAGGATACCGCGGCCGATGTTTTCGGGCGTTTCGGCCTGAATGCGCTCGTTCTGATCCGCCTTGCGGCTGAGCTCCGTAAAGAGCGCCGGCGCGACAAGCTGCGGCACGCCGCTCGTCATGCAGCCGACCGTTTCGCCGACGGCGCGGGAGATCTCGCAGCAGTTTTCGTAGCCGTTTTCATGCAGAAACGAGAGAAGCTCCGGCAGGAGCGTGTGGATCTTCCCGGCATAGCTTTTCGCCGCAGCGCCGGGGCGGAGGGAAAAGATGACGCGCGTCCCCGCCGTTTTGCAGCCGGAGAGCTCCGGCCGCGCCTTGACAAAGTCGCGGAAGCTCTCTTTATCCGGCTCTTCTCCGCCGCGGAGAACGGAGACGACAAGCTCGTTGCGCCCCATCAGGATCAGGAACGTATATTCCCCGCGCGTGCCGCAGTAGGTCGCGCCGTCGTGCGCCATGGAAAGGCCGTCCTGCTGAAGCAGCGTATCTGAAAGCTTCATTCTTTTTCGTCCTCCTTCGGCGCGTTGAGCGCGGCGATCTCTTCGGGAGTGAAGTTGTACACGGCGTCGCAGAACTGGCAGCGCACCTCGATATCCTTCTTCTCCTCGCGCAGCGACGCGAGATCGTCCGCGGAAAGGCTCGCGAGCGCGCCGAGCACCCGCTCGCGGCTGCAATAGCACTTGTACGCCATATCGCTCTCCGCCGTTTTGTGCCATTCAAGGCCCTTGAACACCTGCGCGATGACCGTCTCCGCGCCGTCCTCGTCGAGGATAGTCGTAAGCTGGTCCATGAGGAAGATGTTGTCCTCCAGCGCCTTGACCGTCTCCTCGGCGGCGTTCGGCATGAGCTGCATGATAAAGCCGCCCGCGGCCTTGACGCTGCCGTCCGGATTCACGAGCACGCCGAGCGCGCACGCCGAGCCGAGCTGGTCGCTCTCGGTGAGAAACGCCGCGAGGTCCTCGGCGATCTCGCCGCTCACGAGCGCGGAGGAACCGGAGTACGGCTCGCGCAGGCCGATGTCGCGGCTGACCGTGAGAAGACCCTCCCTGCCGACCGCGCCGGAGACGTCGAGCTTGCCGTCCCGCTCGCGGATGGGAAGATCGACCTCGGGGTGGGAGACGTAGCCGCGCACATTGCCGGCATTGTCCGATACCGCGAGGATCGTGCCGATCGGCCCGCCGCCCTGGATGCGCAGCGTGAGCGCGGCGTTGTCCTCCTTGAGCATTTCGCCGAGGAGCGACGCGCCGCAGAGCGTGCGGCCGAGCGCCGCCGTGCCGACGGGGTGCAGATGGTGGATCTCTCTCGCACGCTCGACCATGTCGGGCGCGGTGATGACGGATATTTTTGCCGTGCCGTCGTTCGTGACGGCGCGAAGAATTTTGCCCATGGTTTTTTCTCCTTGTAAATTTCTGTGAGGGGTTTCCCCCTCAGTCACGGCGCTTTGCGCCGCGCCAGCTTCCCTATTGGGGGAGCCGGGTCGGTTTGCGGCAAACGATCTCGCCCCCCAACATGGAAGGCGGCAAAGCCGTAGGTTTTGACGGCGGGGTTTACTCACTCCTTCACGCACTCGGCGGTGAAGAAGAGCCGTCCCTGGTTGTGCTGCGGGCCGTCCGTAAAAAGGCGGATGCTGCCGAAGCCCGCATCAACGAGGTGCTTTTCCAGCGTTTCCGGCGTATAGATATACTCCGTATGCTCTTCCTGCTCACGGCGGTAGGTCTGCCCCTTGATGCGGCGGAAAATGTCCATGCCGTAGCGCAGCTCGTTTTCCACGACCTCCGAGCGCCAGAGACAGAGCGTATCGTCCTCCTCGTCCACGAAGCACTGCCCGTCGAGCGAGCGCATATGCCCCGGCGAGAGGAAGTCAAAGCAGAGCGTACCGCCCGGCGAGAGAAACAGATGCAGCCGCCGGAACACCTCCGGAAGCGTTTCGGGCCGCATGTAGTTCACGCCGTCGAGCGAGCATACCGCGGCGTCCACGGTGTCATAAAGATCGAGTTTCTCCGCCCGCTGGCAGAGAAGCATCGGCGCAACAACGCCCTCCGGCAGCTCGCAGAGCTTCTGCTGGAACACCGAGAGCATTTCCTCCGAGGCGTCCACGCAGATCATCTCGTACCCGTGTTCGGCCAGAAGCAGCGAGAGCGTACCCGTGCCGCAGCAGAGATCCAAAACCGTATGAACGGCCCTGTCGCTGTGGGCAAAGGCCGTTTCATACCATGTCTCCAGCGCTTCGTACGGCACGTCTCCTGTCAGCGCGTCATAGCGCGCGGCGAGAGGTCCATAGCACTGGCTCATTTTCCTTCCGCTTCCTTCTCTTCTTCCGCTTGCTGTTCCTTCAGACGGCGGAAGGCTACGCTGTAGCCGTCCTCGCCGTACTGCAGTGAGCGGTTCACGCGGCTGATCGTTGCGCTCGAAGCGCCGGTCTTTTCCAGTATGTCGTTATAGATCATGCCCTCGCTGAGAAGCACCGCCACCTGATAGCGCTGCTCCATCGCCTGCAGCTCGGATACCGTGCAGAGGTCGTCAAAGAACTTCATCAGCTCTTCCACGGTATTGAGCGTAAGGATCGCCTTATACATTTCCTCGTTGCGCGGTTTTTTCAAGTGTTTGTTCATACAGCGTTTTACCTGTACCCTTTTTCATTTTAGCTTATTAGCTAATAACTGTATTGTAACGCGCGGCGGCAAAAAAGGCAAGATGGAGCTTTACACGATTTAAAGAGTGATTTTTGGTGAGAATGTTATTGCCGAGCGGCGGAAAATACGGTATGATAGATACAAATTAAAATGAGGGAGGTTTTTTCCGTGATCCCACCTTCCGGAACGATCGCATTCTGGGTCGCGGCGCTCGTCGTGTTTCTCATCGTTGAAGCCGTGACCGCGGGACTTGTATCCATCTGGTTCGTTTTCGGCTCGCTCGTGGCGCTCATCTGCGCGGCGCTCGGCGCGGCGGTGTGGCTCCAGATCTTCTGGTTCGTCATCGTCTCCGTCGCCACGCTCGTTCTCACGCGGCCGCTCGTGAAGCGGTATGTGGACAGCCGGAGCGTCGCTACCAACGCCGACCGCAGCATCGGCCGCGCCGCCGTTGTCACCGAGCGCATCGACAATCTCGCCGCCACCGGCGCCGTAAAGCTTGACGGCGTTGTGTGGACCGCGCGCAGCACCGACGATGCCGTCGCCATTGAGACCGGCGAGCGCGTCACCGTCCGCGCCATTGAGGGCGTAAAACTCATCGTAGAGCGCACCGTGCGCTGAATCTGCACTGTATTTTAATAAGGAGGAAATCCCATGATCGTATTAGCCATCATTCTCGTGCTGGTGCTCGTACTCATCATCACGAACCTGTGCGTCGTACAGCAGGCGCAGGCCTACGTCATCGAGCGTCTCGGCGCGTACAGCACCACGTGGGGCAAGGGTCTCCATGTGAAGCTGCCGTTCATCGAGCGCGTGGCGCGCCGCGTCTCGCTCAAGGAGCAGGTCGCAGACTTCCCGCCCCAGCCCGTGATCACGAAGGACAACGTCACCATGCAGATCGACACCGTTGTCTACTTCCAGATCACCGACCCGAAGCTCTATACCTACGGCATCGAGCAGCCGATGGTCGCCATCGAAACGCTCTCCGCCACGACGCTCCGCAACATCATCGGCGATCTGGAGCTTGACCAGTGCCTCACGAGCCGCGACATCATCAACAGCAAGATGCGCGTCATTCTTGACGAGGCTACCGACCCCTGGGGCATCAAGGTCAACCGCGTGGAGCTCAAGAACATTCTCCCGCCGCGCGAGATCCAGAGCGCGATGGAAAAGCAGATGAAGGCCGAGCGTGAACGCCGCGAGGCCATTCTCCGCGCCGAGGGCGAAAAGCGCGCCGCCATTCTCGAGGCCGAGGGCGAAAAGGAATCCGCCATTCTCCGCGCCGACGCGAAGAAGCAGGAGCAGATCCTTGAGGCCGAGGGCCGCGCCGCCGCGATCCTCGCCGTGCAGAAGGCGACCGCCGACGGCATCCGTCTGCTCAACGACGCCGCCCCCACCGATCCGGTGCTGCGTCTGCGCGCGCTGGAGGCTTTCACCGCCGCCGCCGACGGCAAGGCCACCAAGATCATCATCCCCTCCGAGATCCAGGGCATCGCCGGTCTTGCAAAGGGCGTCGTCGAATCCGTAAAGGACGACTGAGCATCCCCCTTCCCCCGCGAACACCGCCGCAGCGCCGGCCATCCGGCGCTGCGGTTTTCCCCGCCAACAGCCAGTTTTTCCGGTTTTGTTACCGTTTTTCCGGCGGCGGCCAACGCAGAACGATCCCCTCTGCTCGCCGTTTTGTAACTTTTGTTGCCGGATTTTGCGTCATAACGGCTAATTTAAACGGTTTTATTCTGGTAATAACTGTGCGTGATTTACAAAAAGTTCCGCTTCTGTTGACAGGCGGGATACAATGTGTTACATTTTGGTTACAAATTCGAGGTGATTTGAATTGGCATCCGCTAAGAATGCGCTGGTGTACAAGGGACACCCGCTCCGCCGCAAGGACAACATCCTCTATTACGGCAGCATGTCCGACAAGTACATCATCATGATGCAGATCATGGACACGAAACCGGTCAAGCCGGTTGCCGGTGCGGAAAGCGCCGGTGAGCTGAAGGTCGCCACCCGCGTGAGCGTCCAGCTGCAGCTCACCGACCCGACGGTCAAGAGCCGCGACCGCATCGTGAAGAAATCCGAAAAAGGCAGCCTGTACGCCGCCATGGACGTGGCGAGCGTGTGGCTCGAACGAGCGCTGACGAAGGACTAACCTCCGAAACAGCGCACCAGCACCAGGAAATGAGGTATGGGGATCATGAAAAACTGCAAGAAACTGCTTTCCGTTATCGTTACGCTTCTTCTGGCGGCGTCTATGCTCACGAGCAGCGCGTTTGCCATTTCCGGCGAAGCGTTCATCGCAACGCCGGGCGAAGTCAACCTGCGTGACAGCGGCAGCTTCAACAGCAATGTTATCGACGCCGCCCCGCAGGGCGCGACCGTTTACGTTCTCGGCGACGCCGGCTACGGCTGGTACAAGGTGAGCTACAACGGCAAGACCGGCTACATGGCTTCCTACTACCTGCTCTTCAACGAGGTCCCGTCCGCGGAGAACGTGGATTCCGTCCCGGACAAGGCTCCGGCGCAGGAGACCACGCAGGAGACCGTGCAGCAGCCCGCGCAGGAAGTTCCCTCGCAGACCTATGTTGCGCCTCCCGCGACCGGCGACAGCAACGCCACCGTTCTCGGCTCCGGCATCTGCTTCCGCAGCGGCCCGAGCACCTACAGCAGCGTGATCGAAACGCTTGAGACCGGCACGCCCATCCGCGTGAACGGCGTGTGCGGCTCCTGGTATGAATGCGTATATAACGGCAGCACCGGCTACATCTACGGCGACTATGTCGTGCTCAACGGCACCTCCAAGACCTACACCATCTCCGCCGCGACCGTGTCCGGCAATGACGGCACGATCTACTCCGAGCCGCAGACCCCGGACACTACCGAAAACACCACCACCGAGGTGACGCCGATCGAGCCTCCCGCGCAGGAGACCGAAACCCCGGCCGAGACTCCGGCCGAGCCGGAAACGCCCGCCGCGCCCAGCTTCTCGCACAACGCTTCCGCCGCGCAGGCGATCGTCGATACCGCGATGCAGTATCTCGGCGTGCCTTACGTCTGGGGCGGCACCTCTCCCGATGTCGGCTTTGACTGCTCCGGTCTCGTGTACTACTCCTACGGTCAGCACGGCTACTCGCTCAACCGCGTGGCGCAGAGCATGTACTACAACGGCGTGGACGTGGATCTCAACGACCTGCAGGCCGGCGACATCCTGCTCTTCGGCAGCAGCGTGTACAACATCTGGCACGCCGCGCTCTACATCGGCGGCGGCAACTTCATCCACGCGCCTTACTCCGGCGCCGTCGTGAGCATTCAGTCTCTCAGCAGCACCGCCGGCATGCGTCTCGTCGCGGCCCGCCGCATCGTGTAACAGCTTACCCCCGCTTATCCTCGCCTTCGTCTGACGCCCCTCAAAAGTGGCGGGACGATGATCCGGATACGGCATTTTTCCCCGAAGACTTCGGTCTTCGGGGATTTTTGTTCTCTCGGAAACGGCGCAGCCCCCGAAAGCCAAGGCTTTCGGGGGCTGTGCTTTCTTTTATTTTTGTGCGGCGGTCGCGCGCAGGCCCTGCACTTTGCAGGGAATGCCGTTGTCGGCGGCGAGCTTTTCGAGCGTTCCGGTCAGGCGCGGCGCGGCGGCGTTGAGGATCTCCGCGGCCATGCGGTCGCGCACGCTGTCGGAGGCGCGCAGCAGAACGTTTGCCGCCATGCCGCCGGAGAGGAGCGGCGCGAGCGGGCTGCCGTTCTGCTTGAGCCGGTCGGCGACTTTGGGAAGGATCTCCTTTACCAGGACCTCGTAATCGATATCGGAAAGTTCCATTTCGAGCTTTATCATTGTTTTTCCTCCTGTGGGATATTTCCCAGCTATTATACCACATGCTTCGCCGTTCGTAAATCGACGCGCTCTTGACATTCCGGCGCGCCGTCCGTTATACTTTCGCGGGAAAGGAAGTCGATTTTATGGCATACCGATTGATGGCCGCCGATTATGATCTCACGCTCACCGGCTCCGACCGGAAGGTTTCGGCGCACACGCGCGAAACGATCCGCGCCGTATATGCCGCGGGAAAGTTCGTAACGCTCGCCTCCGGACGGCTCGGCGGCAGCGCCGAGGTCGCGCGTGAGCTCTTCCCCGGCGATGTGCCGCTCATTCTCGGAAACGGCGGACTGGTGCAGAGCTGCACGACGGGCGAAACGCTTTCCGAGACCATGATGGACGAACCGACCGCGCTCACGATGCTCCGCTGGTGCCGCCGGAGGGCGAGCGCCGCCATCGTTTACGGCCGCAGCGGCATTTATACCGACCGCGTGAACGCCGCTTCGGAGATGTACGCGCAGCGCTCCTCGAGCACGCCGCTGCCGCTGCCCTCCCCCGAAGAGGTCGCGCACGAGGGGATATACAAGATCCTACTGCTCGGTCTGCCGCTGACGGTCCGGCGCGCGGCGAAAAAGCTGCACAGCGCGCCGCCGCAGCCGGTGGACTGCTTTGCGTCCAGCCCGGAAGCGCTGGAGATCGTGCCGACGGGCGTCAACAAGGCCGCGGGGCTCGCGCGCGTGGCGGCGATCCTCGGCATACCGCGCGAGGAGACCATCGCCATCGGCGACGGGGAAAACGACATTTCCATGCTCCGCTGGGCGGGGCTCGGCATCGCCATGGCGAACGCGCCCGAGAACGTGAAAGCCGCGGCGGACGTCATCGCGCCCGCCTGTGACGAGGACGGCGCTGCCTGGGCCATGGAAAAGTATCTGCTTTAACCTGCCGCTCTCACCTGCGGGCGGGGCGCTGCCCCGCCCGTTCAATGTCCCCTTTCCGGGGGCATTTTATTTTTCTGTTCTTTTTCGCAGGGTGCGGCGGGTGCGGCGGATGTGGCGCTCATAGTCGCCGCTCTCCAACAGCTCAGCAAGCACGAGCTGCTCAAAGAGCGGCACGGTGCACGAATAAAACCCGATCCGCTCGGCGTACTGCGCCGCGAGCTTTTCCGAGAGCACCATATAGCCCATGCGCAGCGACGGCGCGACCGTCTGCGAGAACGTGTTCAGGTAGATCACATTTCCGCTCTCGGCGAGCGAGAACACCGTTTCCTCCGGCTTGGACGCGACCGTAAATTCCGAAGAGAAATCGTCCTCAACGATATACCGCCCCGGCTCGGAAGCCCAGCGGATATACTCGCGCCGCTTGGCCGCGGACGCGGTGACATTGCTCGGATAGCTGCGGTAGGGCGTAATATGCAGCACGGAGGCGCGCGTGGCGGCGAGCGCGTCGCTGCGGATGCCGTCCGCGCCGAGCGGCAGAAGCTCGAGCGAAGCGCCGTGCGCACGGTAAACGAGCGCGATCTTTTCATACGACGGATCCTCTGCCGCGTAGATGCGCGCCGCGCCGAGAAGCTGCACGATCAGTCCGTAGAGATATTCCGCGCCGGAGCCGACGAAGATCTGCTCCGGCTTCACGCGGATGCCGCGGCTGCGCGCGAGATAGCGCGAGATCGCCTGCCGCAGCGCATCGCAGCCGTTGTTCGGGCTTTTTTCCAGAAGCTGCTCGCCGTACTCGCTGATGACGCGGCGCATCACCCGTGAGAGCACCGAAAACGGAAAGTCCGCCCTCTCCCCCGCCGGAACAGCCGCCGGTCTTACCGGCGCGCTCGGCACAAAGCCGTCCGTATCGTGGAACTGCACATAGTGCCCGCTGCGGCGGCGCGCTTCGAGATACCCTTCGTCCGTCAGCAGCGCGTAAGCGTGCTCTACCGTGACGACGCTCAGCCCCTCCTCCTCGGCCAGCTGCCGCTTGGACGGCATCCGCGCGCCGAAGGGATAATCGCCGCGGACGATCTCGCCGCGCAGGCGCTCATACAGGCGCAGATACGCCGGGCGGTGTTCGTTGTCCTGTTTCATCTGGTATTATTATTTTCTCCTTCTCTGGATATTTTAATATATCCAGAACATTGTAAGCTATGGGTAAGAAAAAAACAAGGGGAGATATATCCATGACAACGAAAACGAAACACGGCACGCGCTGGCTCTGCACGACGGCGCTGCTGATGGCAATGAACATCATTATGAGCATGAGCGTGTTCAGCGTTCCCGTTCCGGGCGGACATCTCTATCTGAACGATGTGATCATCTGCTTTGCCGCGCTGATCCTTGACCCGCTGGGGGCGTTCTGCGTCGGCGGTGTCGGCGCGTTCCTCGGCGATTTCTTCTTTTATCCGACGCCGATGTTCGTCTCGCTCGTCACACACGGATTGCAGGCGGTCGCCATTTCGCTCTGCGCCCACCGGATGATGAAGGAGAAGCCCGTGATCGCGTCCCTCATCGGCGTGCTGCTCGGCGCGGTCATCATGGTCGTCGGCTACTCGCTCGGCCGCGCGTTCATCTACGCGACGCCCGCTGCGGCGATCGCAAAGCTCCCTTACCAGATCCTGCAGGCGCTCGTCGGCGCGGCGCTCGGCATGGTGCTGCGCTGGAAGGTAAAGCCGCTCGCAAAGCTCGGCGAGACGGTGGGATAAAGGTTGTCTTTTCCTCAGCGATATGGTAAAATCATTGTCTCTCAGCAAAGGAGTGATAGCTATGAAAAGAAAAGCTTTTGCGGCGCTCGCCGCCGTTTGTCTCGTGCTCTGCCTGATTCTCGCCGGATGCGGCACCGTGAGCGAGGAGGATTATCCCCCGCTGGAGAAGGTCGATCTCTCCTCCATGACGCTCGGAACGGTCAGCAACAGCACGTTTTCGACGCAGTATCCCGCCGATAAGTGGACCGGCAGCGACGGCACTTCCCCGCTCATCATCTATTATAACGATACGCAGGGAACCGGACAGGCCGTCAACATCAACGCGCAGCAGTCCGGCACCTACAGCGGCAAGTTCACGGAAAAGTACATGAACAAGCTCACGGAAAGCATTACCGAATCGTTCCCCAACATTGAGATCCTCAATGCCGAGCTTCGCTCGATCAACGGCAAGAGCGTGATCTACACCGAAACGGTCACGCGCTTCAACGACGAGATGCTCGACCGTCTTCTCGAGCAGGGCGTCATCACGCAGGACGACGTTGACGCCGCCGGAGGCCGCGATGCGATCCTCTCCATCCCGCCCACGGATCAGATCACGCTCTACGCCGTGACCGGCGCTTACCTCTACATTTACACCGGCACGTATTACGAGGAGAGCCAGAAGGCCGATGTGCTCGAGGCTCTGACCGTCATGGCGCAGACGACCGCAGAAGTGAAATAACTCGCCGCTCTCCATAGAAAAACGGAGCAGTCAGAAATGACTGCTCCGTTTTTCAGTTTATGATCTGAGAAACGCCATCCTCCGCCGGAGGTTCCTTTTCCCCCGGGGCTCGACACCATCCGCAGGAACTGCGTTGCAGAGCGCATCCTTTTTCCATAGGAAAGCCTGACGAGAGCGCCGGAGAAGATAAAGGCAAACCCCCATATACCGACCAAAACGCTCTCCCAGCCAGCAAATATTGCTTTTCGTCACACCGGTATTGTTTGCGACCGCTCTTGTCGCGGCATACTGTTGGTATAGAAATCTACGCGGGTCGTATAGGAAAGATACGTAGAATCGTTTGCCATAATAAGTATTCCAGCAAGGATAATCACCACGCCAAGGATCAAAACGATAAGGTTAATAGCTTTTCGTTTTTCATTTTGATCATCTCTTTGAATTTTTCAAACCATTTTAAATGTTGTCGCGAGCCTCGTTATAGGAGTCAACGATCCCGTCGATCAACGTGCCGGGAACTTTTGTATACATGACAGAGGTTTCGTTATACCAATGCGCGGGATAATGTTTTACGTACACAACGACATCGACCCAGTATTCCCCGCTTTCAAAGAGCCATTCGGAAAAATATGGCAAACTGCCGGCGAAGTCCGATTCCTTATAGGCCGGGCCCTCGATCAACGACGCCGTGTTTCCTTCCAGTTTATTAAAAACGGGACGTTCATAGTCGCTGTTGGTGTATAGCGGCATTCCATACTTTTCTATAAAAAGAGAGTTCACCGTTTCGTAGCGCGACGCGTCAGTCGCTCTGCTGAAGTCTCCATAAACCCGATATTGGATATAGGTCAGCAGCGCGTCATCACCTTCGTCCTCAAAATAATAGAACAGATAGGGCATCTCGTTTTTATAGGGCACCTGCAGATTAATATTATCAATGCGCAGACCGTGAGGGCCTTCAAAGTCGATCTTTTCTTCCGCTTCTTTTATTTCCGCTTTTGTGGAATTAAAGGATACGCCGCGAAATGTGAATAGCTTCTCCTCTTCTTCCGGCTCCGCCGGTGAAGCGGATGGCTCGTTTGCTGTACTGCATCCTGCAAAGGACAGCAGCAAAACCGTCGCGAGAATCATGCTGAGGGCGCGTTTCATGCTCATCGCTCCTTAACTACAAATTTATAGTTATAAAACTACTATTTAATTATAATATATAATAATTATAAAAGTCAATGTATTATTCACCTTGTAGAGGTGAGTGTATGGCAAAGGAAATTACGATAACAAAGAAAAACAGCAAACGGGGCGAGGACGGATACAAAATCGTCTCCGTCCGAATGCGGGACGAGACGATCGAAAGGCTGGATAAATTATCCGCAGAGACGAACCGTTCCCGCAATGAGCTGATAAACCTTCTGATATCATCAGCGCTGGATATTGTTACGATTGAGGAATGATCTTTTGATACATCTTATTAAATCACAAAAATGGGGCAGCCATTCATCCGAATGACTGCCCCATTTTCTACTCTCTTGTTATTCCTCCGTCCAGTCCCGGACCTGCTTTTTGAGCCAGTTTGTCCAGGCCTCGACGCCCTCGCCGGTCTTGGCGGAGATCGGGAAGATCTCCAGACGGGGGTTGCGCCGCAGCGCGTACTCGCGCACCTTGTCCATGTCAAAATCGAAATACGGCAGTACATCGATCTTGTTGATGATGAGCGCGTCGCACACGGTGAAGATGAGCGGGTATTTGAGCGGCTTATCGTGTCCCTCCGGCACGGAGAGGATCATTGCGTTTTTCACCGCGCCCGTATCGAACTCCGCCGGGCAGACGAGATTGCCGACGTTTTCGAGCACCGCGAGATCGACGTCCGCCGTGCCGAGCTCGGCAAGCCCCTGCTCGGTCATTCCGGCATCGAGATGGCACATGCCGCCGGTGTGGAGTTGGATGCTCTTCACGCCCGCGCGGGCGATGGTCTCGGCGTCTACGGAGGAATCGATGTCCGCTTCCATAACGCCGATGCGAAGATCGTCCTTCAAGCGCTCGATCGTGCGCAGAAGCGTCGTCGTCTTGCCCGAGCCGGGCGAGGACATGAGATTGAGAAGGAATGTTTTTTCCTCCTTGAGCTTTGCGCGGACGCGGTCGGCCTCGCGGTCGTTGTCGGCAAAAACGCTCTCCTTGATCTCTATGATGCGTACACTGTCCATTTCAGCAAGCCTCGATTTCTTTGAGATTGATCTCGTTGCCCTGCAGGAGCACGGTTTCCTCGCTGCCGCACAGTGGGCAGACGCGCCCCTGCGGGACGGTCGGATACGTATGGGTGCAGCTCTCGCAAAGCGTCACGGCGGGAATGGTCTCGATCCTAAGCTCCGCGCCCTTCAAAACCTCCGTCTGCGCAACGGCCCAGTTCCAGCAGGATGTGAGCTCATGCGGCACAACGCCGGACACCTCGCCAAGCTCGAGCGTGACGGAGGAAACGCACGTAAGAACGTTTTCCTCCGCGATGCGCTCGACGGTTTTTATCATGTGGAATACGATCCCAAGCTCGTGCATGCTCAGCCCTTTTTGCCCTTGAGCTTGATCTTCACGGCGCGCTTGAGCATGTACGGCAGGATGGCCTTCATCTTGTCCTCGCTGCGCACCATGGTGCTGCACTCGGGACGGTCGCGGTGGAGACGGATGGCGTCAAAGCCGCAGCGCGTCGTGCAGATGCCGCAGCCGATGCACTTGTTCGGATCGACGATGCTCGCGCCGCAGCCGAGACAGCGGGTGGTCTCGGCTTTGACCTGTTCCTCGGTGAAGCATGCGCGGCCGTCCTGCATCGTGCGGCGCAGCTCCTCGTTGTAGCCGGGGCGCTGGCGCGGCGTGTTGTCAAAACTGTTGATATCGAGAAGAACGTTTTTCTTATCGAGCTCGATGAACTGCCGGCGGTTGCGGCCGATGGTGAGGCTCGTGTTCGGCTGCACAAAGCGGTGCAGGGACACGGCGCCCTCCTTGCCGGCGGCGATGGCGTCAATGGCGAACTTCTGGCCGGTGTAGGCGTCGCCGCCGACGAAGATGTCGGGCTCGGCGGTCTGGTAGGTCAGAGGATCGGCCTTGACGGTGCCGTTGGGGTTGAACTCCACCTTTGTTCCGGCGAGCAGCTCGCCCCAGGCGGCGTGCTGGCCGATGCAGTAAAGGATCGTATCCGCCTCGGCGGTCTCGGTCCGGGCGTCGTCAAACGCGGGGGCGAAGCGGCCCTCGGCATTTTTGACGGACAGGCACTTGCGGAAGCGAATGGCCCTGGCATGGCCGTTCTCGGTGTCGATCGCGGTCTGGCCCCAGCCGGCATGGATGGAGATGCCGTCGCGCTCGCACTCGGTGCTGTCCTCTTCGCCCATGGGCATTTCGTCGTACCCCTCCAGGCAATAGAGCGTCACGCTCTCCGCGCCGCAGCGAACGGCGGTGCGGGCGACATCGGAGGCGATGTTGCCGCCGCCGATCACAACGACCTTGCCGGTGAGCTTCGTTTCGGGCGCAAGGTTGACCTTCTTCGTAAAGTCCACGCCGGACATGACGCCCTCGGCGTCGTCGCCGGGAACGCGGAGACGTCCGCCGTCCTGCAGACCGACGGCAACATAGAACCCTTTGTAGCCCTGCGCGCGCAGCTCGGGGATGGTGACGTCCCTGCCGACATCCACGCCGCAGCGGAATTCCACGCCCATCTCGCGCAGAATGTCGATCTCGGCCTCCACAACGTCCTTTTCGAGACGGAAGTTCGGAATGGCGTTCATCAGCATGCCGCCGGGACGAGGAGCCTTGTCGAACACGGTTGGACGGTAGCCCTTCTCGGCGAGGAAGTACGCGCAGGACATGCCCGCCGGCCCCGCGCCGATGATGGCGATCTTCTCATCGAATCCGCCCTCGACCTTCGGAATGACCTTTTCGGGGATAAAGCGCGTGGCGGCTTCGAGATCCTGCTGGGCAATGAAGCGCTTGACCTCGTCGATGGCGACGGCCTGATCGACGGTGCCGCGGGTGCAGGCGTCCTCGCAGCGGCGGTTGCAGATGCGCCCGCATACGGCGGGGAACGGGTTTTCGCGCTTGATGAGCTGGAGCGCCTCGCGGTACTTGCCCTGCGCGGCGAGCTTCAGATAGCCCTGCACGGCGATGTGCGCCGGGCACGCCGTCTTGCACGGGGATGTACCGGTATCGTAGCAGTTGATACGGTTGTTGTCGCGGTAGTTGACGTCCCACTTATCCGGGCCCCAGGCAGTCTCGTCCGGCAGCTCGTGGCGCGGGTACTCGATGGGGCCGTCCTTCGTGCAGAGCTTCTGGCCGAGCTTCACCGCGCCCGCGGGACACGTTTCAACACAGCGGCCGCACGCAACGCAGTTTTCGCTCTCGACCTTCGCAACGTAGGCGCTGCGGGAGAGGTTCGGCGTGTTGAAAAGCTGGCTCGTGCGCAGCGCGTTGCAGACGTTCACGTTGCAGTTGCAGATGGCGATGATCTTCTCTTCGCCGTCGATGTTCGTGATCTCATGGACAAAGCCGTTCTCCTCGGCCTTGTGCAGGATCTCGAGCACCTCGTCATAGGTGATGTAATGGCCGCGGTCGGTCTCGACGACGTAGCGTGCCATATCGCCCACGGCGATGCACCAGTCCTGCGGATCGTCGCCGCAGCCCTCGCCGAGCTTGGCGCGGGACATGCGGCAGGAGCAGGGCGAAGCGGCGTAAACGCCGTCGTACTTTTTCAGCCAGTGGGAGATGTGCTCGATGGAAACGGACTTGTTCTCGGTCTCGATCGCCTTTTCCACGGGGATAACGTGCATGCCGATGCCGGCGCCTCCGGGAGGCACCATCGGCGTGACCTTCTCCAGCGGGAGGAACGTCATGCGCTCAAAGAACGCCGCGACCTCCGGGTGCTCGTCGATCTGCGACTGGCGCATGTTGACGAACTCCGCGCTGCCCGGAACGAATTGCGGCAGCGTCCAGCGCTTCTCGTGGTTCGGGTTTTTCCCGTCCAGATTTTCCCAGTTGTACTCGACAAGGCCGATGTACGCCATCTCGGTGAGCAGCTTTTCGAGCTCTTCCTCGCTTTTGCCGGTGATCGCGGCGATCTGCGCTGTCGTTTTCGGCTTGCGCACCTTCATCTTGAGCGCGACATCCGCCATTTCGTCCGTAACAACGCCCGCGAGTCCCCAATACTCGGGATCGTTGCCCGTGACCTTGCCGATGCGGTCGGTGATCATCGCGCCGAGCTTGAGGATCTTCTCTCTCGGCTCGTCCGTGCGGGGGATCGTAAAAGAATATTTGCTTTCATCCACAGGCATTCCGGACTTGGTCTGCTTATCCATGCTGACTCCTCCACATTTTATATCTCTTTTGTTGGGTTTCCTACTATATCGATAGTAAAATTATATTACACATCGGCGTGTTCGTCAAGTATGTTTCCCGGCTGGTTTCTACACAAAATGAGCCGTTTTCGGTAACGAAAACGGCTCATTTTTCTATATTTTACTGTATAAAGGCGTTCTCCACGCGGATGGCGGCAGGGTCAAGCGAAGGATCCATGACGCGGACGATCTCGTCAAAGGCGGCGCTGCGCTCCGTAACGTAGTATTCGACCGCGCCGGTGCCGCGGCTTTCGGCGAAAAGGGGCCGCAGCGCTTCGGCGAGCGCTTCGCCGACATCGATCATCCGCACGCCGGGCAGCCGCTTTTCGAGCGCCGGGCGGTACACGGGGTAATGCGTGCAGCCCATGATGAGCGCGTCGATATTTTCGCCGTCAAAGGACTCCATATACCGCGAACAGACCGTCTCCGCGACGATATCGTCCGGCGCGATGCCGTTTTCCACGAGCGGCACAAAAAGCGGGCAGGCGCGGGAGACGACGTGTACCCCGGGGTCTATGGCGCGGATGTGCGTTTCGTACGCCCCGCTCTTGACCGTTGCCTGCGTGCCGATGACGCCGACGGAGCGCGTTTTCGTCATGCTCGCAGCAAGCCGCGCCGCGCTTTCGATCACGCCGTAGATCGGCAGGTCAAACTTTTCGCGCAGCGCGTCGAGCGAGTTGGAGCTCACCGTGCCGCAGGCGATGACGATCGCCTCCACGTCCTTGCGGAGCAGGAAGCGCACGTCGTCCTCGGCATAGTGCGTGATCGTCTCGACCGAGCGCCCGCCGTAGGGTACGCGGGCGGTGTCGCCGAGATATACCATATCCAGCTGCGGGAATGCCCGCCGGAGCTGGCGCAGCACCGTAAGACCGCCGATGCCGCTGTCAAAAACACCGATTCGATGCATTGTTCTCACCTCATTGAAACGATTTTACACCGAAACGGTGAAGAATACAACCGGAAATCAGCCCGCAGCATTCCCGGCCGCGATCTCTTCGCCGGTGACGATGTTGCGCACCCAGATGCCGCGGCGGAGAAGCACGATGCCGATGACCATTTTGATAAGGTCGGCGAGATTCACAAAGAGGTACGCCTCCACAAGCGGCAGGCCCGTTTTATGAATGAGCACCCACGCGATCGATACCGACACGACCCAGGTGAACACGCTGTCCGAAAGCATGGTGATGTACGTCCGGCCTCCGGCGCGGATGGTCCAGTACGCGGCGTTTACCACGGCGTGGACCGGCAGCATGAGAGCGCAGATGCGCATGAGCGACGCGGCAAGCGTCATGATCTCGTGGGAGGTGTTGTAAAGCCGCGGGGCATACGGCGCGACGAGGAACATCACAACGCCGACCGCCGCGCTGGCCGCGCAGCTGAGCGCGGCGAGCTTCGGGCAGTAATTCCGCGCGCGGTCATACTCCTCCGCGCCGAGCAGGTTGCCGATGATGATGCCGACGGTGTTGCCCATCGTGAAGATAACGGTATTGAAGAGATTGAGCACCGTGGAGTTGATGTTCAGCGCGGCAATGGCGTCCAACCCGCGGTAGGAGTAGCACTGCGTGAGCATCGTCATGCCGAGCGACCAGAACATCTCGTTCACGAGCAGCGGCATGCCCTTGCGGACGATCTGCCCGGCGAGATGGCCGGGGATCGCAAAGCCGCGGTACAGCCCGCGGATAAACCGCGGCGGCGTTTTCTTCCCGTGGGTGCCGAGCAGGATCAGGCCGAACTCCACATAGCGCGAGAGCACCGTGGCAATGGCTGCGCCGCGGACGCCGAGCATCGGGAAGCCGAGCTTGCCGTAGATGAGCAGATAGTTGAAAACGAGATTGACGAAGATCGCCGCGATGCTCGCCTTCATCGGCAGGCGGTTGTCGCCGGTGACGCGCAGTATGCTCACATACGCCGTCGTAAGGCAGAACGCCGGCAGACCGAAGAGCATGATGCGAAGGTAGTCCTTGCCTTCCGAGAGCGTAAGCGCGAGATCGCCGCCGGTGCCCGCCTCGTGCAGGAACGCGCCGATGAGCGTATCCGGGATGAGCGCGAGCAGCACCGTGGCGATCACTGTAAACCCGGCGCAGAGCAGGATATTGAAGCGCAGCGTATGACGGACGCCGTTATAGTCTCCGCGGCCGAAAAACTGCGCGCCGAAAATGCCCGCGCCGCCCGTGCCGCCGAAGAGACAGAGGTTATATACGAACAGGAGCTGGTTGACGATGGACACGCCCGACATCGATTCCGTGCCGATCCGCCCGACCATAAGGTTATCGAGCAGATTCACAAACGTCGATACGGCGTTCTGCAGCAGCAGCGGCAGCGCGAGCGCCGCGACCAGCTTGTAAAAGTCTTTGTTTCCGATAAATTTCTTCATAGATCCTCCGGCAAAAAGTGCGGTGTCTCTTTGCGAGACACCGCATTTTTTCATTTGTTCATCGTCCGGAGGACGCCCTCCGGCTCAGGTGGTTTTCTTGTGGTGGTACTGATAAGAGGTGTCGATGCGGTTGCAGGCAACGAACATCTCCTCGTCGAGCTCGCGCTTCATCTGGAGCGCTTCCTCGATGTCCATATCCTCGAAACGGCCGTTCCGCTCGACGATGACGCGGCTCGAGGCATCCGACTTGAGCACGTCGATCGCGCGCACGCCCATCATCGCGGCGGACACACGGTCACGTCCGCTCGGCGCGCCGCCGCGCTGGATGTAGCCGAGGACCGTCACGCGGGTCTCGAGTCCGGTCTCCTCTTCGATCGTCTGCGCGTACTCGTGGACATGGCCCACGCCCTCGGCGACGACGACGATGTGGTGGCGGCGGCCGTGGATGCAGCCGCGGCGGATCACATCGATCACATCATGCTCGAGATCGACTTCCTTTTCGGGAAGCAGCACGGCAGAAGCGCCGGCAGCCATGGCGGTGTAGAGCGCGAGATGGCCGGCGTTGCGGCCCATGACCTCTACGACCGACACGCGCTCGTGGCTCTGCCCGGTGTCGCGCAGCTTGTCGATGGCCTCGATCGCGGTGTTGCAGGCGGTATCAAAGCCGATGGTATACTCGGTGCAGCCCATGTCGTTATCGATCGTCGCGGGGATACCAACGACGCGGACACCCCGGCGGGCCAGCTCCAGCGCGCCGCGGTAAGTGCCGTCGCCGCCGATGGTGATAAGGCCGTCGATGCCAAGATATTTGCAGACTTTTGCGGCTTTGTCAATACCGGCTTCCGTGCGGAATTCCTCGCTGCGGGCGGTATAGAGAATGGTACCGCCGCGGCGGGCAATGCCGTCTACGTCGTTGCCGGTCAACTCAAAAACATCGCCGTTGATGAGTCCGGCGTAACCTCGGCGGATGCCGATGCAGGTGATTCCCTCAGCGCCGGCCGTGCGGACGATGGCGCGGATCGCGGGGTTCATACCGGGGGCGTCGCCGCCGCTCGTCAGGATGCCGATTCTGTGTGCTCCTGCCATAAATAACTTCACCCTTTCCGAATGGTTTTTTCTTTGGTTGTAATATAGCCCGATTGATTCGATTTTGCAATAGATTTGGGACAAAAATCGTTTCCAAATTGCAATTTCAGCGATTTTTGCCAATGAGCGCCTTATAGAAATCCACCGCGCCCGGCAAACACGCCGTTTCGATGTTCTCGTTGACGCCGTGCATGCCGCGCATCTGCTCGGGGCCGTAGATCACCGGGGCAAAGCGGATGCAGTTATCGCAGATCGCCTGATAGTTCTTCGCGTCCGTCGCGCCGGTCATGACATACGGGCTCCAGGCAAGGCCGGGAAACACCTCGGCGATCGTATCGGTCACGCGCCGCCACGCCTCGCCGTGGATATCCGCGGGGGCAGAATAATCGCTCGCGGAGAGAACTTCTGTCTCGATACCGTACTTTTCCGCGCGCTTTTTGATAAGCGCAAGGCTCTCGTCCATTCCCTGATGCGGGATGAACCGGAGATTGGCCCACACGCTTGCCTCCTGCGGCAGCACGTTGCAGGCGTCCGAACCGGAGAGCATCGTGAAGGCCGCCGTTGTGCGCAGCATGGCGCCCGCCTGCGGCGAGAGCGCGGGCATGACGAGCTTCATAAGCGGCGCGAAAAGCCAGAGATTGCCGAAGAGAAGCCGCAGAGCGAAGGGCGCGTACGCCGCGAGCCGGGCAAACATCGCGCTCACCTCCGGCTCGAATTTTTTCCGGAAGGGCGGGTGCTTTTCCATGCTGTCCACAAACGCCGCAAGCCGCGCCACGGGCGAGTTTTTCGGCGGCGCGCTCGCATGGCCGCCGTTGGAGCGCGCCGTGAAACGCACATCCGCTTTCCCCTTTTCAAACACGCCGAGCATGGCGAAATTCCCATGAATGCCGCCGATGGGCTCGGAGATGATGCCGCCGCCCTCGTCGCAGACGAGGAACGGCTTCACGCCACGCCGACGCAGCTCGTCCACGAGCTTGCCGCCGCCGGGCCCGGCGAACTCCTCCGTACAGGAGGACGAGAGGTACACGTCCTGCTCGGGGACGTACCCTTCCCGCAGCAGCTCCTCGCACGCCTGGAAAAAGCCCATGACGCTGCACTTTGTGTCTGAAGCGCCGCGGCCCCAGACCTTGCCGTCGGCGATGTCGCCGGAGAACGGCGCGTGCTCCCACGTTCCCTCCGCCGGGACAACGTCCTGATGCGACATGAGCACGAGCGGCCTGTCGTGGTTTTTGCCTTCCCAGAAGAACAGGAGATTCCCGTCGATCTCCGTTTTTTCCAGCTTTTCGTGTACTGTCGGATACAGCTCCGCGAGCAGCTTATGAAAGCCGCGGAACTTTTCGAGCTCCGGATCGTCCGGGTGCGACACGGTCTCATACGCTACCATGCGCGAGAGCTTTTCCGCATACTCCCGCTCGCGCGCGGCGTCCGGGTGCGGCGTATAATCCGAGGTTTTTTTCTTCGTGCACAGTGTGCGGATCACTGCCGCAAGCAGAAGTAGCACGAGCACGCCGAGCGCGGCGAGCAAAACATAGCCTACGACTCTCATGCCGCCGTCTCCTTCCGCGAGCGGCGGTACCGGAAGTACGCCACGCCGATGGCGATCGCGCCGGAGGGCAATATCATAAAGCTCGTTGAGCCGAGCAGCCCCGGCACGAGGATGAAGAGCACGCTCATAAGGACAAGCGGCCAGAGCGCGATCTTCATGTTCTTCCGGTAGTACTTATACGCCATCGCGCCGAAGAGCGCGGGAACGATATTATCAAATGCAGGCTGGAGCGCCGGGCTTTGCAGCACGGGCTGCAGCGGGATGAGCAGCAGCACGCCGAGCGCAAGAATGACGATCGTCACGAGCGACGCCGTGGCGATCGAGAGCGTGGAGATGATCTCGTTTTCCGGCGTGCCGGTCTTGGCCCCTACGATATCGCGCGCGTTGACCGCGCACGGGATCTTCATGTTGATGAGGTTGCCTGTGATGAATGCGAGATACCCGCCGCCCGCGCCGAGCATCGGCGTATAGACGAGATATTCCGCCACGCAGCTCACGAGCCACACGATACCGATGGCAAGAAATCCCCTGCCGAACGCGCGCATATCGGGCATTGCGCCGAGAATGTAGCCCATCAGAAACGGCGCGCCGAGCAGCAGCACGAGCGTCACGCCGCAGGCGATGCGGCCATAGGTGTGCGTCCGGCGGTTGTAGGCTTCAAACCGGACGGTCTTTTCCTGTTCGTTCATTGCATTTCCTCCTTACACGCCGCGCAGCAGCACCGCTGCCGCCATTCCCGCGAGCATGCTGCCCGCAATGGAAAAGTTATCGACCCACGCGGCGTTCTTCTTTTCGGCGAGCCATACGAACACCGCCATCACCGCCGCCGACACCGCAACGACCGCAAGCGGCATCCAGCTTCCCGCAAACGTGAACCGTCCCGCGCCGGAGACGAGAGCGCCGATGTAGCTGCCGATGTACGCGCTGACAAGACCGATGAACATGGCGGTCATGGCCGTGTCGCCGAAGCCGCCGCCCGCCGCGCCGTTTTTCTTCGGCGCTTTGAGACGCGAGAGGTATTTCTTATTAAAGAAGATCGAAAACACCATGCCCCACATGATGCAGACGCCCATCAGAAGGGCGATCGTGGTAAAGGCCTGCGGCGTCATTGCCGAGGCCGAAAGGCCCGGCAGACCGACTGCCTCCGCCGCGGCCTCCGCGACCTGCGTTTCATAGTGCAGCGCGCCGATGACCGAAAGGCGCAGCCACGACCACGGCGTGCCGAGACTGCCCGAGAGCGCGATGACGCCGAGCAGGATGCCGACGCTCGGGAGCGCGGCAAACGTGGCGCTCGCGGTGATGGTGCGCTTCATTTTCGTTTTGTCCATACCGATGGCGGCGCCGGCGCGGTAGGCGCGTACCATGAAGGACACGCACACCAGCGCAACAAAGAAAATAATGCCGCCGCAGATGAGATACATGGCCGGGCTGTTGAGCTGAGATAAAATATCCATATGTACTTCCCTCCTTTTCTTCCTCCGCAGTTTATCACTTTAATTCGATTTTGAAAAGGGTATGTGAAAAATCTCTCTTTTCTCTTTTCATTCCGCCGAAAATCCGGTATGCTTATGCAGAGATATGGGGAGGAATAAACATGATCGTTACGGTTTTGCAGCTTATCGCGGTGTTCGGTGTGCCGGTACTT
>ERZ1034952.501-NODE-501-length-36375-cov-5.295705_pt1 | contig 36375 bp, 33 predicted proteins | sample MGYA00520625_ERZ1034952 | MGnify/ENA primary metagenome ERZ1034952 (study PRJEB33766, sample SAMN09781773) | gut metagenome | biome: gut microbiome | host: Homo sapiens | place: Madagascar | study: EMG produced TPA metagenomics assembly of the PRJNA485056 data set... | reverse complement strand
GTTAAGCTACATAACGACTACAGCCAAAAGTTTATTGAAATCGCTAAATTAAAAGAAAATATATCATTAACAAGGATGATAAAAACAGTCGGCAAAAATAGTCAAAACATAATCTATTGTAGTGCAACATCTAAGGCGGTTGAATATGCCCTTGATTATGCAAATTCCTTGAACGTTCAAGAAGAAAATGTCGATCTTCTTGCGCTTTCGCATGAAATTAAAGGACAAATCCATACTGATTATTATTTGGCAGAACTGCTCACAAAAGGAGTTGCATACCATATCGGATATCTGCCTGCAGACATACGGTTACAAATCGAGGATTTGTTTAAAAGCGGTGCCATAAAAACTATTTTTTGCACAAGCACATTAATCGAAGGAGTTAACCTTCCTGCGGACAATCTTTTTATTACAAGTTATAAGAACGGTCTGTCACATATGACACCAGTGGAGTTCAGAAATTTAGTGGGACGTGTTGGTCGAATAGAGTTTAATCTGTATGGGAATGTTTTTCTTACACGCATAGATGAAGGCCTGGAACCCCAAAAATATGTCGATTTGATAGAAACAGCAATACCTGAGCAAAAACTCTCATTAGTAACAGAATTATCAAGGCCGCAAAAGAAGGTGATTGTTGATTGTCTGTCACAAGGCAAAATTGAGCTTTCAAAGTATCCTGCAAATCAAACTGTTGAAAATTTTGCTTTGATGCGAAAGTTTGCACTGATCTTATTAAGAGATATTATTTCAAATCGAAATAGCTTTGTAAGAAAAGAATTTTCTTCATTTCTTTCCCCAGAAATTGAAAATAAAATACGCATCGCATTTTCCGCAAAGGCGACTGATGATGATATCAACATCTCTTCTGATCAGGTTGAAAATTTGACCGCTGCCATTGCCCAAGGTCTTTCTTATCCTCAATTAACTTATCAAGCTAGCGTTGACTACCCTCAATTAGTATCCTTCTTAGAAAAACTTTGTAATATATTCAAATGGGAAAAATACGAAAAGTCTACTCTTGGCCATACGAGTACGAAAACCGGTCAACACGGCAAGTTGCGCTGGTATGCTGTCATATTGTATCAATGGATTAGCGGAAAGGGTCTTAGTCTAATTATGCAAAGTGCCATTAAATACAAGAGCGACCACCCCTCCTCTGGTGTTGAAGTAGATAGAAAAATTGTAGAATATGACGATTCTAAAAAACACCGTAATATAGTAATTTCAGATACGTTAAATGTTATTGAGGATGTGATTCTTTTCAGAATAGCAAATTACTTTTTGCGATTTTCATCTGAATACAAAAGGGTTCACAAGATTGATGTTATGCCTAATGATTGGTATGAATATGTCGAATACGGAACTACGAATCATCTTACGATTTTTTTACAACGCAATGGATTTTCACGAGAAGCTTCAGCATATATCAAACAACATCTAGAATATATTTCTGATGTTAATGGAGAATACAAAGTGTACACAAAAGTTTTGGATTGTCCTTGTAAATTTGTTTGCAAAGAAGCGGCAGAAATAAAATATAATATTCCAGATCTTTTTATCGAGTTCTAATTAAGTACTCGCAATATACCGCAATACCCCCGTATAGTAGTAGACAGTATATGCAACTCGCAGATACTATCCGAGATACGAGGGTATTTTCATGGCAAGATCGCTACGAACGTTCAACGAACAGGATAAACTGGCACAGCGGGCAAAATGGGTTGAAGCGTACTTTTGCATATTTCTCATATTCTGCCCCTTCTCATCTCCAAAGTACCTCTCCGCACCAGACTCCGTCCCCCTCCACCCCATACCGCCACATTCCACTCCATACATATTCCCCCGTACCCAAGGGTGTCGTGAAATACGACACCCTCCCACTTTTCCCTAGGAAAAATTATCCATTTTCAACTATTTCCCGTATTTCTCTTGACAAATCATCTCCCTGTCTATATAATACATGAACATACGTTCTATTTCTTTTTAGGACAGCTACCGGGTATCCGCCACAAAAAGGCGACGTTTGCCTCCCCAGAATCGGTCTGCACCTGGCAAAAAATTCAAAGGGTGTCGTGAAACGCGACTCCCTTTGCCACAAGGAGGGATTTTCAATTGCCGGTAATTCGGGCAACGAAGGATAAGGATTTTACCGTCATGAGCATCCATCATCTCCGGGATACCCGGCTGTCGCTCAAGGCCATTGGGCTATTTTCCATCATTCTCAGTCTCCCGCCGGAGTGGAAGTTCTCCATTGCGGGGCTGGCTACTATTACGAAAGACGGAATCACTTCTGTTCGGGGAGCGTTGAATGAGTTAGAGCAAAACGGCTATCTGACCAGAAAGCGGCTTCGTTCTCAAGAAGGGCGGTTGGAGGACAGCGAGTATACCTTCTTTGAGCTGCCGGAAGCGGGTTCACCGAATCCGGAAAAACCGGATCAGGAAAAGCCTGATCTGGAAGCGCCTTCGTTGGTAAATCCTATATTGGGTTAGCTCAGGGAATATAATACAGAAGGAAGTAATATAGATTAAAAGAAATAAAGATTGAATAAAATACGAAAGAATAAAGGGGAGCTTCCGAGCAAACCGGCTCCCCCCAGACACACTGTGACCGGTGCGTCACACCCCCTATTTTCCTGTACATGACAACTGAATATCGCAAACAGATTCTATCGCAGCCTGAGCGGCCCCGGTGATACCCTCAGGTTTCTGCTTAGCGCACAGGCGCATAAAGAGCTTTCATCCCGGGAAAACTAGGAAATGCACAGGGGGCTTACTATGGCAGAAAACAATGACAACCATCCGAAACCAAACGAACAGACCATCCAGGCCACCATTCAGCAGCTGTGGCTGACCTATTATAACGACACGCTCTACGCCAAGGGCCTGATTACGGAGGATCAGCGGAACCGTATGCGAATCAAAATCAAAAATCGGGCCGCTTCCATGGAGCGTTAGTCCCAATCCTACAGGCGGCAATCCGGCGACGGGTTGCCGCTTTTTCCAGTCAATTTTGGGTTGTAATATTTCGCAATGTATGCTATCATAATTGTAGAACATGATACAACGAACTTTGGAGGTACACCATGGATATACACAACATACGGCAGCTTCTCCGCACCAAGACCATTTATGACCTTCCCCTGCGGGTCACCTTCTATGCCCGTGTTTCCTCCGAATCCGATGAGCAGCTGAATTCCTTGGGCAATCAGATTGGCTATTACGAGGACTTCATCAAGAAAAATCCTGCCTGGACCTTTGTCCCGGGCTATATCGACGAGGGCATTTCCGGCGCTTCCACCAGGCACCGGGAGGATTTTAACCGCATGGTAGAGGATGCCGCTTCCGGGAAATTCGACTTTGTGATTACAAAGGAAATCTCCCGCTTCGCCCGAAACACTCTGGATTCCATCCAGTTCACCCGCCAGCTGCTGTCCAGCGGGGTTGGTGTATTCTTCCAGAACGACAACATCAACACCCTGGACGAGGACGCCGAGCTGCGTCTTTCCATCATGTCCTCCATTGCCCAGGACGAACTGCGGAAACTCAGCTCCCGTGTCAAATTCGGCCACCGGCAGGCCATCAAGCAGAGTGTCGTCCTGGGCAACTCCCGAATTTTTGGTTACACCAAAGACGATGGCCGCCTTGTCATCGATGAAACCCAAGCTCCCATGGTGCGGGAGCTTTTCACCCTCTATGCTACCGGGGCCTATTCCATGAAGCAGATCGAAAACCTGTTCTGGGAGAAGGGCTACCGGAACCTGAACGGCAAGAAAATCGCTCACACTACCATGTCCAATATGATTTCCAATCCCAAATACAAGGGCTACTACGTTGGAAACAAGGTCAAGGTGGTGGATATGTTCACCAAAAAGCAAAAATTTCTCCCGCCGGAGGAATGGGTCATGTTCAAGGATGAAACCGGCCAGATCGTCCCAGCCATCGTCTCCGAGGAGCTGTGGGAAAAGGCCAATGCGGTTTTGCTGCGCAGAAGCGAGGATGTAAAAAACCGACAGGGCATCTGCAATCACGCCAATCTGCTCACCGGCAAGCTCTTTTGCACCCACTGCGGCACCGCCTACTACCGCCGGGAATCCAAGGACAAGCTGGGCAACCAAAACAGCAAATGGGTCTGCTCCAACAAAATCAAGTCCGGCGCGGATGCCTGCGATTCCTTCTCCATTTACGAAAAGGAGCTGGTGCCTCTGCTCTTTGAGGTGTTCCGGGACACCCGGCAGGCTTCCGCCGCCATGATTGCGGAATACGAGCGGATGTACCGCAGCATGACCTGTGACGGCAATCTGGAAAAGAAAATCGAGGAAGCCCAGGCAAACATTGACCTTGCCAAAAAGAAGAAGTCCAAGCTATTGGAGCTGGTGACCCTGGAGAGCATCACACCGGCGGATTTCAAGGCCATGACCACCCAGTGCAACCAGGAAATCAAATCCGGCGAGCAGGCGCTCCTGGAGCTTAGGGACCAGCAGGAATCCAGCGAGGAGTTCCGTGCCAATATGGAGCACCTTCGCAAAGTCCTTCGGGATGCGGAGAAGCAGTGCCAGACCGAGGCCATCACCAAGGATTTCATTGACATCTTCATTGACAGGATTTATGTCACTCCGGAGGATGGTAACACTCTGCGGCTGGACATCAAGATTTTCACCGGCGATACCTGTGAAAAATACCTGGGGAAGCTAAAACGGCGGGCAAATCCCGAAGGTTCTACGGGTCACACGTTCAAGAAAATGATTGAGTCCTACGAGCAGAGTATGCAGTAAGACTTATCCCCGGCGCGGATGGCAAAAAGCCGTCCGCGCTGGCTTTTTGCATAGGGGAGGGGAGGAAAGAAGCCCCGCTTTTCTACATTAAGAAAAAATGAATATTGGCAGGATTCCTTGAAATCACCCGTAATTTGTGATATAGTCTCCTGTAAATGATGTTGCCCGGAGGCTCTTTTAAAGATGAAACGAAAGAAGATTCAATATCTGTTTTTTCTCGTCTGTCTGGCGGCAATGCTTACCGGCTGTGCAGACCTTTTTCCAAAATCGGGGCAGAATGCGGAGAACCCACCGGCCACGGTTCCCTATGACCCCACCGGAGAGACGGTTTCGGTTATTCCCGAGGAATGGAATGTCACCGTCCCTGAGACCCAAGACCTTTCTGGAATCGAAAGTCTTTCTATGGTGGTGACGGAGGATACCATTCGGGAGCTGGATAATTATCCCAACTTGCGGACGCTGGATTTGTCCGGCAGCACCTGCTACACCGCCATCATGGTGTATATCCAGAATCATCCCCAGGTGGATGTTACATATACCGTGGACTTTGGCATCACCACTGCCATTTCCTGGTCAGAGAACATTTCCATTCCCGGTGAGGGGGTAACCTTCCCTGTGCTGCGCACAAACCTGGTTTACTTGCCCAATCTGAAAACCCTGCATCTGCCACGGACGACTTTGAAATATTCCGAGATTGAGGCACTCCGGGCAGCCTATCCCAATGTGGAAATCACCTACACCGTCAGCTTCCGTGGCATGGAGTACGGCGAGGACACCCAGACGGTGAATCTGGCGGGAATGACCGTGGAGGAAATCACCCCGGTGATTGGCATTTTGGAAGCGCTGCCCAACCTCAGCTACGCAGACCTGATGACCGATGGCGGCACCTGTGAGCTGTCCCGGCAGGATGTAAAGCGGCTGATGGAGGCTGCACCGGATGTTCGCTTCCACTATGTATTCAGCCTGTTCGGGCGGACGGTTTCCACCTCTGACGAGGAAATCAAGTTTGAAAAGCTGAGCTTGACCACGGCGGACGAAACGGAAATCCGGGAAGCGTTGAGCATTATGGCTCCCGGCTCCTCTCTGATTCTCGACCGGTGCGGCCTGAGCAGCGAGTTCTTAGACTCCATCCGTCAGGATTATGACGATGTGGATTTGGTGTGGCGGGTATACTACGGCACCGACGGCCGCTACACCGCTCTGACAAACGCCACCACCATCCGTTCCGTTTACAACGTCACCGACTCCACTTGCAGCGAGCTTCGATATGTCCGCAGTGTCAAATACATCGACATGGGTCACAACGACACCCTGACGGATTTGAGCTTCATCGGCTATATGCCGGAATTGGAAATTCTGATTCTCTCCGGCTGTGCCGCCAGCGACCTCTCCGGCTTTGAAAACTGCAAGAAGCTGGAATATCTGGAGCTTGCCAACTGCCTGAAGCTGTCGGATCTCAGCCCCCTGGCAGGCTGCGCCAACCTGAAATATCTGAACATCTGCTACACCAAGGTCAGCAGTCTCATGCCCCTGGACGGTCTGCCCATCCAGAATCTGTTCTGCAAGCAGACCCGGGTAGCGGCAGACGAGCAGAAGCAGTTCAAGGAAATTCACCCGGATGCCACCGCCGTCTTTACCGGCAGGGACCCCTACGCCGGTGCCGGTTGGCGATACACCGACAACGGCTACCACTACACCGAGTTCTATAAAAAGGTGCGTGAGGTCTTTAATCTGGACCAGGTGGATAAGCTCATTCGTGCCCAGCAATCGGCAGAAGGAAAATAAGAAATCAGCCAGCGTAAGAAAATACGCTGGCTGATTTTGACGTATGGCGGATTATTCAATCGTAAAATCTATCTGATAGAGCTGCTCATCGGTGAAATCCTTCATCATGCTGTTCACAGCGGAAGGGGAGAAGAAATCATGGATGAGCATCCGAATGGCATAGGTGCCGCTGGGCAGTTCGCCGTACAGTGCCGTCCAATCCAGGGAAATTTCCGATTCCTGATTCTGCGGCACGGTGGCAACCGGTTCCTCCCACACGAAATCACTTCTTTCCAGCGGGGTGCGTGGGGTGTCTTCTGCGGTGCGGTAAATGACGTAATCCATGATTGCAAGTTCCCCGAGCTGCTGGCCGCCGGACTGTTTGCAGCTTAGCGTGATGCCGGTGGGGGTGACGGACTTCACCTGGAAATCGATGCCCCAATCCTCCCGGTCAATCATGTACCTGTAGGGACTGGTTTCGTCGGGATACTCAAACGTCAGCTTGGTGCCGGTTTTCAGGACACCGAAAAAGCGGATAAGATGTTCCTTGCCGTCCGGTGTTTCATAGATGTCGTGGGCGGTCATCAGGTCATACTCTGGATAGCGGTAGGTGAAATATGCCAGTCCGTTTTTGGAGTTTGCCTTTTCCTGGCAAATCCCGGCCTGGGCATCCATCTGGGCATAGGCAACCATTTCATAAACGGAGATGTCCCCCGCGCGGACGGCATCTTCAAGGGGCTTTTCTTCGCCGTCAACCAGAATGCAGACATTCGTTACATTGTTATAAATGATGTCATCCGGGTAGGCACCGTCCAGCTGTTCAGATGAAATCGTGGTAAAACCGGCATTTTCATCCACCGTTACGGAAATCTGGAGGCGTCGTACATCCTGATTGGCTTCCGCGCAGACAGGGAGCGCTATCGCTTGCACGAGCAAAAGAAGCGCAAGCAGAAATGTGATACCGTTTAATTTCTTCATGATAATGTCCTTTCTGTGGTTTTCAGCTGCGGATGAAATGAGAGGATAAAAACGTTTGCATACACGGTTTATCCTTTAAGTAAATTATAAGGTGAGAAATGCATTTTGTCAATAATTGTTCACGATGTATTTACATTTACAGAAAAATTTTGGAACTTGTGACAATAATTTTGAGAAAAAACAGAAGAACAGGTAATCAGCCAGCACAGAAGAAAGGCGCTGGCTGATTTTATGGGCGCTTGACAAAATCCGCCCCCTGTGCTACGGTTATCCCAATATCAGAAAAGGAAGAAACCATGACAAAAGAACAATATCGCTCCATCACCCAGCACGCACGCCGCATGGCCGCCCGCCTTCCCTTTGGGGCGAAGGCGTTCAGCATCCCCACCTATCTATGCGCCGCCATTTATCTTGGGATGCTGGGTCTGCTGATTCTCCGGCGGGACAGCCGCTTTTTCAGGGCAGCACTGATTCCGGCAATCATCTTTCTGCTGGTAACGGCACTTCGCCCCGCCCTCCATCGGCAGCGTCCCTATGATGCCTTTGGCATTCCACCGGTGGGAGATTTTGAACCGAACAAGGGAAAGAGTATGCCCTCCCGCCACGCTGCCAGCGCCGCTGCCATTTCCTTTGCCGTCATGTGGGTTTTCCCCACCCTGCCGGTGATTATTCTTATGAGCGCCCTGTGTCTTTTCATCAGCGCCCTGCGGGTGTTCACCGGCAAGCACTATCCGTCGGATGTGATTGCAGCGCTCCTGCTGGCGGGTGCAATTTCCTGCCTGGGCTATGCAGTCTGAGACTTCAAGAGAGGATTTTTTTATGTCTTACAAATACGAAACCCATATGCACACCGCAGAAGCCAGTGCCTGCGCCACCTCCACCGGTGCCGAAATGGCACGGGCACACAAGGAAGCGGGCTACACCGGCATCTTTATCACCGACCATTTCTTCAACGGCAACACCACCGTTCCCCGGGAGCTGCCCTGGCAGGAGCGGGTAGAGCGCTTCTGTCTGGGATATGAACACGCCAAACAGGAGGGAGACGAAATCGGGCTGCAAGTCTTCTTCGGTTTTGAATATGCCTATCACGGCGCAGAATTTCTTGTTTATAATCTGGACAAGCAGTGGCTAATGAACCACGAAAACATCGACCTGCGCTCCCCCCGCTGGGCGCTGGAACAGATGCACCAGGGCGGCGCCATCATCATCCAGGCGCATCCCTTCCGGGAGCGGGATTACATCGACCATATCCAGCTGTTCCCCCGGGACATTGACGGCGTAGAGGCCGTGAATGCCGCCCATCTGGGCGCAGAGGGACGGCGTATGAATGAACGTGCCTTTGCCTATGCCCGTATGTTTGATCTGCCCGTAACCGCCGGTTCCGACAGCCATAGCGTTGGCCGGATGTTTGGCGGCGGTGTGGAGCTGGACGAAAAGCTGACCTGCCCCATGGACTATCTCACCCACCTGCGGGCGGGAAGCCTGAAGCTTTTGGGCGAGCAGCCAATTCCTGATACAGCCCAACGGCAAATTTGATTTGCCCGGCATCTTCCAAAAGTGCGTCCAAATCTTCTGCTGTCCGCCAGGTGTGGAAAATGAAGGCATCCTGTTGTTCCTCAATAACATAGTGGCAATGGAGCGCATCATCTGCGTGAATAATTCCTTTCCGGGGAAACCGGTTTTCCCAAAAGTGTGCGCCGTCTGCTTTCAGCGCAACTGCCTGTCCGCCCAGCGCCAGCTCCAGCCAGATTTCCTGCCCCTGCCAGCGGGACAGGTATTGCGAAACCGGGGTGAGGGTTGGCACAGCCGGCACAAAAACGGCGCAGCCCGCGGCGGCGTATTCCGGCGGAAGCCCCAGGGAGACGGGGAGGTTTGCTGCAAGATAGCTTGTCAGTGCCAGGGATTCCCGGTTGGGCGGATTCAGAAAATCCACCAGCAGCCCGCTACAGTTCAGCTTTGAGATGGTTTCCTTCAGTTCCCGGCACACTCGTTCCGGGTCGTGGCCGCAGATGGGGGTACGGTCGTTGAGAATCAGGAGGCTCTCCTTTGGCAGCGCGGCGGGGAAGTTGCACAGCCCGGTGGAGTAGGGAGAAAAATGGCAGGCCATCCAGGCAGCTTTTTTCGGCAATGCAGCAGCGGATGCCATTTCTGCCCCGGTCATGGCCAGATATCGTTCAATCGCCATGGACAAACCCTTCTTCCTGTGGTATAATACATCCTATCCTATGAACCCGTGGAGGTCTGTATGTCTATTTCGCTGCTGCCAAGGTGCATCGCCCACGCGTTGCCGGATATCACCCCGGCACTGCTGCGCAAGCGGGGAATCAAGCTGCTGATGCTGGACTTTGACAACACCATCGTCCCGTATACTACCGATGTCCCTACGGAGAACATGAAAGAATGGATTTCTGCCATGAAAAAGTCGGGGATTCGGCTTTGTGTTGTCTCCAACAGCAAAAAGGAGCGGGTGAAGGTGTTCTGCGCCGCCTATGGCTTGGACTGCATCACCCATGCCCGCAAACCCTTTGCAAAGGGCATCCGGCAGTGCCTCGCAGCATACGGCATCCCCGCTCAGAATGCGGCGCTGGCGGGTGACCAGATTTTTACGGACACCCTAGGGGCAAACTGCCAGGGGGTATATTCCATCCTGGTCAGCGCCATCCATAATCACAATTTCTGGCTGAAAGCCCGCCATGTTTTGGAGCTTCCCTTCATTGCCATGGCAAAGAACAGGAGAATTGAAAATGAAAAATCTTGAAAAGTACCTGTCCGTTCTGAATGACCAGGTGGACGGTCTGCTGCTGACTTCCCGCTACAGCCGTCATTACGGCGCGGAGTTCGATATTGCCGAGGGCATGGCAGTTGTCTCTAAGAAGGGCTGCCGCTATTTTACCGACAGCCGCTACATTGAGTCCGCAACCAATAACATTCACGATTTTGAGGTCATCATGACGGACCGCAACCGCAACTATGCGCTGCTGATCAATCAGGCCATTGCAGATTTTGACATTCACACCCTGGGATATGAGGAAGAATACATGACGGCAGGGGAGTGCAGCCGCTTCCAGCAGAGCCTGAATGCCAAGATGGTTCCTTATAACGAGAAAATCCGTGCCTTCCGGGATGTCAAAGAGGAGTGGGAGCTGGAACGCCTGCGCAAGGCACAGCAGATTGCCGACGCTGCCTTCCGAGAGGTGCTGCCCCGGCTGAAGGTGGGCATGACCGAGCTGGAAGCCCAGGCGGAGCTGATTTACTGTATGTATAAAAACGGTGCGCAGGGGCTGTCCTTCGATCCCATTGTGGTATCCGGCCCCAATACCAGCCTGCCCCACGGTGTGGCGGGCAGCCGGGTGATTCAGGAAGGGGACTTTTTGACCATGGACTTTGGCGTGCTGTATCAGGGCTACTGCTCCGACACCACCCGCACCGTTGCCTTTGGCTATGCCACCGAGGAAATGCGCAAGGTCTACAATGTGGTGCTCAAAGCCCAGTGCGAGGCGCTGGCAGCCACCCGGGCGGGAGTGACCGGAAAATTTGTGGACGGCGTTGCCCGCCGGGTGATTACGGATGCCGGTTACGGCGACTGCTTTGGCCACAGCTACGGCCACGGTGTTGGCCTGGAAATCCACGAGTACCCCAATATGAATATGCGAAATGAATCTCCGCTTCCTGCGGGGGCAGTCTGTTCGGCGGAACCCGGCATCTATCTGCCCGGAAAATTTGGCGTGCGCATCGAAGATGTGGCGGTTTTGACGGCGGACGGCTGTGAAAATCTCACAAAGCTGCCAAAGGAACTGCTCATTTTGTAAAAAATCATAATTTCCCCTTGAAAAAAGAGCGCCAATGGGTTAAAATAAAGCGATACAATTTTGTACATACTTTTCTATCCCTTCGGGGAGGATAACTTAGGAGGATATTGAAATGATTTCTGCAAGTGAATTCAGAAACGGTGTTACCTTTGAAATGGACGGTAAGGTCATGCAGGTCATCGAGTTCCAGCATGTCAAGCCCGGCAAGGGTGCCGCTTTTGTCCGCGTGAAGATGAAGAACGTCATCACCGGCGGCGTGACCGAGACCAGCTTCAACCCCACCGCCAAGTACCCCACCGCTTACATTGAGCGCAAGAAGATGGAGTACTCCTACAACGATGGCAACCTCTACTACTTTATGGATGGTGAAACCTACGAACTGGAGCCCATCGATGGCAGCGTGCTGGACGATTCCTTCAAGTTCGTCAAGGAGAACGATACCTGTGTCATCATGAGCTATAAGGGTACTGTGTTTGGCGTGGAAGCTCCCAACTTTGCTGACCTGGTGGTCACCAAGACCGAGCCTGGCTTCGCCGGCAACACCGCTACCAACGTCACCAAGCCCGCTACCGTGGAAACCGGCGCTGAGGTGAAGGTGCCCCTCTTCATCAACGAGGGCGACAAGATTCAGATTGACACCCGCACCGGTGAGTATCTGGGTCGTTCCAAGGCTTAATTGGTTTCAAACTGAATTTCCGATTAAAGGAGCGAATAACAATGACGATTTCCGAAAAGTCCGCCTACCTCAAGGGCTTGATGGACGGCCTGAAGCTGGACACCGAGACCAACGAAGGAAAGATGATTGCTGCCATTGTAGACCTGCTGGGCGATATGACCAAGAAGGTTGTGGACATCGAAGACACCACCATCGCTATTTCCGACGAGCTGGATGAGATCGAGGAGGATTTGGATGCCATCGAGGACTACATCCTGGACGAGGAAGATGACGAGGACGACGATTACGTCGACGAAGACGGCTGGGACGATGACGAGGACGACGAGGAAGACGATGGCGAAGAGGGCTTCGACTTCGGCGACGAGGAAACCACCGTCTACGAGGTTCAGTGCGCCTGCGGCAACATCATCGACTTTGACGAGGATGTGCTGGAGTCCGGCAGCATTGTCTGCGACAAGTGCGGCGAGACCCTGGAATTTTCCTTTGATGACGATGAAGAGGACGACAAGTAATCTTCAATAAATCGCATTTCCGCCGGAGAGGATTTTTTTCCTCTCCGGCATTCGCTTTTTGTGACACCACGGAGATAATACCAATACGTTGGTGTCCTAACCTACCCGGTGACAATACCGCTTAAAAACCGTGGGATGGGGATTATGGCGCGAAGCGTCGTTTATACAGAAAAAATCCCCGATTCACGAAAATGAATCAGGGATGAAATTTTCATTAAACCTTCTTTACTTTGGGGATGTCCTGTCCCTTCACCAGCTTGACCACCACGCCGGACAGCAGGAACAGCGCCACCAGGTTAGGGATCGCCATCATGCCGTTGAAGGTTTCGGCAATGTCCCACAGCAGTCCCAGATCGATGGTTGCGCCCACAATGGACACCAGGGAATAGACCACCAGGAAGGGTTTGACAGCTTTGCTTGTCAGAATAAATTCCACGCAGCGGGAGCCGTACAGTCCCCAGCTGATGATGGTGGAGAAGGCAAAGCAGCACATGGAAATCGCCGTGAAAATGGAAACCCAGTTGCCGTAGGTGGAGATAAAGCCGGAGATGGTCAGCTCCGCACCGGCATCCTGCCCGTAATTCACCGGAACACCGCTGCACAGAATCACCAGTGCCGTCAGGGTGCAGATGACGATGGTATCCATGAATACCTCGAAAATGCCGAAATAGCCCTGCTGCACAGCGTCGTCGGTATCGGAGCAGGCGTGGGCAATGGAGCCAGTGCCGAGACCGGCTTCGTTGGAGAAGATGCCCCGGGACACGCCCTTTTTCAGACTGATGAACAGGGAACCCACCAGTCCGCCGGTGAAAGCGCTGGGGTTGAAAGCGCCCTCAAAAATCATGCGGAACACATGGGGAACAGCTTTCACATTCAGCACAATCACGCCGATGGAAAGCACAATGTAGAGCAGCGCCATAAAGGGCACCAGCTTTTCTGTCACCTGACCGATGCGGTTGATGCCGCCCAGCAGCACCACGGACACCACCAGGGCAATGATGATGCCAATCATCAGCTTCATCACGGATACCTGGTCGGCATCAATCAGATTGAAGCTGGTCAGCGCCGTGTCGATGGAGGAAACGATGGTGTTGACCTGGGTGGCGTTGCCGGTGCCGAAGACCGTCAGCACGCCAAACAGGGAATAGAGCGAAGCCAGCCATTTCCATTTGGCGCCGAGGCCGTTTTTAATGTAGTACATGGGGCCGCCGATGTATTCGCCCTGGGCGTTTTTCTCCCGGAAGTGAATGGCGAGCACTACCTCGGAGAATTTGGTACACATTCCCAAAAACGCGGAACACCACATCCAGAACACCGCGCCTGGGCCGCCAATGGCAACGGCACCGGCTACACCGGCGATGTTGCCGGTGCCCACTGTACCGGCCAGTGCCGTACACACCGCCTGGAAGGGACTGATGGAGCCATCCTTGGCTGTTTTCTTCTCAAAAACACGGCCAAGAGTGTTGTTCATGGCAGTTCCGAATTTCCGCACCTGAATGGCGCGGGTGCGGATGGTGAGCCAAAGACCTGCACCGATGATGCAAATCATGGCGGGCAGACCCCAAATAAAATTATTCAGAGCGGTGTTTACGTTAATAATCCAATCTAGCATTCTTCTGTTCTTCCCTCTTGAAAAATTCGCTTCAACGCCTGTTCCTGCGCTTCAATCACCCGGTCGCACCACTGCTCAAATTCCGGATCCTCCTGTTGCAGCTCCGGGTGTGCCAGGACGTTTGCAATGGTGTCCCGGATGCCCTGCTCAAAGCGCACCTGGGGCTGGAAGCCCGGCACCGCCGCCTTCAGCTTCCGGTTGTCAAACACCACGGAATTTGCCTTGTCCCCCACAAGGGAACCAAGCAAATCGTATTTCTGTGTGGCTGCCAGAAAATGGGAGGAGACATAGTATGGCTTCAGCTCCACGCCCAGGCAATTTGCAATGGTGCCGTAAATTTGATTCCAGGTCAGCGTCTCGTCGTTTGTAATCTGGAAGGCTTCACCGATGGCATGGGGATTGCCCATTAGCCCCACATAGCCCCGGGCAAAGTCGGTGTTGTGGGTCATGGTCCAAAGGCTGGTGCCGTCTCCATGGATGATAACGGGCTTGCCCTCCATCATCCGCTTGAGCACCTGGAAGCTGCCGTTCTTCCCATGCACACCCAGGGGAACCTTGCGGTTGTCATAGGTGTGGCTGGGGCGGATGATGGTTACCGGGAAGCCGGACTCCCGATAGGCTTTCATCAGTACCTCCTCACAGGCAATTTTGTCCCGGGAATATTGCCAGTAGGGGTTCGCCAGAGCGGTGCCTTCGGTGATGCGATAGTCCATGACGGGCTTGTGGTAGGCAGAGGCAGAACTGGTGAACAAATATTGCTTTGTCCTTCCCGCAAACAGCCGAATGTCCCGTTCCACCTGCTCCGGCTGGAAGCCGATGAACTGACACACGCAGTCAAAGGTCAGCCCCCGGATTGCCTGCTGCACATCATCTTCATTGTTCATATCCGCCTGAATCCAGTGAACAGCGCCGGGCATTTCCTCTCGCCGGGAGCCGCGGTTGAGCAGGTATACCTCCCAGCCGGACTGGCAAAGCAGCCGGGTGATTGCCATGCTGATGGTGCCGGTTCCGCCAATCATCAAAACCTTCATGATGCTACCTCCTGCCATAAAAAATAGACCCCACCATGTTACCAGATTCTACTCTATCCGTCAAATAAAATTTGCCTTGACGGGCAAAATTGCCAGTGTTATCATAAAAATAAAAAAAGGATAGGGACACATGAAACCTGAAAATCTGTTGGAATTGCTCCATACCGCCGGAAAATTAAAAGATACAACCCGTCACTGCTACACCCCCGGCGGACGGCACGAAAGCGTTGCCGAGCACAGCTGGCGGCTGGCGCTGATGGCCTTCTGGCTGCGGGATGAGTTCCCGGAGCTGGATATGAACCGGGTAGTGCAAATGTGCCTGATTCACGATTTGGGGGAGGCCTTCACCGGGGATATTCCGGTGTTCGATAAGACTGCCGCCGATGAGGAACGGGAGGAGCAGCTGCTGTTTTCCTGGGTGGATACCATTCCCGAACCGCTGCATACCGATATGCGGCAGCTCTACCGGGAGATGGAGGAGAGAGCCACCCCGGAAGCCAAGCTCTATAAGGCGCTGGACGGCCTGGAAGCCTTGATTTCCCATAATGAGTCCGACCTGGCCACCTGGGAGCCTAATGAGTATGACCTCCAAATGACCTATGCCGAAGACCGCATGAAATTCTCCCCCTATATGGTTGCCCTGCGGGAGCAAATAAAGCAGGACAGTATCCAGAAAATCAAGAATACCGGGAAATAATTACATTCAAGAAATCAAAATCCCATTCGCTTCGTTCTGGAGGACAAAAAATGATTCTATACTTTTCGGCAACGGGAAACTGCAAGTATGTTGCCACCCGCATTGCCCAGGCGCTTGAGCAGGAAACAGTGTCCATTGTGGACTGCATCAATGAAAACCGCTATACCTTTGAAGATACCGAGATTGGAATCGTGTCGCCAACCTACGACTTGGGACTGCCCAGCATTGTCAAAGAGTTTCTGGAAAAGGCTTCTTTTCGCGGGTCGTACTTGTATTTTATTGCTACCTATGGAACCACACCGGGGGCTGCCGGGTATATGGCGAACAAGGCAATCCGGCAGCAGGAAATAAGCGCCTATTATTCCGTTCGGATGGTTGACACCTGGACACCGATTTTTGACCTCTCAACCACGGAAAAGGTGGAAAAATACACGAAGAAAACCGAGACGGAGATTGACGGCATCATTTGCGGCATCAAGGAACGCCGAACCAACAAGCATATGGCTCCCCGCACACCGGCAATTCTGACTGAACTGATTGCACAGCCCCTTTACGACAAAAAGGTGCGCCTGACATCAAATTTCCATGTGGAGGATTGCTGCATCGGCTGCGGCCTGTGTGCAAAGAAATGCCCGGTGCAGGCAATCAGGATGCAGAATACAAAGCCTGTTTGGGTGAAGGAAAAATGCGTGATGTGCCTCGGATGCCTGCATCGCTGCCCACGGTTTGCAATCCAGTATGGCAGTCGGACAAAGAATCACGGCCAGTATACCAATCCCAATGTAAAGGTATAATTTCCTGCTTGCGAAACAGGAAATTGCGCCTTGTACCCTAACCGTAGCAAAAACGCAACCCGCGGGATATTGCCCTTTGGACGAAAATCGCCTACAATGCTTGCGGAGGTGTTCCAGGATGATTTTTTCGGAAAAGCTGCAACTGCTCCGAAAGAGCAAGGGGCTGACCCAGGAAAATCTGGCGGAAAAATTGGATGTGTCCCGTCAGGCGGTGGCAAGGTGGGAAGCAGGGCAGGCCTATCCCGACATCGGCAATCTGATTGCAATCAGCAGGCTGTTCCATGTGACGGTGGATTATCTGGTGAAAGACCAGGCGTGCGCTGTGAGCTGCACCAACGGTGCTTCCCGGGATATTGAGAAGCTGGTGACATTTCGCCTGGAAGCCAATGTCCATACCTATGCTGCCTATATGAACGCAGTGGATTCCACAAGACTGGATTCCCACGATTTCTCCTATCGGAACGGGGATTATGTTTACCACGATACCTATGTAGGCGGCGAGCAATTTGCCGGAGAAGAAGCAATCTGGTATTGCGGGAAATCCCAATATGCCATGAACTATATGGGGCGGGTTCTGGGGCAGCAGTTCAGTGGTGACTTTCTGAAAGAAGCACTGCGGAAGGCGGATAAGAAAATGCCCTACAGAGGCCCGGAATATTATCAGGCAGGGGAATATACCTATAAGTGTGCTGTTGCCGGAGATTTCTGCTGGTTCCAGGGCTATGAAGAAATTTATTGGCGCGAAGAAAAGGTGTATGAATGTTATTTCCATGGGGGAATCACGAAATAAACTGTCTGGGCACCTCGGCGTTTGCCGGGGTGCTTTTTGCAGCTTCTTAGTGAAGCAAAAATGATTTTCTTTGTGCGAAAGAAAAACTTGCAATTTCCCACTTTTACAGATATAATAAACTAATATTATCGTACAAGAGGTTTTGTAGTGTATCTAAAATCTTTGGAATTGCAGGGCTTCAAGTCCTTTCCGGACAAGACCCTCATCCGCTTCGGTGATGACATCACTGCCATCGTCGGCCCCAACGGTTCCGGAAAATCAAATATTTCCGATGCTATTTTGTGGGTTCTGGGCGAGCAAAGCACCAAAACCCTCCGGGGTGCCAAGATGGAGGATGTCATCTTCGGCGGAACCCAGAAGCGAAGTGCCGTGGGCTTTGCCGAGGCAACCCTGATTCTGGACAACTCCGACCGGGCGCTTGCCTATGATGCCGACGAGGTGATGGTCACCCGCCGCTATTATCGCAGCGGTGACGGCGAATATTATATCAATAAGCAGTCCGCCCGACTCAAGGACATCAACGAGCTGTTTATGGACACCGGCCTGGGGCGGGAGGGCTATTCCAACATCGGCCAGGGGCGCATTGACGAGATTCTCTCCCTCAAAAGCAACGACCGCCGGGAAATTTTTGAGGAGGCCGCCGGTATCTCCAAATACCGCCACCGCAAGGAGGAAACGGAGCGCAAGCTCCTGCAAACCGAGGATAACCTCCTGCGCATCGGTGACAAGGTGTCGGAATTGGAGCTTCAATTGGAGCCGCTGCGGGTGCAGTCTGAAAAGGCACAGAAATATCTGGAGCTTAAAGATGAATTAAAGGGCGTGGAGGTTGCCGTGTGGCTGGACAGCCTGGACAGGCTTTCCGCTGCCGCCAAAAAGGCAGAGGAGGACTATACCTCCGCCTCCTTCGTGTTGCAGCAGGCTCATGACGATCTGGATAAGCTCTACGCCAAGGCAGAAGCCCTGGGACAGACGCTGCACGAAAAGGATGGAGAGCTGGAAACCCTTCGGGTCAAGGTCAATATGTTCCAGTCCACCCATCAGCAGTTGGACGGTCAGATGGCTGTCCTGCGGGGCAATATGGAAAATAACCAATCCAATATTGCCCGCATTGAAGAAGAATTAAAGGGGCAGGAAGACCGCTCCGGCGGCATTGTCAGCCAGATTGCCCAGACGGAAGCCAGAATCCAAGAGGCAGAGACGCTGATTGATTCTAAAAATCAGGAATTGGGGGCGCTTCAGCAGAAGCTGGCCGCCATGACAGCCAGTGCCCAGGGCATGACCCGCCGCTTTTTGGAGCTGCGGGGGCAGGAATCCGCCCTGTCGGCGGATATTGCCGGCAGGGAGGCGGATGTGCGCGGCTTGGAAGAAAGCATCCGCCAGAATACAGAGCGCCTGACCCAGCTGGAAGGCGACCTCTCCTCCGGGGATGCCCGCCGAAAGGAAGCAGAGGGCGCACTGAGCCAGACCCAAAACCAGTTGAACCAGGCACAGGAACAGGTCACCTCTGCCAATAATATTATTGCAGGCTTTGCCCTGCGCCAATCCTCCCGGGGCAAGCGCCTGGAAGAAATCAGCCAGAACCTACGTGAACTCACCGGCAAGCGAGATTCCGTCGCTGCCAGAACCCGGGTGTTCCGCGCCATGGAACGGGATTTTGAAAGCTACCAGAAATCCGTCCGCATGGTTATGCACGAAGCGGAGCATGGAAAGCTTTCAGGCGTTCATGGCCCGGTGTCCCGTCTGATTCGTGCGGAGGATGAGTACACCGTTGCCATCGAAATCGGACTGGGAGCGGCGATGCAGCAAATTGTGGTGGGCAGCGAGGCAGACGGCAAAGCGGCGATTAACTTTTTAAAGCGCACCGGCGGCGGACGCGCCACCTTTCTGCCATTGACCGGCATCCAGGGAAAGACCTTGCAGGAGACGGGGCTGGAAGCCTGCCGGGGCTTTGTGGGTGTTGCATCCCAGTTGGTCAGTTGTGAGAACACCTACCGGAGCGTTGTGGATAATCTTTTGGGCAGGACGGTGATTGTCAGGGACATGGACAGCGCCATTTCCATGGCGCAGAAATACCGCAGCCGCTTTAAAATTGTCACGTTGGACGGCCAGGTCATGAACCCCGGCGGCTCCATGACCGGCGGCTCGGTGAACAAGGATTCCGGCATTCTCTCCCGCGCCAATGAGCTGGAAAAACTGACCGCCCAGGAAAAGCAGCTGGAACGGGATATTTCCGCTGCACAGGTGGAGCAAGCCGAAGCCAAACGCCAATTTGACCAGGTGGAGTTCCAGCTCTCCGCTGCCCGTGACCAGCTTCGGGAGGCGGAGGATCAGGTGCTTCGGCTGCAAGGGCAGCAAAAGCAGTATCAGGTGATGGTGGATGCCATTTCCCAGGCGGAGCAGTCCGCCCGGCGGGAGCGGGAGAACCTGCAAGGCAGAACCCAGTCCGACCGGGAGCGCTGCGCCGGACAGAAGGGGAAGTGTGCGATGCTTACCCAGCAGCTTGCCCGGTGCCGCGCCGACATTGCTCTTTTGGAGGGAAGCCAGACGGAAACCGTGGATGCCACGGCGACCGTCAATGACCAAATCACGCAGCTGAAAACCCAGGTTGCCGCCCTGGAGGCAGAGCGAGGGACAGCGCGCTCCCATCTGGAGGATTTGAAGAATCTGCGTAGTGCCATGGAGGGCGACCGGGAAAAGAAGCTGGCGCTGGTTGCTTCCATCCGGGAAGATACCCAGCGGTTGGACGGTCAGATTGAGGAGCTGAAGTCCCATCAGAAGGACAACGATGACCAGGCGGCACGGATGAACGAAAGGTTGGAGGCTGCCGTCCTCGACCGTGCCAAAACCGAAGCGTCCAAAACCCTGTCCGAACGGGAAGCCCAGGAAAAGAGCAAGGACATTCTGACCATGGAGCGAGCCTGTGCGCTGTTGGAGCAAAAAAAGGTCACCTCTGCCATGGAGGAAAAGCAGATTATCGATAAGCTTTGGGATTCCTACGGCCTGACCCCCAGCACCGCCAAGGAGTTCCGGGGGGCAATCGAGTCCATCGCCGCCGGAACCCGCCGCATTACGGAGCTCAAGCGGAAAATCGGTGCACTGGGAACGCCAAATCTGGGTGCCATCGAGGAATATGCCCGCATTAACGAGCGCTACACCTATCTTGCCGCCCAGCGGGATGATGTGCTCACCTCAAAACGGGAGCTGGAAGGCATCATCCGGGACATTACCAAGGAAATGACCACCATTTTCGTCACGGAGTTCCAGAAAATTGACCGTTATTTCGGCGAGGTTTTTGAGGAAATGTTCGGCGGCGGCAAGGGACAGCTGATTCTGGAAGACCCGGACAGCCCCTTGACCTGCGGCATCGAAATCCGGGTGCAGCCCCCCGGCAAGCAGGTCAAAACCATTACGCTGCTGTCCGGCGGCGAAAAGGCATTTGTGGCAACGGCACTGTATTTTTCCATTTTGAAGGTGCGTCCCACGCCCTTCTGCCTGCTGGATGAAATCGATGCGGCACTGGACGACCGCAACGTAGACCGTTTCGCACACTATATGCACAATCTCAGCCAAAAAACCCAGTTTATTGTCATCACCCACCGCCGGGGCACCATGGAAACGGCAGATGTGCTCTATGGCGTGACCATGCAGGAGCAGGGCGTTTCCAGTCTGCTGCGGCTGGATTTGGATCAGATGACCCAGATGCTGGGAATTTCGGAATAAGAAAGGAAATGAACATGGGATTTTTTGATAAAATCAAACAAGGTCTTGCAAAGACCAAAGAGGCCATCGCCGAAACCTGGAATGATGTTTTTTCTGTCTCTGAACTGGACGATGATTTCTATGATGAGCTGGAAGAAAGCCTGATTGTGGCCGACCTGGGCACGGAAACCGCCGCCAAGGCGACAGACCGTCTGCGCAAGGCGGTATCTGCCAAGCACATCCGCCAGGCGGATGAAGCGCGGGAGGAACTGCGCAGCATCCTGGTGGATATGCTCAACGTGGGTGACCCGGAGCTGAAACTGAAAACCCTGCCCAGTGTGATTCTGGTTATCGGTGTCAATGGTGTGGGAAAGACCACCACCATCGGCAAGATTGCCAAGCAGCAGGTGGATGCCGGCAAGAAGGTGATGCTGGTGGCGGCGGATACCTTCCGCGCTGCCGCTGCCGACCAGCTGGAAATCTGGGCAGAGCGCAGCGGCGCGTCCATTGTCCGCCAGCATGAGGGTGCCGATCCGGCTTCCGTGGTATATGACGGCATCCAGTCTGCGCTTGCCAAGGATGTGGATGTGCTGATTATCGATACCGCCGGGCGGCTGCACAACAAGGTCAATCTGATGAACGAACTGAATAAAATCCGCCGGGTGGTGGATCGGGAGCTGCCCAGAGCCTGCAAGGAAGTGCTTCTGGTTCTGGACGGCACCACCGGTCAGAACGGGTTGATTCAGGCCAAACAGTTCAAGGAAATTGCCGGTGTCACCGCCATTGCCCTGACCAAGCTGGACGGCACTGCCAAGGGCGGCATTGTCATTGCGGTGGCGGATGTGCTGCAAATCCCGGTGAAGTTCATCGGTGTAGGCGAAAAGGAAGACGACCTCATGCCCTTCAATGCTGAGGAATTTGTGAAAGCTTTGTTCTAAGGAGAGAATATGAAAGTTGTATTAGCAAGCAAAAACAAGCATAAATTAGAGGAAATCAGCAAGATTACCGAAAAATTCGATATGGAATTGGTGCTGGAATCCGAGCTTGGCGTGGACATTGATGTGGAAGAAACCGGCTCCACCTTCGAGGAAAATTCCTTCTTGAAGGCAGAGGCGGTGATGAAAGCCACCGGGCTTCCTGCACTGGCAGACGACTCCGGCATCGCCGTGGATGCCCTCAACGGAGAACCGGGCATCTATTCTGCCCGCTATGGCTTTGACGAAAGCCTGGATGACCGGGGCAGACTGAACCTGCTGCTGAAAAATACCGAAAACGTCCCGGATGACAAGCGCCAGGCAAAATTCGTCTGCGTGATTACCCTGGTTACCCCCCAGGGGCAGACCATCCAGGCCAGGGGAGAGGTGCACGGGATGCTGCTTCGCGCCCCTGCCGGAGAAAACGGCTTCGGCTATGACCCCATCTTCTATTATCCCCCCTTCGGCAAATCCCTGGCGCAGGTCAGCCCGGAGGAAAAGAACCGGGTGTCCCATCGTGCCAATGCGCTGAAGGTATTTTACGAGAAACTCAAGGAGGCAGGTTATGCTGACAAGTAAAGAGCGGGCAGAGCTTCGCGCCCAGTCGAATCCCATTGAAACCACCCTGATGGTGGGAAAGAGCGGCGTGACGGAAGCGGTGATTGCCGAGGCAGAGAACCTGCTGACTGCAAGAGAATTGGTTAAGGGCAAGGTGCTGGAAGGGGCACTGCTGTCTCCCCGGGAGGTCAGCGATGCCATTTGTGAGGCCACCGGTGCTGAGGGTGTTACCTGCGTCGGCTCTAAGTTTGTCATTTATCGGTTCAGCGAAAAGTGCCAGCAGGAGCGCAACCAGACAGGCCGCGCCAAGCGCAAGCCCGTCCCGGTCAGCAAGGCCGACCCGGTGCGCAAGGGCATTCATGCCCGCCGTGCAGCAGAAAAAAAGGCAAAAGAGCAGCGCAATGCCTATTTCCGGGAGCAGGCCATTGAAAAAGCCATCGAGCGCGACCGGGAAAAGCAGCTGAGGAAGAAAGAGAAATAATCCGATAATATAACAGGGAGGGGCAGGTTATGGAACACATTGGTATTTTGGGCGGAAGCTTTAATCCGCCTCATATTGGTCACATCCTCGCGGCAAAACACGCTGCACAGGCGCTGGGGCTGACAAGGGTGCTGCTGGTTCCTGCCTCCCAGGTTCCCCACAAGCAGACAACTGCGGAGGAGCCAAGCCCCTTGCAGCGGCTGGAAATGACCCGCCTTGCGGTGCAAAACGAGCCGCTGCTGGAAGTGTGCAGCCTGGAAATGGAACGGGGCGGCACAAGCTACACCTGGGATACCATCCGGCAGCTGCGGGCACAGTACCCTGACGCGGCGTTTACGCTGCTGTTAGGCTCTGATATGTTCCAGTGCTTTTCCCAGTGGCAGAATGCGGACCTGATTGCTCAAAATGCCGCCCTTGCAGTGCTGTCCCGCGGCGGCAAGCACGAGCAGGAAAAAAACCGGGCAGCCATGGAGCTTCTCTGCGCCCAGGGTGCAAAGGTCACGGAGCTGTGTAACCCGGTGACGGAGATTTCCTCCACCCAGGTGCGCCGGCTGCTGGCGTTTCAGTGCGGCGACGAATTTCTTCCCGGCAATGTGGCATCGTATGTCCATGAGCAGAAACTCTATGACACGGATGCCAACTGGAAGCACCTTCCCATGGAGCAGCTGGAGTCTATTGTTGTCCGACTGCTGAATCCAAACCGGGTGCGCCATGTGCTGGGCTGCCGGGATACCTGCGTGGCGCTGGCAAAGCGCTGGGGGGCGGATGAAACCGATGCCGCCCGGGCAGGACTGCTGCACGACATTACAAAGGCGCTGGACGGCCCGCTGCAGTTGACATTGTGCAGGGCTTATGGTAAAATTTTAGACGATTTTTCCATGAAATATCCCAAAACCCTCCATGCCCTGACCGGCAGTCTGGTGGCGCAGCGGATTTTCGGAGAAAACAGCCGGGTGGTGTCTGCCATTTGCAGCCATACCACCGGCAAGGCGGATATGAACGTCTTAGAAACGATTGTATATGTGGCGGATTATATGGAGCCAAACCGGGATTTTCCCGGCGTGGAGCAGCTCCGGGCGCTGGCATTTTCCGATTTGCGGGGAGCGCTGAAGCTGGGGCTGGAAATGACATTGGATCACCTGAAAGACCAGGGCTGTGACGTTTCTCCCGCCTCCAAGGCCGCCCTGGATTATTTGAACCGCTCTTAAAGGAGAGAAAAGAATGTTGACACCCAAAGAAATTGCCTATGAAGTAACCCGCTGCCTGGATTCCAAGAAGGGCATGGATATTAAGCTGCTGAAGATTGGAAAGGTCAGCAGCCTTGCAGATTATTTTCTGATTTGCACCGGTACTTCCAATACCCACGTTAAGACGCTGTGCGACTATGCAGAGTATACCATGGAGCAGCTGGGTGAGCCAATGCTTGGCCGGGAAGGCCACCGGGGCAACAGCTGGGAGCTATTGGACTTTGGCTCCATTGTTGTCCATGTGTTTACGGAGGAAGCCCGGAAGTTCTATGACCTGGAGCGTCTGTGGGCGGATGCCGAAGCGGTGAACCTGAATGAGATTATTCCCGCCGAATAAGGCGGCTTGAGGAAGGACTGTTCATCATGAACTACGATTTTGCAGAAATCGAGCAAAAGTGGCACAAATACTGGCAGGAGCATGACACCTTCCACACCGACGTGTGGGATTTCTCCAAGCCCAAGTATTATGTGCTGGATATGTTCCCCTATCCCTCCGGTGTGGGTCTCCATGCCGGTCACCCCGAGGGCTACACCGCAACCGACATCATGTCCCGCATGAAGCGGATGCAGGGCTATAATGTGCTGCACCCCATGGGCTATGACTCCTTCGGTCTGCCCGCCGAGCAGTATGCGGTCTCCACCGGCCATCATCCCGATGGCTTTACCCAGGAGAATATCAAAACCTTCTCCCGGCAGCTGCAAGAGCTGGGCTTTGACTACGACTGGTCGAAGATGATTGCCACCTCCGATCCCTCCTTCTATAAGTGGACTCAGTGGATTTTCAAGCAGCTGTATGAGGCTGGCTATGCCAAGCGCATTGAGATGCCCGTCAACTGGTGTGAGGAGCTGGGCACCGTGCTTTCCAACGATGAGGTCATCGACGGAAAGTCCGAGCGGGGCGGTTATCCCGTTGTGAAGAAGAATATGATGCAGTGGGTCATTGACCAGCCTGCCTTTGCAGAAAAGCTGCTGGAAGGCCTCAATGAAATTGACTGGCCCGAATCCACCAAGGAAATCCAGCGCAACTGGATTGGCAAGTCTACCGGCGTAGAGGTGGATTTCCAGCTGGTGGGCGGCGGCAACTTCTCCATCTACACCACCTGTATTGAAACCATTTACGGCATCACTTTTATGGTGCTGGCTCCTGACGGCAAGATTGTCAAGGACTTGATGGACAGAGTGGAAAATAAGGAAGAAGTGCAGGCTTACATTGACGAGACCGTCAAAAAGAGCGACATGGATCGCACCGAGCTGAACAAAGGCAAGACCGGCTGCCCGCTGAAGGGCGTGTATGCCATTAACCCTGTCAACGGCAAGCAGGTTCCGGTGTTCATCGGTGACTTCGTGCTGGCAAGCTACGGAACCGGTGCGGTGATGGCCGTGCCGAGCCATGACCAGCGTGACTTTGAGTATGCCATTGCCCACAATATTCCCATGATTCAGGTGATTGAGGGACGGGACGTGTCCCAGTGTGCTTTTGAAAAGCAGGATTATCTGGGCAAGGGCTGCCGCCTGGTCAATTCCGAGGAGTTCACCGGCCTGACCGTGGAGGAGGCCAAGGAGGCCATCACCTGCAAGCTGGAAAAGATGGGCGTTGCCCGCCGGAAGGTGAACTACCACTTCCGGGAGTGGATTTTTGCCCGCCAGCGCTACTGGGGCGAGCCGGTTCCCTGCGTGTATACCCAGGATGGCAAAATCTATTTTGTCCCCGATGAGGAGCTGCCGGTGGTTCTGCCGGTGCTGGAGGATTACAAGGGCAAAAACGGTCAGGCACCTCTTGAAAATGCTACCGAGTGGAAGCAGTATGATGCCCATGGCATCAAGGGTACCCGTGAGACCTCTACCATGCCCGGTTCCGCCGGTTCTTCCTGGTACTATATGCGCTATATCGACCCCAAGAATGACAAGGAGTTCTGCAATCAGGAGTTGCTGAAGCACTGGATGCCCGTTGACCTGTATGTGGGCGGCCCGGAGCACGCCGTGGGTCACTTGATGTACTCCCGCATCTGGAATCGCTTCCTGTATGATAAGGGCTTGTCTCCCGTGAAGGAGCCGTTCCAGAAGCTGGTGCACCAGGGCATGATTCTGGGCGAAAACGGCATCAAGATGGGCAAGCGCTTCCCTCAGTATGTGGTTAATCCCAGTGACATTGTCCGGGATTACGGTGCCGATACCCTGCGGCTGTATGAGATGTTTATGGGGCCGCTGGAGGTATCCAAGCCTTGGAGCACCCAGGGCGTGGTGGGTGCAAAGAAGTTCATCAACCGCGTTTGGAACTTCTTCACTGAGCCTTCCAATATTACCGGTACCGATGACGGCAAGCTGACCAAGATTTACCACCAGACGGTCAAAAAGGTCACTTCCGACTTTGAATCCCTGGGCTTCAATACTGCCATTGCTCAGATGATGGTCTTTGTCAACGAGGTCTATAAAAACGGCACCTGTCCCAGGGAATACGCTGAGGGTTTCGTGAAGATGCTCTCCTGCATCACGCCTCATGTGGGCGAGGAGATGTGGCAGCTGCTGGGTCATGACAATACCATTGCCTATGAGCCTTGGCCTGTCTACAGCGAGGAAAAGTGCAAGGATCACGAGGTCACCATGGCCGTTCAGATTAACGGCAAGATGCGCGGCACTGTTGTGATGGATGCCGACCTGGACAATGACACGGTGGTTCAGAATGTGCTGGCAGATGAGAAAATTGCCCGCTTCCTGGAGAAGCAGGGAGGCAGCATTGTCAAGACCATCGTGGTCAAAAATAAGCTGGTAAACCTGATTGTAAAGTGAGTACCCAAAGCGAAGAAATAGTTTTGAGAAAAATTTTGTAAAATGCAAGGATTTTTCTTGACATTTGGGAACAAAGCCTATATAATAACAAAAGCCGATAAGGCCCTGAAAGCATCCCGGATGAAGCCGGATGCGTCGGAGGGAGGGAAAACAATGTCTGAAATTCGCGTCAAGGAGAACGAGTCTCTGGAGAGCGCTCTGCGTCGTTTCAAGCGCAGCTGTGCTAAGGAGGGCGTCATCGCCGAAGTCAAGAAGCGCGAGCATTATGTCAGCCCCAGCCTGAAGCGTAAGCAGAAGTCTGAAGCTGCCCGCAAGAACAAGAGAAAGTTCTACTAATATCCCTCTTGATTTGTGCTCAAATCCCCGCTGGTATTTTCCAGCGGGGATTTTTGTATGGTGCGCCCGGCAAGGGCAAAATTCAGGCGGCTGAAAATCCTGACCGCGCCCGGTGGCAGAAAGGGAAAAATACCGCAATTTGCGGAGATGTGGAACAGACCGCAAAAACGCAATTATCTTTCCATGGATTCTGGATGTGTTCAAGTGGCAGGGGAGTTCCTGCAAGTACTTAAAAATATTTTGAAATACTTCTTGACAAATACCTGCACCGCGACTATAATCTATTTAAGAAATCTTTGAAATACTAGGGGGTGACGGCTTGGCAATCAATGAAGTCTTAGCCGCATTGGCGGACGACACCCGCCGGAAAATACTTTTGAAACTGCGGGAAGGTAAAATCAGTGCCGGGGATTTGGCGGCGGAACTGAAGACGACCCCGCAGGCGCTGTCCTACCATTTGTCAAAGCTGAAAAAGGCGGATTTAATTTACGAAACCCGCCACAAAAACTTTATTTATTACGAATTGAACCTGACAATTTTGGATGAAACCATCTTGTGGATTAACAATTTGCGCGGAGGTTTGAAATGAAAAAGAAGTTTACGTTGTATATTTTGATGTTTTTACCCCTGGCTGCCGTTTTGGCTGCCCTGCCCTTTCTACCGGAGCAGATTCCCGCCCACTATGGCTTTGACGGCCAGGTGACGCGGTGGGGGAGTAAGTACGAGAGCCTGATTTTTCCGGCAATGGCGGTGCTGCTGGGTCTTATCATGATTGGTTTGGCAAAAATTTCCGCCAAACAGGAGGAGACCGGAAGCAATAACGAAAAGATCTGTCTTACCACCGGCATTGCTGTGCTGGCACTGTTTGACGCTATGACTGCTTATTTTCTGTATACGGATTTCCGGGCGGTGGATAATCTTTCTTCCATGGCGTTGGATGTGAACCAGCTGATATTTGGCCTGCTTGGTATTTCCATGATTATCCTGGGCAATATCATGCCAAAGCTCCGCATCAATTCCACCGTCGGACTGCGCACGCTGTGGAGCATGAAAAACGAAATCACTTGGAAGAAAAGTCAGCGCTTCGGCGGAATCTCCTTCATGGTCGGTGGGCTGGCCGTTATCGTCATGTGCTTTTTCGCTAAAGGAATTGCCTGCTTTTTGTGGACAATGTCCATTTTGGCGCTTCTTGTGGCAGTGGATGTCGGTTACACCTACTTCCTGTCAAAAAAATACTAAGGGTTTGCATCATATAGCGGAAAAATCTTTTCTGCCCTGTTGCGCCATTTGCCAGAACGTGGTATGATAAGGCGAAATTGAAAAACGGCAGAAAGGGGAGAAGGCAATGGCTATTTTTCAGTGGTGTAAAACTCAGATTATGGCAATCATGGTTCTTGCCTATGTGGAGTTTGTCTTCGTCCGGGAAGAAAGAGCCTTGGATCGTCTGACAAAAAAATCCGGCTTCAACCCGCTGTTTGACTACAGCCTGAATGTGGCGAATCTTGCTGTGCTATTCGATGGAATTACGGCCTGCACCGTCAATCTGCCCGCTTTTGTCCCGAGAAAATTGAATCTTTTCCTGCATTACAGTATGTTTGCCTGCTATGAAACGTATATGGCGCTGCTGTTCTGGTACTGGATTTCTGTGACGCTAGGCCTTCCAAGGCGGCGGTGGAAGCGTATTTGTGCATTCCTGTTCAATGGATGTATCCTGCTGGCAATGGCCTTGTGGATGCCGGAGCTGAAAATTGTGCCTGGGCAGGTCAGCAGCTATTCCGCTGGAAGGGTAGTAGATATATGTTTCTTTAGTATCCTGCTGCATCTGACGCTGACCATGGTGCTGTTGGCGGTAAAGCAGCGGGAGCTGCCTACCCAGAAAAAAATGAGCCTGTTTGCCACTGTCTTTTTCATTGTGGTGATTCTGGGGCTGCAAATTGCATTTCCCCAGATGCACATATCCAGCATTGCTGTAGTGATGATTGTCCTTGCCATCTACCTGAATATGGAAAATCCCACCATCCGCGGCCTGGAGCATTATCAGAACGAGATGGTCATGGGCTTTGCAACCCTGGTGGAAAATAAGGATGACAGCACTGGCGGCCACATACGGCGTTCCTCGGCTTATGTGAAATTGATTGCCCAAAATCTGAAAAAGAATAAAAAGTATCGCCCCATCCTCACCCATGATTATATCAATCATTTGGAGCAATCCGCACCCATGCATGACATCGGCAAAATCGGCGTGCCCGATGCCATTTTGCAGAAGCCCGGAAGGCTCACCGACGAAGAATTTGAAATTATGAAGGGACATACCGTGGCGGGCGGCAACATCATCCGGGAGACCTTCGGTCACCTGTTTGATGGAGCTTATGAGACAATGGCCTTTCAGGTTGCCCGATTTCATCATGAGAAATGGAACGGTGAGGGCTATCCCGATGGCCTCAAGGGCACGGAGATCCCCCTGTGTGCCCGCATCATGTCGGTGGCGGATGTGTTTGATGCCATCTCCACCAACCGCTGCTATCGCAAGGCCATTCCGCTGAAAGAATGCTATGATGTGATCCGCCGGGGCAGCGGCGTTGATTTTGACCCGGATGTGGTGGAAGCGTTCCTGATGGATACCAATCAGGTGGAGCGGATTTATGAGATGATGAACGATTCATCTTTAACAGAAGTGACGAAAGGAAACAATGAATGAAAGTCGAACGTGAATTTCCCAGATTTACAATTACAGCCAAGGGAACCCGCTGGGTAGAGCAGGGGCATCCCTGGATTTATGCGGATGAGGTCATCCGGGAGGAAGGACAGTGCGAAAACGGCAGCTTGGTGGATGCTGTCAGCGAGAAGGGGAAGTACCTGGGCACAGGCTTTGTCAGCCGTGAAAGCAAGATTCGGGTGCGGCTCATTTCCCGCAATGCCAATGACCGCTTTGACGAAGCCTTCTGGCAGCGCCGCATTCAGTATGCCTGGGACTACCGCAAAACCGTCATGGCGGGGGACACCTCTTGCTGCCGGGTTATATTTGGCGAGGCGGACGGATTCCCGGGCCTGACGGTAGACCGGTTTTCTAACATCCTGGTGACCCAAACCCTGTCCGTGGGCATGGAGAAAATCAAGCCCATGCTGCTGCCGCTGCTGGTGCAGGTGCTCCGCCAGGATGGTCAAACGATTGATGGCATTTTCGAGCGCAACGATGTGGCCATTCGCGAGCTGGAGGGGTTGGAGCAGAACAAGGGCTGGTTTGACCTGGGAGAGCCTTTCCCGGATACCGTGACGGAAATCTGTGAAAACGGCGTTTATTACCGGGTAGACGTGGAGAACGGTCAGAAGACCGGCTTCTTCCTCGACCAGAAGTATAACCGCCTGGCGGTGGCTCGGCTGGCAAAGGGCAGACGGGTGCTGGACTGCTTTACCCACACCGGATCCTTTGCCCTCAATGCCGCCCTGGGTGGGGCAGAGCGCGTGACGGCGGTGGATATTTCTGCCTCCGCCATTGAAATGGCAAAGCAGAATGCCCGGCGCAACGGGCTGACCGACCGGATGGATTTCCTGGTTGCCGATGTTTTTGACCTGCTGCCGGAGCTGGCTGCCAAGGGAAAAGCACCCTATGACTTTATCATTCTGGATCCGCCTGCCTTCACCAAGTCCCGCAAGACCGTGGACAGCGCCCAGCGAGGCTATAAGGAAATCAATATGCGGGCGCTGCGGCTGCTGCCCCGGGGCGGCTATTTCGCCACCGCCTCTTGCAGCCACTTTATGCCATCGGAGCAGTTTGTGCGGATGCTGCGCAGCGCTGCCTTGGATGCCGGGGTGGAGCTTCGCCAGATTGAAGCCCGCCAGCAGGCACCCGATCACCCCATCCTGTGGAATGTCCCCGAAACGGACTATCTCAAATTCTATTTGTTCCAGGTGGTGTAACCCGGGGAGGCTTCCCTTCCGGTGCTGATCCATGATGAAATTGTCATGGGGATAACGGATGTAAAATTTGTGCGCTTGCCGCGATTATGACAGGAAAATGCTTGAAATCTATGAAACATACAGCTATAATATAGTGGTTTTTAACCCTTGCTTTACAACTATAAGGTTCGGAAGCTCTGATTAAATCCGCAGGAGCTGACAGCGAGCGGTATTTCGCTAGGTGAAAGTTCCAAAAGGGGAGGAATGCTGTATGTATGTTCCTGCTTCTGGAACGACACAGGTAAGGAAAAGGTTCACTGGTCAGGCAAAGAAAATCTATTCGGAGATTTCTTGGTGAACCTGTCAAAAGGCAGCAACACAAAGCCAAATGGCACTCAGATTTCCTTGTGGAGTTATAACAGCCGGTTGCATCGTTTTTGGTGATTAAAGAAATTTTGCCCCTTCGTGCTGCCTGTGGAAGTGCTTCTTCACAGGCAGCTTTTTCACCCAATAAGGTTGGAATGTAGGACTCGCTGCTTTATTGCAGATCAAAGGAGAATTGCTGCATTGAATGGAATAAAGAAATCGGGAGAATCGAGTATGTTTAAAAAACCGTTGATTTTCGTATGTATGACGGTAATCGTGTTTCTTTTGATATGCGGCTGTGCAGCAAAGCAAGAAGCTTCGCTTCCACAACTTATCATCGGCTGCAACAATTATGAACCCTATTATTATGCGGATGCAGATGGAGAGCCGGCCGGAATGGATGTGGATTTGGCAAAGGAAGCCTGCGCGCGCATGGGTTATGTGCCGGTTTTCCGGCAAATCAACTGGAATGAGCGGGATGCTGCATTGGAAAGCGGAGAAGTTGATTGCCTGTGGAGCTGCCTCACCATGGATGTGCTGCCGGATGATTACGCATGGGTTGGCCCCTATATGCGCAGTCGTCAGGTGGTGGCCGTTTTAGAGGACAGCCCGATACACACCCTGAGTGATTTGACGGGAAAACGTGTTGCTGTGCGTACTGGCTCCAAGGCAGAGAAGCTGTTTCTGGAAATGACAGGTGAAAATATTCCCCAGGTGGGAAAAGTTTATTCCCAAAATCAAACCGATGAGATTGCAACCGCATTGCGTAACGGCTATGTGGATGCGATTGCAGGCTATGCTGCAACAGTGCGGAAGGTACTTCAAAAGGAAAATGTGCAATACCGTTTCATTGATGAGGAGTTAAGCCACGCAACCTTCGGTATTGCGTTTTTAAAGGACAGCAAAATGGCAGTGCGGGACGCACTATCGGAAACCCTGTCGGAAATGCTTGCAGACGGAACAACCGCAAGCATCTTAAAGCGGTATGGCGTAGATACCGCAAAGGCTTTGGGAGGACTTGCCGGTGAATAAACGCACTTCAAAGCGCAATTGCTTTATTACGTTGAAAAGAGTGCTGGTTGCGGCGCTGATCCTGATGGTTGCGTCGGGGACGCTTGTTGCCTGTGCCGAAGTACACAGAACAGCACAGTTGGCAAGCAACACCATGCAGTCGTTAAAGCAGCAATGCATCAGCTTCAATCGCTTGGTGGCGGCAGACCGTACCAAGAGTCTGTACTGGCTCAGTGATATGATGCTGGATCTCAGCGAAGACCTCAAGCGTGACCCGTCACTTGCAACAGATGACTATTTGGAAGCATATGTAGACAATCTTCGTTTAAGCGGTGTTGCGCTGCTGAATGAAAATGGGATTTTGGAGGCCTCTGGCTATACCCGCCAGTTTCGTGAAGTAGACTGGAAGAATTCGCCTGTCGGGAGCCAGTTTGCGGATATTGCCACCTATCCAAAGAAAATTTACACGGAACAGGTGGAAGTAGACGGAGAGTATTATGATGTCTGCGCACTCGCCCGTGAAGATGCTCCGGGGATTTTGCTTGGCTTTTATCAGCAGCCCTCTGGGCTGATTACAGGGATGGAAGAGGATTTGGAGGGCCTTCTGTCCGGCTTGGAGCTGGAGCGCAGCGGCCATTATCTCATTGCCGAAAACGGCATGATAAGGGTTGCCAGCGATACCACTTTCGGCATTTCAGAGGCAAACGAAAATGAACTGTTTGAAAAGCTTGCACTTACGCCAAAGGATGGAAAGCTTCATTGGGTTTCCGCAGGCGGAAAAATCTACTGGGGTTACCATTCCGGCTGCGAAAACTACAGCATCTACATCTATTACCCGGCAGCCGCGGTTTTATCCTCTGCAATTGCAATTGTGGCAGCTGTGATGGCGGCCTACTGTGCGCTATGCTTTCTGTATTTTGCAGTACGCAATCAGGCGCTATATGAAAATCAGGAAAAGTTGAGGCAGAGCAACCAAAGTCTGACAGAAACCGTACAGATGCTAAAAGCATTGCAAACAATTTACTTTATGCTGTTTTGTGTAAACCTGGAGACGGGACATTACGATGCCGTATATATTGCCCCCTGGATGAAAGCGGCGATTCCTGAAAGCGGCGACTATGATACGCTGCGGAAACTGTTCATTGACGGGTTTATCGTTCCGGCGTTCCGTGAGGATATCGATACCCATATGTCAATCCCTTACATTCGGGAAGCGTTGAACCGGCAAAATCTATCCGATGTGCGCAAAAGTTTTTATGTTGATTACCAGGCCATTCGTGAAGACCGGACACCCTGGTGCCGGGTTTCTGCAACGCCGGTAGACTTTGATGAATCCGGCAAGCCGCGTCATATCCTGGCGCTGGTTCAGGATATTGATCAGGATAAAGCGCGGGAAGCAGACTATCAGGCACAAATCATCAATGAGGTCAACAAAACAAAAATAGCCAATAATGCCAAGACTGATTTTTTGCGCCGCATCAGCCATGACATCCGCACACCCATCAACGGAATTCAAGGCTATATCGATATGGCGGCCAAACACCCGGAGAATGCCGAGCTTCAAGAGCACTGCCGCAGGAATATTTCGATGACGCTTCGCATTTTGCTGGAGCTGGTAAACAGCATCCTGGATATGGGGGATTTGGAATCCAATGAAATCATCCTGGAGGAAAAGCCCTTTGACCTGACAGCACTGTTGGATGGCGTGAATACGACCATGCTTCCCCTTGCAACGGAGAAAAATATTCACTATGAGGTGGTTCGCTGCGGTGCGCTCCCGTTTACGCATTTGATTGGCAGTCCGCGGCATTTGAGTCAGATTATTATGAATTTAACCTCAAATGCCGTGAAGTACACAAATCCTGGTGGAAACATCCGCGTTCATACCCAGCTTATCTCCCACACGGAGGATTCCGTTACTTATGCGTTTGTGTGCGAAGACGATGGCGTTGGTATGAGCGAAGAATTTCAGCAGCACGTATATGAACCGTTTACGCAGGAGCGGATCAACGCCCGTACAACCTATGAGGGAATCGGCCTGGGTCTTTCCATCGTGAAAAAATTGGTGGATGCCATGAACGGGACGATAACCTGCCAGTCGAAAAAGGGTGTCGGAACGACCTTCCGGGTGGAGCTGACCTTCAAGCTTGATAGGCGGCAGGAAGCGGTGTTGTCCCTGCCGGAACAGAAGGCGGACACAACATTGAACAAAAGAAATATCCTTCTGGCGGAGGATAATGCGCTGAATATGGAAATTGCGGAGTGCATTCTCACGGAGTTGGGCGCAAAGGTCACAAAGGCATGGAACGGAAAAGAGGCAGTTGATATTTTTGCAGCCTCTGCCCCTGGCCATTTTGATTTGATTCTAATGGATATTATGATGCCGGAGATGGGCGGACGGGAAGCAACCCGCTCCATTCGTGCCATGAACCGCCCGGATGCCAAATCTGTATTGATTATGGCAATGTCCGCTAATTCGTTGCAGGAGGACATTCAAAAAAATCGAAATGCGGGAATGAACGACCATATCTCAAAACCCATCAGCTCGGATGAGCTGAAAAAAGCGTTGCAGGAATGCGATTTGAAAGCATAAGACAAAGCTTGCAAGCAAATAAGAACCCCGTCAAGACAGTCTCCTGCCTTGACGGGGTTTTGCGTTCAGGTTCTGATTTATTTCGCCTCGGTGGCTTCAGCGGCATCCATCAGTGCCAGGAATTTTTTGACGCTGACCAGCTTCACCACGCAGGTGAACACGTCCATTGCCAGCTGCAAGTCGCTGCAAGCCGGGAAGGAGGGGGCAATGTGGTGCTAACCAGGAGCGGCCATTTCGCCACCGCCTCTTGCAGCCACTTTATGCCCTTGGAGCAGTTTATGCGGATGCTGCGCAGCGCTGCCCTGGATGCCGGGGTGGAGCTTCGCCAGATTGAAGCCCGCCGGCAGGCACCCGACCACCCTATTTTGTGGAATGTTCCCGAAACGGACTATTTGAAGTTCTACCTGTTCCAGGTGGTATAATTGACTTTATAAAAACAGCAGGCCCCATCGTGCAACCGTGCAATGGGTGTCCTGCTGTTTTTATTTATTTCCGATAATGTCTTTTACAATCTGGTGGACGTGTTCCGTCTGGTCGGAATTTAGTTTGTTTAAGTCTTTAATCAGCGCGTTTGTCTTTTGCGGCGAAGCCGTATCGCTGAAAAAATCCTGGGGGGATATTTCAAGATATTCACAGATATACAGAAAGCCTGAAAAGGAGGGGAGCGTGCGCCGATTCTCAATCTTGTTGATATAGCTTTCACTCTGTCCCAAAGATAGGCTCATGTCGCGGGCAGACACACCTTTTTGAATCCGCAGCTGCGTTAAGCGATTATAAAACCATTCAATATAGTCCATGTATCCACCTCCACAGTCTATATTATAAATCCCATACCGTTAAAACATAGGGAAAATAAAGATATAAAAATATTGACAAAAGGAAAATAAAGATATATTATAGAAAATGTCAGGAAAGAGATTCCAGGTAAGAGCGCTCAGAAAATAAGAAAGGTGATGATGGAAAATGAAAAGAGCTGTGGCAATTTTATTGG
>ERZ1034952.499-NODE-499-length-36460-cov-5.684576_pt1 | contig 36460 bp, 29 predicted proteins | sample MGYA00520625_ERZ1034952 | MGnify/ENA primary metagenome ERZ1034952 (study PRJEB33766, sample SAMN09781773) | gut metagenome | biome: gut microbiome | host: Homo sapiens | place: Madagascar | study: EMG produced TPA metagenomics assembly of the PRJNA485056 data set... | reverse complement strand
CTGCTGCAACGCCCGCTACCGTTCCAAAATAGACATACCCTGAATTGGACACATCCAGCTTGCCTTGAATTGTCAAACCGGAAATTTCAGCGCCGTAAACCTCACTGAAAAATCCGAAAGACGGATACTCTGTCTTTCCATAGTTTTCGGAAAAATCCAAATTGGAAATCGTATGCCCGTTTCCGTAAAATTTGCCGCTGAAGTAATGCAGCAGAGTTCCATCAGCAGCAAATACGCTGCCAATCGGTGTCCACGCAACGCCTGCTAAATCCAAATCGGCATTAAGCGACACAACCGCATCTGTTTTGTCATCATATTCACCATTGTCCACCGCTTTTGCAAACTGCAAGAGCTCATCCACCGTGGTAATGGTCGTCTTTTGCTCTGCAAAAGCAGAAATGGGCACCATTGCCAAGCACAGCACCAATGCAAAAAATATGCCCACTACGCGTTTCTTCATTGTTCATTCCTCCTTTAATTCTCCCATAGCATACAGGCGGCATCATTCCGTGGGTACCCACGGAATGACGGGAGCTCCCGTCACCGCACATATCAACGCTGTTGGTCATATTATACCTGCTTTTCCGCCAAATGTAAATTCAAAATTTGTGCGCCTTTGGCGGAAAATAAAATAGGAGGAACGGCTCACAGCAGCTTTTCCAGCTCGCTCTCGCTGTACACCTTGATGCCGCCGGCGGTCAGCAGCTCCGCCGTCACACCGTCGCCCGCCGTCAGCGTCCCGGTAAAGGTACCGTCATAGATCCGCCCCTTGCCGCAGGAGGGACTGCGCTCCTTCAGCACGGCGGCGGTGCAGCCGTACAGCCGCGCCAGACGCAGGGCCTCCTCCGCCCCCCGGCGGTACTCCGCCGTCACGTCCCGGCCGTCGTTCATCACCACCCGGTCTCCCCTGCGCTCGGAGGGCTTCCGGGGCGTGGGCAGACCGCCCAGCTGCTCCGGGCACACCGGCACCGCCAGACCGCGCCGGGCCAGCTCCTGCGCCAGCGGATGGGGCTTGCTCTGCCCGTCGTACCGGCAGACGCAGCCCAGCAGACACGCGCTCACCAGCATCATCGCGGCAGCTCCTTCCCGTTCAGGGCGGCGTACACCAGCGTGTCGCCCTCATATTGCAGCTTCATGGAGAAAAAGGGCGTATCCGCCTCGCGGATAAGGCGCAGAAACAGCTTGTCCCCCTCCCATTGGGGCAACGCCGCCAGATCGTCCTTGTGCAACCATTCCAGCACGCCCTCGTCGCACTCCCGCAGCGTCCCCGTCCAGCCGGTGGCGGTGAACAGATGCATATACTCCCCCTCCCATATATCGGACACGAATGTGATGACGCCCCTGTACTGATAGTCCGTCAGCGTCAGCCCGGTCTCCTCCAGCGTCTCCCGGCAGACGCATTCCTCCGGGCTTTCGCCCTCCTCGCACTTGCCGCCCACGCCGATCCACTTGTCGTGGTTCAGGTCGTTCTCCTTTTTCACCCGGTGAAGCATCAGGTACTCGCCCTTTTCGTTCTCGATATAGCACAGTGTGGTGTTCTTCATCTTTCCGCCTCCTGAAATACGATCTCGTCATAGCCCGTGGCCGCGTCCTGCTCCACGCCGTATACCACCCCGTCCTGCTCCAGCAGCACCAGCTCGCAGGTGGTGTTGATGTACGTCCCGGCCATCAGGTGCCCGCCCAGTGTGCTCATGTCCTCCCGGGACAGGGCGATGTGTACATGGCACCGCGCCGCGCTGACCGTACCGTTCAGGGACACGATCTCGCAGGGCTCCGCGATGTGCCGCACGGTGACGCCGGAGGCGTCCCGCACCCGCGCCTGGGTGACGCAGCCCACCCCGGACAGTATCACTGCCGCCCGCAGACCCTCCCGCCGGGCCAGCTCCTCCAGCGACAGCAGCAGGTCGTCCCCCCGCCGCAGCCGCAGACACACAGTGCGCATATACGACACCTCCCACAGTGATTTACAATTCCTGTCCCATAGTATATAATGTTTCCGTCGCCAATGCAACCCGTTCCCTCAGGAGGATATATTATGTCAACCATCAAACCCGGCCGCTACCGCCACTTCAAGGGCAGCGAATATGAGGTCATCGGCACCGCCCGCCACTCCGAGACACTGGAGGAGATGGTGGTCTACCGCGCCCTGTACGGCGAAGGCGGCCTGTGGGTGCGCCCCGCCGCCATGTGGTCCGAGACCGTGGAGCGCGACGGCTACTGCGGCCCCCGCTTCATTCCGGAGGACGCATGATGCCCGAGTACACCGTCATTCGCTCCCGCCGCCGCACCCTGGCGCTGGAGGTCACCCGCGACGGCTCCGCGCTGGTGCGCGCCCCCCTTCGCGCCTCCGACGGCGATATTGCCCGGTTCGTGGACAGCCACCGCGCCTGGCTGGAAAAGCACCTGGCCGCCCGCCGGGCGTACATCGCCGCCCACCCGGAGCCCTCCGCGGAGCAGACCGCCCTCTGGTGCCAACAGGCCAAGGCCCTGCTGCCGCCCCTGGTGGCCCAATGGGCCCGGCGCATGGGCGTGCAGCCCGCGGGCATCACCATCACCGCTGCCCGCACCCGCTTCGGCAGCTGCTCCGGCAAAAATCGCCTGAGCTTCTCCCTGTACCTGATGGACTACCCGCAGGCGGCCATCGAGTACGTGGTGGTGCACGAGCTTGCCCACATCCGCCACCACGACCACTCCCCCGCTTTTTACCGGGAGGTGGAGACCTACCTCCCCGATTGGCGCGCCCGCCGCGCCCTGCTGCGCTGGTGATCTTGCGCGCACAGACCGCCAACCCGCTGTCCCGCTTCCCGGGGCAGCGGGTTTTCTTGTGATTTTCACAAAAAACACGTCTGTTTTCTGTGCGTTTCGGCAAAAATACAACGCGCCCGTTGACATCCGCGAACCATGCTGGTAAGATAGAAAACGTTAGGTGGAAACGTTCCCGGAAATGTTTTCGGCATCTTTCGTTTTGTTTCGCACCGCCTATCCGTTACAGTAGGAGGCGTGCTCCCGTATGACCATCAAGGATATAGCCAAGCAGTGCAGCGTCAGCGTCAGCACCGTGTCCCGCGTGCTGAACGACCGCCCCGACGTCAGCGACGATGTGCGGCGGAAGGTGCTCTCCGCCATCAAGGCCAGCAACTACATCCCCAACAACAGCGCCCGCGACCTGGTGCGCACCAAATCGGATACCATTGGCCTGGTGGTGCGCGGCGTGTCCAACCCCTTCTACACCGACATCATCCGCGCCATCGAGCGTACCATCACCGACGCGGGCTTCACCATGGTGATGCAGCAGATCGGTGCCTGCGACGACGAGATCAAATGCGCCGCCGTCATGGAGCGCGAGAAGCGCCTGCGGGGCATCGTGTTCCTGGGCGGCCGGTTCGACTACGCACCGGCGGACCTGGCACTGCTGAACATCCCCTTCGTCTGCTGCTCCTTCTCCAACCGCTACGGCACACTGATCGAGGGTGAGTATTCCTCCGTGTCCATCGCCGACGGCGACACCGCCCGCCAGGCGGTGGAGGAACTCTACCGTCACGGCCACCGGCAGATCGCCGCGCTGATCTCCCGGCCCGACGACCAGTCCATCAGCCAGCTGCGGTACGAGGGCTACGTCCAGGCACTGGAGGGTCACGGCATCCCCGTGGACCCCGACCTGGTGATATGCACCGGCGGCTTCGGCGTCAAGGACGCCTACGAGGCTGTGCGGGCCCGGCTGGACGAGGGTGCGGAGTTTACCGCCCTGTTCGCCATCGCCGACTCCATGGCTATCGGCGCCATGCGGGCGCTGATGGACGCCGGCAAACGCGTCCCCCAGGACTGCTCCGTCATCGCCATCGACGGCCTGGAGCTGTCCGCCTACATCGAACCTCCCCTGACCACCCTGTGTCAGCCCATGGAGGAAATGGGCCGCCGCAGCGCCGAGATACTGGTGGACATGGTGCTGCGCAAGGGCTCCCACGCCTGTGAGATACTGCCCACCACCCTGCGCAGGGGCGCCTCGGTGATCGACATCAAGTAGTTTTTTGCATCAGCAGATGTAAAAATAAAATCAAAAAAGGAGTAAATATCATGAAGAAGTTTCTTGCAATGCTTCTGGCGCTCGTGATGGCCCTGTCTCTGGTGGCCTGCGGCCAGAAGGCCGATGACGGTAATACCGGTGACAACACCGCCACCGGCAAGGTGTATTATCTGAACTTTAAGCCCGAGCAGGATCAGGCATGGCAGGATCTGGCCAAGGCGTACACCGAGGAGACCGGTGTGCCCGTCACCGTCCTGACCGCCGCCTCCGGCACCTACGAGGAGAAGCTGACCTCCGAGATCGCCAAGACCGACGCCCCCACTCTGTTCCAGGTGAACGGCCCCGTGGGTCTGGCCAGCTGGAAGGATTACTGCTACGACCTGAAGGATTCTCAGGTGTACGGTGAGCTGACCAGCGACAGCTTCGCCCTGAAGGATGGCGACGCCGTTGCCGGCATCGGCTACGTGATCGAGTCCTACGGTCTGATCGTCAACAAGACCCTGCTGGAGAAGGCGGGCTACACCGTCGAGGACATCCAGAGCTTCGCGGATCTGAAGACGGTCGCCGAGGACATCACCGCCCGCAAGGACGAGCTGGGCTTCGCCGCTTTCTCCTCCGCCGGTATGGACGGCAGCTCCGACTGGCGTTTCAAGACCCACCTGGCCAACCTGCCCATCTACTTTGAGTATCAGGCAGACGGCATTTCCAGCACCGATGCCATCAAGGGCACCTATCTGGACAACTACAAGAACATTTTCGACCTGTACATCAACAACAGCACCTGCGCTCCCGCTGATCTGTCCGGCAAGACCGGTGACGACAGCCGCAATGAGTTCCTGGCCGGTCAGGCTGTGTTCTTCCAGAACGGCTCTTGGGAGTACAACAACCTCGTGGGCGAGGGTAAGCCCTTCACCGACGACGATCTGACCATGATGCCCATTTACATCGGTGTGGGCGACGAGGCGAATCAGGGTCTGTGCACCGGCACCGAGAACTACTGGTGCGTGAACAAGGACGCCGCCCCCGAGGACATCCAGGCGACGCTGGACTTCATGTACTGGTGCGTTACCTCCGACAAGGGCACCCAGGCTCTCGCCAATGACATGGGCTTCGTGATCCCCTTCAAGAAGGCCGCCGAGTCCCCCAACCTGTTCGTCAAGGTGGACAAGGAGCTGACCGCCGCCGGCAAGACTCCTGTGTCCTGGAACTTCACCACCATGCCCTCTGAGCAGTGGAAGAACGACGTTGGCTCCGCTCTGACCGCCTACGCCGCCGGTACCGGCGACTGGGAGGCCGTCAAGACCGCCTTCGTGGACGGCTGGGCAAAGGAAGTCGCTCTCAACAGCTGATCTCCTCTCTGCACCGCAGCTACCCGGTCGGGTGGGCATATAGCCCACCCGACCGCCATACAGCCCCTGCGCTCCGGCGCAGCGGCTGCCTGTGCGCCCCGGCTCCTACGGGACGCGCAGGCAGCCGGGAAATCTCACAAAGCTCACATGGAGGTACGCGCTTATGCAAAAGAACATCCGCAGATACTGGCCTATTTTCCTGCTGCCCACGCTGGCGGCCTTCCTCCTTGGCTTCGTGATCCCCTTTATCCAAGGGCTGTATCTGTCCCTGTGCAAGTTCACCACCATCAATAAGACCACGTTCGTGGGCTTCACCAACTACGTCAAGGCGTTTCAGGACGAGCAGTTCGCACACGCCTTTGGCTTCACGGCGTCCTTTACGGTGGTTTCCACGCTGCTCATCAATGTCATCGCGCTGGCGGTGGCTCTGCTGCTGACCCGCGGCATCAAGGGCACCACCCCCTTCCGGACGGTGTTCTTCATGCCCAACCTCATCGGCGGCATCGTGCTGGGCTATATCTGGCAGATCCTGCTGAACTGCGTGCTGAGTCTGCTGGGCAAGCCCCTGCTGTCGCTGGACTCCTCCGCCGGGTACTGGGGTCTGATCATCCTCATGTGCTGGCAGCAGATCGGCTACATGATGATCATTTACATCGCCGGTCTGCAATCCATCCCCAACGACTACATTGAGGCGGCGTACATCGACGGTGCCACCCCGTGGCAGACCTTCTGGCGGGTGAAGCTGCCCAATCTCATGCCCAGCATCACCATCTGCCTGTTCCTAACGCTGACCAACTCCTTCAAGCTCTTTGACCAGAACCTTGCCCTCACCGCCGGTGAGCCCGCCCACTCCACGGAGATGCTGGCTATGAACATCTACCAGACGTTCTACGCCCGTTCCGGGCCCATGTGGAAGGGCATCGGCCAGGCCAAGGCCGTGCTGTTCTGCATCCTGGTCATCGCCATCTCCAGCCTGCAGCTGAAGTTCACCCGCTCTAAGGAGGTGCAGCAGTAATGAAAAAGCGCTCTCAGGCCATCAACACCTTCTGGACTGTGCTCCTGACCATCCTGAGCCTTGCGTGGATCTATCCCGTGGTCATGGTGCTCATCAACTCCTTTAAGAAGGACTCCGCCATTTCCACCAACACCGCTTTTCAGCTGCCCACCGCCGAGGGCTTTGCCGGGCTGGACAACTACGCCAACGCCATCGGCTCCAAGGGCTTCCTGGCGGCGTTCTTCAACAGCTTCATTATCTCCGTCACCTCCGTGGTGCTGATCCTCATCTGCTGCTCCATGTGCGCGTGGTTCATCACCCGCGTAAAGACGTGGGCCACGAAGCTCTGCTACTTCCTGTTCGTGTTCTCCATGGTGGTGCCCTTCCAGATGCTCATGTTCACCCTGGCAAACCTGGCGGATAAAACGAAGCTGAACACCCCCTTCAACATCTGCATTATCTATCTGGGCTTCGGCGCGGGACTGGCGGTGTTCATGTTCACCGGCTTCGTGAAATCCATCCCGCTGGAGATCGAGGAGGCCGCCATGATCGACGGCTGCGGCCCGCTCCGCACCTTCTTTCTGGTGGTGCTGCCCATGCTGAAGCCCACGCTGGTCAGCGTCGGTATTCTGGAGACTATGTGGGTCTGGAACGACTACCTCCTGCCCTATCTGGTGCTGGACGGCACGAAATACATGACCATCCCCATCCTGATCCAGTACTTCCGCGGCGGTTTCGGCCGTGTGGAGATGGGCCCCATGATGGCCTGCATCGTCCTGACCATCCTGCCCATCATCATCATCTACGTTCTCGGCCAGAAGCACATCATCAAGGGTGTGGCCGCCGGTGCCGTCAAGGGCTAAACGTACAACACGCCGGGGGCGGGCATAACGCCCGCCCCCTCTTTTTCGCCCCGCCGCCCCACGGCGGAGCACCATCCTATTATCCAAGAGAGAAGTTGAATTATGAAACGAAGCAGCGGTATTTTAATGGCGGTGTCCTCCCTGCCCTCCCGGTACGGTATCGGCACCCTGGGCAAGGCGGCATACGACTTCGCCGATTTCCTGAAGGCCTCCGGCCAGTCCTACTGGCAGATGCTCCCCCTGGGCCCCACCAGCTACGGCGACTCCCCCTATCAGAGCTTTTCCGCCTATGCCGGCAACCCCTACTTCATCGACCTGGAGCTGCTCATCAAGGACGGCCTGCTGAAGAAGTCCGAGTGCGACAAGTGCGATTGGGGCGACGACCCCCGCTACGTGGACTACGGCAAGATCTACGCCAGCCGCTTTGACCTCCTGCGCAAGGCCTACAAGCGCGGCTGGCCCCGGGATATGGAGGCCGTGGCCGCTTTCGTCCGCGAGAACGAGCGCTGGCTGCCGGACTACGCCCTGTACATGGCCTGCAAGCGCCACTTCGGCATGAAGTCCTGGACGGAGTGGCCGGAGGACGACATCCGCCTGCGCAAAAGTGCTGCCGTGCTGGAGCACTACCGCACCCTCCTCCGTGAGGACGTGGAGTTCTTCACCTATCTGCAGTTCCTGTTCTTCCAGCAGTGGAACCGCCTGCGCGACTACGTCCATGAGCAGGGCATCCGCATCATCGGCGACCTGCCCATCTACGTGTCCCTGGACTCCGCCGACGTCTGGGCGGAGCCCCAGTTCTTCCAGCTGGACGAAAAGCTGGTGCCCAAGTCCGTGGCCGGTGTCCCCCCCGACTACTTCTCCGCCGACGGCCAGCTGTGGGGCAACCCCCTGTACGACTGGGATGCCATGCGTGACGACGGCTTCGGCTGGTGGATACGCCGCATCGACGGTGCCGGCAAGCTCTACGACGTGATACGCATCGACCACTTCCGCGGCTTCGCCTCCTATTGGTCGGTACCCTACGGGGAAAAGACCGCCAAGAACGGCCGCTGGGTCACCGGCCCCGGCATGGACCTGATCGACCGCCTGAACGGCTGGTTCCCCCAGCTGCAGTTCATTGCCGAGGACCTTGGCTACCCCACCCCGGAGGTAGCGCAGCTGCTCCGCGACTCCGGCTGGCCGGGCATGAAGGTGCTGGAATTCGCCTTCGACTCCCGCGACACCAGCAGCTACCTGCCCCACTCCTACACCCCCCACTGCATCTGCTACACCGGCACCCACGACAACAGCCCCCTGGCCCTGTGGCGCCACGAGGCCAAGCCCGAGGACATCGCCTACGCGGAGGAATACCTTGCGCTCACCGAGCAGGAGGGCTTCCACTGGGGCATCATCCGGGGCGGTATGTCCAGCGTGTCCGAGCTGTTCGTGGCGCAGACCCAGGACTACCTGGGCTTGGGCGCGGGACACCGCATGAACATCCCCGGCACCCAGGGCGGCAACTGGATGTGGCGTCTGCTCCCCGGTGAGCTCACCAAAAAGCTCAGTAGGAAGATCGACCACATGACCACCCTCTACGGCCGCAAATAAGCGCAAAAGCACTCCCGGCAAAGCCGGGGGTGCTTTTTTCTCATACTACCCGAAAACCCTCGCCTGCGCGCAGCAAGCAAGGGTTTTCAGACGCCGCCGAGGTAGGGGTTGAGACCTCCGCGACCCATACAGCGATATTCAGCGTCCTTCAGGTGACCGCCGCAGGGACAAAATAAAGACCGGCTGCAGCAGATGCTTGGGGAGAAGCACCTCACTCGCAGCCGGTCTGTCATGCGGTCATACCGTTTAGACACCTTAGCTTTGCGTCACAGCCTTTCAGCTGCTTTGCCAAAACCTGATGAACTTTACTGTTGCCATTATACGGCAATAGCAAGGTCCCGTCAAGACTTTTTTTCGGAAAAAGCAGATGTTTCGAAAGAAAGCCTTCTGCCTTACTCTGCCGCCGCGCCGTCCAGCAGGTCGATGCCGTCGCGCACCTGACAGCAGATGGACTCCACGGCGGGGTACAGGGCGCGGGCACTGTCCATGTCTCCGGCGCGGAGTGCTTCCGTCAAGGCGGACGCCGCCTCCTGCATCCGCAGCAGCCCCATGTTAGCCGCCACGCCCTTGAGGGTGTGGGCGGCGCGGAAGGCGCACGTCACATCTCCGGCACTCATGGCGGCGCGGAGCATGGCGAAGGTGTCGTCCCCCGCCAGCAGCTGCAAAAACCGCTCCACACGCTCCTCACCGCCCAGACGGGCGACGGTGCCAGCCAGATCTCCGCCGACCTCCCGATATAATCTCTCCAGTGTCATGCTCTCTTTTTCCTCCCAATACAATCCGCGATGATCTGCACCATGCGGGCACGCTCCAAGGGCTTCGGTATGTGCGCGTCCATACCCGCCTCCGTACAAGCCGCCACGTCCTCGGCAAACAGGTTGGCGGTCATGGCGATGATGGGCACATCCGCGTCCGGGCGATCCATGGCGCGGATGACCCGCGTGGCGGTAAGGCCGTCCATCTCCGGCATCATCACGTCCATGAGCACCGCGTCGTAGGTGCCCGGCGGCGAGGCGGCGAAGGTATCCACCGCATCGCGCCCGTCCCGCGCCTCGGTGACGGAGGCTCCCGCGTCCCTGAGCATATAGACCGCCAGCTCGCGGTTCAGGTCGTTGTCCTCCACCACCAGCAGGCGGCAGCCGTCAATGGACGCGCTCTCGCGGGCTTTCGGCGGCTGCACCGTTTCCCGGTGCAGGGGTATGACGATGTCGAAGCGGGTGCCCTTGCCCTTGGCACTGTCCACGGAGATGGTGCCGCCCTTTTCGTCCACGATGCGCTTGACCACCGCCAGACCCAGCCCCAAGCCGGCACCGACGGTGCTGCCGACGGTGTCGTTCGTATCCTCACGGGCATACGCCTCGAACATACGGCGTTGGAATTCCTCGCTCATGCCCACGCCGTCGTCCTGACAGGTGAAGCGGAGGCGGCACACGCCGTCGCTGTCCTCCTGCTCGCGGAAGGTGCAGCGCACCTGTCCGCCGGGGCGGCTGTATTTGATGGCGTTGCCGATGATGTTCTGGCAGACCTGCCGCAGATAGAGGGGGTTGCCGGTGAAGTTGTCGTGCTCCAGCAGAAGCTCCGGCTCCGCCAGCACCACGCCGGCGGCCTTCGCCTGCTCCCGTACCAGCAGCAGCATGTCGCCCAGCTCCGCCGACAGGCTGAAGGGCGTTTGCGATTCCAACGCCGCTTTTTCCTCCGGGCGGTTCAGCGTCAGCACGTCGTTCACCAGCTCCAGAAGGTAGCGGGAGGCGGTCTGCGCCTTGCTGCGGCACTCCTGGATCTGTGCGCGGTTGTCCGGCTCCTGCCCGATGATCTCCAGCATACCCATGATGATGTTGATGGGGGTGCGGATGTCGTGGCTCATGCTGCGGAGAAAGCTGGTTTTCGCCTGATCCGCCGCGGTGGCGCGGCGCACCTCCTCCTCCAGACGGTGCTGGTAGTCCATCTCGCGACGCTTGCGCTCCTGCGTGGTGCGGAGCACCAGCAGCGTCGCAAAGACCGCCGCCAGCGCGTAGACGCCGAAGGCGGAGATCACCATGTTCTTGCCCTGCTCGAACACGTATTCATTGGGGAGGAACACGTACAGGCTGTACTGCTGGTATTGCTCCCGTGCACCGAAGAACGTGCCGTCCGTGCGGAGCTGAGTCAGCTTGCTGCCCGGGGAGGGGGAGGACTCCAGCGCATGGATGAGGGGCACCTCGTCCACCGGCAAGTTCCACTGCTCCGCCACGCTGCTGCCCACCACGCGCTCCCCGTCGGTGATGTAGGTGCAGACCCTGTCGTTGAGCAGCGTCTCGTAGCCCGCCAGCAGGCTCTCGATGGACGCACGGTAGGAGGCGATGATCGTGCTCGACTGAAGGCGGACACAGAAGATGACACCGGGATTTTTGACGCGCGCCACGGCTGCTATGTCGTACACCGCGCCGTCACGGGTCAGGCGGCGGGCGAAGATCTTCTCCGGGTAGTCCATGACGGAGCGGATCGCCTCATTGGTGTAGTAATCGCTCCAGTCCATGTCCGCGCCGGAGCTGAACTCGATCTCCAGATCCTTGTCCAGCACCAGCACGCAGCTTACGCGCTGACGCTGGGCGTACCGCGCCAGCTCCTCGTCGGAGCGGTTCTGCCCCACCAGTCCCTCGCGATCCGCCACCTCCTGCGCCTGCTCCGTCAGCCGCACGAGGCTCTTTATCCGGTCGGCGGCGACGGTGTCGCGGTAGCTGATGCACTGTTCTTTCAGATATTGCAGCGTCCGCTGGGCGGTCTGCTGGGCGTTGCGGATGCTGCTGTTGCCGCCGATGAGAGCCGTGACCGCCACCACAAAGACGCACAGCACCAGCATGAGCACCCAGATATATTTGTTGGAAAACTTATTGCCCATGGGTCAACCCCGCTAAAGCCGCCTGTGCGTCCACGCCGTAGCTCTCCAGAATGGCGGCCACGGTGCCGTCCGCCACCAGCTCGTGCAGCATTTCGTTCAGAGCCTCCGCTCTGCCGCTGCCGTCGTCCTTATAGAACGCCGCGCCCAGACCTGCCCGCAGCAGCCCCGGCTCCAGCACTCGGTATTCCCCGGCGCGCCCGGCGATGAAGGTGAGGTACGCCGTCTCGTGTCCGGCGCAGGCGTCCACGTAGCTTTTGTCCAGCGCGGCGAACACGTCCACCGTGTCGGCGAAGCAGTACAAGCTGTCCACCTGCTCCACGCCGGGCACCTGACGCTTCAGAAACAGCTCCTCCGGCTTGGACGAGCTCTGCACGGCGATGCGCTTGCCGTTCAGGTCGCCAAGACCGTAAATGTCGCTGGACGCCTGCACTATGACCACCTGACGGCTGTACATATACGGTCCTGCCCAGCGGTAGAGATTCTCTCTGCCGTTCATGGAGAAGCTGCCCCAGAGGCAGTCCACGTCGCCGCGCTCCAGAAGGGCGTCCTTCTCCTGCCAGTTGATTTTTTGGAAGCTCGCCGTCCAGCCCAATCTCTCGCAGGCGGCGGTGGCGATCTCCACGTCGATACCGGCGAACTCGCCGTTTTCATCCAGATAGAAGTAGGGCTCGTAGTTGTCGCTGCCCACGGTCAGCACCGGCAGGGCTTTGCCGTCCGTGTCCGGCACCGGCTGCCCGCAGGCGCACAGCACAGCGCAGCACAGCGACAGCAGCGCAGCCGCAGCGCGTTTTGCGTAGTTTTTCATTCCGCTCCTCCTGCGGTATAGACCTCGTAGCGCAGGGCGTCCTGGATGTCCTGAAGGCACTCCACCAGCAGCGGGTCGAAGGCTCCGCACTCGCCCCGGCGTATCATCGCCATGGCCTCCTCCGGGGTATACGCTTCCTTATACGCCCGCCGCGTCACCAGCGCGTCGAACACGTCCGCCACGCTGACCGCCTGGGCCGCAATAGGTATCTCGTCGCCCTTCAGCCCGTCGGGATACCCCCGTCCGTCCACACGCTCGTGGTGCCAGCGGCATATCTGCGCGGCCTCCTCCACCAGCGGCTCCCCCGCGTAGTCCTTCATCCCCCGCAGCAGGTCCTCGCCGATGACCGTATGCCTCTTCACGATCTCGAACTCCTCCGGCGTCAGTGCGCCGGGCTTGCGCAGTATGGTGTCCGGCACGCCCATCTTTCCGATGTCGTGGAACATGCCCGCCGACGCGATACGCCGGCAGTCCCGCCGCGTCAGGTCGTACTTATCCGTCCGCTCCAGCAATCGATCCAGCAGCAGCTCCGTCACCATCTGCACATGCCGCCCGTGGTCCGCGCCCTCGCCGTTGCGATAGCCCATCACCCGGGATAGTATGTTGGCCACGATGCCCACCGTCCGCTCCTGCCGCCGCATCTGCTGCGTCATCACCGACGCCAGCCTCCGCTGCCGTGCATACAGCTTCACGGTGTTCATGGTGCGCTGGCGCACCACCTTTATGTCGAAGGGTCGCTCGATGTAGTCCACAACGCCCATATCGTATGCCAGGCGCACACGATCCTCGGAGCCGTCCGCCGTGATGACGACAACGGGGATGCGGTCGATAAGACCCTGACAGTTCATCTCCTCCAGCACCTGCAGACCGTCCATCACCGGCATGATCATGTCCAGCAGCACCAGCGCGATCTCGCTGCCGTGGAGGGACAGCTGCTCCATACACTCGCTGCCGTTGGCGGCTTCCAGAATGGTGAAGTCCTCCTCCAGCATTTCCCGGAGCAGCTGGCGGTTCAGGGCGGAGTCATCCACCACGAGGACCTTCTCCTTGCCGCTCTCCGTGTTCTCCACGGGGGAGCTTTCCGTCACCACGGCGTCCTTCGTCCGCTTGGCGCGGTACATGAGGCGATCCGCCCGCTGCACCGCACTGGAGACCGTCTCCTGCTCGGCGATAACGCAGCCGATGCTGGCGGTGGGGTGCTGCTCCTGCCCGCAGGCAAGGATGCAGACGGAGTGGAGCTGCCGCTGGATTTTACTGAGCTGCTCGTTGAACTCGCTCTCGGTGATCTGGGGCACCAGCAGCAAAAACTCGTCGCCGCCGTAGCGCACCAGTGAGCCGCGCTCTCCCACCACGGAGTGCACCACCTCGGCGATGGTACGCAGGGCGGCGTCGCCCGCCCCGTGGCCGTACAGGTCGTTGAACAGCTTCAGGTCGTCCATGTCGATGATGGCGACGCCGCCGTTGAATATCTCGCCCGCCATATCCCGCTCATAGTGGCTGCGGTTCAACGCGCCGGTGAGGGCGTCCATCTCCTGCGCCTGGGTGTCCCGCCCGGAGATGACCAGCGTGTTGCTGTCCACAAGGTCGATGCGGACATCGTACTGCCGGTAGCCCATGCCTCTCTGCCGGAAGCGCAGGCAGAAGCTCTTGTCCTGCTGCTGCTCCGTAAAGAAGCGGCGGAGATTGTCGTTGGTGAGGTAGTGCACCCACGCGCCGCGCTCGGCGATGATGCCGCCCTTGCTCCGCAGCGCGTCACTGAGCGTGTCCACGGTGTACCACTGGCTGCCCGCCAGCTCCGGGGTGATCTCGGAGCGGCGGACGCGGAGCTTCTCCCGCCGCCTGTCGTATTCACAAACAAAATCACAGATGGGCAGCAGAGCGGCGATGAAGCCTTCCCGTTCCATGGAGCTGCACCGTCCTTTCCGTGTGTTAATCAGAACATATCAAATTACATTATAGCACCGCGGCGGCATATTGCAACGGTTTTCCACGCAAAATCCCACTATCCGCAGGGGAAACGGAAAGCCCCGCGGCGGTATGTACCGCTGCGGGGCGTATCGGTGGGGGCTGAACGCTGCTTGACCGGCGCAGGCTTAATAGCTGCCCAGGTCGGCGCTGGCGTCGCCCTCGACGCTCTTGCCGAACTCGTAGTCGTTGCCGGGCAGGATGGCGTTCAGAATGACGCCCGCCAGAGCGGCGATGGCCAGACCGGTCAGGGTGATGTCCGCACTGCCCACGGTGAAGGTGATGCCGCCGGTGGAGGCGAAGCCCAGGCCGCACACGAAGATGACGGCGGCGATGATGAGGTTGCGGGACTTGGTCAGGTCAACGCGGTTCTCCACCACGTTGCGGACACCCACGGCGGAGATCATACCGTACAGGACGAAGCTGACGCCGCCCACGATGGCGGTGGGGATGGAGTTCACCAGCGCGTCGAACTTGGGGGAGAAGCTCAGGATAATGGCGTACAGTGCCGCCAGACGGATGACCCGGGGGTCGTAGACGCGGCTCAGGGCCAGCACGCCGGTGTTCTCGCCGTAGGTGGTGTTGGCGGGGCCGCCGAACATACCGGCGAAGGCGGTGGCAAGACCGTCGCCCAGCAGGGTGCGGTGCAGGCCGGGATCCTCGATGAAGTTCTTGCCGGTGGTGGAGGAGATGGCGGAGATGTCGCCGATGTGCTCCATCATGGCGGCGATGGCGATGGGCGCCATGACAAGGATGGAGGTGATGTCGAACTTAGCGATGACGAACTTCTGCAGGCCCACAAGGTCGGCGCTGGCGACCTCCGTGAAGTCCACCTGATGGAAGATCAGCGCCACGATGTAGCTGCCCACCACACCCAGCAGGATGGGGATGATCTTGATCATGCCCTTGCCCCAGATGTTGGCCACGATGATGATGGCGATGGCGACCAGTGCCAGCCACCAGCAGGTGGAGGCGTTGGTCACGGCGGTGCCGGACAGGTTCAGACCGATGAGGATGATGATGGGGCCGGTGACGATGGGGGGGAAGAACCGCATGACCTTCTTGGCGCCCACCAGCTTGAACAGCAGGGCCAGCACCAGGTACAGCAGACCCGCGATGACCACGCCGCCCAGGGCGTAGGGCAGCTTCTCCTCACCGGTCATGGCCGCGAACTTACCGGTGTCCAGCGCGGCCACCGCCTGGAAGCCGCCCAGGAACGCGAAGGAGGAGCCCAGGAAGGCGGGCACCTTGAACTTGGTGCAGACGTGGAACAGCAGCGTGCCGATACCGGCAAACAGCAGGGTGGTCTGGATAGACAGGGGCAGGCCGTAGCCGGTCACCAGGATGGGCACCAGCACCGTGGCGCCGAACATGGCGAACAGGTGCTGCAGGCCCAGCAGCAGCATCCGGGGCACACCCAGCTCCCGGGCGTCGTAGATGGCGTCGTGTCCTAATTTCTTGTTCATGTGACTTGTCCTCTCTTTCTCATTCGCTCTTTATTTCCACTTACGTACAAACAGGTCCAAAAAAATGACCGGTGAAATGATCACCGGTCAAAAGGAAACAATATCAGAAATGAAAACAGAGGGAGCGTCCATCCGCTTTTTCACAACAGTCGTGCAGGTCATGGCTCGTCCCTCCTCTCATTTTTCTTGCCTATTATACGGGGCGAAGCGCAAAAATGCAATACATTTCTGTGCCAATATCACACCACGTTTTCAGAAGTCGGTTTGGAGGTATTGCACAAGGTCATTCCTCCCGCTTATGGCTGCCATCGGCCAGCTTCAACCTGCGCCCCAGCACCGGGCACACGCCCGCCGCCACCACGATCTTCACCGCATCGCCGGGCAGATAGGGCAGCATCCCCGCCCACAGGATGGCCCTGAAGTCCATACCCTTGCCCATATATACGTTCAGTATGACCGCCATGTAGGGCAACCCTACGGCATACAGCACCGCCAGGCCCGCCAGTGCCGCCAGCGCCATGCGCCTCTGGTCGCCGAACCGCTGCGCCGCGATGGCGCCCACCACCCACGCCGCCGGGATCAGCCCCAGCAGAAAACCGAAGGTGGGCTGGAACACGTAGCCGAAGCCGCCGCCCATGGTGAAGATGGGCAGCCCCACCAGCCCCAGGAACACATACACCGCCTGGCTCAGCGCGCCCCACTTCCGCCCCAGCAGCAGCCCCGCCATGGCGGTGAACAGGTATTGCAGCGTCACGGAGCTGTACCCCATGGGTATCCGCATGAATGCCCCCGCCGCCGTCAGCGCGGCAAACAGCGCCGTATATACCATCTTTTTCGTATTGTTCACGGGACGCACCTCCATGGTGGGAAAACACCGGAAATTTGTCCTAATGGTAGCAAAATTCTTAACGGCTGTCAACTATTTACAAATACCGCCCGCGGTGCTACAATACCTCCGACCGGCAAGGGCGCGCCCTTGTTTATCGATGGTATGACGAAGGGAGGCAACGGCCGTGAACTGGCAGATACTGCGCTATGATGAGGTGGATTCCACCAATGAGGTCTGCAAGGCCCTGGCCGCCCAGGGCGCGGACAACGTGGCCGTCATCGCCGCCGCCCAGACCGCCGGCAAGGGCCGCCTGGGCCGTTCGTTCCGATCTCCCCCCGGCGGGCTGTACCTGTCCGTTCTGTGGCGGGACTGTCCGGCGGACCAGCTGTTCTCCGTCACCCCCATGGCGGCGGTGGCGGTGTGCCGGGCCGTGTTCTCCGTCTGCGGCGCCCGGTGCGGCATCAAGTGGTGCAACGATGTGCTGCTCCGCAGCGGTAAGTTATCCGGGATATTGACCGAAACATGCGTACGACCGCTTTGTCCAACTAGCCAAAAGGGTAGCCAAAAGGGTAACCGTTTTGCCGACTGGCTGGTGGTGGGCATCGGCGTCAACGTGGGGCAGACCTCCTTCCCCCCCGACATAGCAGATATGGCCACATCCCTTGCGCTGCAAGGGTTTCACGTGTCCCCTGACACGCTGGCAGACGCCATCCTCACCCAGCTGACCTCCCTCCGCGCCGCCCTCTCCGACCCGGCGGAATGGCTGTCGGAATACCGCTCACTCTGCCATAATCTGGGAAAGCAGGTGCAGGTGCTGAAGGGCGGAAACGCCTGTCGCGCAACGGCTTTGGCCGTTGATGACCAGTTCGGCCTGACGGTGCGGTATGAGGATGGAAGCATCGAGACCGTCCGCAGCGGCGAAGTGTCCGTCCGTGGTACCTATGGCTACGCGGAATAATTGCAACTTTTTCCCGCAAAAAGCGCGCTGAAGCGCTCATTTCCCGGCATCTCGTTTTTTACAAAACAAGCCATGTTTTTATCACCAAACACCAAAATCGAGGTAATTTTTTCATGAATACGAAACTTTTGGGCCAATTGTTCCTCACCTTCGCCAAGGTGGGCGTCATGACTTTTGGCGGCGGTATGGCCATGTTACCCATCCTCCAGCGCGAAGTAGTGGAGGACAAGCACTGGACCACCGATGAAGAGCTGGTGGACTACTTTGCCATCGGCCAGTGCACCCCCGGTATCATCGCCGTGAACACTGCTACCTTTGTGGGACAGAAGCAGGCGGGCATCCTCGGCGGCATCGTGGCCACGCTGGGCATCGTGTTCCCGTCTTTGGTCATTATCACGGCGCTGGCCGGTGTCATCAACAGCTTCTCCCACCTGGAGTGGGTACAGCACGCCTTTGCGGGCATCCGCGTGTGCGTGTGTGTACTAATCTTCAACGCAGTGGTGAAGCTGTTCAAGGGCTCGGTGAAGGACTGGGCGGCGGGACTTATCTTCCTGGCCGTTCTGGCGGCATCGCTGCTGACCGACCTGTCACCGGTGATCTTCGTGGCAGCGGCAGCCTGCCTGGGCATCATCATTCAGAACTTTATAAGGAGGGCGAAATAATGCTGTACCTCCAGCTTTTCTGGGAATTCTTCAAGACCGGCCTGTTCGCCGTGGGCGGCGGGCTGGCCACCCTGCCCTTCCTGCAAGATATGTCCGAGCGCACCGGGTGGTTCACCTCCGCGCAGCTGGCGGACATGCTGGCGGTGTCCGAGTCCACACCGGGCCCTATCGGCGTAAACATGGCCACCTACGTGGGCTTCACCACCGGCGGCATCGGCGGCGCGCTGGTGGCCACCATCGGCCTGGTGATGCCGTCCATCATCGTCATCCTTATCGTGGCGGCATTCCTGAAGGCCTTCCGCGACAGCAAATGGGTCAATGCGGCTTTCTACGGCCTGCGGCCGGCATCCACGGCGCTGGTGGCGGCGGCGGGCATCTCCGTGGTGCCTATCGCTCTGCTACACAGCGGCGAGACCGGCCTCGCCCTGCTGAACTGGCCGGCCATTGCGCTGGCAGCAGTGCTGCTGGTGTGCACCAACTGGGTGCCTGTGGTGAAAAAATGGCACCCCATCGTATTCATCGGCATTTCCGCCCTGATCGGCGTGGTGCTGAAATTCTGAGCATACAGGAAAAAGGAAATGGCTGCGGTCGTTTCCTTTTTTGTTGCGCCGGGGCGGGCACCGTGGTACAATGGGGAAAAATGAAGGAGGGCGGCGTTTATGTACGAGCTGATACAGGCCAAGGGCGGAAGCTATTATATCGAAAGTCCCGCCAAAGTGGGGCTGGTACAGCTGGGGGATGACCGGGTGTGCCTTATCGACAGCGGCAGCGACAAGGACGCGGGCCGGAAGGTGCGGCAGCATCTGGACGCCAATGGCTGGCGTCTGACGGCAATCTACAACACCCATTCCAACGCCGACCACATTGGTGGCAACCAGTATCTTCAGAAGCAGACCGGCTGCGCCATCTATGCGCCGGGAATGGAGCAGTGCGTCACCTGCCATACGGTGCTGGAGCCGTCGCTGCTGTACGGCGGCTGCCCGCCCAAGGCGCTGCGGAACAAGTTTCTGATGGCGCAGGAAAGCAGCGCCGCGCCCCTGACGGCGGAGGTGCTGCCCGCGGGCTGGGCGCTCATCCCCCTGCCGGGACACTTCCTGGACATGGTGGGGTTCCGCACGGCGGACGACGTGGTGTATTTGGCGGACTGTCTGGCTTCACGGGAAACTCTAGACAAGTACGGTATCGCGTTCCTGTACGATGTGGGCGCGTATCTGGACACGCTGGAGCAGGTCAAGGCCATGACCGCCGCGCTGTTCGTGCCTTCCCACGCGGCGGCCGTCGAGGATATCGTGCCGCTGGCCCAGTACAACATCGACCGCACGCAGGAGGCGGCGGAACGCATCGCGGCGCTGTGCACCGGCGTGACCTTCGACGAGGTGCTGGCGGGGGTGTTCCGGACCTACGGCCTGGCCATGTCCCTGCCCCAGTATGCCCTGATGGGCAGCACGGTCAGGTCCTACCTCAGCTACCTGATGGACAAGGGCGAGGTCACCACCGAGCCGGAGGCCTGCCGCATGGTCTGGCGAAAAATATGATATGAAAAACCGGGTGCCGCGGCGCCCGGTTTTTGCATATTCTTCCTCCCGGCGGGTCAGACTACCGGTGACAACGCTTTCGGGAGGTCATTCTATGTCTGAAATGTTCTGTTTCCAGTGCCAGCAGACGGCAGGCAACAGCGGGTGCGTCCGCACCGGTGTGTGCGGCAAGCAGCCCAAGACCGCCAACCTGCAGGACTATCTGGTGTGCTCGCTGATACACCTGGCGGAGGTGTACGGCGAAAAGGAGGAGTATCCGCCGGAGGTGACGCGCCTGCTGGTGGATGGGCTGTTCGCCACGCTGACCAACGTGAACTTCGACAACACCTCGCTGCAGGGGTATATCCGCAGGGCGGAAAAGCTGGCGCCCCAGCGCCTGCCAGTGGAGGAACCGGGATGGCTGTGGAAGGGTGACACGGACACAGTGTCCCTGCGCAGCACCCTGCTGTTCGGCATGAAGGGCATGGCCGCCTACGCCCACCACGCCTTCCGCCTGGGGCAGGAGGACGAAGAGGTGAGCCGGTGGTTCTGCAAGGGGCTGCGTGTGCTGCGGCAGGAGCACACCGTGGAGGAGTGGCTGTCTCTCATCACGGAGTTCGGCCTGGCGAACTACAAGTGCATGGCGCTGCTGGACAGGGCCAACACCGCGGCCTTCGGCGACCCCGTGCCCACGCGGGTACACACGGATGTGCGGCAGGGGCCGTTCATCGTGGTGTCCGGCCACGACCTGGAGGACCTGCACCAGCTGCTGGAGCAGACCCGGGGCACCGGCGTCAATGTGTACACCCACAGTGAGATGCTGCCCGCCCACGGGTATCCGGGGCTGAACAAATACCCCCAGCTGGCCGGGAACTTCGGCACCGCGTGGCAGAATCAGCAGAGCGAATTCGACAATATCCCCGCGCCCATCCTGATGACCACCAACTGCCTGATGCCGCCCCGGCCCAGCTACGCCGACCGCATCTACACCACCTCCGTGGTGGGGTATCCGGGGCTGCGGCACATCACGGAGGACGACCGGGGACGGAAGGACTTTACGCCGGTCATTGACCAGGCGCTGGCGCTGGGCGGATACTCCACCGACCGCAGCATGAGCGGCATCAACGGTGGGCACATCCTGACCACGGGCTTCGCCCACAACGCCCTGGGCGACAGCGCCCCGGCGGTGATCGACGCCATCAAAAGCGGCGCGGTGAAGCACATCTTCCTCGTGGGCGGCTGCGACGGCGCACACCCGGGACGGAACTACTACACGGACTTTGTGAAGGCTGCACCCATGGACTCGCTGATACTGACGCTGGCCTGCGGCAAGTTCCGGTTCAATGACCTGGATCTGGGCGACATCAACGGCATCCCCCGCATATTGGACGTGGGCCAGTGCAACGATGCCTACAGTGCCGTGCAGATCGCGCTGGCACTGGCGGAGGCCTTCGGCTGCACCGTCAACGAACTGCCGCTGACGCTGGTGCTGTCCTGGTACGAGCAGAAGGCGGTGTGCATCCTGCTGACGCTGCTGGCACTGGGCATCAAGGACATCTATTTGGGCCCCACGCTGCCGGCCTTCCTGTCGGAGACCGTGGTGAAAACGCTGGTGGACGCCTACCATCTGCAGCCTGTCACCCATCCCCAGCAGGACCTGGACGCCATACTGCACAGAGGGTAACAACAAAAGACGCGCCCCGAAGTGCTCCATCTCATAGGGAAACAAACTGAATCCCCAGGGGCACTACCGGTACGGAACAAACGGAATAGCCGCAAGCTATCATGTGATGGCTTGCGGCTATTCATATTATAGGCTGTCTAAAATCGTTTTTAATGCATAGGGTTTAGCATATTTCAAATGCGCATCACTCACAAAAATGGTGTTTTCTTCTATTGGCTTTGTCCACATAGCCGGATATACTACTACTTTCTTTTTGCTATAACGCCCCTCTGCCCAAACTGATTCGTGATTAACATCGATATGTATGCCGGAAATCCGGAGGATTTGTTCCAAGGATTTCAAAAGATACTGCTGTTTTTCGTATGGGACTGCAGATACTCTTGCTCCTGTTTCTCCCCAGTTCAATAAATCAAGTGCAGCCTTACGATTGAGAACGCTGTGGATATATTGATTTCGATAGTGCTTTAGGCACCTGTGGCAAGCGCTGTCACAGGTACAGCCTTCGAGAAGTTCTCGAGTTTTGGTAAGTAGCTGTCGAATAGAGGATTCAATGCTAACAGCATAACCGGCACCACTTGAAAGGCTATCATACAAATAGATATCAACGAAATCTCCATTGCGATTTTGTCGAACACGAAAACCAGTCACAAGCTCTGTAAATTCAATGTCCAACTCCTGACATGCAGCCAAGCGCAAGCCTTCTGCAAGAGACTGTCCAGCACGATTAAGCCAAGAATTCCTGGTGGGATTAATATCGATCTGCTGTCGATCCAAAGCAAATTCCAGGACAAGCATATCTGTAACAAAGTCATATCCAAGATTCACATTGATTGTATCGCTATGTTTGCAACGTGTTTTAATGAATTTGGATCTATACGGACGCAAAACATCCTTAAGAACCGCGGGGTCATCTCCGGGCATTGCAGCACCGCAGTCGCAGCAGATTGTGAATCCCTTACCACTAACACCATTGTTAAGCATGATGATTCGCTGATTGGGACGAACAGCCATTCGGATGTTGGCACATCCATTAACCGCCGTAACATCATCTGCATCGGGTAGTGTGGAATATAGAGGTTGCTGAGTTGCTGAGTATTCTTCATTCAATTGTGCCGTTTCAATGGATGTGGCATTTCGTGGTGCGAATCCCCATGGGCGTAGCATTGGCAACATATTTGTCAATGCTTTATTGCCGCAGAAAGGACAAGTATCAGGGTTATCCTCTTCTAAGCCAAACCAACCACACTGACTGCAGGTACGAATGCTTTTTCGGTAGCTCGCATCCTGAATAAATGCTTTGGCTGGAGATGCAGCAGTTCTTTCGCTCCGCTCTCCTCCGGGATAATACAAACCACCAATCTGGTAGGTCGTCTTATCAACAACAATCGCTCTGCCAGGCGCATATTCACCAATTGCAACATCCAACCCTCGTTCAACCTGATATTTTACCTTCCCGCTGACATCGGAAATATATGTGCTAACAACATTTTTGGGGAAAGAATAGGTAGGTATAACACCCTCTTCATAAAGCGCATCCAAAAGCGATTTTTTCCCAGAATCACTGCTATCATCTGTTTCAAACAATTCAGGATGGTCATCTCGTTTTTGCTTCAGCGCCGACAGAGATTTTTCAAGTTCATCTTTGTAGCTACCTAATGCACCTTTCGATCCAACGGGCACAAGAATATCATCTTTACTAATTTCAAAGATTTCCAAAAAGCGGCTGAAAGGCTGTAGGTGTTCATCCAGAAATTCAATGGCAGGAATAGCATCCAAACTGTTTGATTTCTCTCTCAGATAGGTTTGAAGTGCAACCATACCAAGATGTCGCTGGGTGATTTTCTCGCTGCTGATATCAATCCACGGTTTTCTGGGATCGCCTCTGAACATAGGTACTGGGTTGGAAAAGTACAGTGAATCATGTGGTCCATCTTCGCAAAAAGTAACAATGGTAGACAGACTTGAGCCGCGACGGCCTGCACGACCAGCACGCTGCTGATAATTCTCACGCATAGGAGGAATATTCCGCAAACCGACAGCAACCAACGATCCGATATCGATACCTACTTCCATTGTAGTCGTGCTGCTTAGAATATCGACAGGCGCTTCGCCGTTCTGCAAAAAATCCTGAAACCGTAGCTCATACTGCTCTGTTCTGGACCAGAGTTCATCCCGCTGATCTTTATGGGAAAGTTGTGCAGTATGTTCTTCGGTATCAATTACACGAATGGTGTCACCTTGAAGCGCATCCTCAATGGGCTTACGCCAAAAATCCAATGCATCAATTTCTTCCGTTGTCATGGGATGAATCTTTTCACACTGACAACTTGGGCATTTCCCTTTCAGTAAATACGGCGTGAGCTCTGAACAGCGTTCACAACGGAACCACGTGTGTTCTAAATCAAAGCGCGGTTTTATACGAGAAAGGTCAATATAATACTTCCCGTTGGAAGACGAACCTTCATCCATAAATGTTTCCCGCAAAATTTGGCTCCACTTTGCAGCAACAGAATCATTATCGCTCCATCCCATTATTTCGCGGATATCGGTAGAAAACTTTTTGTTCTTATCAATGCCATATCCCACATAGTTTGGACGCACTTTTTCACGAATCACATCCGGGATGGTATGTCCAAGGATCACCGAAGTGTCACAAGTTGAAAGAATCCATGCGTTAAAGAATTCCATGAATTCTTCCTCACTTACTTCGATCCCTGCTTCCTCTAACGCATCAAGTGTATCCCATTTTGCAGCATCCGTAGGTTCTATCCAACTGAGGGCTGAATCAACCAGCGTATTATATCCCCCACAATAAAAACGAATGAGCTGTTCCTTCATTTGGGTGGGCGCATTATCAATGGTGAAGCGAGGAGTGTACTGTTGCCCACGTTTCTTTGCACGTGTGTAATTCTTCAGTGCCTGTGTTCCATGCTCAATTAACCGTTCTCGTTGTTTTTCTGTCTCGCTATCATGGAAAATTTGAACATGATGCTCCACAGCTACCATTGCAAAGTAGTCATAGAAATAGTTCATGGACTGCTCTGCAACTTCGTGTTCCATTCGATCAATGGCAAGCACCGCAAGCTGTCGGGCCGCAGTCATATCAGATGCGTCAGACATATCTCTTGCCAGCTTAGCTGCACGCTGGCGGCTATCTGAGAAAAGCAGAACTTTCCGCCCCTCGTTTGGAAGTCGATCGGGATCGCCTGTTTTCCCTGGAACCGCAGGTTGAGCTTGGAATTGCGCTTTAATCAGATTGAAGAAGGACTGGTTGCCTCTTGTATTAAAAGAGGTCAGTTGCATCTTAGATAGTTCATGCCGACAATGCGGACAGGTGGAAAATGTCAGAATGTCCGGTCGAGCCTTTGCTGTGAAGCCGCTATAATACAGCTTTCTGATGCCCTGCTTTCCATCCAAGGAATCATCAGAAAAGTCGATGAAGCCGCTTTGAACATCTAAGTAGCAAGGCAAAATTTTATTCTGTCCTTGACGTTCCGGCAATCGATAACCTGCAGACGGAATGAAAAGATGTATTTCTTTAACCTCATCTTCATTTATCATACCAGGTTGATGCCAGAGGTATGTACGTCTTCTGGCTTCAAAATCTTGCTTCAGCACAAAACCTCTGAAGAAAATACTACCGCACCGGCGATCATTGTATAACTCATAAATCGTGCTTCCGCATTCTTTGCAAGTAAGATTACCATCCGAAAAATAGACCTCACCCAATGTTAATCCATTTTCCGTGTGTGAATGAGGACAGTCTGGATTAGTACAAGCGTAAACGCCCTTGATTCCACGAAAAAGCATATGCATTCTTGCTGGAAACAGAACACTTCCACTTTCGCTTCGCGCCAAAGGTGCGATTGAAAGCATAACACTGACAGCGTGCAGGGCATCTTCTAAACTGTTATCAGGAAAGATAGACTCCGCTAATTCTTGTAAAGAGACTGCTGTTCCGCGGCAAAGTTTGAACATTTGGCAGAATGGTACATAGTCTACCAAATGGTCGTATAGCCATTGATATGCATCTTCAGAGGAAACGAATGGAGCAGGACTATTGGCAATACCTGTCCAAAATCCATTGAGTGCCATAAGGCGCTCGGGATCATCGCCCTCAAACGCATCCGGAATAGATTCTTTAAATTTACTGAAGGGAATATGAACTGCACTTCCGCTGCCTATTTCCTCTCGTTCGCCAGTGAGATAACAGAACGGATGCATGTCGTCAGATGCAGTCAATTCATTTGCAAATGTCCTGACGGCCTTCCGGTCATTCTCGTTATTGTTGGGCATACTTGCGGTAGTCAATATAAATTGAACTCTACTGCGATTAATGCCCAAACGGTGGAATAAACGCCGTATGAGCAATGATACCTCGCCGCCTGCAGAACCACGATACATATGCGCTTCATCAATGACAAATAGAAGCTTATTATTCGGATCTGCATTTAGCCATGCCTGAGTATCTGACCATATTTTATGCTCTCTTGGCCGAAGAAGCATATATTCAAGCATGGAGTAGTTTGTAATCAAAATATCGGGGCAGAATTGCTGCATTTCAAAACGAGTTACCAGTTCTGCATCCTCATCGTTCGGAATATGTTTTCCGTTATAGAGTTTTTCAAGGAATTCATCAAAATTTTCTTTGGCCGGTAGTTTTCCGTCCTTAATGAGTTTCTCTAAAAAAGCTTTTTCTTCATCGTTTTCAGGATTGACCATACGGGAATATGTTGCCGCAAGTGAACGGTCCTCACTACGTCGGGGCTCCTTACCTGCATAAGGAGTTCTTCCGGTATACATGCCGAATTGAGGGCGGCGGGAATTATTTCCACATGCGGTGCGGAATATATTTATAAATCGGTGGTCTGGATCACCAATCAAACGGCGCAAACGACTAATCTGGTCAGAAACCAGGGCGTTCATAGGATACATGATAATCGTTCGGACGCCACGCATAGCCCAGCTATCCGGGCTATTTCTTGCTTCTGAAGCAAGTTTTGCCATCAAGGGCCACATAAAACATTCCGTCTTACCAGAGCCTGTACCTGTTGACACAAACAGATCCTGACCCTCAAATGCCGCTTCCAAAGCGGAAATTTGGTGACAAAAAGGTGATGGGTATACGCCAAGATTGGCATCTGATAGCGCCTTAAAATAGTCTTTCAGCCAATCAGGTAACTTGGGAGATGACTGGATTCCGTTTGTTGTACTTTTGTAAGCAGGTGATGATTCAACATACGGTTTTTGATAAAGAACACCTTCTTGATTCAGCTTATTTTGTGCAGCGGACAGCAAGATAGGCGACTTCCCAAAATATTGCGACTTTATATAGTTTTCCAGAGCTTCACGCAGTTGCAAGTGAACTCCGTTTGCACCATTGGACATAATCATTCCTCCACAAAGCAGTAACCCATTGATTCCAACTCATGTTTGAACATAGGATAGATTTGCCTTGCCATCGTTCTTGTAAAGACTTGGGGCGTTTTTGATGTAAAATCATATCGCACAGGCCAGCTATAGAGTTTGAAGAAGTTTTCTTCCGAAGGTGGCAGACGATAGCCAAGTTTGATTTCTATCAGACTTCCCTTTGCCTTCGTTTTGATTTCTGGAAGTGTTCCATGTTTTTTTAGAAGTGATATTGCAATCCTTCTATATTCGCCGTGGTTGCTTGGAACATTCGAAAAATAGTCCCGCATTCTCCATTCTGGAATCGGTGTATTCAGAAATACCCCATTACTGTATCGATAAAATACAAAAATTTTATTTGGTTCACCATATCTTGCAAGGGATATATGGTCATTTTTTTCGGGAATCTGTTGCCAATACCCCCATTTAAATGGAGGATCAAGCCGCAGAAACTCTGAGTTATCTGGCCATTCTATTTGTTCCCATTCGCAATGCGCCAACAGTTCTTCGAGATAGCTTTCAAACGACTGCTCCTGTAGACCAAACATTGATGATATTGTCCTGTCGGAAGTTGAAGTTTGAACGGAATAGAAACCCAATCCGCTCATAAATAACTTCAAGTCAGGTGAAATACCTCTGTGAAGAACAAGATCCCCATTTCCTCCAGTTGCAAGAGCGGCTGGGGATATTTGATAAGCGGAATGATAAAAGAACCCATTTCGCAGATAGATAGAGTACATTTCCTCAATCAAATCCGTCTTGTCATGCGGGAGGAGAAATCCAATCTTCGGATAAATGCCCTCATAAGCATCAAAAATCTGGTCAATTCTGCTTTTGAAATGCTGAATAGAAACTGAACCTCCATCCTCGGTGTGATCCCAAAGCGAAGCGAGAGCCATTTGCCCAGCAACACTATAAACGACCCGACAAACCCATTCGTTGTCATCTGACTGCGGAATATTTAATTGTCTTCCAATTGAAACAATTAGGTCGTTTATCATATCGTTCAATCTTCCTCAATATATCTTGCAACTTCAGCTTTTACCGAACTGGAGATTCCGCTCTCGCCTTCAATAACATCCTTTAAGACATCCAATCTCCCGGTAAGTACGCAGAGAGGAAGCACACCAAAGAGCAGTTCCAAGTCCTTATCTTTTGCGGGATTCTCCAAAATGCATTTTGCATCGGACAGGACACGGGTTAACTGGCCCAATAGGAGTTTGCTAAGGCCCAAACGCTTAAATGCAGATATCCGGAGAGACTGTTTTTCCTCAGAAACATATGGTTGGAACTTCTCAGCGCGTTTACTTGGCCATGTCTCGAGAGCAGGTAAACTTCCTATAAAACATTCACTCAGGACGGGGAGCATGTAATTATAAAGGCCCTTCGGCTCAATAAGCATATCCTCGACATATGGATGGGTCCAGATTATCTGCTTTTTGAGTCTTGTAAACTTCTGCGGTAATGCATCCGTCCACCCTTTTCCGAACATATTTTGAACCGACACAATAGAATCGTCAGCCTCGCTGATTCTTTCCACTATAGAAAGGTCACATTCATCTCCTAAAGTCAATTGCCCTGCTCCGGTTGCGTACATCGAAACAGACAGCACCTCAGCAATATCCTGTCCCCCAGGGCCTGCAATCAAAGTTGGCACATTGTTGATATGGGTTGCATACAGAAAAGCAGTGAGCATTGAGCAGAAGTCTGGTTCAATGCCCAACGCACATGACAAATTCTGATAGATTGCATCATATTCATTGCGCCAGCTTTCTGCGAGTTCAATATCCTCATCAGAATATTGGCCACTGGTACTGCTGTATTGCCATGAGGCAGGGGGATTCCCATATGGCAAAGTTGCATTTGACTGAGGCAGAAAAACAGAAATATCAGCAATGAATCCTGCCATATCTTTTTGCGCGTCAGCAATTTTCTGGCGCACTGCGACCAGCGTTTCTTTTCCAATCAATTCATATTGCGCTATCTCTGCAAGTAACCGAGCAAGTTCACCTTGTTTTGTAGCAATTTCTGCAAGTAGTTCACTATGCTGCTTTTTTGCAATGGATATTGTTTCTTCCATTTCTGAAACTTCTGCCTCAGCTTTGGCAATTTCAGCAGCATGAGAATTATGCCACTCCACGGATACGGCTTTTTCGCATAATTCTCTTAATTCATCGTGATTCTTTGCAATTTCAGCCAACAGATTAACATCGATATCGCCGACCTTAATCAGTGCATCTGCTCGATTAACAAAATCATCAACTGCCTGTTTTGCTTGGTCCAGAGTACAATTTAGTTTTTGAACAATCGCGTCGTACAAAGATTCACCGCAAATCTTCTCAAGAAGAAGTTTGCAATGTTTCCATTCAGCCTTGGTGGCACCAATACACTCCTTAAACAAAGGCCATGTGGTGCGTTCAAGAATGAGCGTGCGAATAACCTCGTCTGCATTTCCTATTGAAACATATCCAGAAGGCTCTCCCACCTGAAGTTTTTTTAGAAATCTTAGGTTACGATCATCGCAATTATAGATATCCCCGGAGGAAATTGTGTAGCTTGGCAGGGAGTAGACAGTTTCCGAAAGTTTTGCACATCGATCCGAAATGTTGAACTCATTTGCACGACACAGTACGCCTGCAAACTGCCCCCATTTAGGTTCATAGCAAAAAAGTGTATCGCAAAAGTAAGCTTGTGTACGAGCAGTTCCATTCTGAAGTTGTTCAACCACTTCGTCTAAAGACTTTGCCATAAGAACTACTACACGTACTGGCGAGTAGTCTTTGACATAGTACGACTGGACATAGTCAATTGCTGGGTTATCCCTATTAGGAATTGCTGTCCACTCCCAAATACCGACCGTTCCAAGCGCAGTAGGCCCATCGTTGCGGTACAGTCTATCTCTGTTTTCAAAATAGTTATCCGTCCGTTCCGACTTGAATGGTGTATGTAAAATATCATCTTCCACATCTGCTAAACGGTTCAGCCATATACGCCCTTCGTAATCTACTGTAATGTAGCACAGTGATGTGAAGGAAACTTCATTGTCAATCATCATTATCCCTCCCAGGATTATTTTGAATGGTTTTCCTGAGCAAATTTAAAGCTGTACGGGAAATTTCGCCTCGCCGCAAAGCCATGCAGAGCCATTTTTGCGTTTGGGGATATTTCGAGAATTTACTGATAAAACTTCCAACTGCATGCGTTACAGGAATCATCGGGCCAGAGCAAGAACTCAATTTTTTGACAAGTACAGCATCCAGCAACATAACATCCATGCTGACGGTTTCCTGCTCAAAATGAATGGAGCGAATGTAGTCGCAGCCTTGATAAAAATGTATCTCTGTGCCAAATGATAGTTCGTCGATTGTTAAATGCTCCTCGCCAGAAAGCTTGTAGACATATTCGGTCTTACCGTTTCTTTGAACCACAGCCTTCCCATCATACGGGCAAGAAACTGATAGGCACTTTAATTTAGGAAGTTTTGCATAGCTCTCTTCATTTAGCGTGTTGCCAGAATGATCAGATATGATTATTGCTGGTAACGGTGCCTTTTTGCGCAGGGGTTGCTTTACCAAATAGGAGAATCCTAATGCTCCAGATTTTCCAAGTGAGATTAACTGTTCTCTTTCCCTGGTATAGAGCTTGTATAATTTCCCGTCTTGAGTACCCAGCACATTCGCAGTTGCGGGGTATGATTTCAGTTCGGCATCATCACCGCATAAATAGAAGTAAAATTCCGCTGAGTTGTGGTATATAAAATACGGATCCTGGATGTATGCTGGCCATATAGGATAGAATTTCGTTGGTTTTTCAGTTAAGAAAATAGCATATTTAAGGAAAAACTTTGCGGAGCGTTCTGAAAACCTTTTAATGCGAATTTTATATAAATACCAACTATTGAAAGAGTTTGCGCGCGTTTTGGCTATTTCTATTGCTTCGATATCTGCAGGGAAAGTATATATTGGATGTCTTTGCAATAAATAATAGAAATTTCCGGCATACGCCTTTCCGCCAGATTGTAGAATCTGGCCAGTTCGTCCGTCAAAGAAGGAGCCAGCCTGGTTGATTCCCGGTATATTGTTGGACCAAAATCTTCTTAATTCGGGATTAGCATTTATATATTCAACACAGTAAATCTGGCTTGGAATAGAGCCAACACTCAAGTAGGTGGTTCCAATCCGCTCAATTCGCTCAAACGAGTACTCATAAACTTGGTGTGAATCTCCGGCTATCTTAATTTTGTCGCAGTGTGCCTTGCTGTCTGGAGGGTAGAAGAACCCTAATTGCAGAGAAAACATCGCTCCCGTTACAACAAGACGCAAAGGCATTACATGGCTGTTAAGTGAAACAAGCCGCTGAGTTCCAGATTGAGAAAGCTGAATTTGCCTATCTTCACATTCTTTATTTTGTTCTGCACTACTATGAAAAAAATACCGTGTCCCAGTATCCACTCTTGCTTTGGAGAAACCAACATTTTGTGCACACAGTTCACATACAAACTGGCTTCCTCTTGCAGAAACTTCGTAGGGGTACAGTTCGTTTGCCTTTTCGACTGTGATACGGCGATATCCAATTTTAGAATCCCATACACATACATGAGTTAATGGCATCCATCGTCACCCTCGTTCTTGTTACAACGACTCGGAATTGTAAGCCGATGTGTCATCTCTGATAAAATCCATCATTTCTCCTGCATTACAATTCATAACATCTGCAATTTTAAGGAGAACCGATAGATTTACTTCTTGATTTTTGCGAAGTTTAGTGAAAGTAGCAGAAGAAAGTCCTGCACGCTTGCGAAGCTCAGCTTTGCTCATCTCTCGTTCAGCGCAAAGGACCCATAATTTCTTGTAAGTTACTTTCATGGTTTCACCCCGAATAAGAAGGATTTATAAAATTATACTACTACGAATCACATCTGTTTTCAACACATTTCGCTTTTTCACGAGTTGTTTCGATTGCATGAATTAAAGTTATCGCGAATCTAAACGCTTTTTGCTTTACGAGTGATTTTTAAAAAATTTTGTTGGCTATTCCCCTCGTTCTGTGGTAATGTGTGTTGCTACCAGGAAGTGCAACACATGAAAACACTACTCAAGGACCTATACAACTGCTTCTATACCCCACCCGAGCTTTCGGAGCAGAAGCGGGAAGTGGAAGAATGCCACCAGGCACTGATCAAAGTACTGGAAAAGCCGGAGCGGCGGCTGGTACTGCGAATCATGGATGCCCAGAGTCTGATGGCAGAAGAACGCTCCATCGACAGCTTTATCTCTGGATTTGAGCTGGCGTGGCAGCTCTCCATGGAACTGAATCAATTTGAAAAAGAGCGCTCAGTCTCTCGCTGTACGGCGAAGAGATCGGGCGCTCTTTCTATGTCCGAAAAGGAGGAAGCAACATGAAGAAACAAATCATCCCTACTGCAGCGTTTGCCGCCTGTCTGGCACTGTGTGCCGCTGTGTGGCCGCAGAAGCAGCCAGCCGAGGCAACACCCGCGCTGCCCACGCCAGCTGCTGTAATCGCCACACAGCCCGAAGTTCCGGAGATAGCAGAGATGGAAGAAGTCATACCGCCAGAGGAAGAAAAGGCGGAAGCAACACTGCAGGAACTGGTCGAGGAAACTGACATTGTCCCGGAGCCATCGCCTGCTCAAGCGCCCCCAGAGAGCGAAGTACAGGCTCCCTCTGAACAGGATGCCACACCACAGCAAGAACCGGAGCCTACCCCGGCACCTGACAGCAAGCCGGACAACATGGTCTATGTGCCAGGCTTCGGCTGGATAGAAAGCCAAGGACCCAACCATGCGGAATACGCCGAGGATATGTACGAGAACGGCAATAAAATCGGGATCATGGGATAAATGAAAAGCAGTGCGGCATCGGGTCAAAGCCTGGTGCCGCACTGCTTATTCTGTTTCCTGCTCCAATGCGTCGCTGAAAATCTCATGGACATGGATCAGCGAAACAACTTCACAGAGAAACCGCTCTGCCAGTTCTTTTTCGTCCAGCCAGGTGGTCTGCGGCGGCACATAGCAACCAGAAACAGTCTCTGCTTCCGCTCTGGCCTTGTGAATGGCTTTCTGGATGGAGAGCCACTGGCCGTAAGCACCATCGTTCAACTGTTTTTTCAGTTTCCGGATGGCGCTCTTATACGTTTTCTCCGCGCCACTGGGGCCGTTGTAGTTGAGCCGGATAGCCAGTTCCTGAAAGGTCATGCCCTGCTCGTTGGGCTGACCGATCCCCAGATAACAGCACACCAGATTTAGTTCTCTGGGGCTCAGCACGTCCCCCATGCGCTGCAGGAGCAGCGTCCGCCGCATGGAACGGTCGTAGGCCCTGGCCGGGTCGCCGCCATACCCCAGGTCAAAGACGCCCTCGCCCAAACACTCAACCTGAAACACGGTACGGTATTCTTCCAGCAGACGCCTGGCGACTTTGGCGGAGACCGTCAGCTTCTCTTGAATGGCCGGCAGAAGATCTGTTTCTATGTCCCCCTCATGGGTGGCATAGAGAAATGCCACCTGGCGCAGCTGGTGGTAACGGTCCAGCGGAAGCGACAGAGAAAAAGAACCTTGGGCGGCGCAGTCCCGCATGGCCGTCTCAATGGCGGGGGTCGCATAGGTCAGCAGCTTGGTCCCCATGGATGGGTCATACCGCCGCGCCGCGTCCAGCAGCGCCAGCGCACCCTCCTGCTTGAGGTCGTCCACCAGAAAGTCCTGAGAAAACTGCGCGCAGTAGCTTGCGGCCAGCATGGTCAGATATCCCTCGTTCTGGGAGAGCAGGAGCGGGGCAGCCTGTGGATCGCCGTCCTGTATCCGCAAGGCAAGATCTTCGTTACTCAGGCAGAGATCATCACAGCGATACATGCTCATGGCCGGTCCTCCCGGGCAAGGCGTGCTCTCGCCTGGGCATAGATCTCTTCCTGCTCCATGTCATGCGCATAGCCGCTGGCGGCATAGTCGTTGTCCATGAGCGCCTTATCCCGCAGGCTCTCCGCCACATACAACGCTTCATTGCGCAGCTCGTCGGAGATCTTTCCTCTCTGGTGGTGCTTGCGGATGGTGTTGGTGCGGGTGGTGAACAGACGATAGACCGGGTGCTGTTTGTTTTGCTCCTTCTGCCGCATCATGGCGCCGTACTGCCGGCAGGTCATGCGGGGATCCTGGGGCGCAATGCCATCGCAGTATTTCGGCATATGGCCGTTGGTGGTGAGAAAGTATGTTCCGCAGCCGCAGCACCGGCTGGGCGCATGGCCGTGCTGCAGTCCGTTCATCAGATCAAAGATGTAGAAGCTGATGACATGGTCAAAAAAATACCGGTTCACAAATACGGTTTCCTTTTCCTGTTTCGGGTGTCGGGCAAAGACATAGGAGGATCTCAAGTTCGGTGTGATGGTGAATGGCTCAACGTCCGGTACCGGCAAATCACGCATCATATCCCAAAACCATTCGCTGTTGAAGCAGTCGTGGGCGGCCATGGCGAAGAAAGTCTCCGTCCGCTTCTTCAGCCGCCGCAGATAGCCCTCCTCAAAATATCGTGCCGCCACGGTAAAGTGCTGGATACCCAGGGGGATACTGAAAGCAGCCACCAGATAGCGGAAGAAAAATTCCCGAGCAGGCGAAGCTGGCTTCAGCAGATCGTTGTGGGATGCTGGGGAAAACAGCACCTCCAATGTGTGCTGCTCCTGCCCTTTGTCCATCAGGTTGAACGGAGGACAGTGCCACAGGGCATCCAGCAGCTTCTCCAGAGAGGCGCGAGTCCCGTCCAGCAGTTTGATAAATTCACCTCGCCCGGCCAAGGCCAGGGTCTCCACCTGATGGCTGATAGCGCCGCCGTGCGTAATTAGTTCCCGCATGGTCTCCTCGGGAACATTCAACAGTTCAGCGGCAAAGTGGCCAGTCGGGTAAACGGTCTCATGGAAAAAGATTTGATCCTGCCAGACATCCATTGTCAGATGCAGGAGATTGTTGTTTTGCTTGATCCCCGGTGGCATAGGTCCACCTCCTCTGTCCTATATCTGTTTTCTGACTGTCTTGTGATATTCTCATTTTATCAAAATCCCCCTAATAATCAAGTGAAAGGACAAGAGCCACGGTGGCCGCGTGGTCTCTGTCCTTATCTTTTTACAAGGGGATGATCCTAATGAGTAAAACAAAACGACTGCAAACCATCGACGGTGAGAGCCTGATGAGCCTGCCGCTGACACCACTCAACTTCGTGGTGGACACGCTGCTGTCTCAGGGGCTGCACATCCTTGCGGGCTCCCCCAAGGTGGGCAAGTCCTGGCTGGCCCTGTGGCTGTCCGTCATGGTGGCCAAGGGCGAACCGGTCTGGGGGATGTCCGTGAAGCAAGGTACCACTCTTTATCTCTGCCTGGAGGATTCCGTTCTCCGTATCCAGAACCGGCTCTTTGAAATCACCGAGGACGCACCAAGCAGTGTCCACTTCTGCACGGAGTGCGCCCTCATTGGACAGGGGCTGGAGGAGCAGGTGGAAACATTCCTCACTGCCCACCCGGACACGGTACTGGTCATCATCGACACGCTGCAGATGGTTCGTCCGGCTCGTGACGCAACCTACGCCAACGACTACCGTGACCTCTCTGCTCTGAAGCAGATTGCGGATGCCCACGGCATCGCCATTTTGCTGATCCATCATCTGCGCAAGGAGAGCGCTGACGATGTGTTCAATCGCATCTCCGGCACCACCGCCATCAGCGGTGCGGTGGATTCCAGCTTCACGCTGGTGGAGGAACGGCGGGGCAGCGGCAGAGCGCAGCTCTCCTGTATTGGCCGTGACATTGAATACCGGGAGCTGACACTGGAGCGCAACGGTGAAAATGTATGGGAGCTGGTGTCGGACAGCCGGACACAGCCAGAACTGCTGGGCGACCGCATCATTTATCTTCTCTCTGAACTAATGCGTGACCGAACCAAGTTTATCGGCACTCCCACAGAGCTGTCTGAACGAATCGACCCTGTGGGGGTGGAGCGCATGTCGCCCAAGAAAGTATCCCGACAGATCCTGCAAAACCTTGACGCACTAAGGAAAATCGGCATTTCGGCTGTGGTGCGCCGTAGCAACGGAAGGCGGCTCATTGAGCTGCAGCGTGCCGAAAGTGACGATACCCAGGGTGTCCCGGCGGTCGACCCTGTTGACCCTGCCGGGGCGCTGTGCAGCGATTTGCGGACGGTTTACAGGTGCGGCGAGTAAACTCCCGCAAGACAAAAGAAACGCCGTGTTGGGCCGTTTGTGGACAAAGGAGGAGTACGGGTGTTTGGCGCGGGAGAATCACCTCCTTGGAGGTGGCCAGCATCGCATTTGTCTGGTCTGCGGCGAAGCCGCTGCCCTGCCAAATGCATTGGGCGGGCAGAAGCCCTGCACCCACTTAAAGCTGCGAGCGTTTCTGCGGAAACGCATTACCCGCCTCCGGCGGCGCAGCTTCAAAGGGGGACCAGTCCCCCTTTGAGGAAC
>ERZ1034952.497-NODE-497-length-36508-cov-6.144734_pt1 | contig 36508 bp, 29 predicted proteins | sample MGYA00520625_ERZ1034952 | MGnify/ENA primary metagenome ERZ1034952 (study PRJEB33766, sample SAMN09781773) | gut metagenome | biome: gut microbiome | host: Homo sapiens | place: Madagascar | study: EMG produced TPA metagenomics assembly of the PRJNA485056 data set... | reverse complement strand
CGAAGGCGACAGCTTCTCCACCGGCGAACTGATCATTCTTTCGCTTAAAGATAAAACTCTTACGAAGGATCAGATCGTCGAATCCGGCAATGTTCCCGAATATACCGCGTTTTATTGCACTAACCCGTATAACGTCGGTTCCGCAAAAGCGCTCGGCAGCGAACAGCCGACCGACGCTTCCGAAAAGGCAAACCTGCTTTCTCAGATAATCATCAAGTATTCCGAAAACGATAAGGATACTACGATGAACTCCTTTACCGATGCGGCGGCAAGCCGCCAGATCACCGTCAAGAACATTCGCGGCGGTGTCCGTGTGGAATATACAATCGGTCGTGAAGAGGTCACATACCTCGTTCCGCGTCTGATAAAAGCCGAAAAGCTTATCGAGCTTCTGCGCGTTATCGACGAAAGATCCCCTTCGAGAGCGGGTTCACCCAGCAGTCAGTTCCACTTCCTGAAACGCGACTCGCGTACGGTCGAAGCATATTACATCTATTATAATATAGATGAAATGACACCCAACCAGCGCAAAGCCGTGGAAGCCAATTACCCCTGCGTAAAGAACTTCCCGATCTTTGTCTGCGATAAGACCACTTCCTCCGTGGAGTTGCTCCGTATCGAAAAGCTGATCAAGGCGTATTCCGATTATACCTACGAACAGCTCGATGCCGACCACGCCGAAACCGATTACAGCAACAGTGATAATGTCCCCCCGCTGTTCAAGCTCGCGCTTGAATACCGTGCGGACGGCGACGAGATCACAATCCGCTGCAATGCCGGCAACATCCGCTTCGACTCCTCTGTCTACAAGCTTTCGGATGTTCAGGTGCTTCCGTACGGCGGGGCAGGCGATGTCAATAACAAGGGCTACCTCCTTTCTCCGGACGGCAGCGGTTCGCTTATCCGCTTCTCGGATCTTTCCAAGCAGTTTTCGAGCAGCGCAAGCCTTTACGGTCAGGATTACGCCTACCACACCATAACCGGTGAAAATAAAGAAGTCGCAAGGCTTCCTGCCTTCGGCGTTTACCAGAGGATCGAAAAGAACTCGACCAAAAAGGTTCTCACCGAAAAGATCGACCCCGAAACCGGCGAGTATGTCCGCGATGAAAACGGAAATATCGTCATGGAAGAGGTAGAGGTGGATGTCCCGCTCGAGATCGCATACCTCGCGGTCATCGAGGAGGGCGATTCGCTTGCGAAGGTCAACCTCAACTACGGCGGCTCGGTACACAACTTCGCTTCCGTTTACACATCCTTCAACCCGCGCCCGAAGGACAGCTATGTCCTCGATGGCGGTATCTCCGCCGGCACGGATGCGATGTGGACGGTCGAATCCAAGCGTAAATACACCGGCAACTTCACGATGCGCCTCTTTATACTCGACGGTACCGAGGATGGCGACACTGCTTCGGATGGCTCCGATGCCGACAAATCCTATTCGGATATGGCGGCGGCATACAGAAGCTACCTTGTCAAGACAAATGTCCTGACGGAGATCGCCGATCAGCGCGACAGCATCCCGCTGTATCTCGAAACGCTCGGTGCTCTCGAATCCTCAAAAACCGTGCTCGGCGTTCCCGTCGATACGATGGTTTCGCTCACCAGCTTTTCCGATACAAAGGATATAATCGACGAGCTTAAAAACCGGTTCGGTATCGATTATATCAAGATCAAGATGAGCGGCTGGGCAAACGGCGGCCTTATTTCCGACGTTCCCACATCTCTCGATCCCGAAAAGGTGCTCGGCGGTAAGGACGGCTTAAAGGATCTTATCGCTTATGCAAAGGAAAACGGAGTCACGCTCTTCCCCGAAGTCGAGCTTTCCGTTACCTATAGGGATAAATGGTTCGACGGCTTTGATGCGAGCAAGAATCTTTCCCAGTATATCGATGAACGTATAGCTCTTTATCAGAGGTACGATCCGATATGGCAGGGATATCTCAAAAACGGCGGCGGCGGTGTTATATCTCCTTCCTTTATGAAAACGCTTTATGCGAAAGCGTATGAGGATTACAAGGAATACAATGTCGGCGCGATAGCGGTTTCCACACTCGGTAAGTATCTTTCCTCCGACTTCAATGTCGATAATCCCTTAACGCGTGAGGATTCCAAGGAGCTTGTCACACAGCTTCTGCAAACAATCTCCGAAAACAACGGCAACGTGCTTGTCTCCGGCGGCAACAAATATTCCATCAAGTATGCGACGGATATTCTCGAAGTACCGCTCGACGACTCCCGCTACACTTATTCCTATACCTCCGTGCCCTTTATGAGCATGGTGCTGCACGGATACAAGCAGTATGCGGGTACCGCACTTAACCTTGCAGGGGATTACACCTATCAGATACTCAAATCCATCGAAAGCGGCGCTTCGCCCTACTTCGTAGTGGCAAAGAGCAACACCGCCAAGCTCAAGGATTACAGCGGGTATTCCGATATTTCGCAGTACTATTCCGTTCGTTACAGCATTTGGACAAGCGATATTATAAACTCCTACCGTACAATGAACGAAGCGCTTGCGGATGTTCAGTCTTCCGAGATCAGGAAGCACGATATCCTCAGCAGCGACGGTAACATCGTTTATGTCGAATATGCAAACGGCATATCCTTCTGCTTCAACTACGGCAGAACCGGATATGAATTCGGCGGGGAAACGGTCCCCTCGAACGGATTTGTCAAATTTGATAAAGACGGCAACAGCGTTATGAAGTGGGAGGGTTCAAATGAATAACACGGCAAGTGCAAAAAAAATCAATACTGCTCCCAAAAAGCGCAAGAGAAGCAAGGGTTCGCTTGATGTAAAGAAGTCCAAGATGGGATGGGTGTTTATCGCACCCTTCCTCATCGGATTCCTGCTCATCTATCTTCCCATGATCTGCGAATCTCTCCAGTTCTCGTTCAGCGCGCAGAACGTTCCTCCGGGAGGCGGTCTGCTGCTCGAAAACGTCGGCTTCGAAAACTACAGCTGGGCGCTGTTTACAGACCCGAGTTTCAAATCCACACTCGGCAGCAGCATTCTGCAACTTCTGTTCAATGTCCCCGCGATCGTTGTCTTTTCGCTGTTCATGGCAGTTCTGCTCAATCAGAAGATGCGCGGCAGAGCGATATTCAGAGCGATATTCTTCATTCCGGTTATAGTTTCCACCGGTATTATCGAATCCATCGACCTCCAGAATACCCTTGCCGATGCACAGCAGACGATATCCGGCGGCGAGGACGGCCTCAACGGTGCCAACAGCGGTTCGGAAATAATCACCGCGATGGATATCAACCGGCTCTTTTCCGGAATGCAGATCGGCGCGGGGCTTGTTAACTACGTTGCGACAATAGTCCAAAACGTTTATGACATTGTCAACAAGTCCGGCGTTCAGATGCTTATATTCCTTGCCGGCCTGCAGTCGATATCCCCTGCGATATACGAATCCTGCTATATCGACGGCGCTTCCTCCTGGGAAACCTTCTGGAAGATAACCTTCCCGATGATATCTCCGATGATACTTGTCAACACCGTATACACGGTTATCGACTCGTTTACATCACAGGCAAACGGGGTAATGACGTATATCAACAAGGTATATTCATCTACAAACGGCAACGTCCGTGCGACAGCCATGTCGTGGATGTACTTCCTGATAGTTATGCTTATACTTGCCGTCATAGCGGGTATTATCAGTGCATATGTCTTCTATCAGAAGAAGGATTCATAAGGAAAGGAGGATGTAATAAATGGACACTTCTGCAATGACCAAAAAAGAGCTGAAGGAATATCGCCAGCAGCTCAAACGCGAAGAAGCAATAAAGAAGATGAAAAACCATGAAAAGACAACTTTCCTTATGAGGCTTCGCTACAAATACCTCACATGGTATTTTGCAAAGAAGTTTATATGGGCGCTTTTCCGCTTCGTGCTTCTTATCGGTATATCCTACGTCATACTCTTCCCGTATATTTCAAAGATATCCGGTTCGTTCATGAGCAGGGACGACTTCACCGACGTTATGGTAAAGCTTATCCCGCGTGAACCCACGCTTGATACCTACCGCGCCATAATCAACGATAACGATTACTTTCAGGCACTGTTGAACACAACCGTTCTCTCGGTGCTGTGCGGCGTATCGCAGACACTTATCTGTTCTATCGTCGGTTACGGCTTCGCGAAATTCAAGTTCAAATTCAAAAATCTCATCTTCCTGTGCGTCATTTTCACAATGATCGTCCCGCATGAAACGCTCCAGCTTTCGATGTTCATGAAGTTCAGATATTTCGATATCTGGGGTATATACGGCTTCATTGCGAAATATATATTCGGCTCGCAGGTCACTACACCCGCCATTGCCAGTATGCTTAATACATATTGGCCGTTCATCATCCTTTCGATCACCGGTCTCGCCTTCAAAAACGGTCTGTTCATTTATATAATGCGGCAGTATTTCAACGGTGTCCCCGATGAACTCGAGGAGGCTGCCTATGTCGACGGTGCAGGCGTTATCAAAACATTCGTCCGCATAATCATTCCGATGGCTGTGCCGATGATGGTTACGATATTCATGTTTGCATTCTCCTGGCAGTGGTCGGATTCCTTCTATACCGGTCTGTTCTTCACCAGCACAAAATCGGCAAGAGTTCTTCTGCCGAACATTGTCAAGGTTCCGGTATCGCTCGATACGGATTATGTTGCGCAAACGACATATGAATCAGCGATCCGCAATACCTGTGGCTTGCTGATACTTGCACCTCTTGTCATCATCTATATGTTTGCACAGAGGACACTTATCGAAGGCGTCGAACGCAGCGGTATCACCGGCTGATACAGCCTTACGTACAAACAAACAAGTAAGCAAAACGACCGTGCTTCACATGCGGAGGCACGGCCGTTTCTTTATTTCTGCCTGCTTTTGAAGCATAACGAGCATATTAGCGAAAAGAACAGTGCGGCGGTTATTCCCGCTGCCGTTCCGGTCAGGCCGCCGGTTATAACACCCAAAAGCCCCTTTTCGTCAACGGCAGCGCGTACACCCTTTGTAAGGGCGTTTCCGAACCCGGTCAGCGGTACGGTCGCCCCGGCGCCGAACAGCTTTGCAAGCTTTTCGTAGATCCCGACACCCGAAAGCACCACGCCCGAAACGACATATATCGTCAGTATGCGGGCGTTTGTGAGCTTCGTTTTGTCGATGAGTATCTGCGCCGGAATGCACAGCGCGCCGCCGATGAGAAACGCATATAGATAATTCATCCTTTACCCCCTGGAAAAATGCACCGCATGGGCGACAGCCGGGATAGAATGCCCGCGCAGAGCGCTGTTTGTGTTCAGCAAGGCGCCTGTCGCAACCGCAAGCACGTTTTTCAGCCTGTTTTCGCACATTAGCTTGTAAAGATAACCCGAAAAGACGGAGGCTATGCACCCGCAGCCGGAACCGCCGCTGTGCACATCCTGGCGTTCACGGTCATATATCATCATTCCGCAATCGCCGAAATTGTTTCCGATATCAATTCCCTCGAGCGCAAACATATCCTTGGCGATATCGTTGCCCTCGAACCCGAGATCGCCGGTTACGATCAGATCAAAATCGGATTGCGTTTTGCCGGTCGCGGCGAAGTATCGCTTTATCGTATCCACCGCCGCACACGCCATTGCGGCACCCATGTTGTTTGCATCGGTCACGCCTTTGTCGATTATCCTGCCGATCATGCCGCTTTCTATTCTTATGCTGCCCTGATTGCCGAGCAGCAGGGCACCGGTGCCCGTAACGGTGCGCTGTGAGGTCGGCGTTCGCAGGCTCCCGTATTCCAGCGGAAAGCGGTATTGCCGTTCCGCAGAACAGAAATGCGAGGATGCAAAGCATATCGCGCTGTCGCAGCGCCCGGATCCGATGAATACGGAACCGCATATGACCGATTCGATAAAGGTTGAACAGGCACCGTATAAGCCGAGGTAGGGAACACCGCTTTCGGCAGCGGCAAACGCCGTTGCCGTACATTGGTTGAGCAGATCACCCCCGATAAGCAAATCCGTGTCCGCAAAGGATTTGCCCGCCTTACCCAGCAGAAGGTTCAGGTTACGACGCACCATTTCCGCCTCCGCTTCCTCAAAATCCTTTTTGCCGAAGTATTCATCGGTATCGATGGCATCGAAATAATCGCCTATCGGACCTTCGCTTTCGGTCTTGCCGACAGTCGCGACTGCCGCCTCGATATAAACATTCCCGAATTTCAGGATAGCCTTACTGTTCAACGCGGGCACCTCTCACAAAAATAAAAGATCAATCCGTATACAACCGATGACGATACGCCGTATACGATCACCGGCCCGGCAATGGTAAACATTTTTGCCGCGACACCGGTTATAAAGCCTTCCGGTTTTGCCTCCATAGAAGGCGAAGCAACCGCGTTTGCAAACCCGGTTATCGGTACAAGCGCACCGCCCCCGCCGAACTTTGCAATTTTGTCGAATATCCCGATACCGGTGCATAATACCGAAAGAAAGATCAGGCAGAGCGAGGCAAAGAGCAGCGCCTGCTCCTTTTCCGCCCCTGCGCGTACAAAGGCTTCGGACAGCGCTTCACCGATAAGGCAGATAAGCCCGCCGATGAGAAATGCCTTCAATGCGTTCATAACGCAGGGCGAGCGCTTTGAACGGTTTTCAATATATTCGTTGTATTGCCTGTTATTCAATACAAGACCCCCTCCTTTGGGGTATTTTGCGCTGTAACGCCAAAATTATTCCCGCCGTACTTGACAAGCAGAATAAATCTGCTATAATCTCAATGAATTGGGAGTGTTGAAGTGAAGAATACAGAGATAAAAGAAAAGTACACAAAACCGGAAACCATACGCGAAATGCTTGCCGCCTCCGCCGCAAAATACGGCGACAAAACGGCATACAAGTATTATTCCGCGCCGGATACCGTTTCCGAAATGTCATACAAACAGTTTTTCGCCCTTTATAATAATATCGGCACATCGCTTTGCGGGCTCGGGCTTCAAAAAAAGAAGATAGCCATCGTTTCGGAAAGCCGTCCGGAATGGATAGTCGCCTATACCGCCGTCATCGGCTGCGGGTCGGTCGTTGTCCCGCTCGATAAGGAACTGATGGATACCCAGATCAAGGCATTCCTTGAATACGCAGGTGTTTCCGCGGTGTTCTGCTCCGGCAAATATACCGAAAGGCTCCTTGCAATGGATGTCTCCGGGTTGGAATATATTATCGATTTCGACGGAAGAGCCGATCACGAAGGGACTCTTTCCTTCCGCGAGCTTGCCTTCGAGGGCGAACGCCAGCTTTTTGCGGGGAACAATAGCTTCCGCAATTCGCGGTACGATCCTTCCAAAATGTGTGCCCTTATCTTTACATCCGGGACAACCGGCACGAGCAAGGGTGTAATGCTTTCGGAGGACAACATACTTGCCAGTATGACAGCCTCCGCCAATATGATTTGTTACAGCAGCAATAATGTGCTTCTGAGCGTGCTTCCGATGCACCATACCTACGAGCTGTGCTGCGGTCAGCTTACTGCGCTGATGCTCGGGCTTACCATTTGTATAAATAACAGCCTGAAATACTTCATGCGCAATCTGAAGCTCTTCCGCCCGACTGCCATGGTGCTTGTCCCGCTTTTTGTCACGACAATCCGCAAAAAGATCGAGGATGAGATCAAAAAGAAGAACCGTACCGCCGCGCTCAATGTCGGCGTTACCGCCACAAAGGCGTTGAAGAAAGTCGGTATCGATATTCGCAAGCTGGTGTTTTCCCAGATCAATGCTCCGCTCGGCGGGCGGCTGCGCTCCATTATCTGCGGCGGTGCCCCGATCGACCCGCAGACTATCGAATGGTTCGAAAATATCGGGATAAATATTTCGCAGGGGTACGGTATCACCGAATGCGCGCCGCTCGTTTCCGTAAATCCGCTTGTGACCGTGCATTATGATTCCGTCGGGCTTCCGATCAAAGGCAGCAAGATCAAGATAATCGACGATACCGCCGGCATTGAATCGGATATGTCGCCGCGCTCGGTCGGCGAAATATGCGTGCGCGGGCCGCAGGTCATGCTCGGATATTACAATGCGCCGGAGGAAACAGCCGCCGCCTTCACGGAGGAGGGCTATTTCCGCACGGGCGATTACGGTTTTGTCGATGAGGACGGATACATTTATATCACCGGCCGCAAAAAGAATATAATCGTTCTCAACAACGGCAAAAACGTTTATCCGGAGGAGATCGAGGAATACCTCGACCGTCTGGATATCGTCCGCGAATGCGTTGTCGTCGGCAGGGAAAAGGAGGATGGCGAGGTTGTCCTCACGGCTATCATTTATCCCGATTACGATGCCTTTAAGGGCAAGGACGATTCCGAAATTATCGAAGCTATCCGTGCGGTGGTCGCCACGATAAACAAAAAGCTCCCGATATTCAAGCAGGTTCGCAATATCGAGCTCAAAAAGAGCGAATTCGAAAAAACAACAACAAAAAAGATCATCAGATACAAACTTTCATAAGGAGAATACAGTTCCATGTTTCAACAGCTTAAAGACCTCCTTGCCGAGGAAATGAGCATAGACCCTTCACTTATCACGCCCGAAGCGGAGCTTATGAACGATCTCGGCTTCAATTCGCTCGAGCTTGCCGATCTTGTAGTCCTTTGCGAGGAGCGCTTCGGCATAGTTTTCGACGATGCCGCCCTTCCGAGGCTGCTCACCGTCGGCGATGTCGCGGCATATATAGAAGAAAATTCATAAAACATTCGATGCGCGCTTTGCCCCACTTGGCAAGGCGCATTCGTTTAAGAGGTGAAAAATGCCGAACATTCTTGTTGTCGAGGACGATAAGGCTTTGAACAAGCTCATATGCCGGGTGCTTGAAAGGAACGGGCACGCGGTCTTTTCCGCTTGCGGCGGCGAGGAGGCTCTTTCGCTGCTGGACGGAACATATATCGACCTTGTGCTCACGGATATCATGATGCCGGGCACGGACGGATACGAGCTTGTCGCGGCGATACGCGCGGCGGATACAAAAATGCCGGTCATTTTTATAACGGCAAAAAGCGGATTCGGCGATAAGCTCCGCGGCTTTAACCTCGGCGCGGATGATTATATGGTAAAGCCGATCGACATAAACGAGCTTGTGCTACGCGTCAACGCGATTCTGCGCAGAAGCCGTATCGCCAACGAAAGGCGGCTTGTTATCGGCTCGACTGTGCTGGATGCCGATTCCTTTACCGTTTCGGCAGGCGGCAGCACGTCGGCGCTTCCGCAAAAGGAATTCCTTTTGCTGTTCAAGCTGCTTTCCTACCCCGGGCGTATCTTCACACGGTATGAAATAATGGATGAAATCTGGGGCTACGATTCGGAAAGCGACGAAAAAACCATAAACGTACACATAAGCAAGCTTCGCTCGCGCTTCGAGGAAAACGGCGATTTTTCCATCGAAACCGTCCGCGGGCTGGGGTACAAGGCGGTCCTTAAATGAAAAAAAGGGAGATCATATCCAAACAAAAGCTGACCGAAAGCATAAATAAGGTGAACGACAGGACACCCATGGTGTTTTATCTCACGATGTTCATTTTTGTCGTGAGCTGTGTTACCGGCGCGATACTCATGGCGCTATATACGCTTCTGAACGAGCTCGGCGTTATCGGCGAGCTTAACCTTTATCTTGTCATATTGCTGTTTCTCGTTTGCAGCATTGCTATTTCAACGAGCCTTGTGCGCGGGTTCGGTAACAAAATCATCTTCCGCTCGCTGCGCAGGATCACCGAGTTCAGCAATTCGATAGCGGAGGGCGATTTTTCAAAACGGCTCACCCCCCCGCGTGAAAAGGAGCTTGCCGATATCTGCCAAAGCCTTAACGACATGGCGGATAAGCTCGGCAGGAACGAGCTCGTTGCGTGGGACTTCATCTCCAATGTATCGCATCAGTTCCGTACACCGCTTGCAACTATCATCGGTTATGCTCAGCTTCTTCAGGATCCGTCTCTGCCCGAATCCGAGCGTAGGGAATACATCGCCATTATCGAGGAAAAGACAAAGGCACTTTCCAAGCTCGTGAACAGCATATTGGAGCTTTCCAAGCTTGAATATCAGTCCATAACCCCGGCAACGGAGCTTTTCCGACTGGATGAGCAGCTTCGCCGCTGTATCATTTCCTTCGAGAACCGGTTCGCGGAAAAGGATATTACCGTTGTTGCCGATCTCGATCATGCGGAATGCTTCGCCAGCCCGGAGCTGATGGCTGAGGTATGGAGCAATATTATCGAAAATGCGATCGAATTCAGCCCCGTGGGCGGAAGGATAAAGGTAACGCTCCGCAATATTGATGGCAGCGCCTGTGTGGCGATCTCCGACGAGGGCGCAGGCATGGACGAGGAGACTCTTGCCCATGTTTTCGACCGCTTCTACCGCGGAAAAAACCGAAAGCTCGGCGGCAACGGTCTCGGAATGGCTATTGCGAAGCGGATTATTACGCTGCACGGCTTTTCCATAGAGGCAAAAAGCGCTCCGGGGCAGGGAAGCACGTTTATCGTGAAAACAGAATGCCGTTAGTGGAATTTTTGCTCATAAACTGCGTGACAAATCGATTTTGTTGTGCTATAATAAGATAAATAATACCAAATTAAGTAAGGCAGGTACATTATGAAGAAAACAGCTTTTCTGTTGACGCTGGTGATACTTTTCACCTTTATTGCCGCCTCCTGCGGCGGCGGGGATGAAAGCTCATATGCCGAATCCTCCGATGCGGGAGCCGAAAGCTCCGATACGAACAGCGAAAAGCCGTATTATACGGGTGTTTCCGTCAGCTCCGATCCTGTTGAAAGGTTTATTTCGGCAGGAGCTTCCTATACTAAATCGGTCGAAGCGGGGGAGGCATACCCCGATACTTACGGTACCGAACTGACCGACGGCGTTTTTGCCGATCCGGAAGCCGCAAGCTATACCGACGAAGCATTCAGCGGTTATAATATCGCGGGCAAACGGCTTTATGTCGTTATGGACCTCGGCTTTTCATATGACCGTATCTATGCCTTCCGTGTGAGCTATCTTTCCACCTCCGAGGCGGGGATAGGTGTCCCTTCCAACACATTTGTATATGTATCCCAGGATGGTGTAAACTGGAACGGCATCGGCACGGCAAAGGGCTTTGTCCATGAGGAAGGTACCGTGCAGACAGCCGAGCTCCGGCTTGATGAATACATAAAGGCACGCTATGTCAGGTTCGGGATTTCCGGTGCTGCCGCATGGACATTCTTTGATGAACTCATGGTCATCGGCGATTACGACCAGACCGACGCGACAGCGAAATATGCTGATTGGATTGAAAACATATCCTCCCGGTATCGCGGCGGAAGACTCCCGACCGAGGAATTCATTGCCCCTGTCGACAGAACACCCAACCGCGTTTCGGTCACCAAGGGCAAGAAGTACACCATAAGCTGCGAGCTTGATTCCTCCTTCCCGGATACCGGCAATTCCATGCTTACCGACGGCAGCCTCAGCGGCATTTACGAGGGCAAGACTTGGGTCGGATTCAAAACCGAAGAGAACAGCACGATAACCGTCGATCTCGGCACGGCTGTTTCCGATATTGCCGGGTTCGAGGTTTCCTGTTACACCAATACCAACGTTTCACAGTATCTGCCCGCCGGAGTGAAATTTACTGTTATATACGACAGTGTCCCCACCGATGTCGGTGTTGTATACGGCAGTCCGAATGTTGTAAAAGGCAATTACACCTTCTCCATTCCGCTGGAAAAGACATTGCGCGCGGATAAGATAGAGTTTACCCTGATCGGGTGTCATATTTCCACAAAATTCCTTGTGGAGGAAGTGAACGCCTATGCTTACCGTGCCGATGCGGCTAACGGCCTTTACCCTGAAATTCGGTTTGTGAGCGAGGATACCGCAAAGCCCACCGGCGATAATTCCGAAAAGAACCTTATTGCAGGGAAAACACAGCAGATACTCGCTTCGAGCGATCCGGGCGAAGCTTTTTACGAAAACAATACTCCCGTTACCTCCGGGATTCTTACGGACGGCAAAAAATCGGAACGCACCGATATCCACAGCGGCGAATTCTTCAAATTCAACGGCGGCGGAGGCAGAGTGGTCATATATGATCTCGGCTTCGTTTCCGCAGTAAACCGCTTCACCGCGGGCTTTACCAACCAGACTGACTGGGCGGTCACCTCGCCTTCCGTTGCGACGGTTTATGTTACTACCGATACGGATAAATGGTACGAAGTCGGCAATATCGATCTTTCCGCCGGCGGCGACCCCGGGATCCACCGCGGAACGCTCAAGCTCGGCAGAAGCGTTAAGGCAAGATACGTCGCGTTCTCCTTCGCCGTTGCGCAATGGGCGGGCTGCGACGAGCTTGAAATATTCGGCACCGAAAACGGCGCTTCCGGGGCGGAGCCTGCAGCAGCAGGATATAAAACCGGCAGCCTGTTTGTAAACAAGCGTAAAGCACCGAGCAAAGATCTTCTCGGCGGCAGCAAGGATCTCTGCCTGCTTTATCACGGCAAGCATCTGAATGGCTACACCGTGGAAGAGCTCATACCTTATCTTGCCTATATCGATACCGACGGCAACCCCGTGGATACGATGTTCGACAGCTTCCTCTTCCTCCTTTCCGGCAATCTTCCCAGCGGCGCCGCGCCTTACGGCAACGGCACAAAGGCCGATTGGGAATGGACGATACAGGATATATTCAAAGAAGGCAAAAATATGCTCGCGCTTGAAGAAGCCGCGGGTATAGTAAAAGAAAAGCTCGGGCTGCCTTCTGATTACAAGTTCAAGGTAACCACGTCGATCTATTATCCGGACACCGAAATGACTTCCTTCGGCGATGTGGACGGCGACGGCAATACCGAAAACTTCACTGTATTTGCCGACCGTATCAAGGCTGTCAAGTGGTATATCCAATCCTTCGAAAAGAAGTTTTCGGAAAGCGGCTTCCAAAATATAGAGCTTGTCGGGTATTATTGGTTCCATGAGGAAATGAAGAAATCCGAGGAGGACAATATAAAGCTGCTGAACGCGGTCGCCGATGAGGTTCACGCAGTCGGCCGCAGCTTCTTCTGGATTCCTTATTTCACCTCGAACGGATACAACAATTGGGAACAGCTCGGGTTTGATATCGCGAATATGCAGCCCAACTATGTATTCAACCTTACCACCTCATACAAGAACATCATCCAGTGCGCACAGCTCACGAAGCTTTACGGAATGGGTGTGGAAATAGAAATAAGCGATGAGGCGCTCTCCAACATACTCATTTTCAAAAAATATATGCAGTATCTTGCCGCCGGTATAGAATACGGTTATATGACGGATTCCGTTCATATGTATTACCAGGGCGTATACGCATATGAAAAGGCTGCACGCTCCAAAACTTCGATGGGCAGAATGGTTTATGATGCGACTTATAAGTTCATCAAAGGCACTCTCGAATACAGCCCCGAAAAGCTGGACGCTATCGAAATTTCTCAACACAGTTCCGAATATATCGTAAAGGGTAGGATAGAGACGGGTTCGACACTTTCCGAATATCGCATCGAGCAGTATCCGGAGCATGGCAGTGTGACGATAAATCCCGACGGTACATTCACCTATTACAGCGAAGCCGGATATACGGGCGCTGTCACGTTCAAGTATTCGTACAGCAATTACCTCGGATTTTCCGAGCCCTGCGAAATCATTATCAACATTACCTGATTTTTCCGCCGCTGCGGTACCTGCTGTAAAAGCGGGCGCCGCAGCGGTGCTTTTTTGTGAAAAAACGTGGTTGACAAACAATGCTTGCGGTATTATAATACACTAGGTGAGCAATGGCGTTCATTCACACAGGGGGGAAGCAGCCCGGTTTGGATGCGCGCCCTTTCTGTTTTAGCAATCAGCGCTTTATTCGGCGGAAAGGCAGGACGGATATGGAATATTCACACGATGATATAATGCAATATGTCAGGGAGGAGGATGTAAAATTCATCCGCATGGCATTTTGCGATGTGTTCGGCAACCAGAAAAATATCTCCGTAATGCCGCACGAGCTGGACCGTGCCTTCGGGCAGGGCATTGCGGTGGATGCATCCGCGATCCCCGGGTTCGGCGAAGGTGTTCGCTCCGATCTTTTCCTTCACCCGGATGCTTCTACGGTTTCGGTGCTTCCGTGGCGCCCGGAACACGGTAAGGTCATCCGTATGTTCTGCTCCGTTGCCTATCCCGGCGGCGAAGTATTCGAGGCGGATACAAGAAGCCTGCTTGCTTCCGCTGTCATTAGGGCAAAGGAGCAGGGGCTGAAATTCAATTTCGGTGCCGAAACCGAGTTTTATCTTTTCCGCTGCGATGAAAACGGCGAACCGACAGACATCCCTTACGACCGTGCGGGGTATATGGATATCGCACCGCAGGACAAGGGCGAAAACGTCCGCCGCGAAATATGCCTCACGCTCGAACGCATGGATATACTTCCCGAAGGCTCTCATCACGAGGAAGGCCCCGGGCAGAATGAGATAGATTTCAGATATTCCGAACCGCTTAAAGCGGCGGATGATAATATAACCTTCCGCTCCGTTGTAAATACCGTTGCGGCAAGGAACGGGCTTTATGCCGATTTTTCGCCCAAGCCGATAAAGGATCAGCCGGGCAACGGTATGCATATCAACTTTTCGGTGCACGGCACAGGCGGCGAGGATCTCACCTCGTATGCCGTTGCGGGCATACTTGCCCGTGCGCGGGAAATGACGGCGTTTCTCAATCCGTCCGCCGCTTCCTATGAACGGCTCGGAAGCTGCAAGGCACCGAAGTACATTGCCTGGTCGCGCGAGAACCGTTCGCCGCTTATTCGCATACCTGCGGCGGAGGGGTGCTATCGCCGCGCCGAACTTCGTTCGCCCGATCCGCTTTGCAATCCGTACCTTGCATTTACTTTGTTGATCGGGGCGGGTATCGAAGGAATCCGTGCCGAAGCGGCATTGCCCGACCCGGCGGATATAAACCTTTTCTCCGCTCCGGGCAAAGTCACGGCGCGCTATGAAGCACTGCCAGCAAGCCTCGAAGAAGCACTTTCCGTTGCTTCCGGGAGCGAATTTGTTCGCAGAACGCTCCCCGAAGCGGTTTTAAGGGCGTTTTTGGGGTAGTATCATTTATTTTAATCGGAGGGAGTGGGGCATTTGGAATTTACCGAGCGCGTTTACCGCACATTGATAGTTTCCTCCAACGCCTCATTTTCTGCTTCGATGGCAAAAATGCTTCCGCCAAGCAGGTTTTCGCCTGTGCGCACGGCGCAGACAGCCGCCTGTGCAAGGCTGATGCTGCTTGATACGGAATTCGATATAATAATTATAAACGCTCCGCTTTCGGATGAATACGGCATCGAATTCGCACAGGATATTTCGGACACCGGGCATAAGAGCGTGCTTGTAATAATACCTGCGGACGATTATCCGGAGCTCAATTCTTTGCTTGCTCCGCAGGGGATACTTGCCGTTTCCAAGCCGACACCGCCATCTACGGTTTTGCAGGCGATCGACCTGATGTGTGCAACGAGCGAGCGTTTGAAGCGGCTCGAATCGCGCCCGGACACGTTCGAGGAAAAGATGCGCGAAATCAGGATCATCAACCGCGCAAAGATGCTTCTGATAAGCCGCCGTAAGATGAGCGAAAAGGAAGCACACCGTTTTATAGAAAAACAGGCGATGGACAATTGCGTAAAAAAGCAGAAGATCGCCGAGGATATAATCAGGCATTATGAATCGCGGGAAGGGAGCGAGCTTGTTTGACAAAGTATATTTTCGTTACCGGGGGAGTTGTTTCGGGGTTAGGTAAGGGTATTACCGCTGCCTCGCTGGGCAGACTTCTCAAAACGCGCGGGCTGAAGGTGGCTGCGCAGAAGCTGGATCCTTATATCAATGTCGACCCGGGTACCATGAGTCCGTATCAGCACGGTGAGGTATATGTAACCGAGGACGGCGCCGAAACCGATCTTGATCTCGGCCATTATGAGCGCTTTATCGATGAAGATCTTAACCGGTATTCCAACCTTACAACGGGCAAGGTCTACTGGAACGTTCTTAATAAAGAGCGCAGAGGTGAATATCTCGGTTCCACAGTGCAGGTCATTCCGCATATTACAAACGAAATAAAGGAATTTGTGTACCGTGTCGGCAAGCAGACGGATGCCGATGTTGTCATAACCGAAATCGGCGGCACGATCGGCGATATCGAATCTCAGCCGTTTATCGAGGCTATCCGCCAGATTTCGCTTGAAGTCGGCAGGGAAAACAGCCTGTTTATCCATGTGACACTTGTTCCGTTCCTTCGCGGTTCGGACGAGCATAAATCCAAACCCACGCAGCATTCGGTAAAGGAATTGCAGGGAATGGGCATAAATCCGGATATCATAGTTCTTCGCTGCGATGAACCGTTGGAGGAAGCCATATTCAAAAAGACATCCATGTTCTGCAACGTAAAGCCGGATTGCGTTATCGAGAATATCACGCTGCCCTGCCTTTACGAAGCGCCTCTTATGCTCGAAAACGCGAATTTCTCCTCTGTCGTGTGCAGGGAACTCGGGATCGAAGCTCCGGAATCCGATCTTTCGGAATGGAAGGAAATGGTCGAAAGGATCAAATCCTGCCCCGGCGAGGTCACGATCGGGCTTGTCGGCAAATATGTCCAGCTTCACGATGCTTATCTTTCGGTTATGGAAGCGATGCGCCACGCGGGCTACGAGGTCGGTGTGAACGTACATATAAAATGGATCGATTCCGAAAAGCTCCGCAAGCGTGATTGCGAAGCGGTGCTTTCCGGTCTGGACGGTATAATCATTCCAGGCGGCTTCGGCGGCCGCGGAATCTCCGGCATGATAAATGCCGCGCGCTTTGCTCGCGAACACGATATCCCGTTTTTCGGCATATGCCTTGGGATGCAGATCGCGGTTATCGAATTTGCGCGCCATGCAGCCGGTATTCCGGATGCCGATTCGGGTGAATTTAACGAGATATGCGATAACAAGGTTATAGATTTCATGCCCGGGCAGAGCGAAAGCGTCGATAAAGGCGGCACTCTGCGGCTGGGCGCTTATCCCTGTCGTATCAAGCCGGGCACGACAATGGAGCGCTGCTACGGCAGCAGCGAAATAAGCGAACGCCACCGCCACCGTTATGAATTCAACAACGATTACCGCGAACGGCTTGAAGCCGCGGGATTGACGCTTTCCGGGCTTTCGCCGGACGGCAGGCTGGTAGAGACCGTTGAATTGACCGAAAAGCCCTTTTATGTCGGCGTTCAGTATCATCCGGAATTCAAATCCCGTCCCAATAAGCCCCACCCGCTGTTCAAGGGGTTTATAGCCGCAGCGGCGGAAAAGTATAAAAATCAGGAGTAAGCGCTATGCACGACGTTTATGAAAATCCGCTTTGCAGGCGGTATGCCGGGCGTGAGATGCAGGAAATATTCTCGGACGACCGCAAGTTTTCCACCTGGCGCAGGCTGTGGATCGCTTTGGCGGAGGGAGAAAAGGAGCTCGGGCTTCCGATAACCGATTCTCAGATCGCAGAAATGCGCGCGCATATTGACGATATTGATTATCCTCTTGCCGAAAAGCGCGAGCGTGAAGTACGCCATGATGTCATGTCGCACATATACGCATACGGCGTTGCCTGCCCGGAAGCAAAGCCGATAATCCATCTCGGCGCGACAAGCTGCTTTGTCGGCGATAATACCGATATTATCATTCAGCGCGAAGCGCTGCAGCGTATCCGCAGGCTTCTGTTGCAAACCATAGGCGCGCTCGCCGATTTTGCGGAAACCTACAAAGCGCTTCCCACGCTCGCCTATACACACTTCCAGGCGGCGCAGCCGACAACGGTCGGCAAGCGTGCGGCGATGTGGCTGCAGGATCTGATGACGGATCTCGAAAACCTCGACCACCGTATTGCAACGTTGAAAATCCCGGGCTGCAAGGGAACAACGGGCACCGGAGCGAGCTTTTTGGAGCTTTTCGGCGGCGATGCCGAAAAGGTGGAAAAGCTTGAAGCGATTATAGCCGAAAAAATGGGCTTTTCGAACGTTTACCGTATCTGCGGTCAGACATATCCGCGTAAATCCGATTATTATACCCTTTCCGTGCTTTCCGGAATTGCGCAGAGCGCAATGAAGTTTTCCGGGGATATAAGGCTTCTTTCACACCTGAAAGAGGTGGAAGAGCCGTTCGAATCGAAGCAGGTCGGATCCTCCGCAATGGCATATAAACGCAACCCCATGCGGAGCGAAAGGATGACATCGCTTGCGAGATATGTCATTTCCGATGCGCTAAACCCCGCTTTTACCTCCGGCACACAGTGGCTGGAACGCACGCTTGACGATTCCGCAAACCGCCGCATAAGTATCCCGGAAGCATTCCTTGCCACGGACGGCATTCTCATGCTCTACTGCAATATCGTTTCCGGGCTTACGGTGTATCCAAAGGTTATCGAAAAGCACCTCATGGAGGAACTGCCCTTTATGGCAACGGAGAATATACTCATGCACTGTGTCAATAAAGGCGGTGACAGACAGTCGCTCCACGAAGCGATACGCCGGCATTCCGTTGCGGCAGGCAGGGCCGTGAAGGAAGAGGGCAGGGATAACGACCTTTTGGACAGGATCGCGGCCGACAAAGCCTTCGGGCTCACCCGTGCGGAAATAGACGGTATTATCGCCGAAAGCGATCTAACCGGGCTTGCCGCCCGTCAGACAGAGCAGTACCTTTCCGAGGTGCGCAGCGTGCTCGATGAAAACGCGCAGTATATAAGCGGTAATTCCGCAAACGAAATAAATGTATAAGGACGGTAAAACAAAATGCTTACAGCTATCGTAGGAATCAACTGGGGTGATGAAGGAAAGGGGAGAATGGTGGATCTGCTTTCCTCCGATTATGATATCATCTGCCGTTACCAGGGCGGCAACAACGCAGGCCATACCGTTATAAACGAAAAGGGCAAGTTTATAATGAACCTGCTCCCTTCGGGCATACTTCGCGATACAACGGTAAATGTCATGGGCAACGGCATGGTTATCGATATCGAACATCTTGCCGGCGAGATAAAGACGCTCGAGGAAAAGGGCATAAGAATCACTCCGGATAATCTCAAAATCAGCGATAAGGCCGTCATTTGTATGCCGTATCATAAGATGCTCGACTGCATGGAGGAAGAACGTCTTGCCGATAAAAAATACGGCTCCACGAAGCGCGGCATAGCGCCCGTATATGCCGATAAGTATTATAAAAAAGCCATCCGTATGGGCGATCTTCTTTGGAGTGACGGGCTTTACGAAAAGGTAAAGGATATCGTAGAATGGAAGAATATCACCGTTACCGGTTACGGGCACGAAGCGATCAGCGCCGATGAAATGTATGAATGGCTCCTGCGCTTCGGCGCCGTGGTAAAGCCCTATATCACCGATATCTGCGTTTATCTCGACAACGCGCTCAAAGAAAACAAGAATATCATGTTCGAAGCGCAGCTCGGCGCTCTGCGTGATATTGATTTCGGTATTTATCCTTATACCTCCTCCTCCTCCACCATTGCGGCATATGCCACGCTCGGTGCCGGTATCCCCGGTGCGAAGCTGGACGAGGCTATCGGTATCATGAAGGCATATTCCACCTGTGTCGGCGAAGGCCCCTTCACCTGCGAAATGTTCGGTGAGGAGGCGGAAAGCCTGCGTAAGGCAGGCGGCGAATACGGTGCTGCGACAGGCAGACCGCGCCGTGTAGGCCCGTTCGATGTTGTCGCATCGCGCTACGGTGTAAAGATGCAGGGTGCCGATTATATCGCGCTCACAAAGCTGGATGTGCTTTCCGGTATGGAAAAGATACCGGTCTGTGTCGCATATGATATCGACGGCGAAAAAACACTCGACTTCCCGACAGGTCACCGTCTCGATATCGCAAAGCCGATTATAGAATACATGAAGGGCTTCGGCGATATTTCCAAATGCAGGAGCAGGGAAGAGCTGCCCGAAACGGCACTTGAATATATTGCTTATCTCGAAAAGGCTGTCGGCTGCCCGATCAAATATGTCTCCGTCGGTGCCGACCGCGAAGAATATGTAAAAATGTTTTAAGTCAGGTGGTCGGAAATGAGTCAGCAAACGGTTTTGATACTTGATTTCGGCGGTCAGTATAAAGAGCTTGTCGCGCGTCGTGTGCGTGAATGCGGCGTTTATTCCGTTGTCAAGCCGGGCGAGCTTTCGGTTTCGGAGATCGAAAAGATTGCCCCTATCGGGATCATCTTCACCGGAGGCCCTGCGAGTGTGTATGAAGAAAACGCTCCCAAGTGCGATAAAGCGCTTTTCGGGCTCGGGATACCGGTTCTCGGAATATGCTACGGCGCCCAGCTTACCGCCTGGATGCACGGTGGCGAAATAGCCTCCTGCGAAAAGGGCGAATACGGCAGAACACACATAACCGTCGATCCGGGCTCGAAGCTTTTCGAAGGGCTTTTGCCCGATCAGGTCGCACTTATGAGCCATACCGACCGCGTTACCGTGCTTCCCGAAGGGTTCAGGACGGTTGCGGAAAGTGATAATTGCCCGAATGCCGCCTTTGAAAATGCCGATAAGCGGGTTTATGCAGTTCAGTTCCACCCCGAAACAGAGGGGACATTGAACGGCAAGCAGATCATCCGCAACTTCCTTTTCAATATCTGCGGTGCAAACGGCGATTACGATCTCAAAGATGTCGAACGCGAGCTTATCGAAGCCGTCCGTGCGCAGGTCGGCGGGGAAAGAGTGCTTCTGGGGCTTTCCGGCGGCGTGGATTCCGCGGTTTGTGCGGCGCTGCTTTCAAAAGCCATTCCCGGCAGGCTTTACTGCATATTTGTCGATCACGGTCTTATGCGCAAAAACGAAGGCGACGAGATCGAGGCAGCCTTCAAAAACCGCGATCTGCATTTTATCCGTGTTGATGCTTCCGCACGCTTCCTGAAAGCGCTTTCCGGCGTCACTGATCCCGAAAAGAAGCGCAAGATAATCGGTGAAAACTTTATCCGCGTGTTCGAGGAGGAATCCCGCAAGCTCGACGGTATTGCTTTCCTTGCTCAGGGGACGATTTACCCCGATGTTATAGAATCCGGCGGCAACAAGGCGGCTGCGATAAAGAGCCACCATAATGTCGGCGGGCTGCCCAAGGATATCGGATTCACCGGCATTGTCGAACCGCTGCGCGGGCTTTTCAAGGATGAGGTACGCGCGCTCGGCAGACAATTGGGGCTGCCGCGGTATCTTACCGAACGCCAGCCGTTCCCGGGGCCGGGGCTTGCCGTTCGCGTTGTCGGTACTGTCACGCGTGAAAAGCTTCGGATCCTGCGTGATGCTGATGCCATCTTCCGCGAGGAGGTTGCGCGCCGACGCATCAAGGCGGATCAGTATTTTGCCGTGCTCACGGATACGCGTTCCGTCGGCGTTGTCGGCGATTTCAGGACATATGATTACACCGTCGCTTTGCGTGCCGTCCGCACGAACGATTTCATGACCTGTGAATATGCACCGATACCGCATAAGGCTCTTGGCGCGATAGCATCGCGTATTGTTAATGAGGTAAAGGGTGTCGGCAGGGTGGTTTACGATATCACCGGAAAGCCGCCCGCTACCATAGAATGGTGCTGAAAGAATAAAATAAGCTCCCGAAACGCATGCGTGCTTCGGGAGCTTGTATTTTTTATGCCTGCACTGCCGGCGGTTCGTCCGTTTTCGGAAGCGATTTAAGGCAGTGTGCATAATAGATTATCTGTGCGATCGCCGTGATAGTCCAGGAGAATACATACAGCAGATAAAGCGAGGGTATCGTGTGGAAATAGGCAAAAACAGTGTATACCCATGCGACACGGAACACGCATGAACCGAGTATGACAATGACCGTCGGAGCAAGGCTTTTGCCCAACCCGCGTGAGGCAGCCATTGTGCAGTCCATAAATGCGGATACCATGTATGAATACCCCATGATCCTTATTCTGTCCATCCCGGCGTTTGCGACCTCCGGTACATCCGTAAACAGCTCCAGAAATTCGCGCCCGAAGAGTATAAGCAGCAGCCCGAGCAGCGCTCCGGCGGCAAAGGAATAAGCAAGGCAGATAAAATATGTCTTTCTCACGCGGCAGTATTTTCCCGCACCGAGGTTTTGCCCCATAAATGTGGAGCAGGCGGTGTAGAATGCCGCCATGACATTATATATTATCGCATCCGAATTCGAGGCGGCGGAGTTTCCCTCCACCACGATATGATCAAAATAATTCACGCCTGCCTGGATAAACAGGTTTGCAATTGCAAATATGGCGTTTTGCAGCCCCGCAGGCAGCCCGAGCGCAAGCACCGTTCTTGCCTTGGCGGGGTAAAAGCCGATAAGACGCGGCGAAAAACCGCAATCGCTTTTATCCTTTACCATGCGGAGGATTATCAGCACGGCGGAAAGGTATTGCGAAATGATGCTCGCCAGTGCGACACCGTCCACCGACATACAGCATACGATAACGAAAAACAGATTTAGTATTACGTTGAGTATACCCGCGGCGGTGAGATAAACGAGCGGCCTTGCCGTATCGCCCTTGGCACTGAGCACGGCGTTGCCGAAATTGAATATCGCAAGCGCCGGCATACCGAGTGCGTATATACGGAAGTAAAGCACCGCACCGTCGATCAGTTCATCCTTCGTTTTTATCAGCATAAGCATCGGCTTTGCGAGCAGGAAGCAGGAGACGGCGATAATTATACCCGCCGCAAGGCAGATAACAAACGAGGCATGGACTGTTTCGCGGATATCGCGGCTCTTTTTTGCGCCGATAAACTGCGCGACACGCACATTAACGCCGCTGCCCAGGCCGATAAGCACGCCGGTAAACAATGTAACAAGTATGACCGTCGAGCCGACCGATCCGAGCGCCGAAGCGCTCGAAAACCTGCCGACAACGGCAACATCCGCCATGTTGAACAGCACCTGCAAAAGCTGAGAGGCGATCAGCGGAATGCTGAAAAGGAATATCTTTTTCGGGAGCGAGCCGGTTGTCATATCCGCACCGGCGGGATTGTTTATGTATTTTTTCATTTCAAAATATATGCTTAACGCTCCAACGCCGCTTTGTCGAGCAGATCGTCATCGGCATACAGGTAAGCCATGCCGTCCTCCTGCTCAAACAGTATATCCGTTCCGTTCACTATCGCATTCAGAGAAACGGTTTCGCTGTATTCCGCTTCGTCACAGACAGCGCCGTTAATTACAAGAAGCACGCTGCCTTCTTCCTCGCAGGCGACGACTTTTATGTTGAGTCCGTTGAAGCTGCCGTAAAGCAGCCTTTCGCCCTCTCCGTTATAATCCCTTATCGGTTCGGAAAGCTCTTCCTTTTGTGCCGGCTGCGCAGGCGTATTTGCTTCCGGTGCTTCGCTTCCGGCTTCAAAGCTTTCCGGCATGGCAGCCATTTCTTTGGATGCCTTCACTCCGAGCAACAGGTAAAAAACGACCATTCCGTGGATTATCAGGTCGAATATAAATACATACCCAAACCCGTACATAAACATAAAGAATATCAGCCCGACAGTGTCGAATATCGAAAGCACCAGCGCGACGAAAAGCCACTTTGCGTTCTTTTTGGAAAGAAAATAGGAAAACACACCCGTGAGGAAAACGCCCCCGGATATCACAAGCGAGAGTATATATATCGCCTGCCCGCCTTCTGCCGCCGCGATATACCCGGTGACCAGGGTATATGTGACCGTTGCGAAGGAAAAGGGGAGTATTTCGGATTTTTCGGTGAAGATCATAACCGCGTTAATTATCGAAACGAGCGCCAGAAACAGCATCACCGTCCTTGCGCGCAGGATCTTTATCCGCAGTTCGCTTTTCTTGTTCATGTTATTGATACCACTCTTGTTTTATAATATTTCTCCTGAAACTCTATCATGTCCGCGATTACACCCGCCGTGAAAAGCAGGTTTTCCGGCGCCATTATCAGCTTGTCCTCCACATCGTTCTCGCGGAAGACAATGCCGATTATCCGCCCCGTATATTCCTTCACGGCGTGTTCCACACCCAGAAGGTATACATCCAGCTCCTCTCCGTCCCCTCCGAGAACACCGGGGATATAGCCGTAATTTATCGGGTATACAAGCGTTTTTTCGCCCTTTGTGTGGATATATCCGATCGGTCTGTCGATAACGATCTTTACCGCCTTGCCGAGGTACCCCTCGACAAGCTCTCTGCGCTCATGTAATGTCATTCGAACGCTCCGCTCAGTTCAGGTATTCACACGGGTCGACATAAACATGGAATATGTCCGAAACGCCCGCGCTGCCGACCTTGATAACGGTGCCGCCGTTGAGCTCGCGGTTCCAGTAGCAGCCCGAACCGGTTTTAAGCGCATATGTCAGGCGAACTCCGCGGTAGGGTATGGAAAAGTTATTTATATGCTCATGCCCGGTAATTATGTTTTTGGTATGCCCGAGCTCGCAGACGGTATCAAAAACACCGTCATCCTCCGGGTGGCTGCAAATCTCTTCGTATTTGACCCCGAAGGAATCGGTATATCCTTCGTTCCAGATGCTTTTCCCGTAGCTTTCGGCAATGTAGGGCTTGTATTCAGGGTCCTTCATTGCTGCGGAATAGGCATCGTTGAACGCATAGATCGGAATATGCAGAAACATCGTGCTTTCCTTGCAGCCGCGGGCTGTACTTGCGGCGATCTGAGCGCGATACCATTCAAGCTGTTCGGGTATCAGCTTGGCATAGGCTGTTCCGTCGCCGTAGGGCACCCTGTCGTGGCTGTCGATAAATATAAGCGTTTCGACAGGCACGCCGTTTTCGGTTATGTCGATGCAGTAATTGCCGCTTCCGAGCGCTTCATCCCCGCGTTCGAAAAGGCAAAGCGGGTGGCTTGCAAAAACCGATTCGGCTTTTCTTGTTTCGGCAATACCCGCCTGGTTGTCGTGATTGCCCCAGACAAAAGTCCACTTGATTCCGAAGGTATCCATGAAATCTGCGTAAAACTCATAGACGGGTACAGAACCGCCGTATGTAAGATCGCCGGTGACGGTTATCAGATCGGGACGGACCTTTTCAACAAGCGCGGAGGTCGTTCCGCATACGGTTGTAAGAGCGTTGCTTTTGTTTTGCAGCTCTTCTGCGGTGATCTGCGTGTCCGTAAGGTTGAGTATAACAAAATCGCGGTTTGTTTCCTTTTGAAGTGAGTTCATGGCGTGCCACATCCGTTACTCTGTATTATGTATGTGTAGTATTATAGCACAAAAAGCATTATAATCAATAGCAATTTTCCGAAACCGCCGTGCGGGGATATGAGCTTTCACACCAGTTATAATTGCACCCGTGGATAGAAAAAGCACGCGTTATGCGCCGTTTGCGCCAACGCGTGCTTTCGATATTTGTATATGTTGTTGCCGCCGGCGCACGGGTTGAAAACACGCTTGCGTTGTGTTAGAATATGAATGCAGCCCTCCACGCGAGAGTCCTAATTGCCGTCTGATGACGATGGAGCTCAGCAGGAAAGCGCAGACGCTCCATCTGTAAGCGAGGCAGTGTCCCCCCCGTCAAATCGAAAGCAAGCGGAGAGACCTCCGTGCAGGATGAAAAGAAACTGAAAATGACCGTAAACGTGCATGATGTCATCATCGTGCTTTTTGATACGCCTTCTATAAGGATTTCGGTTATTCACGCTCGCTTATAAAGCTCGGTCATGTGGAATCCGGTATGGAAGCAATCGCGGCGGCAAGCGGTGATTTTACCGCCGTTATCGTGAATACAGCCGGAAAATGAGTATTCATTGCAACGATGCGCCGCAAATGCGGGCATATACAAGCTTGGTTGATTTTATGTCCAAACGGTTTGAGCGGCTTGCCGGATGCTATCTGTACTTTTTTCCGAACATCGCATACAATTAAATCACGGTCGACCGAAAACTTAAAACAAGGAGCATAAGGAATGAAAACAGTAGGAGAAAGGATTGCCGCTCTTCGCAAGGAAAGAGGCATCACCCAGGAAGGTCTTGCGGGTATTATCGGTATTTCCTCACAGGCGATTTCAAAGTGGGAAAATAACGTGACCATGCCGGATATTATGCTTTTGCCGATTATCGCGGACACGCTCGGCGTGACGATCGATGAGCTTTTCGGGATCAAGCATAAGGTGCAGGAAAAGCCGGTCAATATCGAAGAAACACCCATGGCTGTTTATGATGAGATTCTGAAAACCATGTGGAAATCGGAAGAATTCGGTGAGACTGCCGAAAGGGTCAAAGCACAGCTTGTAAGGGACCCCGGTCAGCACAGCGGGTTTGTTTCTGCCGTTTCCGGCGCGGTATACGCAAATAAGGATATCGCTCTCGCATATCTTCCGGGCGATAAAGAATCATTGAAGCTGCTCGAAAGCGAAGGAGCGGCAATGCTTTTACAGATACTTTCCGATAAAAACGTGCGTCTTATGCTTGCATATCAATATGTGAACTCGCAGAAGGCATTTACAGCCGCATCCTTTGCCGCCAATGCCGGAATATCCGAAGAAGAGGCGAAAGCAGCGATCGAAAAGTCGGTTACCTGCGGTCTGACTACGGCGCAGGATGTTGATGCCGGCGCCGAAGAATCGCTGCGCATCTACCAGGCATGGGGCGATTATAAAATGATGCTGCTTGTCTTTCCGCTCCTGTCTTTGGCGGACCGGCTCGCTCATTACCGGGAACGCTGGGCAGGTTTCAGAACATGACGATCGCCTTCAAAAAGCACACTGTGCTTTTTCCTTTTGCGATGTCGATACCAACGCAGATCATAAAAATCCTCCTGTTTGTTGTTTCTGCAATGTAACCGTTTCAGCTTATTACGATTCATTTTTGCTCGTGACGCGGACGCGATTTTGCAGGGGGCGAGCCCCCTGCAAAATCGGAACAACCTGCTTAATCGAATCTTTATAACAAGAGAACGAATGACGCTTTGCTTAACGAACGCGTAGTTCAAAGAAAAACCTATCAGTCCATTGCTCTCTTATTATAACAAAAATAAGCATAGCTGACTATACCGTTTTGCTCAGTATAGGGCTACGCTTATATTGTACCAAAGAAAACGGTTCTCGGGGGAAACCAATGAAACGCAAAAATTCATAAGCTGTTTGCTTTTATTTACCACCTATGAGACAATAACAACCACCTATCGGGAAATAGTGGAATTTCTTTTCCCGATCCTTTATAATTTTACCGCGGAAAGGAGCGAATAGGATTGAAGATTGAGATCAAAATTGATGAGAACTGTACCGAACCGAAAATCGTCATCGTAACAGACAGGGTCACCGACAAGATTAACGAAATTATAAAGAAGCTTTCGGTGGAGCCATCGGAGGTGCTTGCGGGGTTTCGGGATGAGCAGGTGACCGTACTGGAGCCAAACGAGATTGATAGAATCTATGCTTCGGGCGGCAAGGTCTATGCCAAAACGAAAAATGGCGCATTTCTTCTCCGACTGCGGCTGTACGAAGCGGAGCAACGTCTTGCAAACTCATCCTTCGTGCGCATATCAAACAGCGAGATTATTAACCTGAAAAAAGTCAGGGGCTTCGATCTGAGCTTTACGGGAACAATATGCGTTTCTCTCTCAAACGGAACGGTTACTTACGTTTCCAGACGGTATGTTGCTAAAATCAAACAATTATTGGGATTATGAGGTGGTAAAAATGAAAAAGAAAATTATTTTGCGCGGACTGTTCGGACTGCCCGCCGGAATTGCCATAGGGTTTGTAATTACGCTGCTGATCTCCATCTGCATCGGAGACGGCTCTTTTTACCCTGTCACGCCGGAACTGATCCAAACGACGGGGAACGAACTGAATGCAGTTATTTTGCAGACGATCCTTTGCGCCATCCTTGGTGGGGGATTTGCGATGGCGTCCGTGATTTGGGAAATTGATTCATGGAGCCTTGCAAAGCAAAGCGGCGTATACTTTTTGATTATCAGCGTGGTCATGCTGCCGATTGCTTATTTTGCGAATTGGATGAAGCACTCAATTACCGGTGTTCTTTCTTATGTGGGAATCTTCGTGATGATTTTTGCGGCGGTTTGGATTTCACAGTATCTGCTTTGGAAGAGGCGCATAAAGAAAATGAACGCACGAATTCACGGCGAGGATGATCAAAAGCGAAATTAAGTTCGTCAATGAAAGAAATAACAAACCCACCGCCATATCAGCATTTTGGAAGCCTTTCTCCGAAAAAGATATAGGAAAACGCGATGGTGATCAGTATACTCAGCTTGTCTATCGGCACGACGACACTTGCAAGCCCGTCGCGCAGGGCTTTATAATAGCACAGCCAGGATGCCCCCGTGGCAAGCCCGGAGAGCACGAGAAACAGCCAGGTTTTCGGGGAAATGGAGGTGATGCTGCCCGCAGAACCGACAATGAGCACCATGACAAGTGACATTATCAGGACGACGATAGTGCGTATCGCCGTCGCAACGGTGGAATCGGTCTTTCTTATCCCGCATTTTGCAAGGATCGCGGTAGCTCCGGCAAAAAGTGCGGAGCCGAGCGCAAATAATACCCACATAAGATCACCCCCTGTTATCTGCCGCGAAGCAGGTGCGGAAATCCGGCGCGGCTTTCGTTCATCGATGCGTTGTAAAGCTTGTCCAGCAGCAAAGCAAAGCTTTGCGCTTCCTCCGGCGTGAGCGAGGATGTCAGGTATTAGTAAAAGGATGCTTCGATTTCCGCCTTCGAGGCTTTAAGCGCGTGTGCACGCTCGGTATTGCTCCACCTCGCGCTGTTCTGGTGTATTTCGGAAGCGGTCTTTGCTGTTTTGTGCAAATGCCGCGCAGGCAGGTTCGGGCGCAGACCTTGTCCTTTCCGGGCATACTCACGGCGGGCAGATGATACCGCTTGTACAGCTTATCCGCTGGTTTCATATAGTAGATGACAACGTTTACGGCTATGAACGCCGCGAAAATACCGATTTCATCGTTACATCCGGAATTTCGGATTGGGCTTTGCAGTTCAAAACCGGCTGTTGGTCGGAATACGTTATTATCGATATATCCGGCAGCTGACATTTTTCGGTTACAAAAACGGTATCCCGTTTTGCGGGGTACCGTTTTTCTTTAGTTCTGCTCGTTCACGGGCGGGATAAAGCCTTCGATAGCGGCACGCAGCTTCGGGTGGCGGATGACAAAATGTATCGCCGGGGCTTTTCCCTTGGATACCATTGCCCATTGCCCCTCGTGGATAAGTATCTGTAAATTACGGAAGGCGTGCGCAGAGGTTTCTTTCAGGGTGTAATTCGGGTTTTCCTTTGCAAATTCCCTTGTTTCGTTCAGGTGCGCGGAATATTCCTCGGCGCTGTACGGAATATCGGTTTCGCAGAATGCCCCCGAAAGGTCGAGTGCAGGCGGTGACTTCGCGAAATCTGCGGGAGTCATGGCGGATATCTCATCGGTCATACAGCTTGTTTTGAGTATATCACCTACACGCCTTCTGCGTGCCGCCGCATACTTCAATACAGCCTCCCGCCGTTCGCTCCCGATACCGCTGCGTTTAAGCATATGTTCCAGGAGCTCTTCACTCATCGTGTAAACGGGCAGCGTGGAAAGAATACTGCGGCGGTTCCCGGGCGTTTGCGTATCGGCGATAAGGAAGGTGTTCAGCTCGTTTTCGCGCTCGCTGCGGTAGATATCCATGAGCGGATACGCATTTGCAAGCATTTCGTCCGCACGTCTGCGGTAATACTCTATTTCGCGCTTCGATTTTGTGAGATAATACTTGCCGTCCGCGTGGCAGCCGGCTATTGCCTCGCCCGAAAGCGCCGCCGCACCCGAAACCTTAAGGAAATGCAGAAACACGTTATTCTGCGTGTTTTTGAAATAATAGGGCGATATCTGCCCGGTCATATACATCGGAATCCAGCTTTCGAGCCCGAGCATCATTTCATCGAAAGAACGGTCGATATTGTGGATCTGGTTCAGGTGCAGCCCCTTTTTCAGCATGAGCGCCATGCCGTACATCCACTTCTTCGGAAACTCCGGGTCTTTCGCCATTTCCTTCATGGGCATATCGCTGTACATCGTAACCGGTTCCGTTGAACGCGAAAGCACGGTCGCCTTCAGAAAATCAAGCTCGCTTTCCATCATTTCTTCAATGCCGAAATAGGATTTTGATGTCGGTATCTGAAAAGGAAGGGAAGGGACCTTCAGATCGTCGAACCGTATTGCCTTTATGTATTCGTTCAGATCGAAGCTGTCCAGCTTGCAGAGAAAATCCGAAACGCTGTCACCGCCCGGCTCCCGCGCCGGCTGTTCCAGCAGCCAGCTTTTGATCGACGTATAACGGACGGAAAGGTCGTATATCCTCTCCGGCTCGCAGCCGATAAGCTCCGCAACGGCGGATATTTCCGAAGCGGCGCTCATTTTCCGCGCCGTGAACGAGGCGACGGAGGATGCGAATTGTTCGGCATCACCGGGGTTTCTCGTCCCGCTGCGGATACGGAATATTGCGGATGGATCATAATTCATATATTGGCACAGCCGCGTGATGTTTATGTTCAGCACCGAGATAAGCGTGTTGAAGTTGCGGCGCAGATGTTCCTTATCCGTTGTGAAAAGATCCTCGCATTCCGCAAATGCATCCCGGACGGAATCGGCGGTAAGATCGATGCGCTTTTGCGATGCGATTTCCGCGATTGCGCGGCATATTCCCTCAAATGCACTCGAACCCATTTCCGGAACACGTTCCCCGCTGCGGTAACGGCTGAATGCGGAGGGCGATATTTTCGCCGCTTCGGCAAGCTCCTTTGCCGTGCAGGAAAGGGTGTTTATATATTCATTCAGTCTTTCGCAGAATTCCATCGCTTTGCTCCGTTCTGTTTGTTTTTCATTATTATATACCGTTCACACACAAAAGAAAAGCGTTTTATTCAAACTCGTTCCCGAAATGTCAATTGACATTTTGGGAATTGTAGTGAAATTGCGGTCGAGTCCATGATATTATTACAAAAACGGTATTTAATCATCCGTCAAGTGAGGGTACATTATGTTTTGTTTCAAGAGAAAGAGAAAGCCGCTTTTATGCGGTGCGATCGCCGTCATGATCGCCGTTTCGGCACTGTTTGGCGCCTGTTCGGGCACGGAATCGGGTGATCAAGGATCAGAAACGTCCCACACGGTTCGGTCTTCTTCCGTGCCGGATGCCGGTTCGGCGGCAGGCGGTTCCGAAGCTTCCTCCGCGGCAGATCCCGCAACGCTCGAGCAGGAGCTTCTCGCGCGCCGCGGTATTCCTTTTGAAAGCTCGGATTACAAAAAGCTTATCTGCGACGACGGCATTATCGATATCAACAGTGAATTCGATTTCAATGTCGACCACGGCTACAGCATCGGCATCAATGAGATTGTCGTTTCGGGCGGCAGGGTGTATTTCGCTAACCTCAATACGACTCTTGCAAACGGAATGAATGTCATGGAAGCTGGTGTGCTTCCCGAAAGCGGCAGCGTGCTTTATTGGCATTACACCTATGACGGTGAAATGGGCAGTATGTATTTCCGCAGCGGAAACGGATACAAGGTCAGCTGCTCTCCGCTTTCCTCCTCGCCGCTCGATCCCGCGCACGACCCGCTTTTCGAAAAGGTCTATCTTTATGCATCCGACGGCAAAACGCTGGAGGATCATACATCGGAATTCCTGAATTCCGAAAAGGTATACGATACCGGCATACCGGCCACTGTCTTTGCGGGCGGGAAGGTGTTTGTGCTTTTCCCCGCGGAATATCTCGACCCGGATACCGGGGAATGGAACTGGTACCGCAGCATGGGCAGAAGGCAGTATATCGCGTTCGAGCTTGATATTTCTGCGGCAGGGGGCGAAAAGCCGATGCGGCTGTTCAACGAAAATATTCTTATGACGGACAATGCGTTTTACGAAATAGTCTGTCTTTCCGAATTGCTTGATGATAACGACATCAAAGCACAGCTTGCACCGGACGGAACGGTTTCGCCCTATTACCCGGCGGCGCAGCATCTTAACTGCAATCTCGGGCTGCGGAAGATCTCGCTGCTCACGCAGTATTACGATGACGTGCTGAATATCACCACGAGCCATGTTATCACAAAGGATAAAACGCTCCTGCCGATAAAGGATATAATCACCGAGGGCTATACGAAGTACACACAGTACAGCTTCAATAGCTACGACAAGGCATTCGAAAGCTGATCACAGGCATAATACAGATAAGGAGGACGACATGATGAAAATATATAAAACGATAATTCGCGCATTTGCGGCGGCAACGATCGCGTTATGCACGCTGCTTTCGCTTGTTTCCTGCAACGACGGCGGAGGCAGCACTGCAGGAGATAAAAGCAGAAACGAAAGCCGGGAAGATTCATCCGCAAAGGCAGAAAACGGCATAAAGATAACCCCCACCGCGGCAAAGTCATTGGAAACCGAAAAGTACGAAACCGCCGATTTCAGTATAACGATCCCGAAGGGCTGGAAGGTTACGAGCGGCGGGATAAATATTTATCACTCTATCCGTGTTTACGACCCGGAGCAGCCGCTGAACCAGATGTTCGTGCTGCTGAAAGCCGATGTGCTGCTCCACAGCCTCGAGGGCAAAAGTGCATGGCAGAAGCTTTACTCGATGGGCGACCAGCAGGCGGCGCTTTTTGCCAAGGCTCCCGTGCTTGAAAGCCCCTCAACGGAAGGCTTCTACAAAATATTCCCGCAGTATGCCGCGTTTGTAGGTGAAGTTGATCCCACATATTCCGGATATGCTTTCCCTCGTTTCGACGGATTTACCGTCACCGAACGCTTTGCCTCATCGAGCGGGCTGAAAGCCTATTCCATAGGCGAAGAGCTGCTCCGGGCAACGTTTACCGAAGGCGGCAAGGCGGGCGAAGGACTGTTCGCCGCGAGCGTTGTCGATTTCGGCAGTTATATGATATCAAACGGTGAGATGGACGGATATCTCCTCAAAACGGTGGATGGCGGCTATTACATGGCTTACAATATCATGGCAGTCACCGCGGTGAAGGATACGTTTATAGAATGGGAGAGTATTCTGACCGAATGTATGAAAACGCTTGAATACTCCGCAAGCTTTGTAAATGCGACAAACCAGGCAAGCAACGAAAAGGTCGCACTGGCAATGCAGATAAGTCAGAACTTCAATCAGACAATGGATGCGTTCATGTCCTCGTGGGAAAACCGCAATCGCAGTCAGGATATCATCAGCCAGAAGCAAAGCGATGCAACACTCGGTTACGAACGGGTTTACGACACCGAAACAAACGAGGTATATAAAGCCACAAACGGCTTTTCCGATGCCTATGACGGCAAACGCTATTTGCCGGTGACAGACGATAATATGTACACACAGCCGGTAACCGGCTATATCGAAAAAGTCGGCTGACAGCGGATAAGCGTTTTATACGCCTGCGCTGATTAAAAAGCTTGCGGTGCACCGCAAGCCGCGGCGAAGGTCACCGTGTGCAACAGCGTCACAAATTCTTTTACAAAGTATACCGGTTATAACGCAGGATGGCGGATTCGTCAGCCTGCGTTATTATTTTTCAGTGTTTCGGTGTGCCGAAAAAAGTCACGGCGGAAAATATATTCATCAGAAATTTTCCGTGACCTGGCGAAATGTGTTCAGGGGCGCTTCTATGGAAGTCAGTTCACCGGAAAAATCCGCGCTGTTTTGCATCTTTCTGCGTACTTCCGCGCAGAGCATGGAGAGGTCGTCCCGCAGGTCATAGTAGGCACGCGGTGGGATTGCACGCACCTGTACACCGCAGGAAACCTTTCCTATGCTCGCTAAACGACCGGACAGCCTCTCTCAGCGCTCCCGTTTCGCGTATTGCCGGGGAAAGAACAGCAAAAAAGCCGCTCACAAAAGAAATACCGAAACCATGCACATGGTCTTACTTCCTATGTAAGCGGCTTATGCCACAAGCGGGAGAACCCGCAAAAAAATATTCGGTTGAATATGTTTAACCCTGCCGGGCAATCCTAATACTGGAGGAGTCTGCACCGATGAGTAGCATGTAGAATACCACAATTCTTGTCGTTTGTCAAGACATTTTGGAAAAGTTTTTCGGAAAAGGTTGTCGAATGGTTGCAAATTGTCCGAAAAGAGGACAGAAAGACTTGAAAAATGTTCCATGATATTGTATACTATAAAATGAGAAAAATTGAAGCCGGAGGGAACTCAATGGATGAACGGCAAAGAGCAACGCTGATCCGCAACATGACCGACAACCTACCCACCCTGCGCAAGCGGATGGACATCTCGCAGGCGGAGTTTGCCGCGCTGATCGGCGTCAGCCGCAGCACGCTTGCGGCAATCGAAAATCATAAACGTCCCATGACATGGAATATGTTTCTGGCTCTGCTCCTGATCTTCACGAAGAACAAGGAGACGGACAAGCTATTGAACGCCATGGAGATTTATACAGACGAGCTGAACGGGATTATCAAACACAGAGAACAGGACGGAGGACAAAACCATGATTGATACAAAGAAAGAACAGGAGCGCGACGAGCTTCACCGCGCGATATGGGCGATTGCGGATGAATTGCGCGGCGCTGTGGACGGATGGGACTTCAAAAATTATGTCCTCGGTACGATGTTCTATCGTTACATATCCGAAAACCTTGCAAATTATATAAGCGAAGGCGAGATCAAGGCGGGCAATGACGGCTTTGACTACGCCAAAATGTCCGATGCGGAGGCGGAATCGGCGCGGGAGGGCTTGGTGCAGGAAAAGGGCTTTTTCATCCTGCCGAGCGAGCTGTTTTGCAATGTTCTTGCCCGTTGTCAGTCGGACGAAAACCTCAATGAAACGCTGGAGACTGTTTTCCGCCATATCGAGGAATCCGCGAAAGGCACCGAATCCGAGGGGCAGTTTGCGGGACTGTTTGACGACTTCGACGTCAACAGCAACAAACTGGGCGCGACGGTGGCAAAGCGAAACGAAAAGCTCTGCAAGCTGCTCATCGGCGTGGCAAATATGAACCTCGGCGATGTGAAGGATCACGACATTGACGCATTCGGCGATGCTTATGAATATCTGATGACCATGTACGCCTCCAATGCGGGCAAGTCGGGCGGTGAATTTTTCACGCCTGCCGATGTTTCCGAGCTTCTGACAAGGCTCGGCACGGTCGGTAAAACCGAGATCAACAAGGTATATGACCCGGCGTGCGGGTCGGGTTCGCTGCTTCTGAAAGCCGAAAAGGTGCTTGGCAAGGACGCCATCCGCAACGGCTTTTACGGGCAGGAGATCAACATCACGACCTACAACCTCTGCCGCATCAATATGTTTCTGCATGATATCGGATTTGATAAATTCGATATTGCCTGCGAGAATACGCTGACCAACCCCGCGCATTGGGATGACGAGCCGTTTGAGCTGATCGTCTCCAACCCGCCGTACTCCATCAAATGGGAGGGCGATGACAACCCGCTGCTCATCAATGATCCGCGCTTTTCTCCTGCGGGCGTGCTGGCGCCGAAAAGCAAGGCGGATATGGCGTTTATCATGCACAGCCTTTCGTGGCTCGCGGCAAACGGCACGGCGGCGATTGTCTGCTTCCCCGGTATTCTGTACCGCGGGGGAGCGGAGCAAAAGATTCGGCGGTACCTTGTGGAAAACAACTTTGTGGATTGCATCATTCAGCTGCCCGCCAACCTCTTTTTCGGCACTTCCATTGCCACCTGCATTCTGGTGATGAAGAAAGGCAAAAGCGACAGCAAAACGCTTTTCATTGACGCGTCGAATGAGTGCATCAAGGTCACGAATAACAACAAGCTGACGCCCGAAAACATCGACCGCATCGTAGACACTTACACAAACCGCGCGGAGATCGCGCATTTCTCGCACCTTGCCGCGTTTGAGGAGATTGAGGCAAACGACTTCAACCTTTCGGTTTCCACCTATGTGGAGCAGGAGGACAAGCGTGAGAAGATCGACATTGTCAAACTCAACGCCGAGATCGAGGAGATTGTAAAGCGGGAAAATGTGCTGAGAGAGGAAATCCGGAAGATTATCGGGGAGATTGAGGGATGAGCTACACTGTTTTGCTGGACTATCGTTAACCTGTGTCTGAGTATCATATGTTTCGTTACGATAAATGCTATCTTTCGAGAAATGGTAGTGAAATAAGAAAGGAGAACCCATGATTCATATTGGAAACATTCAGATTGATATTGAAGCAATCATCACAGTAGTTACCTCTGTTTTAGCGTTGCTATTCGCCTATTTGGCATGGAAAAATCAAGTAAAGGAGCGGTTGACTGTTACCGCAAGCCCCGTTGTTTTGAGCAACAACCCAATATTACAGTTTGGCACAACGAGTTCTGGAAGTTTGACCATATCTAATGTTGGTTATAAATTTTCAACGGTTACAAATATTAAGCTGTGTATCGATCATCAAGAGATCTCTGTTAATCATTTTTGTGACAATAACCCAGTCAATGTCCCTATTGCACCCGGAGAAGTTAAATATTATAG
>ERZ1034952.492-NODE-492-length-36634-cov-16.486017_pt1 | contig 36634 bp, 57 predicted proteins | sample MGYA00520625_ERZ1034952 | MGnify/ENA primary metagenome ERZ1034952 (study PRJEB33766, sample SAMN09781773) | gut metagenome | biome: gut microbiome | host: Homo sapiens | place: Madagascar | study: EMG produced TPA metagenomics assembly of the PRJNA485056 data... | reverse complement strand
CCCGGGGGGAGGGCTGCAAGGAACCCCGCAGGCGCGGGCCTGAGCCTCCGTGCGCCCAAGCGTCCGCCGATTTCCGCCGCGATCAGCGCCGCCGAAGCGGCCTGTTTTTGTTCATTTCCGCCGCAGTCTTGCGGCTGTGACAGCGATGACAAAGGCTCTGGAGGTTGCTTGCGTCGGTGAACACAGCCCAGTCGCCCTTGTGGTCCCGGATGTGGTCCACGTCTGTGGCCCTCGTCCGGATGCCGCGCCGGGCACACTCACGGCACCAAGGCTTCAGAAAGAGCTGCTCACTGCGCAGCGTCTTCCAGTCCTGCGTCTCGTACATCCAGTGCCAGGCCTGCGCCTCCTGGCTCCGCTCCTTGGGCTTCGGCTGGTGCTCTGCGCAGTATCCGCCGGGCACCAGCCGATAGCAGCCCGGGTATAAGCACGGTCTCAGCGGCTTTGTTGCCACGGGCTATCACCTCCGGGTAAAAACAAAAACGCCAGACCCAACAACGCCCCCTCCGGGGAGTCATTGGCTCTGGCGTTTAACGCTCTGGCCTTCGTCGATATCCAAGATCACCTCGCTGTGGCACGTCCGGCAGTAGACCGGCAGGCCTCTCGCCCTGGTGGCGTCTGTGATCCTCAGCAGTCGGTGGTTGCGCTTGCAGATCGGGCAGGTCAACCATCCGTCCTTTGTGCTTATTTTATCACCGTTTCTGGCTGGAATCAAGGCTTTTCCCTCACTTTCTTGCGGTTGTCCGTAGATATTCCGTAGGTTTCAAGAGGATACGCTATCTATAGATAGATAATACTAAACTTTGTTATTAAAATAAAAGCGCTATTTCTCAGGCAGCAGATACCGGCTATAGCCGTACAGCCCCCACCCGCCCAGCTGAGGACGGTCCCGGCCCTGCATGGGCAGCGGTGTAGCGCCCTTGGGAAGCCGCACCATGCCGCTTTTGCAGGTGGTCACCTCCGGAGGCGGAAGGTACTTACTCAGCGTCCTTGAGCAGCCCCACGGGTGACGGCCCACCTCCGGGACTTCTTTGGTGAAATAGATCGCCAGCCCACGGTAGCCGCCCTCTGACAGCACCCGCGCCCGGTCCCAGCGCACATCGTAGGCGCTGCCCCACGTCCGCCAAAGGTACTGCACCACGGCCGGCGGGAAGTCCTGATCCCGCAGAAACACGTGGATGTGGAGCCGGTGGTCACCGTGGAGGCCTTCCACCCGGTAAACGTAGTAGTCCACCGGCCCGCGCTTCCACCGCCTGAGACGCTTCGCGAATGCGTCCCAGATCCGATCCACCCCGGCCCGATCCGGCGGGAGGTAGTCATCGTCAAAAGTCAGCGTGTAAAAAATACCGTCATAGCCAAAGAGCGCAAGCCGGAGTTCCAGCTTGTCAACGGTGGTGCGGCTGAGGGCCGGCCCGCACCGGCCCCGCACCGCCCCCGGCCCGTAGCGACGGAGATATCCGTAGTTGTCCGTCACCAGCGCCTTGACCAACGGCCCCGCCCGCTGCCGGACGCACACAAACGGATCAGCCATGCCTTACCTCCCGTATTTGATCTTTTTCGCGTTTGGATACCGATCCGGGAACCGGATCAGCTCAGCCTTCCCGCTGATGATCTCCGCAAGTACCCGATCCATGTGCTCCTGTCGGACGTCCGCCTCCGGGTTCCGGCAGTCCAGTGCCGGTTTGTATTCCCGCTGAACGGCCACCCAGTTATGGGTGATCCGCATGATCCGGTCATAGCCCCAGCCCTCCGTCTGGTGGAGGGCCATCTGGAGCGTGTCCATGGCAAACTGCATCGCCATCGCCGCCCCGGCGTTGAAGGTGGCATCCAGCTCCGCCTCCCGCCGCTGTAAGTAAGCGGATTGTTTAGCCATCCCCGCCGTCCTTTCTCTCGCCGTAGCTGCAAAATGTAGTTTCCAGATTCCGCAAAGTGCAGTCCCAGACTTTGCAATAATCAACGCTCTTACCGTGGCACGGCTCCTGTACCCACCCTTTATGCTTACAGTCCTTGCACCGCGTCACGACCACGGCATCCACGGTGGGGGCTTTTTCGATCAAGCCAAGTAAGCCGTTCCAACCAGCACAATACGCCGCAGGGAGAACATCTTTGCTGCACCGGCCCACGCCCAAATCATCAACATCAATCAGCCTCATGGTCAGCACCTCCATCCATCATCGGCTCGCCGTAGGAGCAGAAACCATCGTCCTTTACTGGCACAGCAAACTCACTCAGCTCATACCAATAGCCTTCACAGGTGCGTCCGTTTCTATCTTTGCAACTGTACTTACAGCCCTTACACCGCACTACCGGGGCAACATCGGCAGCTGGCAATTTCTCCAACATCTGCGCCGCTTTCTCAAAATACGGGGCAGAGTCCATCAAAACCGCCATGTTTGCTTTTGCACGCAAAATAGACACTCCCGCACTGCGCTCAATGTATTCAGCCATCCCGCTTCGCCTCCAGTGCCGCTTCCGCCTCCTCGCAGGTGAGAAACACAGTCTTGCCGATTTCGTCATTTGGATCAAAGCTGCCCTCTTCTGGATCGCCAAGATAAAACCCGTCCTGCGTAATTGCGCCAATGGTTTCCTTCCCGATATACCAGCCGTTTGTCTCCGGGTAGAAAATCGCTTCGTCCTTAACAAGCACATATACGGCTGCATCAATTTTGTACGGCCGCACCACCACACGCCCCGCTTTGTCGGCCTCGGCCAGATCTACCAACCGTCCAAGATCGTAGCCTCGGCACAGTTGGCGGAGCTGCTCTGCGGCTTCGTGATCCATGTCGATTTCCTCCGGCGTCAGCCCCGTCTCTTCGTAGGCGGCAAGGCGGTTTGCCGCTTCACCGCTTCCACAATGATAAGACCAACACCCGTATTCTTCGTTCCAATAGGTCAATCGCTCCATCACATTTCCTCCATTCTGATCCTCGCTCACGGCTTGCCCTCCCACGGAGATTCAAGCCATTTTTTAATTTCATACCAATCTGCTGGCATCGTCGAAACACCAGAGAGGTCTTTCACGATGATATCCATCCGGAAATCGCACAGCACCCCGGCCAGATCTTTGTCTGTCATGCTCCGGATCCGGTCGGCGATGGTAACGGGCCACGTGCGATACGGGCACTTTTCGATTGCGGCGCATTTTTCAACGTCATAGCCCATCTGCATGGGGCAGTTTTCACCGGTGCATTTTTTCATCACTTACCCTCTCTTTCAGTTTGATTCCATTCCGCCTGTTCCACTCTTGTCCAGCTGACCTCGCCTTGTCCAACTCTGCCTGCGCTTGTTCCAAAACGTCCGGAGGTACATCCACAATGGGCTTGCCCTCGTATGGCCGAAGAAGATCGAAATAGGCTGCATAGTGCTTTTGTTCTTCGTAAATCAGCTTTTTGCATTTTGCGTAATGGGCATCGTTCCGCTGCATTTCGATGCGTCCCAGCGCACGATCCAAATAATATTCGTTAGCCGCTTCCGCCAACATTTCTACCACTTGCAGCAGTTCCGCCTTCGTCAGATCACTGGGTTTCAGCATTTTCCACCTCCGTAAGCCAGAACTCCTTTTTGCACTCATAGCAAGTTTGCTTGTTGCAGTTGATACCCATATCGCCGAATATATCCATTGGGCAGGCATTAAGACAGCCAGAATCAATTTGTGCGTCAGGGTAATGCTTCAGGAACTCGCTCTGGCGGGTTTTGGCGGGGTGCTCGGCAGCCCACTTTTCGACAATGGCAACGGCCTCCTCCGGGTGGTTTTTTTGCCAGGTACTGCAACCTCCATTAACGCGATAGACTTCCCCAAACTCACATTCGCGGCACTCACCGTTGCACATTCTGCGCAACGTTTTCAAAAACTTTACAGCATCCATTATTTCACCTTCGGCGGTTCCGGCAGCGGCATCCACGCCAAAGCACGAGCATTTGTTCCATTGGCAACTTCACCGCCCCAGCGCCCGTTGTTTTGATATCCGAGTGCGTAATTTACAAACTTTCCATTAAAGTCTCCATAGCGGAAATACTCACCCCAACACAGCACTTTCCGAAAATTCTCCGGCAGCCGCTCATCCACCGGTATCCACCGGGGCACCTGCCTCCGCAGCTTTTCGATTTCCTGCTGGAGCGCCGCGATGTGGGTGCTCTGGTTGGCGATCTGGTCGGATGCCTGCTCAATCACTGCCCATATCCCGGATTTGCCCGGGTAAAGTCCTATTTTCCGCGTTACCTCCAAATGTGTCCGCAGCTTATTTACGAGTTCTTGATCGTTCATAATTTCCCTTCCAATTTCATAAAGCAGCCCCAAAAGGTCTGCGATTTTTTCCCGCTGTGGTGCCCGAAAAGAGGACGTTCTCCGATTGCCGCCCAAACATCTGCGGCGGGGATTTGCGTTTCTGCCCACTTAAAAATCAGCACGCCGTCCGGTTTTAATACGCGCATACACTCGCGGAATCCGTCATGCAGCATTTCGCGCCAATTCTCTCCGAGATTCCCGTACTTCTTCCGCAGCCACGCATTTTCGCTGATGCGCAAAAGGTGCGGCGGGTCAAATACGACCAGCGCAAAAGAATTATTGGGAAACGGTAGATCCGTGAAGTCGCACAGCACGTCAGGATGCACGATGCAGGTTCGTTCTGAATCTTTATTGCTACTTTTCCAGATCCCCGTGTATTCCTCGTCCCGAACGTCGCAGTAGATCGCAGCGGGATGGTTCTTATTAAACCAAATTGATCTGCCCCCGCAGGTCACGTCAAGAATTTTCTTTGTCATCATGCGTCCTCCAATTCCCCGCCGCCCATGCAAGCGAGGCTCCCGGTCTCCACCTTCAGCCGGCGGATGGCATTTACGAGTTCTTGATCTCTCAAAACGGCAGCTCTCCTTCCTCATCCTCCGGAATCTCCCGGAAGTCCCCTGACGCAGGCGGCGTGTCCGATTCGGACCGCTGCTTGCTGTCTCCGAAATACACATACTCCGCCACCACTTCGGCGGAGCGCCGGTTGTTTCCATCCTTGTCCTTCCAGTCCCGGAGCTGCAAACGGCCCTCCACCACGGCCATGCGGCCCTTGGTGAAAAACTTACTCACAAAGTCCGCCGTGGAGCGCCACGCCACGATGTCTACAAAGTCCGTCTCCTTCTCACCGGACTGGCCCTTGTAGTCCCGGTCAACAGCCAGAGAGAAGGACGCCACGGCCAACCCGCTGCCGGTATGCCGCAGCTCCGGATCACGGGTCAGACGGCCCATCAGTACGATATGATTCAGCATGATTTGTCTCCCTTTTTCCAGCGGCCCGGCATATAGCGTCGCCGCCGATCATGAATGTATTCCACCATGTCCACCCACTTCTTACGGGACGGCATGGCCGCCAGCTCTGCCCTATGGATCTCATCGTAGGCCGCCCACCGGGGGCAGACCGCCGGATCGTGACATCCGATCCGGCGATCCGGGCAGTTTAGGCACGGAGGCGCGGTCATAGGGCCACGCCCTTGGCCGCCACCGTCAGCAGGATCACGGCAGCCACGGTGGCCGCCAGAGTCAACACCGGGAGGACCCGGCTGCGGCGCTTTCCGCGCCCTGTGTATCGGATCATGTGTCCGCTCCTTTCCCTGCCGCTGGGACAGGCGGCAGCCGCATCCACCAGACCACGGGTGCCTGTGCCTCGATGCCGCCCGGCATCATCCAGTGTTGGCCATCCCAGTCAAAAAACCGTTTCAGAAGTTTCCCGTCGCCCAGGTCCACATAGGCCGCAAACTCGCCCGGCTCCGCCGGGTTGGTGCTGCCTGGCATCCATCCGACGATCATCAGCTGGCCCTCCGGCAGCGCCGGCGGGGTCAGGTCATCCGTCAGGCCCACGATGTAGTCAGCGGAGCAGTGTAGCGCCCGGGCGGCTTTGGCCACATTGCTGAGGTTATCCGTTGCAAGATCGTTGACATAGATACGATGGCCGTCAAACTGTCCGGCGGCCAGCTCACGGAGATGGCCTACCGTATAAGAACCGCCGTATCTGGTGCTGACAACGGTAGTCTTGTCCTGGATTCCTGCCGCGTCCGCCGCTCTAACCAGCCGTAATGCGCTGGCCTGGAGTTCCCGCTCAAGTTTCCGCTGATGTTTTTCAGTAGCCTTCTCCGCGTCCGCCTTCTTGGCGTCCAGTTTCTCTTTGCGCTTGGCCTTTGCTTTGCTACAAGCCTTATCGCAGGGATAATATGTTCTTGTTCCCAGAGAGCATTCCAGACAGCAGGTCTGGCCGCCGCAGACATCGCAGCCGCAGCACTCTGCGTCATGCCGAAGGAAAGCGTCTCCCCGCTTGCACTCCTTGCCATCCGGACAGGTCAGGCGCGGCTCCCAGCGGTAGCCCCTGTCCTTGTAAAGCCGCAGCAGTTTCTCCAGCGTGGAGCCCGTGGGCAGCTGAGGAAATGCTCCGGAGATCCGCATCTGCATGTCAGCCGGGAACTGGGCCAGCGCATAGGCCGCCTGCTCCGGCATCTTCCCGCCGTCCCACGCGGGGCGAAGGTTAGACAGAAGCCGCTCCCGGATCACCTTGATCCGGGCCAGCTTGGAGCCGTGGGTGTTGCAGGCAGCAGCCACCATGTCCCGCATCCGGCCCTCCGGGAACTCAAAGCCGTCCTCTTTGAGCTGATACAGAAGCGCCTCCACACGCTCCGCCTGCTCGCCGATCTCCGCGCTGGTGAGCTTGCGGGTGGAGCTGTTGGCAAAGATCAACCGAAGCTCCTGAAGCGCCGGGGAGACATCGTCCGTCTCCCGGATGCAGGGCACCCGGCGGAACTGATCCAGTCCTTTTTCCACAAGCTGAGACAAGGCGGCCCGGCGCCGGTGGCCGCTGACGATCGTGAACCGTCCGCCCTCACCGGCCCGCACCCGGATAGGCTGCTGCAAGCCGCACATCTGGATGTTGTCCGCCAGCTCGTCAATGTCCGTCAGCTGGTAGAAATTCCGCTCATCGCCGTCCAGAAGGTCGATGTCGATGTACTCGATCTGCTCCGGGCCGGAGGTGTTCAGCTCCGCCACGCCGGCCAGCTGCTCACCCAGCACGTCCATCACGTTAAATTTCCGCTTTTCCATCCTCAGCACCTCCCGGAGATCTCTTTCACCAGCTCGGCGTAGTCCTTGCTGGCCGCGCAGTAGGGACGGGCCACCGGCAGCGGCACCTTCTGGAAGGTCGCGCTGGGCACGGCCTTGGAGAACCGGATCACCGTCTCAAACACCGGCAGCGCCCCGCCCCGGATGGCCGCGAGGGCCTCTTTCTCGTCCGCCATGTGGGTGAACTGGGTCACCAGCACGCCCAGCACCGACAACCGGGGGTTGATGGCCCGCATGTGCTGAAGCTGCTCCGCCAGATTGGCCATGCCGCCAGTGGAATAGTAGTCCAGCCGGATGGGGATGATGACCTCATCCGCAGCGGCCAGCGCCGCCGTGCAGGCTGCCGATAGTGCCGGAGGGCAGTCGATCAGGATGAGATCGTAGGCGTTGTCCTGGTCCGCGTCCTCCTCGATGGCGTCCCGCAGATCCGCGATGGCCCGCTGCATCCGGCCTACGCCGCTCTGGGCCATGTGCCGGTCTGCCACCAGCAGGTTGATGTCGGAGGGGATCAAATCGATCCCGTCAAAAATGGTGGGCGTCACAAACTCCGGATAGTACCCGGCGCCCTCGGTCAGAAGGGCCAGCGTGTCCGCGCCCTCCTCCGCGTCGATCCCGAAGGACATGCTCAGGTTGCCCTGACTGTCCCCGTCGATCAGCAGGATCCGCTTGCCCTGCTTCGCCAGCAGATACGCCAGCGTGGCGGTGGTGACGGTTTTGCCGACCCCGCCCTTGAAATTCAATACCGCGATTGTTTTCATATTCACCTTTCCCCCTTGTTTGCGTCAGACCGCAGTGCTTACGGCCTTGAAATGCGGCGTCAGCTCAGGCCAGAAGGCCTCCCGCCACCGCTCTCCGGTGATGGGATTGCAGAACTCCACCGTGTAGTACCGCCCCGCCGGGTGGATGTAGATCACCCGCGACCGAATCGGCCCTACAGTGCCCAGCCCGCTGGTCGCCTCCAGCGTCGGTTCCAAATGCAAAATATCTCCGATCTTCACGCTTTCTCCCCCTTGTTCTCGTCATCCCACGGCGTCTCGGTGTCCGCCGTGGCCTCGGTCCAGTCGGACCCATCGCCCCAGAAGCTCACCTGCCGGGGCCGCTGCTTGGCCGCCTTCCCGGCGGCAGAGAATTGCCGCATGACGGAGCGGCCATCCGGGTTGACCAGAAGCGAAAACGTCTGCTTCGGCCCGTCAAATACCATGTACCAGGCCCCACGGGGGCCTTCCTTGTTCTTCGCAATTTTCAGGACCCGGTGCTTGTTCTGGTCCAGCTCCGGGCCGTCCTTGGCCTTGGGGTCCGGGCGGTAAACCATGAAGATCATGTCCGCGTCCTGCTCAAACTGGCCGGACTCCTTCAGGTCGCTCATCACCGGCGCCCGCCATCCGGCGGCCTTGTCCGGCCGGCTCAGCTGGGCCAGCTCCACCACCAGCGTCCCGGATTTCTGGGCGAAGGTGTGCAGCTGCCGGGACACCGCCGCCATCTGCTCGCTGCGGGGCGCCCGCTGGTCGATCTCCGGAGTGACCAGCTGGATGTAGTCCAGAAAGATCACGTCAAAGCCATACGCCTGGCTGATATTCTGGATGGTGGTGGCCGTCATGCCGGATGCCTCCACCACCGTCAGGCCCCGACCCGCCATGTCGGCGGATTTCTCCGCAAACGCCCGCCAGTCATCCTCGGTCAGGCTGCGGTTTTTGATCCTGTCGAAGTCGATCTGCACCACGGCCGCCATGAGCCGGTCCCGGATCTTGGCCTTGTCCGTCTCGAGACTGAAAAAGCCGACCCGGTGCTCCTGCGCCATCCGGTAGGCCATCTGCAAGGCCAGCGCCGTCTTGCCGTCGGAGGGATAGCCGCCAATAATGACCACGTCTCCCGGCTTGGTGTAGGTCCGGCCCTTGAGGAAGTCCAGACCGTAGTCGATGTACACCGGGGCCGGGGCGTCCGGGTCCTGCGCCTGACAGAAGTCCTCGGTCATCTGCGCCATAGTCCAAGCCTCCACGCTGGTCCCCTCGCTCAGCTCCCGGGACAGTTTGGCGCACACCGGCCGGCATTCCTCCACCGTCTGAGCCACGCTCAGAGCGTCGGCAAACTCGTGGATCCGGCGGACGGTGGCCTGCGACCGCATGGCCTCCGCGTAAGCCTCCCAGTTGGCAGCGGTGGGCGTGATCTCCACCAGCTCCGCCATGTACCGGGAGTAATCCGGGCCGATCTTGTCCCGGATGGTCACGGCGTCCGGCGTGACGCCCGCCCGGAACAGCGCCCGGGCCGCTTGGAAGATCAGCCGGTTGGCCGGGTTGTAAAAATCAGCGTCCCTCACCCGGGACAGCAGGGGCCGCACCACATCCGGGTCTACCAGCATGGCCCCGATCACCGCCCGCTCCGCGTCCAGCAGGTGATCCAGCTTTTCGTCCGTTCTCACGTTTCCCATCCGCAGACCTCCCGGCTCTCACTCCGGTCCGAATCGGACCGCCCCGGCAGCTCGTCCTCCCACCGGCGGCCGTTGAGCCATGTGGCGGGATAGGGGATGTACGCCCCGCCGTCCCGGGTCCACTGCTCACAGACGGCCTGAGCCTTCAACGCCCGGAGGATGGTCTCCACCAGCGGCCCGTCCGGCTTCAGCTTCGTCCACGCCTTCCGCGCCCGCTGCTTGTCCACATGGCGGGGATAGGCCGACCAGAACGACTCAAAGTGCGCATCTGCGCAGGGGGCTATAGGGGTATTTTTATTATTATCTTTTATACATTTAAAGGGGGGTGCAGTTTTCTTCACCCCTGGGGTGCAGAAATCTTCAGGGGTGAAATTTTCTTCACCCCCCTGCGCAGCGTCCGGGATCGCTGCCAGAGACCGCCCAATGTAGATCCGCCGACCGGTCCTCACCGTGCCGCTTTTGTCCGGAGGAAGGGGGCCGTTGTCCGCGTGGATGTGTCCCCGCTCCTGAAGTTCCGCCAGCATGGCCTGTACCGTCCGCTCGGAGATCACCCGCACGGAGCCGTCCTCGTCCACGGCCGTCATGTCCTCGATCAGCGTTGCGTTGGTTGCGTAGCAGAAGCCCACCCGGTTGGCCCGCCGCGCGATCCGCGCGTATAGGATCAGCGACCGGGGCCGAAGCCCCGGATCGTCCAAAACCGGGCCGGGGATCCATGCCCCATAGCCGCAGTCATACCTTGCCATATTGCCCCCCTATCTTTCCATCCGATCCACGATCCGCAGCGGGATCGCCGCCACCGTCGCCACGCCGACGATCATGAAAAACATTGCCCAACCGGTCACAGGGATGCGCCCCCTTCCCGGCAAAAATTAGGGCTTGCGTGTGGTGTGGATCTTGTGCTATAATTGATACATCCAACAGTGGTTGATCCAACACCACTTATTTCTCCCCTTGAACGCTCTGAGGTTGCCGCCTCGGGGCGTTCTCTTTTTGCGCCTGAGTAGATCACCTGATAGATGGCCGCCATGGTCTCCCGCAGCTCCACCACGATGGAGTCAAACTCCGGCCGCTCAGCCTCGTCGATCACGCCGTCCTCCGCGATCCGGAGCAGGGCATCCAGCCGGCCCGTTGCGTCTTGCAGACGGTTCCGGAGGGCAATGCTCGCCATTGGGAGCGGCCTTGGCGTCACCTCCGGCATTACGCCCAGCCGGTCCGTGGCCTGCGCGTGCTCCAATGCCAGCCATGGGCAGCTGTACACCTCCACCATCTTGGCCACCGTCTCGTCCTTGGGCACCGTCTTGCCGCCCTCGTACTGCTTCAGGCTTTCCGGCGACAGCCCAAGCAGCTCCGCTGCACGTTCTTGGCTCATTCCGGTACTCAGCCTTGCCCTTTGGTACAGATTCGGGCATTTCTTGTCCATTGTCTTTTCCTCCTTCCTGCGTTACCATGTAACCATCCAACGTGCCAATGGTACAATGGGGATGATGTAGCGCTTCCCAACTTTCTTGGCCGGGAAGCCGTCATTGTGGACCAGTGCGTCCCAGTCCAGACCCAGCAGCTTGCAGGCCTGATCCTTGCTCAAAACCTCCTGCTCCGGAAATTTGGCCTGTAAAGATTGCAGCTGATCCCGGAAGCTCTCACGCTCTCGTGCCATGTCCGCGCCTCCCTTCTCACGCGCTCTCCGTCCGCTGGACGATCTCCTCAATGGGGACGCCGAAGATCAGCGTCATGCGGAAAACTCTCTCCAGCTCCGGAGTCCGCTGGCCCAGCTCCCACTTGCTCACCGTGGGCACGGTGACGCCCAGCTGATCCGCCAGCGCCTTCTGGGTCATACCGGCAGCCGTCCGCAGCTCCTTGACTCTGTTAACAATCATGATTGCTCCTTTCCCGCCTTGACGGCGTTGCCCCGGTGTGGTATATTGTCCTTGGGGCTATGTCCTCTATGGATATAAATTATCACTCAATTTAGCGTTTGTAAAGTAGTTTTCGCTATTTTTAATGATTTTGGAGGTTCGTACAAAAATGAACCATATAGGCTTGTACAAATCCCCAAATATAGCGGATTGCGTTAAAGCCATGGCTAAGACGCAAGGTGTGACAATCAAAACCATGCTGACAGACTTAGAATTGGGCTCCAATACAATGTCCAATATGAGACATGATAGAATGATTGCCGCAGACAGCCTCGCCAAGATCGCCGATTATCTGGACTGCTCCGTGGACTACCTCCTTGGCCGCACGGACGACCCGCAGAGCCACCGGAAGGAGCACGGATGAAACGCTACGAAAAAGACTTGAAGCGTCTGCAAGCCCTGACCAAAAACGGAAGCGAACCTGCAAATCTGAACGAGGCGGGGCTGGATGAACCAAGCGCCTATTTGCTCAAGTCTTTAGGGCTGGCCGAGCTGATCCCAGTCGGAGATAATGAATTCTGGATCACGCTGACTGACGATGGCGTTACCTACTTTATCGACAAGGCCAACGCACTGGCTGACTTTGTAAAAAATCACCTTGCCAACTTCGTAGTGGGCTTTCTTTCCGGCGTCCTTGCTACAGTAGCTGCAGCCTTGATAAGACAAGCAGTGCTGCGATAATTCCGCAGATATAGCCAAGGACGTAAGTCCCTTTCATTCCTTGTGCCTCCTCTCTTGATGTTTTGGCCCCGGTGTGGTATATTTGTCTTAGGGGTTATGTACTTTATGTTTATATAATACTCTAAGTTTGACTACGTGTCAATAAAAGTTGTAGCACAATAATGCACAAAGTTAGAGGTTTAAATATGGCTTTTCCGTCAAACTTGAAGTATCTGATGGATTACTTCGAAGTATCCAACTACAAGTTAGCCAAGTATATAAAATCAAGCCAGACCTCTGTCAAAAACTGGGTGACCGGGGAACGTCTGCCGCACCCCAAGACGCAGAAGCTCATTGCAGACCTTTTCGGCGTGACTGTTGAGGATCTAAATGCAGACGAATTGCCCCATATCAAGGGCGAACACAAGCTGCCGCTACAGACAAAAGAACGCCCGTCCCCCGAAGGGGACGAGCGTCCGGAGTGCTGGGACCTGCTCACCCGCGAGGAGCGGGAGAAGGCACGGGAGTATATCGAGATGCTAATAGCTGCGCGAGGTAAGCGTTGACTTGCTCACGCTCCTCCGGCGTCAACTGGCGATAGAGCGCCAGGGTCATGTGGTCGCGGTCCGAATCGGACACCGTGCGGGTGATCTGGTTGCTCATGGTGATGCCTCCCAAACATATATTCAAGGCCCAAGCCTCGGGCCTAATTTTAACAGATTGGATGTGGAGCGAATGAAAAGGGGATTTTTAGCCGGAGTTCTGGCGACGCTGCTGGTCATGTGTCTGGTCAGCACGGCAGGCGCCACCAGCGGCAAGGTACAGCAGGAAATTGAGTATCGTGATATCAAGGTATCTCTGGACGGTCAGGTGCTTGACCTGCGGGACGCCAAGGGGAACACCGTGGAGCCCTTCATGTTCGCCGGAACGAACTATATCCCCGCCCGCGCCCTGGCTGAGTCTCTCGGCCTTCAGGTGGCGTGGGACGGCTCCACCGCTACCGTGGTGCTGACGCACCCGGAGGCCTCCAAGCCTACCTACATCACCCGCACCGGCAGCAAGTACCACAACGATCCCCACTGCAACGGCGGCACCTACTGGGAAGTGCCTTACAGCACCGCCACCGGCATGGGCCTGACGCCCTGCGACAAGTGCGTCCACTGATCTATGGGCTGGAGATACCGTAAAAGCGCGAAGGCAGGCCCCTTCCGCTTGAACTTCAGCAAGTCCGGCATAGGGTACAGCGTCGGCAGCAAACACTACCGCGTCACAAAAACCGCCAAGGGCACCGTCCGGGAGACCGTCACGCTGCCCGGTGGCCTGTCTCATGTGACGGAACACAAAATTGGCAGCGGCGCAAAAAACAGCGCTCCCCAGCGCCGCCCCCGGTTCCGGGCAAAGATCATCTGGGGCGTGCTGTTTCTCATAAGCGGCGCGGCCTATGGCGTCAAAGACCCGGCAATCGCATTTGCAACGTGCCTCGTGGGTGCCGCCCTGATCGGATGGGGCGTGTGCATCCGCAGAAAACTCAAAAATCCGGAACGTCCTGTTGCTGAGACGTCGGACGAAGATGAATAAGTAAGTGCCCCCGTCGCCTCTGCAACAAGCGGCGGGGGCACTTTGCGTTTCCGGCAGAGGGGGCGTCTGCCTGTCCGCAAGAAAACCGTACTCCAAATGGGTTTGGCAGCGCAATGCCCAAATTGGGGAAATGGGCAGTATACTGCCGGACCGGATTTGAGATTTTACCTGCCCATATTGGGAAATTTAACACAGGAGGGCAATTTTTTGACGATACAAGATCTATGCAGAGACAAAAAAGCCGCATTGCACATGACGGCTCAAGACATCGCGGATCAATCGGGCGTGCCGCTGTCCACCGTCAATAACTTTTTCGCAAATGCGTCAAAAGCGCCGTCCATCAATACCGCAGGGCCGATCTGCGCTACACTGGGGATTTCCATAGATGAGTTTTTTGGAATCACCGACAAGCTCACCATGTCAGAAGAGGTCCTCAGCGCTAAAAATGATACACTCCGCGCCCACAAGAAGGAGCTGGAAAAGCATCTGGTTGACAACGGCAAAACCATGAAGATCATGATGGATGGCGTCCGTACCCGGAACCGCATCATCGCCGCCCTGCTGGTGCTTCTGTGTCTGGTTGCCATGTACGCGCTATATCTGGACTTCCACTGCGTCCAAATCGGCTTCTGGCGAGGGTGATCTATGGCACGATACCCGAAATACTATATACGGCCTGACGGCCTCCATGAGACCATCCTCCGGATCAACGGCAAGCGTAAGGCCTTCCGGGGGAAGACCGACAAGGAAGTCTGGGAAAAGGTCAAAGCCTTCGACCGGGAGGCTGACCGCGTCGAAGCGGAAAAAGCCGCCGTATTTGAAAAAATCGCGGACGCATGGTGGGCGGAGATCGAACCGACCTTGGAGCACAACACCCAAAAAAGCTACCGTCCGGCGCTGGCCCGGGCCAAGAAGGAATTTGCCGGACGTGCCCCCGGCGAGATCACCGCGAAAGAGATCGACCAGTATATCAAGGACTTCTCCGCCACCCGCGCCCGGAAGACCGTGGTGACCCAGTTGCAGATCATCCGCCAGATCTTCCGCAAGGCCGAAGTGGATGGCGTTATAAGCTACAACCCGGCCAGCGCCGTGAAGCCGCCCCGAAACCTGACACAGACCCACCGGGACGCGCCCCCTCCGGAGCAGATCGAACTCATAAAAAAAGGCGCAGGCCTCCCCTTCGGCCTGTTCGCCTTCCTCGTTTATTACACCGGCTGCCGCCGTGGTGAGGCGCTGGCCCTCACCGGCGCCGACATCGATCGAAAGAAAAATCTTGTGCACATTAAAAAATCCGTGTATCATGTAGGCAACTCGCCCCACATCAAACAGCCAAAGTCAGACGCCGGATGCCGGGACGTTCCGCTGCTTCCGGCACTGGCCAAGCTGCTCCCCAAAAAACTGGGGAAAGGCTACCTGTTCGCGGAGCCGGACGGCAGCCTTCTGACAAACGATCACTTCACCTCGCTGTACGATGCCTACCGGGACGCCAGCGGCGTCACCGTCACGCCGCACCAGATTCGCCACGGCTACGCCACCGCCCTGCTGGAAAGCGGCGTGGATCCCAAAACGGCGCAGGTGCTCCTTGGCCACGCCCAGCTGTCCACCACCATGGACATCTACACCCACGTCCGGGACGGTCAGCTGAAGGCCGCTGCGGAAAAGATGGAGAAAGGCTTCTGAACACATATTTCCGGCTGAACACACTTCTGAACACAGAAACCCGCAGACCGTTGAAAACAGCCGGAAAGAATAGGGTTCAAATCCCTCCTTCCGCGCCAAATGAAAAACCGTTGGAATTGCTTGTAATGCTTGCAATTTCAACGGTTTTTCGCTGTTTTTAACTGGCTGTTAAAGCCGGATAGAAACGGTTATAAGGGGATGTGTGAACACAGTCCCGAACACAGTCAGCCCTGTTTCCCCGCCTTGACGATGCCGTGGTAGTAGGCCGCCAGCTTTTCCTTAGGGCCGGGGCCGTCCTTGTCAAAGAGGAACGCCTGGGCCAGCTCCGCGAAGAACTCCGCCGTGCTGACGCCGTAGTGGATGGCCACGCTGCCGTAGTCGGAGTACATCATGTTCATGGTGACCCACCAGCACCACGGGGTGATATGGTCCCAAGACAGGCCCATGCTCTCCGCCAGGGCCGTGGTCTGCTCCATAGGCCAGTGCGGGCCGATGGTGCCGTCCTCGTTTTCCATGTGAGCTGCCCACGCCTCCGCGTCGGCCTTGGTCATCTCCCGGCCCGTGCAGATAGCTTCCTCTGCGCCCTTGAGCATGTTGAGGCATTCCACCATCGCCATGATCCCCTGCGCCGCGTTAGGGGTGGCAGGGTTCCGCATATACTCCCGAATGCTGTATTCCAGCTTGGGAATATACGCCTTGATTTGCTCATGCAGATTCTCCATGGTTGTCCTCCTCTCCGGCCGTCGGGGCCTTCATGGCCTCCTTGACCTTATCAATGGCAGCGTTGCCGATCTGGTTGCCGATGCTGCGGCCGGTAGGTGTGGCAGCCATGACGCCCAGCAGCATCCCGATTAACATCTGCACCATGCCGCGCCTCCGTCAGATCCGCTGGACCCGCAGGGCCACGTTGTCAACGGTGGCCTCCACGCCGGACAACACCAGCGTCAGGGCCGCACCGGCAGCACAGCAGGGCTGACGCACCAGCGCCGTGAGATCGAGGTTGACCGTTCCGCTGGCCGCGCCGGTCGCGGTGGCGGTGGCGCCGGGGACGGCCACGCCGTCCTTGTAAAGGGTGACGGTGACAGCTCCGGCCGCCGTGAGGGTGGCGGTGATGGATGCGTCCACGTCATAATAGCCAGTCCCGGCGAGGTTTACCGCGTTGCCGTTGAGGGCAATGTCGCATCCGTACCGCCGGATCAGGCCGCCCAGAGGGATGACGCCGCCAACAGCTACCGCCGTGGGAGTTTGCATGGCAGCGTACAAAGCAGATTTACAACTCATAATACTCTCCTTTCAAATTTAAAGGGCGGGGCACCGGCCCCGCCCATTACCCGGCCGAAGGGGCCTGAACTGTTTCCGCTGTGGAAAAAGTTGCTCAGATGTTGCCACTGCCGTTGCAGCCGCAGGATGCGGGGATGATCTGGCCGCTGCAGGTGGACGCTACGCCGTACAGATTCGGCTTCGTCAGCATCCGGCCCTCGATGGCATCCAGCCGGCGGTTGAAGCCGCAGCAGCAGTCGGAGATCTTCGCCGCCAGAGCGTCGGTCTGCTCCTTGGTGAAGATGCCGTTCTTGAGGTTCTGGTTCTCCATTTTGAGATCAAAGATGGTCTCCTGGAGATGCTGCTCATAGATCCGGCTGGCCTGAGAGGTAATGGCATCCGTGCTGGCGTTGATGGCCATGCGCGTGTCGTTGCTCTGCTGCTCGATAAGATACTGCGTGCGGGATGTGTCGATGATTCCCTGCTTTTCGACCTCGCAGTTGCTCACGCGGTTGCAGCCGCCCTCCTGCGGGGGATAGGGATTGTTGCCGCGATTCCAGCCCCAGCCGCCGCCGAAATTCCCGCCGAAAATGGCGAAAATCACGATGATGACAAAGAGGACTGCAATCCAGCTCATACCAGTGCTACGATCTTCCATGTGTTCGTGCTCCTTTCGTGTTTTTATTCCAACCGGCTATTTCAGCCGGGGGAATTTGGTGAAACCGCCCGCTTTCCCCTTCTGCGGGGCCTGGGAGCCGTTCTGTGCGCCGCCAAGGATCTTGTTAGCATCGGAGCGCAAAGCCTCCGGTGTGGTCCCCAGAAGGCCGCACAGGGCCTTTGCCTGCATGGTCTTCCCGTAGCGGGCATACAGACTGTTTGCGATATTGGGGTCAATGCCCAGCCGCCTGGCTGTGCTCTGGACGCCCTCCAGCGTATCAGCCGTCCCGCTGATCGCCTGCTCCGCCTTCTGCACTGCGTTTTGCAGGTCTGCGCTGGGGAACATCTTCGACGCGGCCGCTATGATCTGTTTGAGATCCATTCTCCTTCAGCTCCTTTACCTGGGCCGACAGGCCCTTGATGATCTCGGCCATGTCGCTCATGGCCGACTGCATCTCACCCATCAGCTCCTCCTGCGTCTTGGGCGGGGTGATGACGCCCAACTCCACCAGCTTGTCATAGTACTGCTGGGTGGTGCCCTCCAGTTCCGTGTAGGCCGCTGCGGTCTTTCCGATGAGCTGCTGGCGGTTGCCAAAATAGTCCACCTGCCAGATGTCCGCGCCGTCAATGGCGCACATCAGGCAGCTGGAGCCCGTGTATCCTGCGATTGCAAATTGCTGATCCATAGCGCACCTCCTTTTTTCCTACCCTCATGATACAAAAAATCCGGGCAGCCAAACTGCCCGGAAACTGCCTGTATTCTGCCCTCAAACTGCCCAAAGAAAAGCCGTGTCCGAATCGGACACGGCTTTCCTTTTACCCCTGCATGTCATCCGCGATCTTGGCGTAGGCACGCCGCCGGATCTTGGCCAACCCGTCCACGCTGACGTGGAGCAGCGCCGCCGCCTGTAGGCAGCTCTGGCCGTGGACGTCCACCGCCAGCACCGCCGCTTCCTCGTCAGGCGGCAAGCCTACCAGCCGGACGGCCTGCGCCGCCCGGGCCGGGGCCATGGATGACAACAGCGCCCGGATCTCTCGGTTTGTTTTTTCCATGGGTTACCCAGACTTGCAGAGCGCGGATTAACCGCGTGGATGTTGTTGCCATCTTCTGGCCCTCCTTTCAGATGTTTAGCCTGTCCAGTCGGAGCGTTTCTCCCGCACATCAATGTGCGTGAAGCCCTTCTTGGCGTACACGCCCACGCCGCCCCAGTCCGGCATCAGCTGGCGGGCGTAGGCCGCCACCGTCTCCGGCTTCTGGCCGCTGACGGAGATATCCGCCGCCATGCCGTAGCAGTGCTGGCTGTGCGCCACCCCATCCACCTTGGCATTGTACTGCGGCGTCCGGTAGGCACTGTGAATCACCACCGGAGCGCCGAAGTGTGCGCGGATGGTTTCCAGTACCATCACCAGCCGGGGAGCCACCAAAACAGCGTCAGACCCGTCTCCACAAGCGAACTCCCGCACCTTAAAATGGGCGGAGAGCTGCTTTCCCCCGGAGGCGGCTTTGCTGTAAGCGTGGATCTCAACCATGGTTATCCCCCCCAGATCTGATACAGCGCCCGAACCATGTCGGCGCGGGTCACCGTGTCGCCGGCGTTGGCGTCCGTCAGCAGGTCGTGTGCCTTGCCCCATACGAGGGCTTGATCTTCCACCTTGGCCGACCGCTCCCAGAACAGCAGCAGCGTGGGCACCTTTCGGCTGCTGACCACCTTCCCGCCGGGGAAAATGCCCTGGGTGGAGCCGCCGCCGTCCAGCATCAGGGCGTCCACCACGCCCAGCCCCAGCAGCTTGTTCTGGAGCTGCTCACGGGTCAGACTGGTCTTGTCGCACCACAGGCACACCTTGCCGTTGGCCAGCCAGCCGACCGCCGTCCGGGCAGCGGGCCGGGCCACGTCGGCGGTCAGGCCCCGGTAGAGCTTGGACCCGGCCTTTAGGATCGGGACGCCAGAGAGGAAGGACCCTCCCCGGTCCGTCAGCATCTTGGGGACCCCGTCGCTGCCGATGGACACGCCCCAGTCCTGGTATTTGTCCCGGCTGATGATCTTGCCGTCGATCACCGTCCAGCCCACCGGCTGAAATTTGCCGTTGAACAGGTAACCGTTGATAATGTGGGTGCAGCCGGTCTTGGCCTTGATCTGCGCCGGGGTGAGCTTGGCGGTGTTGTGGTAGATCTGCGCACGGGCGCAGTCAAACGTATCAACCATTGACTCTCACAGCCTTCTCCGGATGGCCGTAGACGTCCCACGTGACATCATACACACCCTCGGCGCACTGGATGCGCAAAGTCTCTCCGGCCTTTTCCGTGTCGTGCCGCATGAAATCGTGCAAATGCTTCACCGGCTGCGCGGGATCGCCGGGCAGAAAGCCCTCGGCCATCTCCTTGTCGCTCCAACCTGCCACGCCGCCGTCGGGATTCAGGTGGAAGTTGGCACCGGCCTCCTTCAGCTCCGCGTTGATGGTCTCCACGGTCTTGCCGTTCTTCTTGCCCTCGTTGATAATGTTCTCGTAGATCTTTTCCATAATATGTACCCCCTTAAATTTTCGGTTGAGTTTTCAACCGTTTTCAACTGTTCTTGTCCTCGGCCACCCGCTGGGTGCCGAAGTAGAAGCCGATGACCACCGTGAAGATGGTCAAAAACTCGCTGCCGCTGATGCTCTCCCGCAGAGCCAGCACCGCGAACACCACCGTCAGGGTGATGGTCACCAAAGACTTCACCGCCAGCAGATTGCCCAGCCGTTTTTTGATGTTTTCCATAGTGTTCTCCTTTCACTCTTTCCGGATCGGCAGCTCGCCGACCTCGGACATAATGATTTTCAGGTGTCCGTTGCCGCCAAGGGATTTGTACGCCTGGTGCATCTCGTCCAGCGTTTCCCTGTCCGACAGGCTGACGCTGCCGTCGGAAATGTACTTCTGGCCCAGATAGCGCACCCGGTCGATCAGCAGCACCTTCAGCGCGTCCACGATGGCGTCCCGCTTGTCATCCTTGGTCCATTTCCGCTGGAGGATCGCGAGGATGATGGCGGTCACGCCGGAGCCGGTGGCGGCAGTTAATACGATCTGTAGAATTTCCATTCCACACCCCCTTAAAAAGTTGCAGTTTTTAGGGCAGTTCCGACTTGGTTTCGTGCAAGTCAAAAGTCCGACTTGGTTTCGTGCATGTTAAAATTTAGGCCATTGCCTCTCACACAGAGGGCACACCTGACGGCCTTCCGGGATGATCGCCCCACAGCAGATGCAGGTGTTTTCCATAGAGCCGCCCCTTTAATCTGCCAGCTTGGTGTATTTCACCGTAATACATGCATTCTTGTATTCGGAGAAATCTGGGGCAAATGTGACAATCTGAGCTGCTCCGGACCCATCTGCGCCAATTAAAATTACAGTGTTCCAGTTCGGACCAGACCCTGCGTGGTAAGGCATGGACATGTTCACTCCTGAGTCGGTAGTGCATTGCCCGGTTACGGACACGATTTTATCGACAACGTTATTTGATTGGAAACTGGCCCTTTTTACGGCATTGCCCGGAAGATTCCCCATGTTTATGGTTTTCACATACACCGGCTTTCCGAGATACCGCTCCGTGGTGCGGTATTCTACGCCCAGCTCCATGGGCGGCGTAAGCCACTCCCAAGGTTGCCACGCATTGGAAATACTGGTGTTGCGAACTCTGGTAACCATGGGCCAGCCAGAATTTTGATTATAAGTTCTGCCGAACTGAACCGCATGGCCGGCATCTCGTTGGATGTGCAAAATCATCCAGTCATTGCTATTCGGAGTGTCTTTGTCACAATAATAAAACCCGCTTGCGGTGATATTGTTTGCAGAACGACCTTCCGGAATAGTGGCATCTTCACCCAGCCCAAACCCGCCAGGGGCGGCGTTGATATTCCCCCTCGCCTGTGCCTGCTGCTCGTTGGTGAGGCTCTGGGCCGTGTCGTAGCGGACGAAGTTGCTGGAGCCGCCCACGGGGCCTTCCGGCCCTTGCTTACCCTCAGGCCCCTGCTTGCCTTCGGGGCCTTGGATGCCCTGCTTGCCCTGCGGGCCTTGCAGGTTGCCGTTGGGCACCCACTTGCCGTGGACGGAATCCCAGATGTAGATGTTGTACGGAGGCGCGGTGCCCACGCCGTACACGTCACCGGCCTTGGGATTAGGAACGGCGGCCTTGAGGGCGTCCAGCGTATCAAAGTAGCCAAGAATGGCAAAGCTGGACCCGGCCTCGCCGGGATCGCCCTGGTCGCCCTTTTTGCCGGGAGGGCCAATGGGGCCTTTGATGGACGTCAGCGTGGTCAGCGTGAAGGCGTACACCCAGTTGGCCGTGCCCTTGAGGTACACCTTGCCGTAGTCCGCGGAAGCCGTGATGTCCGGCAAAATCAGGACGAACTGGCCGCGCTGGACGTCCGTACCGGTGAAGTCCTGGTTCATTTCGGTCACGCTCTTGTACTCCTTGGTGATGCCGATCGGCACACCGGCGGATGCCAGACGCGCGTCGATCTCCTCGCCGGAGTAGGCGGATGTGTAGTAGTTTTGCAGCTTGGCGAAAATCTCTTCCAAAACTGCGACTCTCTGTTCAAGCGTCATGTTTCACACCTCACACGATAAAAAGTTTGTTTAAGCGGTCAAAGAACAGCCCGCCGCCCTTCTGGACCAGCGGCCCTGCTTTGGCTTGCCCGAATTTACGGTAGTACAAAATAACACAGCCGTCCGCGCTTGGGCCGCCCGGGCCGCCTAAACCGCCGGACCCGGGAGTGCCGGGGGTAATGGTGCCGTTTCCGTTCTTCACGGCAATGCCGCCGGAGCCGGCGCCGCCGCCTCCGTAGCCGCCACGTCCGCCCCTGCCGTACCGCTTCGGCTTGGAGGGAGTGAGCGTGGCCGTCATGCCGTCCGCACCGGAGCCGCCGGTCACATTAACGGTTGTCTCGCCCGGCAGGCCGCGTCCGGAGGATCCGGCTTTGCCGTTGGCTCCCGCCGCCGGGCCACCGCCCAGACCGGAGCTGTACCAGCCGTAACTGCGCGGGGTGCCTGTTGATGTGATTCTGGTCATGCTGATTTTCCCATCGCTGCCAGCCACAGGGCCGGGGGTGAATGCGTTTCCGTCTTCGTCATAGGCAACCGTACCGCTCACGTATTGCTGGACGCTATCATCTGTGTACTCACTCACAGACGGATCACGTCCGGCGCCGTCGCCGCCGGGGAGGCCGTCCTCGCCGACGCCGCCGAACTGCTCCCCGGTGATGGGGTCGGTGAAGCCCCAATCTGGGGCAGACGCGCCCGCCGTAGTCATGCCGTGGAACACCGTATCCGTGCCGTCCGTGCCGGGGAGATCGTCCGGGCTGAATTCAGCGCCCTTGCCGCTTTTTCCGCAGGCATAGGCAAGGCTTTTCAGCTGGGCCACGTCGAGATCACCCTCAACGATTCTGCCGCCCATGCCGCCCTTGCCGCCGAGACCGCCCTTGCCACCCAGCGCCAACGCGTAGCCGTCTACCCGATCCTCAAAAACCGGGTTCGTCCACGAGAACTTAGGCCCCGATTGGGTATCTTCGCCCTTTTCGCCGCAGCGCCCGCCCTGCCCGGCGGAGATCATCACATAGTGGATCGTTGTGGTGCCTTCCGGGATCTGGAACTCGCCGGAGCCGGTGAGGACAACTCGCTCGTCAAAATACTCCGCAGATTCCGGCTGTGCCGGGGTGAAGCCCACCAGTGCGCTGGTCTGGCTGTTGAGGATGCCGGAGATCACCGTCTCCCGGCTCTCCACGCAGGCCTGGACCATTTTCTTGTCCCAGGGGTGGAAGATCTGCACCACTCTGCCCGCCCGCTCCGTGCCGGGCTCCACGTCCACCCGGATGGTCTCCCGGTGGCGGTAGTAGTCCGCCATGCGCTTGGCCACGTCCACGCTGTTGGTGAGAGACACCAGCGTGGCGTCGCTCACCGGCACCACGTTTTCCTCAGCTCCCTCCGTCACTGTCCGGCGGACGATGCGGGTCAGGTGGTTGTAGCTCTTGCCGGTGAGGGTGCCGGTCCCGGCGGACAGGATGGCGTAGTTGTCCCCTTGCTCGGTGATGGTGAAGCCCTCCGCCGTCAGACTGTGGGCGGGTTCTTCAAACGTCACCAGAGCGCCGTCCTCTGCCGTGCCCTCAAAGAGGGTGACGGTATCCTGGCTCTTGACCCACTGGTGCTCCGTGATCTCCACGGCGCTCACCGGGGTCTCGTACACGGTGGAGCAGGAGTTCTCGTCGATCTGGTCCGCCGTGATCGTGGCAGAGACGCCGTCCCACAGCTTCTCCACCCGCATGACGCCGTTTTCATCGGTCCCCAGAGACGCCCCGATAGCAAACAGGACCTGAGAGAGGTTATCCCGGGCGCTGCGGCCGTTGCCTTTTTCTTTGTCCGGGTTGCTGTATGGCAGGTAGCCGTACAGTTGGCGGCTGGCGTATACGCTCTCGATCATCACCGCCACCGGGGCGCAGATCTGGGGGACTACCTCCGCCACCGTCTGGCCGGTGTAGATGCCGCCCGCGTGGCGCATGGTGATGAGCCGTCCCAGCGCGGAGAGGGCGGAGAGCGTATAGGCGTCGCTGCCGACCCGCTCCACCGTCTGGAGATAATACACGCCCACTCGGCGGTTATCCCGGAAATACTCCACCTTGTCATTTTTCGCAAAGCCCATGATGGCCTTGTCGTTGGAAAACACCGTAACGGTGAGGCTGTTTGCCTCCAGACTGTCGGAGCGGAGGGCCTTGACCTCGTACAGGATCCCGGAGGGGACCTTGATATCATCGTCCGTGGCGTAGCTGACGCCCTTGTATCGGATCTCGTTAACTGCCATCGTCACGCCTCCTCCATGGTGATCCGGAAGCCCTTACCCCATCGGACGGAGCCGGGCACCGGCGGGATGCTGACCTCCTCCACCGTGGGCATGAAGGTGGCCGTCCGGACGGCGTTGTTTTTGGGCTCAAAATAGGTGAGCTGCACGTAGTTCTTCAGCACCGCCGTCAGCAGCGCCGCCAGCTGCGGCCCCTGCTGGTCATTCACCGTCACGGAGACCCGGGTTTTAATGGCCAGCAGGTCCCGGGGCTGTAAGCCGCTGAGCCGCAAGGCCGCGTTGGAGCCCTCCCGGTACACGTAGCCCACGGAGTATTGCCAGCGGTTGACGTAGTCGGTAAAATCCACGCCGTCTACGATATAGGGTGGCCGTGTCATCGGCTGCCTCCTCTCCCCGCCAGAGAGACGCCCCGGCGGTTGTCCTCCGCGATGCGGTACTTGTATTCCTTCCGGGCGAAGGTGGCGCCGTCAATGGTCAGCTCCACCGGGATCGTCAGATCGTAGACCTTCGGCGTGCCGCCGCTGCCGCCGGTGTCCGAATCGGACACGGCCCGGCTGCTCCGCCGGCTGCCGCCCAGCGTCCGCCCCGCCGCCATGGCGCTGCGGAGGAAGCTGGCCTCGCCGGAGGTCAGCACCGCCTCGCCCTGGTGCAGCTCCGCTACGTAGCCGTCAAAGGGGACGTAATCCAACCCGTCGGCGTGGGAGCCGTTGATCCAGCTTTTAAATTTTGCGCCAAGACTTTCATGCTCCCGATAATACGTCTGGTTCTCGATGACCTTTTCGCGAAGCGGACCAAGAACAGGAATACTGTTGGCCCAATCGTTATACTCCGCCTTAAGCTCTTTGATCTTGTCAATTGTCCCGATTACCGTGTCAGTAATGCTGGCCAGCGCATTTACGGCACTGATTCCAAAATCCGTGAATGTGGACGCGACCGGCGACAGCGATTCACCAAGCCGGGCAGTTGCTTCTTTTAGTTCCAGCTGCTTTGCGTTGTACTCCTGAATTTCCTTGTTATTTTCTTTCCACGCCTCAGCAGTAGAATCAAGCCCTTCATCGGCCATGGTAGCCATCATAAGATTTGCTCTGGCGGCGGTATCAGGCAACGCTGCCAAGGCTTCATTAAACTTGTCCTCGTTAATGCCAGCCCAATTTAGAACATCTGCAAATGTTCCCGTCACCTTTGCGGTTTGAGCTGTCTCATTAATGCTTTCAGCGAGACTGTCAACGGGGATTGAATCACCATAGGTGGCCCAAGCCCCCTCTGTCAGTTCCAGCATCTTTTTTAATTCTGCCTGACTAAGATTCATTGCTTGAAGGTTAGCGACAACCGTAGCGGCTACCTGTTCATCCGAAAACACAGAGTAGGCGTCCCGGAACAGCTCGGCAGTTTGCTCAAGCGTATATCCAGCTTCTTCAGCGGATGTCTGGAGTGTTCCAACGATCTGTCGGAACTCTTTGGTGTCTTCAACAATATTGAGAATAGCCTCGCCGATTTCCTTGATTCCCGTGACAATAGCCGCCCCGGCAAGCAGGCCCTTAATCTTTTGTAACGAAGAAACAACGCCGGTTATATTCCCAGATTTCGCGGCAGTTTGCAAATTCTGAAGTTCCTTTGCAAAATCACCTAAACCATCAGAACTGTCGTCAGCGTTATCCCCGGCTTGTTCCACTGCATCATCAAAGTTTTCAACCTGATCGGCTGCATCATCGGCGCTATCACCTGCGTCATTTAAAGTCTTGTCAAAAACTGCAATTTGCTTATCGGCCGCAACGGTTGACTTGCTGGCCGATTCCATTGCACTACTGACATTTTTGACCTCGCGCTCCATTTTGAGCAGTTGAATGGTCGCGCTATCAAGCTGCGTTTTATATCTTGTGACAACGCTGCTGTTTTCATCGTAAACAGACCTTGCACTGTCCAGCATTTTGGAAAGTGCCTGGACTTTCACTTTTTGCTGATCGTATTGCTCTTGAAGAAGTTTTTGCTTCTTAGTTAAATATTCCGCACTGTCTGTCTGCCCCTCATATTGCGCATCCAGAAGTTTCATTGCGGATTGCATAGATTTGAGGCTATTGTTGATCGAAGAAATCTGCCGCTTAAACGCAGCTTCATTCTTGATGGATATTTCAGTAGTGATTACTCGGACCGCCATAGTCTCCCTCCTCTCCGCCGCTCAAAAGCGTCACCATGTCCAGGTATTCGCCCGGCGTCAGCAGCAGGGCGTCTGCCGGGGCCAGATGCAGCCGGGCGGCGCATACGGCCAGAAAACTAATCCGCAGCCGCTCCGGATCCTCCGCCCGCTCATCCTCCCGGGCCGCCAGAACTAAGTTGATCTCCCCGGCGTCCTCTCCGGAGGGCACTGCCCGGTAAAAGCCCCGCGCAATGGCCTGCCGCACGGCGGTGCGGACCGTTGCCCGGTCCTGAGAGCGTAACGGCCAGCCCGTCCGCTTGCGGTCGGCATAGCCCTGCCGCTTGCGCCACAGCGCCGCCTGCTGCATCAGCAGCTCCGCCAGCTCACAGCAGGCCATCCAGCCTTGGGGGGTGTCCTCCATGGCCCCGGTGGCCCGCAGGATGCTGTCATGGACGCCGAAGCGGTCATAAATATCAAAAAGCGCCCCCGCCGTCAGCATAAGCGGCAGAGGGATGCCGTCGAAATCAAACGTAACGTATCGCATGGCATAAACCTCCTGCAAGGGCGGCCCGTTGCGGGCCGTCCTTGCGGTAAAAATCAGGTGCTCCAGACGGCCACGATCTCGTGAGCCGCCGCGATGGAGCTGACGGTGTACTTGTGTGCGGCCAGATTGCTGGTCACATTGGTGGCGTTGTCATACAGCGCCGTGGGGTCCTTGGTGCCGAAGTCGATGGCCAGGCTCTGCCCGGCGGTCACATAGGTGGTGCCCTCGCCGGGATTGCTGGTGCCGGTGCCGATATGGGTGATGGTCACGCCGTAGGCCGCCGTCCCGCCCGCCAGCGAGTCAATGAACGCTTCCGCCTCGGACTGGGTGGGAAACTCCTGCCGCTCGCGCCATGCGTCCGCGTTGTCCTTCATCACCCGCAGGCTCACCGCGTTCATCTTGGGGTTGAAGTCGCTCTTGCGGGTGTCCGCCTCCTGCTTCTCCGCGCTCAGCATGGCCGTGGTCTTGTAGAAAAACGAGGCCCGGTAGACCAGGGTCTTGTCCTTCTTCAGGATCGGCTCAATGAAGGCGTAGGCGCCGTTGGGGGCGCTGTCCTCGCCCTTGGCGGTTTCGCGGCCCGCCTTGTAGCTGTGGCCGTAGAGCTTGGCGTTGACCTCCAGATCGCTCAGCGTGGTCTCCACATCGACCTGACCGGAGACGAACTGCTCAAAATACAGCAGCATGGCGTCATCGCCGGTAATGTCGCCGGAGGCCGTGGTCAGGCTCAGATAGCCCTTGACGGCTGCGCCCATGTCCACCTTCTCGCCGTAGACCGGATGGGTGCCAACCGGCTCACTGGCAAAGGGGAAAAAGTAACTGGACACCATACCAAGAGGTGTTTTAACTGCTTTGTTGCCCATGGTTTCCTCCTTACAGTTTTTTGGATTTCAGCCACCTGTCATAAACCTCGAACTCTGCCCGCGTGGTGGCTTCCGCACTGGCCTCGTTGGCGTCATGCACGGCAGGCCGGGCGCTTTGGCCCTTTTTGCCGAACTCATTGACGAATAGAATCTCCGCGTTGCGGGTCTCTGTGTTGCCCCGCTTCCGCTTGCCTGTTGGGCTGACATAAATGACCCGCTCGCCCTTTTTCAGTTTCACCTTGCCCGGCTTGATGGAATCCGCCACATGCTGGGTGCTCTCCCGGTCATAGATGCCGTAGGCCATCACCTTGTCTCGCTGGGCTTTGGCCACAACTGCGGCTCCGGCCTCCAGCATGTCATCCTGCACCGCGTTAGGCAGCTCCGCCAGCTCCTGAAGGGATAGGGAGAACTCGTCAAGCCCTCTGACCGTAAAGCCCATCAGCCCACCTCCAGATCCATCGCCTGGCACTCCAGCACGTAGTGCTGGCCCTCCAGATCGCTGGCGTTGGTATAATCCCCAACCGCAAGCCCGGCGTCCAGCATGGCCCGCCGGAGCTGCCGTTTCAAGCGAAGCGGCGTCTGCCCCAGCGGTAAATACAGGTGCAGCTGGATCAGATACCGAATGGCCTGCGGCTCATCGTCACCGAACACATCCGGAGACTCCGTGTAGTTGAACACGCAGTAGACCTCTGCCGGAGTCTCCCCAGCGTCGGGCCGGTACACATCCGGAACGCATACCGGCACGATGGGCGTCACCGCCTGGATGATGGTCTCGTTGATGCTCATAGTCAGCCTCCCGCCGTCAGCAGCTTGGCGATCAGCTCTGTATACTCGCCGCTGTCGCCGTAGTCATTGACGTACTCGATCTCGTAGTCCGCGCCATTGTACCGCACCCGGTCCTTCCGACTGATGGCCGTATGCCCGGAGCGGATCAGGAACCGCACCTTGACGTCGCTCATGTCCGCGCCCTGCCGCAGCGCCTCGGAGCCGCTGACCCGGGAGAACTGCGCCCAGGGGCGCCGGATCACCGTCTCCGTGGTGGCTGCGTAGCCGTCAGCGTCAGGGGAGGTGGAGATCCGCACGATCTCCACCCGCTTATTCAGCTTTCCAGCGTTCACGTCCATGGCTTAGACCTCCGTGTCCGATTCGGACCGCACCGGCTCCGTCCGCTTTAACTGGTTCAGCCGCCTCCGGAAAGCCAGGTTGTCTGCAAACACCTTGTCGGAGGTCTGCGTGCCCCGATTTTCCCAGGCGTCCAGAACCATCGCCAGAATGCAGGTGTTGTACTGGGGCAGGCGGGCGGAACCGGCCTCCGGCTCCGCCACGCCCGCGCCCTCCATGTAGCTGACGGCGTCCGCATGGAAACCCTCCAGCAGGCTCAGGTCCTCCGGCGTGGGATCGTCGATCCGGCAGTAGCTCAGGATGCTGGCCTGCCGATCACTAAACGCCGCCATCCGTCACCCCTCCGATCAGCCGCCGATGGTGGCGCGCTCGTAGCCGGTGAATACCACAGCGGTATCGTCCACGCTCTCGGCGTCCATGCGGCACAGGCAGCGCAGCTCATAAGCATCGTTAGCCCATGCGTCGCCGCCCACATCCGTAGCCGCGACCTCCATGCCCTTACGGACAAACAGAGTTGCCGCCGCCTTGAAGTCGCCGATAAACAGGGGATCGTAGGTCTTAGACGCGGCCTTGTGCTCACCGATGAGATCGTTGTCGCCGTAGACCACGCGGCGGCCCTTGAAGCGGTCGAAATCGCCGGACACGTCAGGCACCAGCATAGGCCGATTGTTGCCGTCCACCCAGTTGTCCATCTCATCGTAGACGTTCTGGTTGGTCAGCAGCACAGCACCCCGGCTGTATGCCGTGTTCAGGCTCTTGTTCAGCACGGACTTGATGGCCTTGACCTTGTCCTTGTCGGTGGTGGCGCTCTGGGCCGTGAAGGTCAGCTTCTTCAGGATCGTCAGCAGCAGATCGTTCTTGGTCAGAATGTACTTGGGGCCGAACCACTGGGCCAGATACTGGATCAGGCCGGCGGTATTGTCCTCCATCAGCTCGCTGGAAACCTGCAAGCGGTCGCCGTACTTACCGATGTTGTAAGTGACCTTCTTGAACTTGGGCTGGTTATTCTTGCCGATGGTGGCATTCTCGCCCACCAGAGGCAGCTTGGTCCGCTGGCCCGCCACCTCAACGGCACGCCAGCCGGTCATGGTGGAAACCGTTTCCACGTTGAACAGGGTGGAGAGATCCAGATAGTCCTTGGTCTCCCGGATGATGGCGTTGTCGAAATCGATGGGAACGAGGAAACCGCCATCGGAACCGGCAGGAGTGCCGCCGCCCACCGACAGGGCCTTGTGCAGAATGTTGAACTTCTCCACACCCATGGATTTCTTCACGGTCATTCCCGTCCGCAGGGCCTCAGCCCACGCTTTCGCGTACTCCGGCTCAGACCGGATGGCGTCCACGCTCTTCTCGGTCTCCTCTTCCGCTTTCTTCTTCTGCTGCTGGGCGTGCAGAGCCTTCATCATGGGGTCACCCTCGGCAAAACGGCCCTCCTCGGCCAGCTGGCTCTCGGCGGCGTCAATCTCCGCGTTCATTTTCTGGACCTCGCCCATCAGGGCCTTGTGGGCGTCAAAATCCTTCTTTGCCAGCAGGCCCTCACCCTCGCGGACCTTTTCCGCCCGCTTGTTTTTCAGTTCCAGCAATTCCTGATAAGTCATGTCTCACATACCTCCATATCGTCTTGTTTCTAATTCCTGCATGGCCTCCGCCATGCGCTGGGCCTCGGGATCGGAAGCCGGCTCCGCCGGGCCTCCGTAGCGCTTGGACTTGATAACACCGGCCTCCGGCTGAGCCGGGACAGCCACGAAGGACACCTCGTAAACGTCCATTGGATTATCCAGCGCCATCACGCAGAGTTGGCCGTCATAGGTCTGTCCGGCGTGATGCTCGCAGTAGACTTTAGACTGATCCGCCCCGCAAATGGAGCAAATGGCGCTGCTCATCGCACAGCCCACACTGCACTCCCGCAGGATGCCGGTCTCGATCGCGGCGATAGTCCCAGCCGTGCTGTCAGAGCGGGGCATATAGCACCGCAGCACCAGCTGCTTGATCTCACCACGAGTCTCCACGTCAGCGGCGTAGACCCGGGCCGTCTGGCTGGCGGCGGCCCACTTGTGGTCCATCAGCACAGACTTGCCGACAAACAGCGGAGCCAGCCCCTCCAAGGCCTTGTCCGTAAACCGCTCATGATCCCGATCTACCTGATTGTCGCAGGCCGCCATGCGGAAGGTAAAGACCTCCTCGGCGGTCAGTTCCCGTAAAGCCTGCTTATTGATAAGCGCCAGCTCCGCCGCGTTGACCGCCTGCTTCTCCACATGGGCGGCCTTTAAAATTCCATTCATGCTGTACCTCCATCATCCGGTTCTTTCCCCAGCGCCCGGATCACGCTCAGGCGGTCGAAATCCGCCAGGGGGCCGTAGTTCCAGCTTGCATAGTAGGTGCTGCCGCCGGGGATCCTGCCCCGGTCCTCCAGCGCGCGGATCTCATCAGCGTTGAGCGCGCCGATCTCCCGCAGGGCCCGGTAGTAAGCAGCCTGAGCCGTGGTGTCGCCCTTGAGGAATACCTTCAGCTCCCGCTTGATCCTCAGGCCGGCCGCCCGCTCAGACGGAAGCAGCAGCTTGTAGGTATCCTCCTGCCCCCACTGGGTCTCATAGCCCAGCAAGGTGTAGTTGACAAACTCAATGCCGTTTTGCTCATTGCTTGCGTAGCTCTGCTTTCCGGCATAGGCCAGATGGAGGGGCACGCCGAAGAACCGGCACACATCCGCCACCCGGATCTCGTTGCTCTCCACGAATTGTGCGTCACTGTTGGTCATGGAAATGGGCTGATACTTCAAGCCCAGATCCAGCACCGCCACCCGGAACGCCTTGTCCGGCCCCCGGTGCACGCTCTCCCAGGAGCGCCGCAGCTCCTCCTTGGGATCCACCCATACGGTAGAGCCGTCCGCCTGCACGCGCTGTACTTGCCCGCCCAGGTCGGAATCCGTGGTCAGGATGCCGCAGGGCTGCCCGCCGTTGAGCCACGTGCTGTTCTCGTACTGCGCCGCAGCCCGGGCAGTGCTCAGGGTCAGGGACGCCCGCTTGAGCACGCTCACGCCCTCAATGCCGTCCTCGCTGTATGCCTTGTAGTGGATCACATCCTCCGGCCGGAGCAGCGTTATCTCGCCGCTGACCGGGTGGGTGAAAAAATACCAGAAAACGCCGTTGTCATCGAAAACCGGCGATACATAGTCCGGAGGCAGAGGTATCAGCTCTCGCGGCCGGCCGCTCCGGGGATCCCGCACGATAGCTGAATAGGCATTGCCCCGCAGCAGCTGGTTGCACATCATCAGCCGCTGGTAGTCGAAGGTGCTCATGGACTCGTTGGCCCGGCTCCACAGCATGGGCTGGAGAGGATGATCCGGCAGCCGCTCCTTAGTGGACTCATTCATGGTGTACACCGGAAGCACCGCCATAGACGTGCTCAAGACCTCCACGCACCGGTTTACCGTTGACACCTTCATGGCCTTGTCCCGGCTCATGGCTACGCTCTCCTCGCCGGAGATCCAGCCCGCCGGGTTATCCAGAGTCAACTTTGGGATCACTCCGCTAAGAGATTTCTGCCGGGGGCTGTCCAGTGTCCGCCCAGCTCTCACCAGGCCCTTGCGCAAACTCATCTGTCGTCCTCCTCACCAAACATGGCTACCACAGCACCAGCCATGGCCAGCACGCCGCCGGTGATCAAACCGGCTGGCAAATAGATCATCCCGGCGCCTACAGCCGTAACGGCTGCACCGGCCACCAAAACGATCATGCTGACATTTTTGACGATTGCCGTTGCAAATCTTTTTCTCATATCTCCACTCCTTACAAGTGATACTCTCGCTGCCGCATAGCCGCCGCCAGATCCGGCTTCTGATTTCTTTTCACGATCCACGCTGCCACGGCAATGATCCACGCCACCGTGATATCGATACGCCCGATACTCCGGTTTTTCATGGGTTTTTGGTTCTCGTTGCCGTCCACCGCGCATCGGACATTGCCGAAGCACCACCGGGCGCAGGTGTTGTGGACGTGGAGCATTTCATGTTTGCGGATTAGCATTTCCAACTCCTTCATCCCCGGACTCATCCCTAACATGGTTTGCGGGATGGCGATGATCTCTACGCCTTCGTCTTGAAGCAGCGGCGTCATTGTTTCTGTTAAAAACTGGTCAACGCCCAGCGCCCGCAGGTCATAGCGCTCCTTAGCGTCCAGGATGGCCGCGATCACGTCCCGGTTGTCGATCATGTCGCCCTGGCAAAGGGTGAGAAACCCGGCCCGCTCCCAGTCCCGGTAGGGCACGTGATCCCGTTGCTCTGCCTCCAGCACGCCATCCAGAGGCCGCCACGCCCGGAACAGGGCCACACCCTGATCCAGTCCCGGCTGGGGCGGGAATACCAGCACCAAAGCGCTGAGGTCCGTCCGGAGGGACATATCCAGTCCGGCGTAGCAGGTCTTGCCCGTCAGGTGCTCCGACACCCAGACTTCCCGCTCCGCCTTGGCGGAGGGGCCGATCTGGGTCTTATCGTAGAGGGTCAGAGGCAGCCAGCCCACGTCCTTGGTGGAGATCCACTGGTTGAGCCGCAGCCACCGGAAATTGCGCTCCGCTGCCTCGCTGGCCTTGGCCGCCCGGGCCTCGTTCCGGAACTGCCGGGGCTGAAGCGTCACGCCATAGCTGGGATTGCAGGTTTTCCACAGTGCCTCGTCGTAGATGTCCAGATCCGCGATCTTGTCCGGATCATCTTGAGTCAGGGCGGAGATGCCGTACATAATGGGCAGCCACTGCGGATCGTCCTCGTCCTGCGGCCGTTCCGGCTGGCCCCGCCGCCAGGCTAAGATCCGGCGGCATTTCTCGTGCAATTCCCAGCCGATAGATGTCCGGTCCGGGTCATTGCCTGCCGTGGTCATCACCAGCACTGCCTGCTGGAGCCGCGCTGCGTCCGTGCCCTGTGTCAGAACCGTCCACAGACGCCGCCCCGCCGCGTTGGGCCAAGCGTGGACTTCGTCGCAGAGAATGGCGGAGAAAGAAAAGCCGTGTTTGCTCTCCGCGTCCGAGCTGTAGACTTTCATCACACCGCCGAAGCGGGTGCGGATCTCACGCACACTGTCCCGCCACCACGCCAGCGGTCGGCTGGCGGGCTGGCTTAGTGCTGTGTGCTCCACCATGTACTTGGCACACTGGTAAAGAATGTCGGCGTTGGTCTTATCAACCGCGAAGATAGCTACATGGGGCTTTGTCTCGCCATCTGCCAGCAGGAAATACAGCCCCAGGCCGGCGTTAAATTCCGTCTTGCCATTCTTTTTGGGGATTTCGTCATAGCCGAAGCGCCGGTAACGGACCCACTGGCCCTTGTCGTTCTTGACCTGAATGCCGAAGAACTCCCGGATAAACTGCTCCTCCCACGGCAACAGTTGGAAGGGTTTTCCCGCCCAGTCGTTTTGTCCGTACACCAGAAGGGCAAAGAAATCAAAAACATGTTCTACGGCTTCCTGACTGTACCGCAGTTCTGCGTCATCTTCCGGCGTCGGTACGCAAATAAACGGCGTCAGCCACAAAGAATCAGCCATAGAAAGCCTTTCCGCCCCGGATGACCTCCAAGAATGGATTGTTGTCCTCAGTGGCCTGCCGGTTGCCATCCGGCACCACCAGACGGCAACGGCTGGTGACGGTCAGACCCATATCGTTGGCGCAGTTCCGGGCCTGCTTGAAATAGCGCTCTTGGATCTTGCCCCAGCCGTCGGCGCCCTCTTGGTCTCGCTGGGCCAGCGCCTTCTCTGCCTCGCCGGTGGCAATGAGCCACTGGTGCTGGGCGACCAGATAGCGGCCAAGAGTATCGGCGTCCAGCTCCGTGTAGAGTCCGGAGGCGATCAGACGCTTACCGATGGCCCGGAAGTCCTTTTTCAGCGTCTCCGGCAGCCACTTGGGCGGCTTGGCCGTCTTGGCGGGGGAGACCTTCACTTCACCGGCTCTTCGCTCCGCCTCTTCGGTTTTGCTCAGGTGCTTTCGTCCGTTGGCAATCACCACGTCCGTTGGCTGTCTTTTCCCGGCCATTCCGGCCCTCCTTTCTCCGCTGGTTTCTGATAAACCGCTGCATATCCCGTTTCAGGTACGGGCTGCTCGTCCGCGCGATGATCCGCTCAGCTTCTTGCACGGTCATTCAGCAGCACCGCCTTTTCTCCGGTCATAGCTTCCCACCGGGCAATAATCACATCAACATAATGAGCCTCATATTCTATTGCGTAGCATTTTCTGTTGATTTGTTCGCAAGCAATTAGTGTTGATCCACTCCCGCAAAAGCAATCAAGAATAATGTCATTTTCTTTTGTAAAATCTTTTAGGATTTCTGCAATCAATCCAACCGGTTTTTGCGTAGGATGCACTCTACTTTTTCCCTCAAGTTTTCTACTGCCTTTTCTGCAAAGCCCATTCCATAGCCAGTGATACAATTTCGCGCCTTTATCAAACGAGGTCCATGCCATTTCGACATCCGCAAAGTTTCCGCTATTTTCCTTATCCCAAATACACCAGCAAGATTTTGGTGGAAGGAAATCAGTGAAATAATTTCCTCCAAAAATAATTTGATTTTCCGAAATATCTTTTATAATTTCGTAATTTAGTTTTGCAGTATCAGTTGTATCATCGCCCTTTATCGCCATATAAGTAGATGCGGGGACAATGTTTTTCCCTCCTACTTTTCCGAAATGAACTGGTCCACTGCCACCGACCTTGTTTGCTTTTACAGCATTGATTCCATACGGGGGGTCCGTAAATGTCAGGTTTGCTTTATTGCCATCCATCAGCAATTCTAAGACTTTTTTATCTGTGCTATCTCCGCACATAAGGCGATGCCGCCCTAACTGATAGATGTCTCCTTCACGCACGGAGGTTTCTTCCGGTGGATCTTCGTCAAAATCGTCCTCGTAGGCTTCGGCTTGCGTATGACTGCTGCCAATTTCTACGCCCAGCTCCTCCATCGCTTCCGCGTCAAAACCGGCGATCCCGGTGTCAAAGTTTAAAGCCTCCAGACCCTCCAGCTCGATTTTCAGCAGCTCCGTGTCCCATACTGCCGTCTCGCTCAGCCGGTTGTCCGCCAGAATGTACGCCTTGCGTTGGGCCTCTGTCAGGTTGGTCACCAGCACGCAGGGCACCTCGCTCATGCCCTCCGCCCTGGCGGCCTCCACCCGGCCGTGGCCCGCGATGATGTTGTTGTCAAAATCGATGAGTACGGGAGTTACAAAGCCAAACTCCCGCAGGCTGGCCCGGATCTGGTTGATCTGCTTAACGCCGTGATTCTTGGCGTTATTCGCGTAGGGGATAAGATCGTCAATGGGGACCATGGTGAGCTGCTCCGCTGCAATCCGCACCGTCTGATTGTCTCTCGTCGGCGCCGGATTGACGCCGCCTTTTCCGGCAGTCCCGCCGGGTGTCTTTTTCTTTGCCATGCTGATCCTCCTGTGATACCCGGCGCACACGGCGACCCTCGCATGGCAGCCAGGGCCGCCGCAGGAGGATCAAGCCCGCTGCGGCGCGAACGCCGCCGTGTGCGTCGGGGAAATGTGTCCGATTCGGACCGTGCCGCCCCACCGCGTCTACGTCAATACCCCGCGCATCCAGCGCAGGCCTTCGGCGCAGGCAGGGCGGCAGCTCCGGCTCATGACCCGGCCTCCGTGGTAGGGCACGAAGACCGGAAGGGAAGGAAAGGGAAGAAAGGATGAATACCGGCACAGGGGCCGGGTCACAAGCCGGAAAACAAAAAAGGCAAGGGCCGACGCGCACCGATCTCCGGTGCGTGCTGACTCTTGCCTTTCAGGCTTTTGGTCTATGCCATGTGATTTACTTCCCGCTGCATTTCCGCAACGTTTTGCGCTTCCGCAGCACCCTGGCCCTCGCCTTGACTGCCGCCGGACCGCCGCCGAATCTCCCGTGGGGAAAAAATCC
>ERZ1034952.490-NODE-490-length-36709-cov-18.421918_pt1 | contig 36709 bp, 41 predicted proteins | sample MGYA00520625_ERZ1034952 | MGnify/ENA primary metagenome ERZ1034952 (study PRJEB33766, sample SAMN09781773) | gut metagenome | biome: gut microbiome | host: Homo sapiens | place: Madagascar | study: EMG produced TPA metagenomics assembly of the PRJNA485056 data... | reverse complement strand
CTTGTTGATATCCAGAACCTTTCTTGCCTGCTTCGCCAACGACGGATTCACCTGCGTCAGCCGCTCCGTCACATCCTTATGTACTGTGCTTTTCGAGATACCAAATGCTTTCGCTGTCTGCCGCACCGTGGCATTGTGATCGATGATATAGTTGGCTATCCCAATAGCTCGTTCTTCAATATAGTCTTTCAAAGGAAAACCCCTCAGGATACTTTTTTACAGTGTATGAAAGTATCTGAGGGGTTATGATAGGGATTGGGGTTGATTTCATTATAGTTGGTCAATTTCCTGCCAAGCTTCGTCGATAGTATATATTTCACCGGATTTCATGCTACTGATACCTTCGGCAAGTTTTTCATAGAGTAGCTTACTATCCTCTGTTTTAATATTTTCTTGTGTTTTTTCGTTCATGTGCTTTTCCTTGATTTCCTACTATGAGCCTGTCTTACATTAAAACATTCCTTATCCAACTGCAATACTTACACTTTGGGCTGTATATGGATAGCTATCAGCATACATCGTCTCTGGAGCAATATCAATGTCTCCGTTCATCCATGTCATAACACCATGAAAAATATTAAAATCTTCTAATACCTTTTCATCCTTCAATGGTTCAAACGCTGATCCCTTCAATAGCGTTGTATCAAAAAGCCGTTGCTCTCCTGTAGAAAACGTGAGTAATAACATACCCCCACGTAAAACCTTCGCTTCTTTTACTTTGATATTCTGTGTTTTCTCTCCTGCGTAACATACATCATCAATAATATACATTCAAAGCACCTCCTTACATGGGAGCAATCTTATCAAAATGTTCACCACGTACTGCCAGATTCCATGCTCTATATGCTTCCTCCTCATGGAATGCCAGCCACCCGACCACCATTTTTAGTTGTTTTTTGGGAAGAGCTCCTGCCAATAATTCCCCGTCAATTCCTACAGCAGCCTCATAATCTCCATAATACACATGTACATGAGGCTTATTATGCTGTTTTGTATCCATAAACAGCATATAAATAACCATTCCACCAAATCTGCTGAGTTCCGGCATTGTTCTCCTCCTCGTTTCTTTTGTATTATTATACCATTTCCCATTATATTTCAAAAGTCAAAGAATCTATTTTTCCCATTTTTATTTTATGAGCCAGGTAATATTCTTTCAAAGGAAAACCCCTCAGGATACTTTTTTACAGTGTATGAAAGTATCTGAGGGGTTATGATAGGGATTGACTCTACTTCAGAAATTCATGTTTTTATTAGTCTCTTTGACTTTGAGCATGTTCCAATTCATATAACCGTTTAATCATTGCGTCTATGACGCAGCCATTGTAACATTCACTACGGCTACAATTACTTGGTATATTACAAATCTTGTAATCTCCATTTACCAGAATTCTCCCTTCTTTATCCTTTGACGTAAGTTTTTGCATCCTAATCCCCCTATTCTCAATCATTTTTATATAGTTCTTGACAATGAAACAGTTTCTTGCTACTATCTTAAATAAGAAATGGGTTTTCACCACATTTATTGTTGTGGCTTGCTCGTTTCTTTTTTTATTGCCAAAATATCATACAGATATTTCTTCCCGTTTTCAGCATGATTAATAAGTAATCTTGCTCCAAAAACATTATATCTGACTAGCACATCGTTCTCATAAACAGGAATCGCGAATCGCACATCATATCTATACCATCCAAGTTTAGCATCTTTATCATGTTTTTCTTTTTTGTTTTCCTGATAGGATGGATTCTTTGCAATCTGAATTAGTTCTGGAATAGCTGTTGCAGCATTTGCTTTCGCTTTTGCATTCGCTCCCATCAATAATTTTTTGTTCTCTGAACCTGTGTATTCATCTGGAAGTTTATTGCCAATGTATACTTTTTCCGAGGTTTCTTCTATTTCATAATAATCACCTACATATTGTTCTAAATAAGTTTTTACCTCATCCCAATTAACATTCCTTTTCCCTTTAAATACAATGTCATTAATTAAGACCAACCTATTTCCATCCGCATCCACAATAATATTTATGTTTCTTTTTTCAATCATAAATTCATCCTTTGTCCGACATAATTGATTCATGTACTTGATTTATCATTTCATCATAATATGCCTTATAGCGATACGCCGTCCTTCGGCTGATTTGGCCTTCTTTTACAATTTCCATAATTGTCATACCTGATTCATACTTAATTGCAAATTCCTGATAGGAGGTTCTCCATGCCTCATCGTGTTTTTTACGTCCTCCTAAATTACGTGCTTTAAGGCGCTTTATTTCAGCCTTAAGTTCTTCATTCTCTTTCTCCAATTCGTTAATACGCATCTTTGCTTCTTCTAAAGTACTTATCACAAATATCTCTCCATCCTTTATGTGTCAATTTGATTTATGACATCATTATAATTATAAACAGCAGGTGTGTCAATTTGATTTTTGGCACATGAATGCATTTGCAAAAAAATTACAAACATCTCCTTTCAAAAACATTAAATCAAGGTTATCTGTTTTCATTATAGTAAAAGCACTCCCTGATATCTACTCGAGAGTGTCCTTAGGTCTTGCAGTAAATTTTTACAATGATCTTACACAATGCAGTCGTATATTTTACGATATTCGTTTATGATGTATTGTAGGATTTTATGAATCAAGGTAATATTATTTAAAAATAAGAAACCGGAGGCGCATGGGATAATGATGAGAAAAAATAAAATGCTTCGCAAATATGTGCCGTCAGTTCTGCTGTTTTTGTTATTTGAGGCAGTGGCAGTCGCACTATGGATCGCAAAGGATAACTTGTTTTATCTGTTGAATTTCAGCTACATCGGAGGCTGTCTTGCATTGGGGACAGTTCTTTTTACTGCCGGAAAACGCTATGCCCGACATTTTGTGCAACTGGCAGTAGGAAGCTATATGTTGCTGTACCTCGGCATAATCTCCCGCGAAAATATGCAGATTGAGGGCTTTTGGTACTATCTGTTTCTGGGTGTTTTTGAGGCGGCAACGATTCATTATGCGGTGGCAAAGATTTTTGGACCGTTGGTCTTCGGGCGGGGATGGTGCGGCTATGCCTGCTGGACAGCTATGGTGCTGGATTTTCTGCCTTACAAGCAGCCGAAAAAAAAACGAAAAGAAAAGTTAGGTATTCTGCGTTATGTGATGTTTGCGCTATCCCTGGCAGTGGTTTCCTGCCTGTTTTTGATGAAAATCGCTCATCTGGAGGAGATCATGTTCCGGATATTTCTTGCAGGGAACGCAGTTTACTATATTGCCGGTATTGTACTGGCTTTTGTATTGAAAGATAACCGCGCATTCTGTAAGTATCTATGTCCGGTTACGGTATTTCTTAAGCCGATGAGCTACTTTTCGCTTCTGCGCGTCCATTGTGATGAAAATAAATGCGTCCATTGTGGCAAGTGCCTGCAGGTTTGTCCTATGAATGTCGAAGTCAACAAAGAATCTCGCAAGCGAAAAAACGCAACTGAGTGCATTCTCTGTTACGAATGCACAAAAGCCTGCCCCACCAAAGCGCTGCATTAAGGCGCTGTTGCCCTATCTTCCATAGCAGCTTTGCTTACTGCATGTTTTTTTCGCGAATCGAAAGCAATGAAGGCATAGAAAAAAGAGGGCATCCCACACTTTCAGGATGTCCTCCTCTATTCTTCTTCCGGGCAGGCGTGATCGTTCCTTACCGGAATATTTCAGATGGCAGATATTCCGCCAGATATTCTGCGAAAATACGGTGGCTGTCCAGGCTTAAGTGCATCCAGTCATAAGGATACATCTCAATCCCGGGAATGGATCCTGCATCCAGGAAATGGCAGCCAAGACGCTTTGCCACTTCCCGATATTCCTCTGCAATATGCCTGGAGCGCTCCACACATTTGTCCCCCATCTCTCCGGCTACACTGGTAGACGCATAACCTTCTCCGATGGGAGGCGGTGCAACGATCAATACATTGGGCTGTCCGCGCCAGGCCGCATGCACATCCATAGCCTTCTGAGCCAGGCGCTCCATGCCTTTTGCAATAATAAAACCATTCGCGTTGAACCGGTCTTTCGTGTCATTCGTTCCCAACATGATGATCACCAGATCCAGAGGTTCATGTGTCATCATGCATGGATATATCGCATTCAATCCATTTAATCCCTCGAAAACAGGATCTTCAAAGGAAGTGGTACGGCCACTCAGCCCCTCCTCGATGATATAGTATTCTTCCCCCAGCTTTTTCTGCAGAAGCTTGGTCCAACGTTCTTCCACACCAAACCTTCCGCCGGTTTTCGAATTATAGCCATGTGTATTAGAGTCTCCAAAGCATAAGATATTTTTCTGTTCCATTTTCTTCTCCTTCCGATCGTATCATCCAGCTATTATCTTATCACTTCTTATGGAATAAGTAATTTTTCAGCAAGGCTGACAGCTCCCATCATTCCGGCAGTATTCGCCAGCTGTGCCGGAACGATCTCAACCTTACGCAATCCGGGGGACAGCTGTTTCTTAACCTTCCGGTTCACCTCCGACAACACATATTCCTGTGCCATAACGCCTCCGCCCAGAATGATCCTGCCCGGGTTAAATATATAGCATAAGGTAACCAGACCTGTACAGATATCATCGATCCATGCGTCGATCTGTTCCCGTATTTCCACTCTGTCCTTAGCGCCAAATATTTTCCTTCCATTATCCAGGGTGGCATCTACTTTTTTCACACGCTCCACAAGTCCTGTCGTAGACGCACATTTCTCATAGCATCCCTGTAAGCTGTCGGTTCCGTCTTTTTGTTCGGGATGGATCACAATACCTCCAAAGCTTCCCGCACTGAAGGATGCACCCGGATAAACGTTTCCACCTATCACAATGCTTCCGCCCACTCCGGTTCCATAAGTCAGGCACAAAAAATCTGCGCAGTCCCGTCCTGCCCCGGCACGAAGCTCTCCCAGAGCAGCCGCATTGACATCATTTTCCACTGCAACAGGCACGTGAAATTCTTCTTCCAGTATTTTTTTAACAGGCATACCGGTGTATCCCGGAATATTATCGTTAGCATAGAAAATACTGCCATCCACGGTATTGACTTCTCCGGCCGTACTGATTCCGATCGCATCAAAGTCCTGATAAGAATGGATCAGCTTCTTTACACGCTCCATCAATGCTGTTCCGCCTTCGGATGCACATGTTGCCGTTTCTTTCAACTGTTCTATGCTCTCTCCGTTCCAGACACCGGATTTCATTGCTGTTCCGCCGATATCTACAGCCACAATCCGCATATGTCCATCCTCCTTATGCTATTTCTCGATCGCTGCCACAAATCGTGCTGTGATCTCCGCCGGTCTGGTGATCGCGCCACCTACCACCAGAGCAAAAGCTCCTGCCTCCAAGGCTTTTTTCGCCTGCTCCGGATAATGAATATGTCCTTCTGCGATTACTTTTGCCGGGCATTTGTCACACAGTTCACGGATGAAATCATAGTCGATATCATCGCAGCCTTTCGTCTCCGGCGTATACCCACGCATCGTGGTTCCTATAAAATCTGCTCCCGCCTGCGCGCATGCAATGCCTTCTTCCACAGTCGCGCAATCCGCCATTACAAGCTGTTCGGGGTATTTTTCCTTAATCTTTTGTATAAACTGCGCCGCGCTGCTTCCATCCGGTCTTAAGGCGCTCGTTCCCTGTACTGCAACAATATCTACGCCACAGCCTACCAGTTCATCCACTTCTTTCATAGTGACGGTAATATACATGGGCGTTCCTTCATAATCTTTTTTAATAATACCGATCACCGGAAGGTCCACCACTTCTTTGATCTGCGTAATATCCCGTACAGTATTGGCGCGGATACCCACCGCCCCGGACTGTGCAGCTGCCTTTGCCATGAGAGGCATGACACCGCCTTCTTTTGTATACAGCGGCTCATGCTCCAACGCCTGGCAGGATACGATCAGCCCACCTTTGATCTGTTCCAACAGTGCCTCTTTATTCATCCTCATATCCTCATCTTTCTGACAACATTTCAATTTTAAATACCGCTTTTCTGACATGGGTATCTTTTGCAGTTTTACAACTGGGTTTATGATATTCACCGGGCAGGAATATCGCCAATCTGTCATTTCCAAGTGTGATACCACTGCCGGCATCACCTGCTGCCAGTCCAAAATCCGCTGTTTCATCAAAACTCTTCGTAAGCTCTGCCCGATCTGTCCATTCCAGGTACTCGCTCCCAAAAATATCGATCTGCAGGTCTGCATACCGCTTATGGTACTCGTATTCTGCACCTTCTGCATCACGCAGATCTGCTTCCATTACATTTACATAGACCCGATCTCCATCAATTATCGTCTTCCCATCTGCCAGTGCTTTGAGATCACAGTTTTGTAAGAAATCGATCACGGTATCCAGGTTGTTATGTAATCCCCGGTACTGTTCCAGGTTGCATATGCTATCTACTATCATTTCTACTCCTTCCGGATTTCTCCTCACAGATACAGAAATAAGCCGAAGTAACTGCTACACCCCGGCATTATTCTGTATACACTCTCAGTATAAATTTATAAAGCTCCGATCGCATCCTCGATCATTTTCTGAGCTTCTGCAACGACCGCTTCATCCTCCGGTGCCAGAGATGGCAGAGGACGTCTGACACTTCCTAACTCTAAGCCGTACATTCTCTTTAAGATCTCTTTCATCACAGCATAGAGGTTTCCTTTGGCTTCACACATCTTATAGATAATGGCATCCGCCTTGTACTGAAGCTCTTCTGCATCTGCTATGTTATTCTCACGGATCAGCTGATCCATCTTCACATACAGCTCCGGCATAACAGCATAGGTTCCGCCAATCCCGCCGTCTGCACCGATCGCACGACCGGCTACGAACTGCTCATCCGGTCCATTGAACACAACAAAGCCATTCTCTCCGCGCTGTCTGATTCCTTCTGCCTTGAACATCTGGATATCCTGAACGGGCATGGAAGAATTCTTCACAGCGATCACCCTGGGATTCTTCAGCATTTCCTTCAACAGATTCATGGACAATGCAGTACCTGCAAGCTGCGGAATGTTATAGATCACAAAATCCAGCTCCGGTGCAGCAGCACTCATGGCATTCCAATATTCTGCAATCGCATGCTCCGGCAAATGGAAGTAAATTGGCGGGATGGATGCGATCGCATCTGCTCCTGCCTGCTGCGCATGCGCTGCAAGCTCTACACTGTCTGCTGTATTATTGCAGCCCACATGTGCAATGACTGTCAGCTTTCCTTTTGCTTCTTCCAGGACCGCCTCCAGTACTTGTTTGCGTTCGTCTACATGCTGGTAAATACATTCGCCGGAAGATCCTCCGACATAGACACCTTTGACTCCCTTGGAGATCAGGTGGCGCGTCAATGCCTTCACACCTTCTGTTGAGATTGCTCCGTTTTCATCATAGCATGCAAAAAATGCAGGAATGACACCTTGGTATTTCGTAATATCCCTCATTTTATCTTCTCTCCTCTGTCTTTTTTTATTTTAACCCTTTACCGCTCCCATTGTGATTCCCTTGGTGAAATACTTCTGGAATAACAGGAATACGATAATAATCGGTACTGCTGCCAATGCTGCTCCTGCCATGATCAGACCATAGTCTGTGGCATTTTCCGCTTGTAATTTGGCAATACCAAGGGAGATCGTCAGATTACTGGTACTTGATAACATGATCAACTGCATAAAGTAATCATTCCAGCTGTTGATAAAGGTAAAGATTGCCAATGCTCCGATACCGGGCTTGATCATGGGCACTACGATCTGCAAAAATGTCTTGGCTTCACTCGCCCCATCAATCTGCGCTGCCTCTATCATTTCAGACGGCACGCCTTCCGAGAACTGTTTCATCAGGAACACACCGAACGGCCAGCCTACGATCGGGAAAATTACTGCCCAGATGGTATTATATAGATTCAGGTTCGACATTTCCCTCAGCAAAGGGATGAGAATTACCTGTTTCGGTAATGCCATTGCGCATACGATCAAAGTAAAGAGTAATCTGCCTCCTACAAATCGTTTTTTTGCAAGCGCGTATCCCGCCATGGATGCTGTGATACAGGTGAGGATCATAGACATCACCGCCATGAATACCGTATTGATCATCCAGCGGATCGCTGCCGGTACGCTGGGTCCTACCAATGTCAGCTTTAAATCCCTGCTGCCTGTGAACAGGCTGCTGAAGGGAATATTGAACTGGAACAGAGGTGCATTCTGACGGCTGAACAATTTCTGATAATTGGCCAGCGTCCACTCATCGGGCCACCAGATCGGTGTCGTAGAGTTAATCGCTGCATTTGTCTTAAAAGATCCGGTAATGATCCAATATAACGGGAATGTGAACAGCACCGCTAAAATAACAATGACAATGACACTGATGATCCGATAGATAGAAGGACGTTTTGATTTTTTATTGTTTTCCATATCCGTATCCCTCCTTCTAATCATTGGAATTTCCAAGCTTAAACTGAATCGCGGACAGTATTGCGATCATAATAGCAAGTACAACACCCATTGCATCACCATAGCCATAACGATACAGTTTGAATGCGGAATGATAAATGTAATACATAATGGTGTCTGTTCTATGATTCGGTCCACCGGATGTCAGCAGCTGGATCAGCGCAAAGCACTGGAAACTGTTAATGGTTGTGATAACAACAATATATAATGTGGTCGGCATGATCTGTGGCCACTTGATCTTCCAGAAAGCCTGAAGGTTATTCGCTCCATCTACATTCGCCGCTTCTACCAGTGAGGTATCCACATTACCGAGCGCGGACACATACAGCACGATCGGCTGGCCAACGGAAGTTGTAAGCAAAATCAGTATGATACACGCAAGTGCATATCTCTCATCACCAAGCCAGTTGATGTTCTGATCGATAAGTCCTGTGGTGGTACCAAGATAATTGAAAATTCCATAGTAATTATTAAACATCCACTTCCATACAACCGTAACCGCTACGGAACCGGTTACCACAGGAAGGTAAAATACGATTCGGAACAGCGAAGTTGCCCATCCCTTCAGATTGACAATTACGGAAGATACCCATAAAGAAAAAATACATGTGACCGGAACAGATACCACTACGATCACCAAAGTGTTCCTTAATGCTCCTAAAAATACTTTATCCTGAAATAACTCTTTATAGTTTGCCAGTCCCACAAAAACATCCGCGGAATTCATTGTTGAATCAAAGAAACTGGTCCACACACATAATACAATAGGGAAAATAACAAATCCCAAAAAGAAGATCAGACTGGGAAGTAAAAATAAATATGCAGCGGTTGTTTCCTTTCTTACCAATGCACGGCTGCGCTTTGATGGTTTTACTGCTGATTTCAATAAAAACACCATCCTTTCAACAACTTTTGTCAAAAATCCCCTCCTCCGTAATCCTGCCGGGGAGGGGATTTATCTGTCTATGATTTTGTTATCTGTTTCACGGATTATTTAGCTGCTGCATTTGATGTTGTAACAAATTCGTTAACAGCCGTCTCAACATCAACACCGCTTCCTACCTGCTGAAGCATATTCCACCATGCGGTACGAGCTTCTGCCCAACCGGGAGTTACCTGGTAGTAATCTCCGAGATACTGCATTAAGGTGCCATAATCGCTCATTGCCTGAACATCACTGTAAATGCCGGTCAGATCAACACCTTCTACTGTGTCACGTACAGGGAAGTAGGTAGAGGAAAGAACTGCATCCTTGGTTCCCTCTGCGCTGTCTGCCATGTATTTGATAAACAGCTTGGATGCTGCGATCTTGTTTGCATCACCGTTGTCAAAAATACCGAAGCCCCAGATACCGCCGCAAAGCTTTGTATCCGTTCCGTTTTCGGAAGGGAATGCCATGAACAGGATCTCATCACCGTCATTGGTCAGACCTGCGGTATTATTGTCGGCATTTAACTGCTGTGCAATGTTCCAGCAGAATGCTACGTTCAGAACGCCCTGTCTGAACAGTCGGATCTCATCGCCACCTGCGATAGATGCGTCAAATGTGATAGCATCAGAATCCACAAGTGCCTGGATCGCTTTGATATTCTCTTCAGAATCTGCAGTGTACATTGTGTGTGCTGCATCTGTAAAGGTTCCGCCGTAGAGGTTGTTGATCAGGGCTCTGGTACCCTGGTCACCGCCCTGGCCGCTGCAGTATACTGCGCCGACAGCATTGCCGGTGGAAGCATAGACAGCATCCATTGCCTTCAGGAAGTTCTCAGTAGTCCAGGTATGGTTCTCAGCATCCACATACTGCATTGCATCTGCCTTCTCAAACACGGTCTTGTTGATAGCCATACAATGTGCAGTCATGCAAAGAGGATACTCATAAGTAGCGCCGTCCTTGTTCACACATGCGGATAATACGGAATCATAAATCTCAGCTTTATCTGTCTCATCCACGAGATCGGACAGATCAACCATTAATCCCTTAGCTCCCCAGTTAGCAACCAGACGCTCAGGTCCTTCCATGATCAGGTCAGGTGCAAGTCCGCCCTCGATCGCGATGTTCACCTGATCATCACCGTTGGTATAATCAAGATATTCTACATTAACATTGATCTTGGGATACTCTTCCTTGAATTTTTTAACTAAAGTATCAACAGTTTCTGCATCGCCCCATTTTCCGATAGGATATGTCCATAATGTGATGTCTGCAGAAATATCAGCTTCGCTTACCTCGCTTGCAGTTTCTGTAACAGTTTCCGTCTTCTCTGCCGCACTGGATTCCTTGCTTCCGGTAGTCTCAACCTTTGCTCCACAGCCAGTCAGCAAGCTTGCTGCCATTGTCCCCGCCAATACGGTAGCTAAAACTCTCTTTTTCATACTTTCCTTCTCCTTTTCTTAAGATTTTTGTCTTTCGAATGTATCTTTATTTTAGAAAAATTTTTTCATTTTGTCTATATGCTTTTTATACTAATTTGCCATCATGAAATTGGTAGTATTGTATATAAAATACGTTTTTACACCTTTTTAAATAGTGCTATATGTATATTTCCGTGTGTCACACACATTTGTAGGCGCATTTTGCCTTGTGATTATGTATGAAATATTTTTTCATTTTATGCATTTTTATTGCAGTATCTTTCATTTTGACATATACTAAATGATAACAGCAAGATAATAAGCCCACGATATGCAAACATCCGCAGGTATCAAAGCCGTTGGCTCTTGCCCCGGCATCATACTCATAAGAATAGGGGATACATGATGAATAATAAGAATTTTTGGGATCTGCTCTCCGAAAAGCAGGACTCCCTCACAAAATCCGGCACGATCATTGCCGCTTATCTGTCAAAGCATGCAGAAGAAGCCCAGTTTTTATCAATCTCTTCACTGGCAAAAGCATGCAATATGGCCGAAGCAACTATTTACCGTTTCTGTAAACAGCTTGGTTTTGAAGGCTACAACGAAATGAAGATAGCACTTGCCCAGGCAAATGTCATGCCTGCTCCATATTCCTCCTATCACCTGGATCCATCCATGACAACCTCTTCCCTTTGTGACACCGTATATGCCTCCTTCCAGACTGCCATCAACAGCACCATGAATGTTCTTGACTACCATGCCATCGACGAGGCTGCCATGCTCCTGCAGCGTGCGACCACTGTCTATTGTCTGGGTCAGGGCGGAAGTATGGTACTGGCAAATGATATCTGGGTACGCTTTGCAACAATTTCCAACAAATTCCGCAATTGCGGTGACAGCCATACGCAATTGATCGCAGCCAGTCTCATGGGACCGAGTGACGTAATTCTATTCGTTTCCTATTCCGGTTCCACTCACGACATGATGGATACGTTGACCGTTGCCAAAAAGGCCGGTGCCAAGATCATACTGATCACTCATTACCCTGACGCCCCAGGCACTGCGCTGGCAGATGTGGTTCTTGTATGCGGTGCATTAGAGACTCCCTTGGACGGCGGCAGTATTCCGGTTAAGGTCGCTGAGCTTTTTGTCGCGGAATCTCTGAGCATGCGCTATCTCCTCGACAATCAGGAGCTGGCCAAGATCGCAAGGAATAAAACAAGTCTTGCCATGACTGTGAAGCTGATGTAACCGGGTATCCGCCTTTACCGCACTCAATTCAGTATCTACGGCGTTGTTCTGTCTCTATTATGGTTGCACATTGTACATTATATAAATCGAAAGAGTATGTTTTTTCACGAATCGGTGGTATAATGCTTATGTAAAAGCAACTGAGGCAGCCTATGTCTGTCGCACACTTATGAGGAAAGGTGGTACTTATTATGGCAAATGATTACAACAATCTTCCGGACGAATACCGTCCCATCAGCATGTGGGGATACTTTGGCTATGAGATTTTATTCTCTATTCCCATTGTTGGATTTATTCTGTTGCTGGTATTTTCTTTCGGTGGCACAAAAAATGTGAATCTGCGTAACTTTGCAAGATCTTATTTCTGCTTCCTGATCGTAATTGTGATTTTCGCGATCATCATCGCCATCATCGGCGGTGCCGCAGCAGCCAGTGCTGCTTACTACTAATCTTCGCACCAAAAAAGGGCAAAAAGCTGAGGGCTTTTTACAACAGTTGCAGCAGTCTTCGGTTCTTGTGATAGCAGAAGATCCGGTCCGACAGCATCTCCCCATCTCCGTAGACGGCATTGATGCGTTGGACGGAGGTCCGAATCTCCCGGACATTGATGCAATGTACCGGATGAATGATGGCCTCATGGACACTTGGGAATGCGACATAGTAATCTCCACCCATTTTCTCTGCCAGGATATCCTTCACTCCCGGGTAGAAAAAAGCCACTGCACCGTTCACTCTCCCCGTGGTAGTCACCAGGTACCCGCGATGTCCCTCCCTGCGGTTCCCCGGATGGATCTGTGTCTGCTGTCCATCCTCATCCGGCAGCAGGATTCCCTCCTGATAAGGAAAAACCCTGCGGCAATCCTCGCCCAAAAACAGTCTGGGCGGCATCTTACGGCAGCTGTTCATCATGGCTTCCGTAAGCAGCTGCTGCTTCGTAAGTCTCCAGGGCAGTACCGTATCGCCGGAGGGTCGGATGAGCAGACTGCTCCCACATTTCTCACAGGCCAGCAGATGAAGTACCAGCGCCAGATCTCCGATCTTGCGATAAACAGCATTCCCAAGATCCTGCTGATACCTGGAGAAATTCATCGGACGTATGATCATATGGCTTCTGCACGCTGCATAACTTAATGTGCCTCCCACAAAGGGAGCCTCTTCTTCACGATCCGTAAGACCTGTCGAGATCTCCGGCAGAATGCTCTGCCATCCTTCCTGTCCGTATCGTTCATACAGCGGCCGCACCAGCCAGTGCTGCACATATTCTTTTTCCTGTCGGATCCATAATGCACAAAGCATATCATCCTTAATCAACATATTGTCTCTGCCGTACATACAGCGGTTCATAATATTCATGACATGAACCGTTGCGGGATCAGAGCATACCATATGCTGTTCCAGCAGGCATATGGTCTTGTCCTGCGCCGTTTCCATATTCTGTACGTTCCGGCATAATTCCTTTTTAAATTCTTCGTATGTCATTGATCCCCCATGATTTTCATAATTTTGCGTACAAAAATAAAAGGTACCTGTTCAAAAATTGGAAATCTCGACCGAATGGTCTATCAGAAATTCTTGTTTCAGAAATTTGTAACCGTTCCGCCCCCTCCGGGATTGGAACAATTCCACCCTATCATAGTTTTTTTGCTTTGTCTATATGCGATTTTACCAAGGATATTTTTTGGATATTTTGACGAAAAAGAGAGGTTACAGCATAAAAAAATCCCTTGTTTTCCGCGAAAACAAGGGATTTTTTTATGTCAAACAGGAACGTTTATCCGATCTAAACGACCCGTCGTACTGCCAGGATGGGACGATAATTTGCGTTGCTGACTTTGATACCGGTACGCTGGGTGCTGGCATGTACAATCAGCCCTCCGCCGATATACATTGCCACATGTCCGTCATAACAGATCAGGTCTCCCGGCTGCGCACTACTGTAGTCCACACCGGTACCGCAGCTTCGTTGTTCATAGGAGGTACGGGGAATACTGTAACCAAAGTCACTGTATATCCGGAAGGTAAATCCGGAACAGTCTGCGCCATTGGTCAGGCTGGTGCCTCCCGCCACATAAGGATTGCCTATGTACTGGCAGGCATATTTTGCCAGCCGCTTACCCATATCGCTGCCGGATGCATTGTCGATCACAGAAGTATAATTCGTGGTCGTGTAGCTTCCGGTAGCCGCTGCGGTGTTGCCCCGCTGTGCCTGTGCCTGCAGCTGTTTTAACTGTTTCTGTTCCTGCTGCAGCAATGCCTTTGCCACGGAAGCCTCCTGCTTTGCCTTTTTAATCTCCGCATCGAAGTTAGCAGATTCCTGCTTCTTCTTCGCCAGCATGACATCCAGCTCAGACTTCTGGCTTTCCAGATCTGCCTTATCAGTCTCCAACTGGTCTTTATCCGCCTGCAGCTGGGTCTTCTCTTCCTCGAGTTGATTCCACAGGGCCAGCACCTGTTCCTTGGTCTCTTCATATTCCTGCAGTTTCTGGCGGTCGTATTCGTAGACACTCTCCACGAAATCCATACGGTTCAGCATGCCGCTTAAGCCGCCGCCCTGCAACAGAAGATTCACATAATTCTCCGAAGAATCGTTCTCATACATCATCCGCATCCGGGTGATCATATCATTGTGCTGCTTTTCTTCCTTTTCTTTGGCAATATTGTATTCTTCCTGAGTCTGATCGATCTGTACCTGCTTATCAGCAAGCTCCGTCTCTTTTTCAGCAATCTCATCTTCCTTCATGCCGATACTGGTCATGGTGTTGATGATCTCCGCATTCAGGTCATCGATCTTCTCCTGCACCAGATCCTGCTCATCCTGTAAGGAGTTGATCTGGCTGTTGATGTTATTCAGCTGGTTCTGATGGTTGTTGATGCTGTTCTGCAGTTCACTCATGGAAGGTGCCGCCTGCACCGTCTCCACAGGGGATTCCCAGACAGAGCCGGTGGCAGTCAGTGTTACCGCTGCCAGAAGAAGAGCACTCACAAGTCTTCTCTTCGCGTTATTCACTTTTCTGCCAGTGGTTGTTTTTTTCATAGGTCACTCCATCTATTGATGCCTACGGATTGTTCCGTGCTACGCACTCCCATTTCTCCGCTCCGCTTCGGTCCGTGCTAAACATGTGCCACCGGCACATAGCACCCTGCCAAATATTCGCATATCATAGGATTAGCATTCCACTTTTATGCTCATATCGTGGGCGGGTCCCAAGGTCTTTCACCCACTTATGAGCAAGCTCATGCGGACTTAGACCTTTTGCCCCTGGCATCATATATTATAAGTCGCAGTTATTTACAGTACGAGGGAACGGGATAACGTCTCTGATGTTGCCCATTCCGGTGATATACATTACGCAGCGCTCGAAGCCCAGTCCGAAGCCTGCATGGCGTGCAGAGCCGTAACGGCGCAGATCCAGATAGAACTGATAATCTTCCTTGTTCAGTCCCAACTCTTCCATACGCTTCTCCAGGATCTCCAGATTGTCCTCACGCTGGCTGCCGCCGATGATCTCGCCGATACCGGGTACGAGACAGTCCATAGCGGCTACGGTCTTGCCGTCTTCGTTCAGCTTCATGTAGAACGCCTTGATCTCCTTCGGATAATCGGTTACGAATACCGGTCTCTTGAATTCTTTCTCCGTCAGGTATCTCTCATGCTCGGTCTGCAGATCGCATCCCCAGAATACCTTGTAATCGAATTCATCGTTGTGCTTCTCCAGGATCTTGATAGCCTCGGTATAAGTCACATGACCGAAATCGGAGTTTACCACATGCTGTAATCTCTCGATCAGTCCCTTATCCACGAACTGGTTAAAGAAAGCCATCTCCTCCGGTGCATTTTCCAATACATAACGAATGACATACTTCAGCATGCTCTCTGCCAGGATCATATCATCCTTCAGATCCGCAAAACAGATCTCCGGCTCGATCATCCAGAACTCAGCCGCATGACGGGTGGTGTTGGAATTCTCCGCACGGAAGGTGGGACCGAAAGTATATACGTTCTTAAATGCAAAAGCATAAGTCTCTACATCCAACTGTCCGCTTACAGTAAGGTTTACCGGTTTGCCGAAGAAATCCTGGGTGTAATCTACTTTTCCGTCCTCGGTCTTAGGCACATTGTTCATGTCCAGAGTCGTTACCTGGAACATCTCGCCGGCACCCTCACAGTCACTGCTGGTGATCAGAGGGGTGTGCACATAGACAAAGCCTCTCTCCATGAAGAAGGTATGGATCGCATATGCGATCAGGGATCTGACACGGAACACTGCCTGGAAAGTATTGGTACGTGCTCTTAAGTGAGAAATGGTACGCAGATACTCGAAGGAGTGTCTCTTTTTCTGTAAAGGATAATCTGCAGTAGAAGGTCCTTCCACGATCACTTCTGCTGCCTGCATCTCAAATGCCTGCTTTGCCTCGGGGGTAGCCACGATGGTACCGCGGATCACAACAGCCGCACCGACATTGATCTTGCAGATCTCCTGGAAATTTTCCAGTCCGTCGCCATATACTACCTGTAACGGCTCAAAAAAGGTTCCGTCGTTGATCACCAGGAAACCGAAGTTCTTGGAGTCACGATTGTTCCTTACCCAGCCGCCTACGGTGATCTCCTTGCCGATATAGGCGTCCTTTTCCCGATGAAGTTCTCTGATGTCTGTTAATTCCATAATCTTTCCTATCCGCACGCTGCGACGTGCTCTATCTGAACCGGCCCGCATCCTATTCGCCGGTCGCATACTGCTCGTATCAATAAAATTAGTTGTTGGTGATCTGTGCATTTTCTACCAGATAATCCAACACCTTATCGTAGAGGAAGTACTCTCTGTAATCTTCCTTGGAGGTCTCTCCTATATACTCCGAGATAGTGTCATAACCGGCTGCTGTTGCGCGGTCCTGAAGCATCTGATCCAGTTCTTCATCACTGATGTTCAGATTCTCTTTGTTTGCCACTGCCTGCAGGGCAATATCCTGCTTTGCGGTCTGCTCAGCATAGGTAGACAAAAATGTTGCCAGATCCTGCCCATAATAATACTGGGTAAATGTGTCTGCATCCACGCCGTAAGCAGATGCCATGGAGGTGATGCTGCTCTCTGCGGCATCGGAATATTTCTGTACCAGTGCTTCCGGTACGGAGGTAAAAGTGTTGTTTGCCATAAACACATCCATCACTGCCTGCTGTACATTGGTCTCATAATTCTGCTGTGCATTGTCATTCAGATAGTCATACGCGTACTGGCGGAGTTCTTCCTCATTGGTCACACCGTCGATGCCGAAATTGCTGATGACTTCATCACTGAACACACCGTCCTGCTCCGGCTCAATAAAGTTCACGGTCACGGTAAATACCACAGGCTGTCCTGCCAGATCCGGGTTATTCGGGTAGGGATCCGGAAAGCTTAAATCCAGATCCACGGTCTCGCCGGGCATCACGCCGATCAGACCATCCTCGAATCCGGCAATAAAGCTTCCGGAACCGATGGTCAGATCGTATCCCTGTGCGGTGCCGCCGTCAAATGCCACATCATCCTTTTTGCCTTCGTAATCAATGTTTACGGTATCTCCGGTCTCCACGGCACGATCCATGATTCCACCGTTCTCTGCGGTAATGTTTCCATAATATACATTATTGACTAGCGTATCCCACTCGTCCTCATCTACTTCCACAGTATCTACGGATGCTGCCAGTCCCTTGTACTCACCCAGGGTCACATACTTATCCACATCCATATCCTTCAATGCGGTACTTTCCGTTGCAGCTCCGTTTCCTGCATCCTTTGCTCCGCAGCCTGCCAGCATACATACACTTAAAACTGCTGCCAGAAGTCCTAATGTTTTTTTCTTCATTGTGTTACTTCCTATACCTTTCTATTACTGCCATTTATGCATAAAAGCATTGTAGCACCGCCCATTATAGCACATCCTCCGGGCTATAACAAGGGTGACAATAACCGGCAGATCTGCTCTTTGATACGTATTTTCAGCTTTCTGGCTACATAATAATCCCGGGTGATCTGGCGGCAGACTTCCAGATCTTTTTGAAAGATATCCACCATTTCCCGTGCTTTTTTCGCATCGTAGATCACTGCATTTACTTCAAAATTCAACGCAAAGCTGCGGATATCCATGTTCGCCGTTCCGTAGCAGAGCACCCTATCATCCACGATCATGCCCTTACTGTGGAGGAAGCCGTTATTGTAAGTGTAGCAGTTCGCTCCTGCCATAACCATATTGCCGATATAGGAATAGGTCGCCCAGTAGACAAACGGGTGATCCGGCATACAGGGGATCATGATATTCACTTCGATTCCGGACTTCACGGCGATCATCAATGCATTCAGGATCGCCTCATCCGGGATAAAATACGGTGTCTGGATATAGATGCTTTTTTGTGCCTTATTGATCAAGCGCAGATAATTATCATGGATCTGCTGGGTCGTCTTATCCGGTCCGCTGCTGATGATCTGCATATCACAGAAATCCCTCGTACCGGCTTCGATCCCCCGGAACAGTTCCGGACGCAAAAACAGGTTCTCTCCTGCCGCATAATTCCAGTCTAAAATAAATCGCACCTGGAGCCCCAGTACTGCGCTACCGCGGATCCGCAGATGGGTATCTCTCCAATGACCGAATTTTTCATCCAGATCAATATATTCCTTCCCGACATTAAATCCTCCCACATAAGCCACTTTATTGTCAATGACCACAATTTTCCTGTGGTTGCGGTAGTTGATACGAAGCTGAAGTCTCCGCAGGATCGCCGGGAAAAATTCCGCGGTCTGCACGCCCTTTTCATTCAGCCATTTCCAGTAACTGTGCCGCACGGAACGACAGCCCATGGCATCGAACAGCACACGGACCTCCACGCCCTGTGCCGCCTTCTCGATCAGAATATCCTTGATCTGATTGAATAATACGTCGTTTTTAATAATGTAGTATTGGATATGGATAAAATGCTCCGCATTCCGCAGATCTTCCATCAGCGCTCGGAACTTCTCATTACCATCGATGAAGATATCCACATCATTGTCCTTCGTCAGCATGGCTTCTCCGGCCTCCAGATTATACATGACCAGATCCTCATACCCCCGGATATTTTCATCCAGCTCCTGAACATCCCGGGATCTCAGCCGGTACTCCTGCTGTCTGATATCCTTGCTAATGTGGTCCTCCACCTCTTTGATCCGGAACATTTTCCGCTTGTGCATATCCTGCCCCAGCAACAGATAGAACACGAACCCCAGTACCGGTATAAAATACAACAAAAGCAGCCATGCCCACACGCTCTTTGGATCCCGTCGCTGGAAAAACACGATCGCGATGGCAAATAACATATTAAAAAATACCAGATGACTGCAGAAAAAATCTATTCCTGTCTTTATAATCTCAAATGCTTCGTCCATAAATACCCTCCGGACATAGTATAACATACCACGGTGAACAGAAAAAGACTGAAGATAAACTCATTTTTACAAGGCAGAAATCATAAATGTATAGTTGCGTATTTCATCACATCTATGTTACAATGTTTATTAGGAATTTGTTCCTATTAACTGAAGGAGGGACTGAAAATGAGTCCGGTTACAATTACATTATTAGTTATCGTGATAGTTCTGGCTATCATCATTGCAGTATTATATTTCTTAGGCAAGAAAGCACAGAAAAAGCAGGCAGAACAGCAGGAGCTGTTAGATGCCAACAAGCAGACCGTATCCATGCTGATCATCGATAAGAAACGCATGAAAATGAAAGATGCCGGTCTTCCCCAGATGGTGATCGATCAGACACCGAAGATGATGCGTGGTTCCAAGCTTCCCATCATCAAAGCAAAGGTCGGACCCCAGATCGTATCCCTGATCTGTGATGAGAAGATCTTCGAAAGTGTTCCCGTGAAAAAGGAAGTAAAAGCCGTTGTCAGTGGTATCTATGTACTGGATGTCAAGGGACTGCACGGCAAGACCGAAGCCGCTCCGGAGAAAAAGAAAGGCTTCTTCAAGCGCATGATCGCTTCCGCACAGGAAAAGGCAGGAGCAAAGCCTGTCAAGTAAATAACGATTCAGAGCCATTAAAAAATAGCAGATATGAGCATCTGCTATTTTTTTGCATAGAATTCCGAATCGTTACTGTTTCTCCCGAATATGTAGCTTTAAACAGCTCTCACTAAAGGGTTCTCCCTCCTGGTCCAGGATATATTCCACCGTCACACAGATCTGATCTTCCTGTTCTTCCACCTGCACCCTGCGGGTCTCAATCCCCAGCATCAGCTGTCCGTAGGGCGTATTGTAGGGCACCACATGTCTCTTATTTTCCTCGAAGATCATATGCATGTCCACGGCTCCCTGTCTGGTCAGCTCCAGGAGGTTATCCCGGAACTTGATCCGGCTCTTACAGACTCCGTCGAATCCCTCCATATTCTCCTCATAGAGAAGATAATGGCTGTCGTTTCTCTTAAAATATTGTGCTGTCTGTGCGGTCTTAACTGCATCCTTATCCGAAGCGTCCTCGGTATCGTGCAGACCGGACAGGACGAGTTCTACTTCCCGATTCATCTTTATCCGTCCTTTTAATACTCATCGATCTTGATCGTCTTCGCTGACAAAATACCATATTTAATAATAGAGTTGGCAAAACGTTTGAACTTCTCCGCACCGTCGCTGACGTAGAACTGATATTTATTTTCTCCCAGATGAGGTTCTTCCTCATTGAGAATATTATGCTGCTGCAACAGCTCCTTCAGCTCTCTGGCGGTCTCGTATGCCGGGTTCACCAGTGTCACCTGATCTCCCATGATCCGTCCTACCGTAGAGCGGATCAGCGGATAATGCGTGCATCCCAGGATTAGGGTATCAATATCAATGTCGATCAGCTCCGTCAGATATCTTCTGGCGATCTCATCCGTCACGGGATCCTCCCACAGCCCCTCTTCCACCAGTGGCACAAACAGGGGACAGGCTTTCCCGTAGATGGTAACATTTTTGTTCAGTTCCTGTATGTATTTATTGTACATCTGGCTGCCGATGGTAGCCTCGGTGGCAATAACGCCGATACGGCCGTTGCGGGTCACTTCCGCTGCGGTCTTCGCTCCCGGCTTGATCACACCAATGATGGGAATATCCAGCTCCTTCTCCAGTTCATCCAGCGCATAGGCACTTGCCGTGTTGCATGCCACCACGATGGTCTTCACCTGAAAAGTTTCCAGGAAACGCACAATCTGTTTGGAGAAGCCGGTGACCGTTTCCTTGGACTTGCTGCCATAAGGCATTCTCGCCGTATCTCCGAAATATATGATCTTCTCATTGGGAATCTGCCGCATGATCTCCCGGGCTACGGTCAGTCCGCCGATGCCGGAATCAAATACACCGATGGGAGCATCTTTTTTCAGCGCAGTTATATTCTCCTGATACATGGGATTTCTCCTTCTATCTTTTTAACATCGCAAGCAGTCTGCTCTTGAAGTGGATCTGTTCCGGCTCCGCTTCCAGAAGCATCCAGTAAATCTGACTGTCGGAATTCCATTCTACCACTTCCGCATCCTTCTGTACAGTCTTGGTCTCCTCTGCCTGCTCCTCGTATACGATCTCATAGGTGGAAGGCAGCATGGTCAGTTCCGGGTAGATCACTCCCCACCAGCCATAACATGCAAGCGCCACCGCAGCGACTTTCCATCCCTGCACCAGCCGGCACAGGAATCCTCTCTCACGAACGATGTTACGAATTTTTTCACAATAAACATATAATCTATCCATCAGTAGTCCTCTTTCCATATTTATTTGATATATGGAAATCATTACCACTTTCCGGACAGATTATACTTTTGGAAAACTATTGAAATGATTAATTTTTCTCCCGCTCCAGACGAATCTGGCGGATAATTGCCTTTTTCTGATTATCGATATGCACCTTCGCCATGTTCGATGCTGTCTCTTTGTCTTTTTTCACGATCGCCTGGTAGATGATCTTATGTTCCTCCACCAGCCGGTCATGCTGGCTGAAATCTTTGATATATTCGAACCGGTAACGATACATCTGCTCGGACAGGTTGTTCACCAGCTGGATCAGTCGCTGATTCCCGGTGGCTTCCACGATAATATCATGTAATGCCACATCCGCCCGGGCGATCTGCTTGACGTCTTTGGTCTTCACCGCCGTCTCAAAATTATCACAGGCTTTCTTCAGTTCCTGCAGTTCTTCCGGGGTGATCCGGTCGCATGCCAGCTCCACGCAGAGAGCATCCATGGCTCTGCGGACCTCCAGCACATCATTCATGCTCTTCTCCGTGATCTGTGCCACTTCCGCGCCCCTTCTGGGGATCATGGTCACCAGTCCTTCCAGCTCCAGCTTGCGGATAGCTTCCCGGATCGGGGTCCTGCTGACTCCCAGCTTGTTGGCAAGATGGATCTCCATCAGCCGCTCTCCGGGCTTCAGTTCTCCCGTGAGAATGGCCTGCCGCAACGTATTGAATACCACATCTCTGAGTGGCAGAAACTCATCCATTGTCACCTGTAAATTATCCTGCATATCTCTTCTCTGACATTACTCACAGAATTCCGTCAGGAATATCTGCTTAGCCAGCTGTTCCTCCTCTAATTTTTCATATGCCCTGCGGGCCATATCCTTCTCTACAAAAATACCGAATACCGTGGGACCGCTGCCGCTCATCAGGCTGTTGATGGCTCCCAGCTCCTTCATCCGGTCCTTGATGGTCTGTATCACAGGATACGCACTCACCGTTACCGTCTCCAGCACATTTTCCATGCGATCCAGAATTCCCTGTAAGCTTTCCTCGGCAATGGCTTCCACCATGCCATCAATATCCGGATGCTTTACAATCTCCTGGGCATCCAGATGCTCATAGACATATTTCGTCGATACATTAATGTCCGGTTTTGCTACCAGCACATAGCAGTCCGGTGCCGGAGCAAGCGGCGTCAGCTTCTCGCCGATGCCCTCCGCCAGAGCTGTACCGCCCATAACGCAATAGGGAACATCCGCACCGATCTTCACGCCCAGCTCCATCAGATCCTTCAACGTACATCCCAGATCAAACAGCCTGTTCATTCCCTTCAGGGTAGCTGCCGCATCTGTGCTGCCTCCCGCCATTCCCGCTGCGATGGGGATGTGCTTCTCCAGGTGGATCTCTACGCCTTCGCTGATATGATACTGTTCCATCATGAGCTTTGCTGCTTTATAGATCAGGTTATCCTCGTTCGTCGGAAGTTCGCCGGAATCCGTGGTAATGACGATGCCGTTCTGTATCCGTTTAAAATCCAGCACATCATAGATACCTACGGTCTGCATGACCATTTTCACTTCGTGATAACCGTTCTCGAGTCTTCTGACCACATCCAGTCCCAAATTGATCTTGGCATACGCTTTTATCCGATATTCGTTCATTTTTGTCTCCTAGCTGCGCTATCCAAAATAGCTTGTATACACATATTGTACTTAATTTTATACAATCCAGTGTACTTTGTCAATGGAGTGAGGGGGTTTCTGCGGATTTTTCTATTTTTCTATTTTCCCCAAAATCATCTAAAGAATCCACTATTATGGGACGATATAACAAGTGAAACCCAAAATTTTCAAAAGGTATTTTAAGCGAAGTCAAGGATGACAGAAAAGAGGAAACTATGAGCGTAAACGGAATTACATCAACCCAGGCAGCTGCAGCCTACAGCTATAACAGCACAAGCGCAGCAAAAGAAAAGACTTCCGCAGAGGAAGCAGCCACTAAGACTAGGGAAGATACCGGTGTGATCTATGAGCACAGCACCGACACCAATACTTCTTCCACCAAAAAGACTTATAAGCCGGACACCGCTTTGATCAACAAATTAAAAGCAGATGCAGATGCACGTACCAGCCAGCTGCGTTCTCTGGTAGAGCAGATGATGGGAAAGCAGGCTGCCACCTATGGCAACGCCAATGATATCTGGTCCTTCCTGCGTTCCGGCAATTATACCGTAGATCCTGCGACCAAGGCGCAGGCACAGGCGGATATTGCAGAGGACGGTTACTGGGGTGTGGGCCAGACCTCCGACCGTATCATCCAGTTCGCCACTGCTCTGACCGGCGGCGACCCGGACAAGATCGAAGCTATGCGTGATGCATTCAAGAAAGGCTATGCACAGGCGGAGAAGACCTGGGGCGGTTCCCTTCCCGAGATCTCCCAGAAGACCTACGATGCCGTAATGGAGAAGTTCGACAAACTGGCAGCAGACGCCGGACTGACCACTGAAGGCTAAATTTCGAAGGCTAAATTCCTTTTACCAGCAATATTTTCTGCCCGGGTCGTAATTCATCACTGTCCAGGGCATTCAGTTCTCTCACAGTATTCACCGTCATGTGATATTTTCTGCCGATGCTCCACAGGTCATCTCCCGGTGCGGTAATGTAGATCACCGCGCTGGGCAGACCTGCCAGCACGGCACTGTCAAGCTCCTGTTCCTCCACTTCTTCGATGGCATTCACCGGAACATTCTTCATCACTGTCGTGGAAAAAGACAGCACCGCCTTCACATCCAGTTCTTCCCCCTCTAAGAGATTCACCTGCAGCTGTTCCAGTTCACTGTGTACCTGTGCCTGATCTTCCGCAGTCACTCCCGCTACATTCAGCGTATATTCATAAGGGATCTGTTCTCTGATGCTCATATAAGGGGTCTCATCCTTCTCCGTAACACACAGCACCGTAAGATCAATACTGCCCTGTAGCTGGATCCCTTCCTGGGTAATCTCCCGGTGGTCGATCGTAACGTTTCCTTCGCTGTGGAGTATCTGCAGTACCGAGGCACCGATATCCGTCTGCCTGTGATCCGTTATCTTGGTCTTGCCCGTGATCCTCGAAAGCAGCTGACGCACATTTGCATCCCTTGTCTCCGGGATGACTTCTTTCGTCACCCCGTAGATATCTCTTAGAATGTCAATTTCTTCCTCCTCATAGAGGCGGATATTCAATTCCAGCGCGCATTCCAGTCCCAGGATCCGCTCTTCCCCATCCAGGTCCGGCTGGATCGTCAGTTCCGGCTGTCCATGTTCCTGCCTTACCAGCGCATAGCGGATGTCCGGCAGCAGAGTCTCCCTGCAGCCCTGGCATTCCAGCGTCCCGTCTAAGGGGATCGTCGTCTCGTATGACCGGATGGACCGTTCTTCTCCCTCCGCCTCATAGAGAACGAAGATCTGGATATCTCCCCGGATGGAAATACTCTCCTCCTGGGGCTTCATCTCCACATCCCGAAGGGATATGTTGCTCCACAGGATCTGATACACATTTGGATAGCTGGAGGGCAGAGGAATTTCCTCCTTTTTCCGGAAAATATCGTTTTTGCAAATGGCAAGCTGTGTCACTTCCATGGGGGTGATCCGATATTCCACGCCATCTCCCGCACTATCCTCCCGGATACCGACGGGCAGTTCCTCGTCGTAGATTTCCTCGATCCGGGCGGTCAGGCATAGCAGTGTCTGCAGGTTCAATTTTCGGGAATTGATCATATTAACAGTGAAATCCTCCACTGTTCCATCCACTGCCACCGTGTCCGAAGGCAGGGTTCCCTCCATATGGATCTTCTCCTCAAAAGGAAGCGCTCCGCTTAACAGGATCAGACTGCTGCCCGCCTCCTGGGTATGGTACAAAATGGCATAGCCCAGCTTTCCCCTCACGGTCACTTCGTCCGTACCCGGACGGATCTCTTCGATGACGATCTCCCCTTTTTCCAGATTCAGGGTACTGATATCCGGTTTATCTTCCGGAAGATTCAGATCCTCCTCCATGGTAAACTGCATGACGGTGGACCGTTTCACCCGGTCCATATGTATATTTCTCTTGATCAGTTCCACAATAACAGACCTCCATATATACAGATATGTCTATATATATGAAGGTCTGTGCTGTTTTATACCGTATTCTGTTCTCTGTCCGCTTATTCCACCGCGCCGATGAGATCTGTCAGGTTCTCTACGTGATAGGTGCGCATATAATCTTCAATACCCTCCACGACTTTTACTGTAGTATAGGGATCCACGAAGTTCATGGCTCCTACGCTGACAGCACTGGCACCCGCCAGAATAAATTCAATGGCATCTTCCGCCGTAGAGATGCCTCCCATGCCGATGATGGGAAGCTTCACTGCCTGCGCCACCTGGTATACCATGCGGACTGCGACAGGCTTAATGGCAGGGCCGCTCATGCCGCCGGTCTTGTTGGCAATGGCGAATTTCCTGCGGTGAATATCGATCTTCATGCCGGTGATGGTGTTGATCAGGGACAATGCGTCTGCGCCTGCTGCCTCCGCTGCCTTTGCCATCTCTGTGATATCCGTTACGTTAGGACTCAGCTTCATGATGATGGGCTGTTTTGCATGCTTTTTCAGTTCGGAAGTAATATTGTATAAGGCATCTGCCTTCTGTCCGAAAGCAATGGCGCCTTCCTTCACATTGGGGCAGGATACGTTGATTTCCAACATACTGACTGCCGGCTCGTCTCCCAGACGTTCCACCACGTCCACGTAATCCTCCACGGACTTGCCGCAGACATTTACGATGATCTTCGTGTCATATTTTTTCAGGAAAGGAATGTCTCTCTCCATGAATACGTCAATGCCGGGATTCTGTAATCCGATGGCATTGAGCATGCCGCCGTATACTTCTGCCACGCGGGGGGTAGGATTGCCGGGCCAGGGTACATTTGCCACACCCTTGGTCACTACCGCACCCAGACGGTTTAAATCTACAAATTCTTCATATTCCATACCGGAGCCAAAGGTTCCGGAAGCTGTCATGACGGGATTTTTAAAAGTAACTCCTGCGATCGTTGTCTGTGTATTCATCAGATCTCTACCTCCTTGGCTTCAAATACGGGTCCGTCGGTGCAGATTCTCGCGTTGTGCACATGCGAATGATGATCCACTTCCTTCGTCTTCACGACGCAGCCCAGACAGGCTCCCACGCCGCACGCCATATGCTCTTCCAGAGAGATATATGCCTCAATTCCTTTTTCTTCTGCGTACTTTTTGATCGCACGAAGCATGGGCATCGGTCCGCAGGCGAAGATCACATCTGCCTGCAAATGATTCTCTTCGATAGCATTCATGACATTGCCCTTCGTGCCGACACTGCCGTCCTCGGTGGCAATATATACCGTACCATTCTCTGCCAGGTCATCTTTTAAGAACAGCTGGCTGTCACGGTAGCCCACAATGATCTGCTTCTTAGCAGATGCCGGAAGTTCTCTTGCCAGTTCCAGCATGGGAGGGATGCCGATACCGCCACCCATGAGGAATACCTTTTTGCCTTCTGCTGCCTCTGTGGGGAAGCCGTTGCCTAAGGTTCCCAGGATCTCTACGCTGTCTCCTTCCTGATAAGAGGAAAACTCCGCAGTGCCCTGTCCGGCGATACGGTACACGATGCGCAGGGCATCCTTTTTATCGCTCACCTGACAGATACTGATGGGGCGGGGTAACAAAGTACTGCGGTCCTTAGGGTAGACGCCGATGAACTGACCGGCCCTCGCGCATGCCGCCAGATCCGTAGCGATCCACATATCATAGATTTTGGGTGCGATCTCCTTCTGAGAAAGCACGGTTGCTGTGATTTTCTGCTTCATTTGATTGTCCTTTTCTCTTTCTATATTGTCACTTCTATGCCTGTTGCCCCTGATATACGATCTTACCGCCACAGATGGTCCTCTTCACTTCACCCTTTAATTTCCATCCGGTAAAAGGAGTGTTTGTTGCCTTGGAGGCATAAGTCTCCGGGATAAACTCTGCTGCTGTATCAATCAGGATCACATCTGCTGGACCTCCCTCCGCCAGATATCCGGCATCGAGATGATACATGGCAGCAGGATTCGTGCTCATCAGGCGAAGCAGCTGCTTCATGGTCAGGTATCCCTCGTCCACCAGCTCTGTGATACCCAGTGCCAGAGAAGTCTCCAGTCCGGTAATCCCGCTGGGAGCCTCAGTGATGGGCTTTGCCTTCTCCTCGGCGGTATGGGGCGCATGATCTGTCGCGATCATGTCGATCGTACCATCTACCAGTCCCCGGATCACTGCCTGACGATCCTCTTCCTCTCTTAAAGGAGGATTCATCTTCGCCAGAGTTCCGTATTTGATCACGGCATCTTCGGTCAGGGTAAAATGATGTGGTGTGGCTTCCGCATGAATATTGGAACATCTCTTTTTCGCCTGCCGCACCAGTTCTACCGCTTCCTTACTGCTGATATGCTGGATATCGATGCAGGCACCGGTCTCCTCTGCCAGCTTCAGGTCCCGTTCCACTAAAGCGATCTCCGCCTCTCTGGAAGAGCCGCCGATTCCGTAGTATTCGCTGGCCTTTCCCCGGTTCACACCGTTGTTCTCGATATATTTCGGATCTTCCTCATGGAAACTGATGGGCATGTCCAGCTCTGCGGAGATCTCCATGGCATGGCGCACCAGTTCCGCATCCATCAGGGGCACACCATCATCCGTGAATCCCACAGCACCTGCCGCTGCCAGCTTCTTCATATCCGTCAGCTGCTTCCCCTGCATACCCATGGTCACATTGGCGCAGGTCGTCACATGGATCCCCGTCTCCGCTCCCTTGTTCAGGATATACTTCAGGGTCTCCTCACTGTCCACGGTAGGTTTCGTGTTCGCCATCAGCACCACGGTAGTCACACCGCCCTTCGCCGCTGCCGCAGCGCCGGTGTTGATATCTTCCTTCGCCGTGAAGCCGGGATCTCTGAAATGCACATGCACATCCACCAGTCCCGGAGCAACTAACAGCCCTTCCGCATTGATCCTTGTTACCTTACCCTTCGGTTCGATTTTTTCTGCGATCTTTACGATCTTGTCTCCGTCGATCAGGATATCAAAGTTGCCCTCTTTTCCTGACTTGGGATCGATCATATAACCATCCTGTATCAGTATCATATCGTCTCCGTTCCCGGGCTTTTGCAGCCCGTTTCCATGACCTGTTTCTCGAAAAAGTTTACCATGTTTTCATAGAAAAGAAAAGGGAGTTATAGTAAAATAATGAAGAATGCTTTTAGAAAAAACGGAGGTCTGACGGCATGAAAACAAGAGAAGAAGCACTGGAATACGGATTGTCTTTTCCGGATACTTATACAGAAATGCCCTTCCACGATCCCAACTGGCAGCTGGTACGGGTGAAGGGCAATAAAAAGGCTTTTTTATGGACTTACGAAAAGGATGGCTGCCTGCATCTGAATGTGAAGACCGATCCTGCCTGGCGGGACTTCTGGCGCAGTACCTTTTCTTCCGTTATTCCCGCATATCATCAGAATAAAGAACACTGGAACACCATTATCTTAGACGGCACCATACCCGATGCGGATATCCGGCGCATGATCGCAGAGAGCTATGATCTCGTCACCTACAGTCCCACGAAGCAGATCTATGAAGCAGTGAAGCAGATTCCGAAGGGCTGTGTCGCCACCTACGGTCAGATAGCCGCCCTGGCGGGAGATCCGAAGATGGCCCGTGCCGTGGGCAATGCCCTGCATAAGAATCCGGATCCCGAACATATCCCCTGCTACCGCGTCGTCAATTCCAAGGGAGAACTCTCCGGCGCCTTTGCCTTCGGCGGCGCCGATGAACAGGCAAACCGCTTACGGGCAGATGGCATTGCGGTGATAAATAATCGGGTTGATCTGGTAAAATACGGAATGAAGCTTTAAAGCTTTAACTATGCCGTTTTATTTCCGGTGTTTATTTTGACATTGACAATACAGATACCAATGCACACCAGAATCAAAGCAATCAGTGCATTCCATCCAAGCTCTGCGGAGCCCTCTCCCAGCCACCATGCGGATAACAGCACACCAAATACCGGATTCGTGAATCCGAAGATTGCTACCTTGGAGACGGGATTGTATTTTAACAGAATTCCCCACAGGGAGTATGCCACAGCGGAGATGCATGCCAGATAGAACAGCATTAATAATGCACTTGCGGACACATGCGTGATCCTGCCGCCCAGGCTAAAGCCCAGGATAACCATGACAATGCCTCCCAGAATAAACTGGTAACCGCTGAGCATGACCGGGTTATCCTTTTTGGAATATTTCTTCATCAGGCAGGAAGACACCGCATAGGACAGAGCACATAAAAACAGGCTGCCGTCTCCCATCAGGCTTAAATCCATATCGATCTTCTGACCATTCATGCTGACGACAATGACACCTGCGAAACCGATGATACATCCCAGTACCTTCTTCAGATCCAGCTTCTCCTGTCTGAAGATCAGGGCAGACACCAGAATGACGAAAAAGGTGTTGGAACCATTGATGATGGAAGCCTTGACTCCGCTGTTATGCGCCAGTCCGATGTAGAAAAAGATATACTGTAAAATTGTCTGGAAGATTGCCAGCTTCACGATGCTGGGCGCGGAAGTTTTCGCAGGCACCAATGCCTTTTTCTGTAAAAGGCTTCCGATCAGCACTGTCAGGATTCCAGCCAGTACGAAGCGCATTCCGGCAAACAATACCTGCGTCCAGGTCTCTCCGGAAGGAATTTCGAAAAAGGCATAGCCTAACTTGATACAGGGGGATGCACTTCCCCACAGGAAGGTACACACCAGTGCCAGGGCACAGACTACCCAGGTTTTCTGTAAGATTTCTGTCTTTTTCGTTTTTCCATTATCTATATTCTTATTAACCTCTGTCATTTTTGAACACTCCTTATATTTTTATAGCGCAATCTTTGCCATTATACTATAAGGTGTCTTTTTTCGCCAGTTTTTACGTTATTTTTTCTCGATCTGGGAACGGAAGTCATCCTCCAAAATATGCTCCACATCTTTTGCTTCTTTGCGGATGTTTTTCAGATTATCCCGGATCTCCTGCTCTTCTTCCATGATCTCGGGATGCTCTTCTTTTTCTTCTTTAATGAACATACATAAGAAGCTGATCAGCAAAATCAGACAGGAGATCCAGATGGTCTTCGCTCCTATGTATCTGATCATGTGTCCTCCCAGTGCCGCACCGATGGCGAACAGGAAGATGATTCCGAAATAATAACCGGATTTTCGCAATATCTTTTTATCTTTCGTTTTTCCGTAAGCGCACAGGGATTCCATGCCGCTGCGCAGATTGCCGATGCACATAGTACTGGCAAAAGCATAGCCGTTCACCTTGCGGAACGCCTGTACCTGCATAGCGCAAGCGAAAGATACCATGGCATTGGCCATCAGATCCATCTCATTCGGAAAGAATCCGACTGCAAATAATAAAACTATTTCCGTTACCAGTATCAACTGCCTCCAGTGGATTTTCTGTGCCTTCTGGTATCTCATGCGGATGCATTCCGCCATTGCCACACCCAGTGCAAAAAACAGTAACGGAGAAAAATAGTGAAGTGCCGCCTGCCAGTTCCGATCCACCAGATTCTGCGCCAGCAGTACGATATTACCGGTCTGTGCGTTGGCAAATACCTTTCCCCGATACATATAGGTATAAGCATCCTGCAGACCACCGGAGATTGACAGAATTCCGGCGATCAGAAAAGACTCTGACATCTGTCCATGTATTTTGCGTTGCATAACCTTTTCTCCTCTGTTTACTTTTTTTCAACCGCGTATTATACTATATCCTGATGAATAGTAAAAATATATAGTTTATATGTGAGGCATATTATTTTTATATGGATATTAGTTTTGAATATTACAGAATCTTTTATTACGTTGCCAAATATGAAAATATTACAAAGGCCGCTATGGTATTAAAGAGCAGCCAGCCCAATGTCACCCGGATCATACATATCCTGGAGGATCAGCTGGACTGCCGTCTTTTTCTCCGGGAACCCCGGGGACTGAAGCTTACCGAGGAAGGCAGAAGACTCTACGCCCATGTAGCGATCGCCTGCCAGCATCTGCTGGATGCGGAGGCTGAACTGCGCCGGGAGAAAGACATCTGCGCCGGGACCATCGAGCTTGGCGTCACCGAGACTGCCCTGCATTTATTTCTGCTTAGGAACCTGCATGATTTTCAGCGCACTTACCCGGATATTAAAATCCGTATTCAGAACAATACAACACCTGACATTCTCAAGTCACTGGCGAACGGTCGTCTGGATCTCGCTGTGGTAACCACGCCGTTCGAGATCAGGGATACCATGGAATGTGAAGATCTGATGACTTTTCAGGAAGTTCCTGCCGGCGGTTCCGACTGCGCTGCATTGTCCGGCCATCCCATGACTCTGAAGGAGTTCCGTCTCCATTCTATCATCGGTCTTGGGTATGGAACCGCCAGTTATGATTATTACCGGAAAGTATTTATCGAACAGCATCTGGACTACGAACCTGCCATGGAAGTAGCCACCGCCGATCTGGTCATCCCGCTGCTTCAGAACAATCTGGGCGTCGGATTTGTACCGGAACCGTTAGCGGCTCCTTTTTTTGAAAACGGCAGTCTCGTTCCCCTGACCTTAAATGTACCGCTTCCTTCCCGCGAGGTGAAAATGCTGTGGGATAAAAGCCGCAGTCAGAGCCGGGCAGCCGCTACCTTTTGTCATTATCTGAGGGAGCTTTAAAATACATTTTAAATCAGGGGTCAGTCATAGATCACTGTTTTATCCAAAAGTTCTGTTTTTATCACAATATACGGCGTAGTGGGTTTCCCTGCGCCACTTTTTTGTCCGGTGATATCGGGACCTAAGAGGCTTGTGCTGACATGAACAGCATCGTCTGTCAGGTATAATTCGTCCACTGCGATGCTGTAACCGCCGGTCTTCTGTTCCCCATAACCGATGCTGATATAGAGATTCTGATTATCGCTATATGTCAGTCGAAAAGGTTCGCTTCCCTTTTCCGCAATCACAGTTTTTAATTCTTCCGGAATTTTTTCTTCACTGAGCACTGTAAAATCCAGATCACGCAGTTTGATGTTCCCTTCCCCGGACATCCCGCATCCGGTCAGCACCACACACAGCAAAAGCATTGCAGCCGCCACATTTTTCCACCGTTTTCTCTTGATTTTCATACACGATCCACCGCGAATACTTACTTATCCTATATTTATGTGGAAAATGTAGCAATATACATTAATTTTACTCCTTTTCTCTGATCCGGATGTGCGCTATAATAGAGCAGGTGCGCCCAAAGGCGCCTTACAGAAAGATGAGGATTATAATTATGGATGATAAATTCAGCAGAAAAGTATTCTGCGACGGCATGCGGGACGGTTTTCCCATCGCGCTGGGATATTTCGCCGTATCCTTCTCCCTTGGAATTGCTGCAAGACACGCTGGTTTCACTCCCTTGCAGGGTTTCCTTGCCAGTCTTCTGAATAATGCTTCCGCCGGAGAATATGCAGCTTTTACCCTGGTAGCTGCTCAGGCAACCTATCTGGAGGTGGCGATCATTACGCTGATCGCAAATGCCAGATATCTGCTCATGAGCTGTGCACTGGCACAGAAGTTCTCCCCCGGAACGCCCTTTTTCCACCGTCTGATCATCGCTTATGATGTGACAGACGAGCTGTTCGGCATCACCATTGCCAGGCCAGGCATTCTGAATCCATACTATACCTACGGTGCGATCCTCTTAGCCGCTCCGGCATGGGCGGGAGGAACCGCCTGCGGCATTATTGCCGGAAATGCACTTCCCTTACGTGCGGTCAGTGCGCTGAGCGTTGCTTTATATGGCATGTTCTTAGCGATCATTATTCCTCCTGCCAGAAAAAGTAAGATTGTGGCAGCACTGGTAGCCATCAGCTTCGCGCTGAGTTTTGCCTGCAACTACCTGCCCGGGATTTCTTCTCTATCGGAAGGTACGCGAACCATCCTGTTAACCGTGATCATCTCCGGTGCCGCAGCGATCCTGTTCCCGGTAAAACAGACGGATAAAATGGTTGACAGACCGACAGATCAGGAAAGTGAAAGGGTATCAGTTGCTGATAATTCAGTGGAATGTGCCCGGAAAGGAGACTCTGACAAATGAATAATTATATCTATATTGCCGTTATGGCAGCCGTCTCCTATGCGATCCGCGTCTTACCCCTGACCCTGATCCGCAAGCCCATTAAGAATCAGTTTATTCAGTCCTTTTTGTACTATGTACCTTATGTGACACTGGCTGTCATGACCTTCCCGGCCATCATCCATGCTACCCAGACTCCCATCTCCGGGCTGGTGGCACTGATCGCCGGAATCATCGCCGCATGGCTCGGTGCCGGGCTGTTCCCGGTATCCGTGATCTGCTGTGTGCTGGTATTTTTGATTGAGTTATTTGTATAGGATTCCAGTCCTGGTACACTGTAAACCAATATTCATACACAGATTTTAAGAGCAGCCATGCATACAGCACAGCTGCTCTTTCTGCGCAATATTTCTTCTATTTTGTTGCTCAGTTTTTATTACATTTTTGTCTCATTTTCACTATACTGTGTTATAATATATGCGCGCAATCGGTTGTACAATTATAGTTTCATGGGAGGATTACTTATGCATCATTTTACAAAGCATTCACACACACGCCTGTTGGCTCTATGTGTCAGCGCAGGACTGATCATGGGCAGTCTGTCCGGCTGCGGTGATCAAGGTCAGGGCAACGGTTCCACAGATACCATAGTCGAATCCGCGAGTGCGTCTTCGACAGGTGTCACCGACATCACTGCGTTCCCCATGCCGGAAGGACCTGAGGAATCTACCATCTATGTGGAGCCGGTCGACGGCATTTCCGATGATTTTTACCGGGGCATGGACGCTTCCGCAGTACTTGCCCTGGAGAACAGCGGCGCCAAATATTATAATTTTGACGGGGAAGAACAGGATGTTTTCATGACGCTGGCACAGGCCGGTGTGAACTATATCCGTCTCCGTGTCTGGAATGATCCCTATGATGAGAACGGTAACGGTTACGGCGGCGGTAACAACGACGTAGCAACCGCTATCACTCTGGGGCAGCGTGCCACGAAGTATGGCATGAAGGTCTGCATCGATTTCCATTATTCCGATTTCTGGGCGGATCCGAAGAAGCAGTTCGTTCCCAAGGCATGGGAAGGCATGAATATTGAAGAAAAAGCGGATGCTCTCTACAGCTACACACTGGACAGTCTCACTCAGATTCTGGAAGCCGGTGTCAATGTGGGCATGGTACAGATTGGCAATGAGATCAACAATGGTATGTCCGGTGAAACGGATGTGGCAAATGTGAGAAAGCTTCTGACCGCCGGCAGCAAGGCTGTCCGGGAAGCAGCGGCGGATTTCGGCAAAGATATACTCGTGGCTGTACACTATACAAATATCGATGATATGAAGAAGCTGGATACATTACTGACCGGTTTACAAGTAAAGGAAATTGACTACGACATTGTTGGTCTCTCCTTCTATCCCTACTGGCACGGAACCATGGATGATCTGAAAAACGCAATTATCCATATCCGGGATACTTATGGAAAAAAGGTATATGTCGCTGAAAATGCTTATTGCTATACCGCCGAAGACGGCGACGGATCCGCCAACAGCGTGGAGGGAACCAGCGATCTTGCGGAAGGCTATTCCGCCAGTGTACAGGGACAGGCCAATGAAGTAAGGGATGTCTGTGCGGCAGCCAGTGAAGCCGGTGCTGAAGGTATCTTCTACTGGGAAGGCACCTGGATCCCGGTAGGTCCCGCAGATGCTGACAATTCCGCAATTTGGGAAAAATACGGCAGCGGCTGGGCAAGCAGCTATGCTTCCGATTATGATCCGAAGGATGCCGGACAGTATTACGGCGGATGCTCCTGGGATAATCAGGCCATGTTTGATTTCACCGGACATCCTCTGGCTTCTCTGAATGTATTTAAGTATCTGAAATACGGTGCTACAGCACCCCTGACAGTGGAGAGTATCCCCGCGCTTACCGTATCCTGCAATCTCGGTGCAGAAGCAGAACTTCCGGAGACCGTAAGTGTCATCTACAACGATCGGTCCGAAGAACAGATTCCCGTTACCTGGAATGCGGATGATGTGGCTGCTATTGACACGGAGACCGGAGGTACTTTCACTGTTTCCGGTTCTCTGGATGACGGCAGCGAAGTTACTGCGACAGTAACGGTAGAGCGGGTGAACTACGTGCAGAATCCCAGCTTCGAAGATGCCGATACCTCCATGTGGACCGTAACCTACGCAGGGGATACAGATCCCACCGACTATCAGGTGAAGGCTGCGGATGCCCACAGCGGTGAGGTAGCGTTCCATTTCTGGTCCGGAACTTCCGACATGGAATTCTCCATTGAGCAGAGCTTCACCGATTTGGAACCGGGTACTTATGAGCTGTCCGCTTTCTCGCAGGGCGGTGATCTGTCTGCGGATGCTTCCATGGAACTGTATGCAGTTGTCGATGGCAAGGAGCTTACGGATCCCTTTATGCTCACCACTTATGCCGACTGGCAGAATCCCACCGTCTCCGGGATCAAAGTCACCGACGGCACCCTGACTATTGGAGTGAGATATCAGTGTAATATGAATAGTTGGGGAACTTTAGATGATGTAACACTGAATCGTGTCGGAGATTAAATTGAGAGTTACGAGCCATGCAAAGTCAAAACAGAAACAGCGATCTGGGAGCTTGCTCACAAGTCGCTGTTTTTGTTTTTGACTTTATACGGCGACAGCCGTCAATGAAATAAATGTGGAGTGCCCTTTGCGACACATTTATGAATT
>ERZ1034952.485-NODE-485-length-37019-cov-5.242993_pt1 | contig 37019 bp, 29 predicted proteins | sample MGYA00520625_ERZ1034952 | MGnify/ENA primary metagenome ERZ1034952 (study PRJEB33766, sample SAMN09781773) | gut metagenome | biome: gut microbiome | host: Homo sapiens | place: Madagascar | study: EMG produced TPA metagenomics assembly of the PRJNA485056 data set... | reverse complement strand
GATCCATTGCTCTGAACTGCGCAAAAGGCTGCCTCATGAAAAAGAACCTGAAGAAGATACTTGTTGGTCTTGTGCTCGTTATCGTGCTCGCGGTCGTCTTCTTACGAGGCGATCAACTTGAAGAGCTCGTTACCACGATCGAACGCGGAGCTCCCCTCTTCCTCATTGGCGCGATTCTGTTCCAGATGGGGAAATACTTCGCTCAAGGAGCTTCCTTCATCTGGTGCTTCAAATCGGTTGGATCATACCTCAGCCTCAAAGAAGGAATAAAGCTCGTTTTTGCGACGTTCTTCGTCGATACAGTCATTCCTTCGTTCAATATGTCCGGAACCTCGATCGTGATCGCAGAAGCAGCCCATGAGCATATCTCGGCTGGCAAAGCAACAGGAGCCGCGCTGCTCCGTCAGGTATCGATCAATGCAGGCTTCTTGGTGATCATGGTCATCGGTTTTGCGATCTTAGGCATCGCGGGCGGATTGAATGCAGGATGGATCGCCCTTGGCGCCGTCGCGATCCTTATCGTAGGCGGCATGGTCGCCGCGATGGCGTTCGCTGCGATGAAGCCCGACCTGCTCTTGAAGCTGCTCGCCCCCTTCGTTCACATCATCGATAGATTCTTGACCAAACGCAAGAAGAAGCCCGTTGATGCTTGGGTGAAGGATACGGTCAACACCTATGCACAATCTGCAGCGCTCATGACGAAGAACAAGCAAGACATAGGGGCTGATCTGGGCCTCAATGTTGCCGCGAGCATCTTCGAGCTTGGGTGCTTCGCTTTTGTCGCTCTAGCTTTCGGCGTACACGACATCGAAGCGATGATCTGCGGATATGTTGTAGTGACCCTGTTCGCGATGATCTCGTTCGTCCCTCAAGGGGTAGGCATAGTAGAGGCAGCAGCGCTCGTTGCCTTTGCTCTTTTCGGCATCGATCAGGCAACCGCCATGGCAGTTATCATGGTCTATCGTGCGATCGTTTTCTGGCTGCCCTTCCTGATCGGCGCCGTGGTCATCCAGCGGAGCAAGCTGCTCTCCGAACATGAGAAGGCCGCGAAGAGCGCATCGTAGGCAACGGTGAACCTTCCGATAAGACTTGCTCCTGCGAACCACTGTCGAACAGCTTGACACAACAGCTACTCGATCAAGTTCGTCGACTCGACCGTGCGCACATACCACTGCATGAACTTCTCAAGAGGCTTTCTGAGGGCATATCCTAAGAGCGCTGCCGGAACCAAGAAGAGCGCCAGCTCGCCCATGGCTATCCAAAAATCATTCTGATAGATGCCGAACATAGCCGCGCGCATGGCTTCCACCACATGCGTTGCGGGCATCCAAGGGCTTATCATCTGGACGAAATCAGGCAAGATCACGAGCGGATATGACCCATTGCACGCAGTTACTTGCACGATGAGCATCAAGACCGCGATCGCTTTGCCAAGGTTCGCGAACGACACCACGAGCGCATAGATGATGAACGTGAACACCAGACCCGCGAACCAGTACACGAGCATGAACAGCAGCGGATGCACCACTGAGATATCGAGGAAGAAGAGGTTACCGAGCGCCATGAACGTGGTCTGCGCCAACGAGAGCAATGCGCAGATGAGGAAGTGACCCGTGAAGAGTTGACGGGGTTTCGGATCTTTGAGCTTATCCTTCATGCGCTGCGAAATACGAGGCTTCACCGCGACCATGATGAGAAGCGACCCGATGAAGATAGCGAGCGTAGTATAGAGCGGCGCCATCGATGCACCGAACGATTGGCTCGGGAAGACTGCGGTGCGCTCGATGTTCACAGGAGCTGCAAGCGCATGAGCTAAACCTTCCACGTCCGCCGAAAGCAGATCATGAAGCGTCTTCGAATCCCCTGCCACCGCCGCACGGCGCAGCTTCTCTGCGGTGCTCGAAAGTTGATCGGCGGCATTTCGAAGCTCATCTGCCGATTCAGCTGATTGCCCAAGCGCATCGTTGAAGGTGCCTTCGAGCGACTCGCTTCCTTCGATCGAGAAGGGGTCTTGCTCCGAGAGCACCGTTGCTCCCTCCGAGAAGGCCTTTGCCGCAGCTTTGGAAGAGCGTTCGAACTCTTCGAGTGCAGGACCAACCTCCTGATCGTAGGTCTTCTGCAAGGTATCGAGCTCAGCCTTCGCCTCAGCAGACACCTTTTCAAGCTCAGCGATATCCGCTTTTGCTTGCGCGTTGGCGTGGTCAAGATCATCGGCGCTTTGGTTGAGCAGATCACGCAGCGCTTCGAGCGTTTTCACCGTTGAATCGAGACGATCCGCCATAGCAAGAAGCACCGGCTGCACATCGCTCGGAACATTCGGTGCGATCTGGCGCAAGAGCGCAGAGAGCTCCTGATAGCTTGCGATCTGCGCAGAAACCGCCTCTGCCTGCGTGCGCATACTGCTCGCCATCGCACTCGATGTATTTCCAAGTGCGCCTGCAGCGTCTTTTGCAGCCTGCGCAAGCTGCTCGTAGCTTTGGGTCGAAGCCTTGAGCGCTTCTTTGAACGTCGTTGTCGCGCTATTGAGCGCTTCAGCAGTCTCGCTGACCCCTTCTGCCACGCCTGCTGTCGAGCCGGCAACTGAACCGAAGCCTGCTTGTGTGGCTTCGATGAGCTTAGTAGCGGAGTCGAGCGCATCTTTCGAGGCGCTACCGAACGCTCCGAATACCTCGACCGCACTGGCGGCATTATCTAAAACGCGTGAAGTGGCCTCCAGATGATCGGCAAGCGCAACAACACGCGCATCAGCGCCATTCTCATCAAGGTAATTCGCCATCACATGCACGAGCGAGAGCGAGATCTCGCTGACCGATTGAGCGAATGCCTCATTTACCGCATACGAGACCGAAGATGCTCCTTGATCCGTGATCTTCGGTGCGATCACGTTCTTCTTCTGGTTGGAATAGTAGGTGATGCGCGCCTGCTCTCCCCCATCGCTATAGAACGTGAGCATATCTTTGCTGAACGTTGAAGGGATGACCACAGCCGCATAGTAGCGACCGGCCTTCGCTCCATCTATCGCTTCTTCTTCAGAGACGAACTCCCATTTGATCTGGTCGTTCGACCGAAGCGCAGAGATCACCTGCTCTCCCAGGTTCATCCGCATAGGAACAAGATCGCTCTGATAACCCTCATCGGTGTTCGCGACCGCGACCTTCACATTGCCGGTGTTATCGAAGACATCCCAGCACGCGATGATATTATAGAACGCGAAGATCGAAGGGAGCAAGATAAGGCCAAGCGTCACGATGCCATTGACCACATTGCCGAACAGGTTCTTAAGATCCGCTTTGAATATCGCAAGGATGTTCTTCATCGCTTACCACCTCGCTTGGGCGGCAGCAAGGAGGCATCTTCGTGCAAGCTGCGAGAATCGCTATAGCGCTCGACCTTGCGATCAGCATAGATCGTACGCAGCTTCTCGGAGTCCATCGAGTCAAGCTGTAACTGACGACGCATGCTGTAGCGCAGTTCCTCAACTATGATCAAGAAACCGCACACGAGAGCGAACCATATGAGCCACGCAGTGAGCAATACGATCTTCTCGGTCATGGTGAGCGAGAATGCCACCGTGAACCCAATGGGCACCAAGATGCCGAGCGCGATCGTAGCACGCATCAGCCGCGGATAAAGACGCGTAAAGCGCTCATAGCGCTCTTGAACGTTTTGCTGGAACAGATCATGATCGGCAAGCGCTGCGATGACCTGGCTCATACGATACCGTCGTGCTGGCACGACCGCACTTTCTCCGTTGTAGATATCGCCCTCTTCGATCTGACGCGCGAACATGCGGTTCACGTTCGCAAGACGCGGACGAAGCGCAAGGCCGATCCCCATGAAGATCACGAAGAACAACGAAAGCATGGTAAGCGTGAAAGCAAAATCGTTGCCGTAGAAGCCGCACATCGCCTCACGCATCGCACCGATGCCATAAGTGAACGGGAAGAACGGATAGATCGCCTGGAAGAACGGGGAGGTCATCTCTATAGGATAGAGACCGGTCGCTCCAGGAATCTGCGCGAAGACCAAGATGATGCAGATGCCCTTCCCCACATGCTGGAGCGTAACGGAAAGGCAATAGATGATGCTGAGATACGCTAGCGAGCACATCGCAGCAGCTACATAGAGCGCAGGGATATTGACCGGCGTGATACCCATGAGCAAAAGGCCCGACACGCAGATGACCGCCTGAAGTACCACGAGTAACGCCATAAGGAGAAAACGCCCAAGATAGCGCTGCCAGATCTTCAGCTGACGAATACCCCTGCCATCCACTTCTTGCTTCATGATGATGAGCAGCATGAACGCTCCGATCCAAAAGGTGAGGTTCATGAACAAGGGCGCCATAGCAGCACCATACGAATCGACTGTGTACAGCTCTTCGGTCTTGAGCAGCGTTGGAGATGCAACGAATTGAGCGATCTGGCTCGAATCAAGGCTGCTCTGTCCTAATAGACGCTCTAGGAATCCTGCAGTTGAGAGCGAAACCACATCGCTGCGCACCATATCCAACTCTTCGGCTGCCTCTTGCTCGGTACTCCGCGTTTCACTCAAAGTAGTCGAGGCGATATCGAGCGTCGCGTTCAGCTCGTCGAGCGCAGCTTGCGCAGGTGGAACGAGTGCCTTCTGCTCTGCGACCGTTGAAGAGAGATCGGCAGTAGCTCGCGAGAGCTTCGTGATAGCAGCGCTCACTTGAGGGATGGTTTCTGTGAAGGCCTTCGTTCCCATTGCTTGGGCGTTATCGATGCCTTCGAACGCTGCCTTCGAGAAATCCTCATTCGCCTTTTTCAGAGTTTCGATATCTTCGCCCATCTGCGTCGAAGTCCCTTGAAGGCTCGTTACCGTCTCTGAGGTCTGCTTGTTCAGGTTGTCCAAAGAAGCGACCAGCGAACGCAGCTGTTCTTTGTAATCGCTTGAATCGGGAAGCGTATCGCAAAGCGTCGTGAGCTCGTCGATGAGCACTTGATTGCGCTCGACGATGCCTTTCGCTTCCGCAAGAGCAAGATCGGCAGAGCCTTTGGCCTTCGAAATATCGCTGAGCCCAGTCGCGATCGTAGAAGAGGCCTTCGTGATCGTTTGTGAAAGATAGGTAGTGGTCTTCCCGAGGCTCACCAAACCCTGCGCCGCATAGGTGTTGAGCGCACTGGCCGCCGTCTCCCCTTGATCAGCAGCATTCTTCAGCTCTTTTGCCGCTTCATCGAGCTTACCCGTTGCCTCCCCGAGCTTATCGTGCGCGTTCGAGACGCCCGTCTTTGCTTGGTCGATCGCGCTACCTACCTGGTCGATCGAACTATCCATGAGTGAAAGAGCATCGAGTGCGCTGTCCATCTGCTCAAGTGCCTTAGAGCGCACCTTCTTGAGCGCATCGTGCATTTCGCCCGAAGCGCCATCGATCGCGCTCACCGCCGCCTTGCTCACCGTACCCACGAATTCAGCGTTCACCGTACGATCGAGCGTATTCGACCCGGTATCGGTTATCTTGGGCGCAACAGGGCCGGTCTTTTCGTTCACATAGTATTGGATGCTCGGTTTTTCATCCTTGCCTTCCGTAAGCGCGATGAGCCGCTCGCTGAAATCGGAGGGGATGACGAACACTGCATAACACACTCCTGCGTTAAGCTCGTTCATCGCCTCAGTACGGTTAACGAATTGCCAGTCAAGCTGGTCGTTCTCCTTGAGCCCAGCCACCACCTGCGAACCGACATCAATCTGGCCTGTAAGCTCGGAGTGCGCTGGCACATCTTCATTCACCACGCATACGCGCATCGCAGAGGTGTTGTCATACGGGTTCCAAAACCCTGCCACGTTGTACCAGGTGTAGATGGAGGGCAACACGATCAAGAACAGGATGACCATAAGAGCAGGCGGAACTTTAAGGAGGCGAAGAATATCGCGCTTGAATACGAGCCAAACGTTTTTCATGCGCGCCGCCTCCTTCCTTGACCGTAAATGCATGAGGTTAACAGATTATTCTATCGTTTGTTGAAGGGTGCGCACCTTGTAGAGCGCGAATCGAATGTGAAAGATGCCATTGGAATGGTCACGAACCATCAATCCAACAGATTCACTTTACTTGTATGAATATCCTTCTTCAAAAAACAAGATACCGACCTCCCCTTTACAAGGAGGTCGGTATCGGGGTGGGTCACATGCCTCGTGCACATAGACTCAAGATGATGCGTTCGGCTCTTTAGCAGCCAAACGTTTTTGCTTATCGACCGCTATGATCGAATGACTTCTTCGGTGCGATATTGCTATCCTGAGCACCGATGACCGTAGCATTATCGAGGTTCGCGATTTCTGCCTTCATGTCCTTCAAGAACTTGTCTGCCATGGTCATGGAGAGGTCTGCACGCGTTACGATACGCTGGCAGGTGACATGTTCCATGTTCGCAGGCAGCGGATAGGCAGGGATCTGCCAGCCATGCATACGCAGACGATCGTCCAGATCATAGAGCGTCCACTTCTTGCCCGCCTTAGGATCGAGGCTCCAGCACAGGATCGGTACTTCGGTCGCCTCTTCATACATGATGAAGATACCCAGATCCTTGATGCCCTGAACCAGATGATGTGCAACATCCATGGTGCGCATATGGATCTCTTTGTAGCCCTCGAAGCCATTACGCATGAACACGTAGTACTGGCCGATGATCTGAGAAGCGCTGCGGCTGAAGTTGATAGCCATGGTCGCTTCCTGGCCACCCAGATAGCTTACCCAGAAGATCAGATCCTCAGGCAGAGCTTCCTTGCTACGCCAGCAAACCCAACCAATGCCCGGATACACCAGACCATACTTGTGACCAGAAGTGCTGATGGACCAAACGTTGGGGAGCTTGAAGTCCCAATCCAGATCGGGCTCGATGAACGGAGCGACCATTGCACCCGATGCGCCATCAACGTGAATGCGAACAGGAACCTTCGCCGTCTTGTTGTACTCGGTAAGAGCAGCGTCAACGCCCTTCACATCGTCGTAGCGACCCGTATAGGTGATGCCAAGAAGGCAAACAACGCAGATGGTGTGATCGTCAACGTATTTCATCGCATCTTCTGCGGTCATATAGAGATGATCGGCCTCCATAGGAACGAGACGCATCTCGATGTCCCAGTAGCGGCAGAACTTCTCCCAGCAAACCTGATAACCAGAAGTGATAACGAGATTTGGACGATGCGAGGAATAGATATCGATCCCTGCAGCTTTCGCGAGCGCCTTCCAGCGGAAGAGCGCTGCAAGACCACCGAGCATACATGCCTCAGATGAACCAACGGTCGAAGTGCCCATGGGCTCCTCATCAGGATTAGCATGCCACAAGTTCTGGATGATCTTCACGCAACGGTTCTCGAGGTCTGCGGTCATCGGATATTCATCCTTGTCGATCGCGTTCTTCTCGAGCGTTTCTTTCATCAACTCTGCTGCTTCGGGCTCCATATAGGTCTGGACGAACGTACAGAGATTCTGATGCGCGTTACCTTCCGTGCCGATGTACTCACGGATGATCTCGCTTGCGATACGCGGCTCGATCGGATCGTGGTTGAGCTTGTCCACCGGCATCTCTACATCTGAAGCATATGAACCGAAGATCGGGCTTAGATAGCCAGTTTGAGCATTCATTTCGCCTAATTCTTCGGTCGAAACGAGCTTTACGTCTTTGTCAGTCATGATGAACTCCTTAGTCTTTTCTTCGGTATTACGAAGAACCTTTTTCCTTTACCTAGTTTCCTTCTGTTTACCTTATGATGCGTACGCTCTCCGCGTCGCTGCTTCGTCGCCTCTCCCTTCACCCTCGGTTCTTGAAAGCGAAGGGAGAACACGACCGATAGCTATGATCAACTTTGCTCCTTAGGCGGTGAATCGCTGCTGTGAGCATCAGCGGATGCAGCTTGCTTTTGAGCAGGTTCGTCTTTCGCCGGTGCTGGAGCACTTGAAGAAGTTGCAGCAGCTGTTGCCAACATCTTCTTGCTGGGAATAGTGGGTGGATCATGGTCGATGCCACCATTCCAATGCTTGCGCAAAGCATAAACGACGAACGGTATCGCCACCGAGACCACCCAGCAGATGATCAAGGTTGCCACATAGACCATGCCCGACTGAGCATCAAGCTGGCTTGGCGGGAAGAACGAAACGACCAATGCGAAGACCGTGAGCAATAAGCCAACGCCAGCCACGATGCATTTGCCAACGGTTCCCCCGAACACGTTGAAGGCACGTGCGTGATCCTTCCCCTTGAAGACGAGCTTGAAATAACCCAGGAAGAACAGGATGTAGCCAACCAGATAGATGACAACGGTCAAGCCAACCGCAGTAAGATACGAGATCGAAGAACCCGAACCGCCCGAAAGCGCCATCGAGCCACACAGGACTGCGTCCCAGATGGTAACCACAATACCCTGGATGACCACGATCTTCACCGACACTCCGTGCTTGTTGGTCTTGGCCAAGCTACGCGGGATGATGCCCTCGCTTGCAGTATCGAGCAATGCTCGAGAAGGACCAACGATCCATGATGAGATCTCGGCAAGCACGCCAGCTGCCAACAAGAAGGCGATCACATACACGAGCCAGCCGATGCCGAAGTGCGCGTCGAAGATATTCGCGAATGCGGTCACCACACCAGTAGAGAGGTTCGCATCAAGCTGAGCCTCGCTCATCGTCATCGCGACAGCCAAACCACCCAACGTATCGAGCACGATCGTCAAGATGCAGAGTACGATCATGACCATCGGGTAGATCTTACCCGGATTCTTGAGCTCGTTAACATGAGAAGCACTTGCCTCGACACCAGCAAACGCCAAGATGAACGAAGCAAAGATAACGAGCGTGCTCACTTTCGTGAAATCTGGAACGAATCCGTTCGCGTCGAAATGAAGCTGTGATACACCACCTGTTGCAAGATACGCCACCAGACCGATAAGAAGGATGATCGCCGGGATCAAAACGCCTCCGAAGAAGCCGACCTTAGCGATACGAGCCGTTAGCTTCGTTCCTCCAAGCTGGGTAAGCGTCAATCCCCAAACGATGATCGCAACTCCGATGAACATGACAAGCGGATTGCTGTAGAGCGCATCCCAGCCAACGATGTAGGATATCGCAGCCAAAACGAAGAATGCCATGGTCACGAACCCGACCGTGATCTGGAACCACTGATAGAACAGCGCCGAGAAGCCCCAGCGCTTACCAAGCGTGTTGCCAACCCAAGCGAAGATTCCGCCATTCTCCCATCCTTTGACGGTTGCCATCTCAGCAGCCACGAGCGCGACCGGCAAGAACCAGAACACACCGCCAAGAATCAAGAAGAAGATCAAATGGAGGCCAGAAGATGCGAAATTCGGATACGCGTAAACGGTCATGACCATCGAAGCGGTCATGGCAAAGAACCCGCCGAACCCGAGCATCTTCGCTGTCTGCTTTTTAGAGCTAGATGAATTTGCAGGCGCCACAGAAGTCTTTGATTCACTCATTTTTCCCACCCCTTTCAAAATCACGCCGAGCGCCTCCAAGCACATCGGCTTTTTTCTTTATCCTTACCATGCCACTTTTTGCTGTTCATGGACGGTATTGTGAGACTGTCGTAAGGTATGTTGATTAAACGTAAGGTCTATGCAACAGCTTAGAAACAATCTCAAAAGTGAGCCCCTGCGCGCTTTGCACAAGGGGCTCTTCAGCGATGTTCAGCTGCATGAATCTTCTATTCCATGGTTATTTTGCGTTTGAGGACGCGGGTGGTCACTAGATAGTAGACGATGCCGATGATGATCCATATTATGCCGATCGTGTGCGAGGTTGGATCGAGCGAGACGAAGATCGCACCGACGATGATCGCTCCGACGATCGGGCAGATAAGAAGCCGCATCGGGTTCGTATGGTCCTTGCCCTTCACCCAGAAATGCCAAACTACGCACACGTTCAAGATCACATAGGAGGCAAGAGCACCGAAGTTCACGACCTTCGCCAGACCATCCATGCCGATGTTCAAGAAGAACGGCAGAAGCACGAGCGAAAGAGCGGAAACGAAGAGCGTTGCCACCAGCGGCACGCCACGCTTCTTGTCCATCTTCGCAAGTGGTTTCGGAAGCGACCCGCTCTTGCCCATCACATAGAGCACGCGCGAAACCGAAACCTGAGCGACCAAACCCGTGAAAACACCCTGAGCGAGCGCGACCGCCAAAGCACAGAGCTGGCCGAACCATTTGCCACCCACCAATTCAGCGATAAGGTAGAACCCGTTCGTTTCGTTGGAACGGCAGAGTTCGCCAGTAGGATCGACGCAGGTTGCGATGTAGCACGTGAATGTAAAGAGGACCGCCAAGATGATGACCATGATCATCATCGCGCGCGGAGGGCCACTGCGCTCATTCTTAGCCTCTTCAGTAAGCGTGGCCACGCAGCCGAACCCAACGAACGAGAACACTGCGAGCGACACGGCGCTCAACATCGATGGCATGGTGAACTTCGATGGGTCGAAGAAGGCATCGAGCGTGAAGCCCGATGTATCAGGGTGAGAGAGTATGAAGGAGATGCCGAACACGAGGAACATTCCCAACACGATGCATTCGCACACGAGTGCGATCTTATTCACGATCATGGTCGTTTGGATACCGCGTGAGGCGACTACGAGCACGATAGCCAAGAAGATCAAGCACCACGCCCACACAGGCACTGCGGGCACGTATTGATGAAGCGGTTCAGCAGCGATGATGAAGACCATGTCGGGCGAAATAAGGTACTGAAGGAGCATGAGCCAACCAGCGATGAAGCCGATCGCGCTTCCCAAACTCTTCGATGCGTAGGTATAGATCGAACCCGATGAGGGAAAGGTCTTGATCATGATGCCGAATGAAAGCACCGTGAAGAACATCGCAACGAAGGCGATAAGATATGCCATCGATGCCATGCCATTCGAGGCGTTCGCCACCCCACCATAGATGCTGAAGGGCGCGATAGGTACCATGAAGATAAGGCCGTAGATGACCATATCGAAGATGGAAAGCGTGCGCTTGAAGCCATCGTTATCTTTCGGACTGTTTTGATCTTGCGTTAAAACCGTTTGAGCATTCGCTGTTGAAGCGCGCTTAACCGTCGCACTACTCGTTGAAGGAGAGCTTATTGACGCAACGCTCTTTCCTACGTTCTTGTCCATTTCAGCCCCCTCATCCTGAATCGCAAACACACGATAGACAAAAGAAAAATTGATTGCCCTATCTACGGTGATCAGCGCCGAGCGCGAGACACGAGGTTCCCCGCTTCCCTGCTCAGGAACCTGCAAGATGCAGGTTCTTTCGTGCGTCGCTGCTTTGCTTGGGTTTTATTACTAACGAATTTAGTCAGCAAAGAGTCACCTCGTTGCCTCTCTCTCCGCTGACCTTCGCAACTATCTCTCTCGACCTTAGCGGTGACTTGTTTCGAAGGTGATGCGCTTTGACATTCTGTGTAAAAATCGTTACCTGGTAAAACGCATGAAGAACCACCCCTCGCACGTCGATATCTATCTGATTTGACAGAAATAACAAGGCGCGTAGAATAGTGACTCCGCAGATGTGCATCTGCACAGCACCTTGAAAACAACGCAACTACCTTTTGCGTTCGTTCTCTCCATCTTTGGGGGCGACTGGTTTCGACATGGTAGGTTGGATATGAAGAGCAGGTCGTGGTCTCCTCGCCACGTTAAACAGGGGTACTGTCAAATTTAATTGGCAAAGCTAAAACTCAGAGCGCTCCTGCGCTCGCCATGGCTGCTTAATCTAGCCAGGCTGTCAACCCAGGGTATGTTTCCGACCCTGGCGCGATATCATCTTTAGGGGACTGCTGTCTCGTACGTCGTTGGTATGACGAGACTCAAGACTGAACCAGCTAGGATGCGTTATTGTGTGTCGATGCACGCGACGTATCCGAAACCTAATCACCGACTAAGCTTGTAGTGCTTCATTGATGATCTAGTATGGACCGGAGTTCGACTCTCCGCGCCTCCACCATAACTATTAAAATGCCCACGTGTAGCGTGGGCATTTTTATTAGTTATTGACAGGTTAGGAGGTCGTACCATGTTCGACTGACAATGTAAGCATTAGCGAGCACCGCCTGCAGCGAGCGTCAAGATGGCGCGACAAAAAATGACCTCCCGAAGGAGGTCATTTTTATATGCTTTGCGTTCAAGCGTGCGAAACGTGCACAGCAAGAACTATTTGTCTGCCAACGCAGCCTGAGCAGCAGCCAAGCGAGCCAGCGGCACGCGATACGGTGAGCAAGAAACATAGTCGAGACCGATGCCGTAGAAGATCTTAACGGAATCAGGATCGCCACCATGCTCGCCGCAAACGCCGCAAACGATATCAGGATTGCCTTCGTGGCCAAGCTCAACACCCATCTCGACGAGCTTCGCAACACCCGGATCGACCGTAGCGAAGGGGTTGTAAGGCAGGATACGCTCTGCGAGGTACTGCGGGACGAATTCAGACTCAACATCGTCACGCGAGAAGCCGAACGTGGTCTGCGTGAGGTCGTTCGTACCGAATGAGAAGAAATCGGCTGCTTGAGCGATCTCGTTCGCGGTAACCGCAGCACGCGGAAGCTCGATCATGGTGCCGATCGGGATCTCAAGTTCGACGCCTTCAGCAGCGGCAACTTCAGCGATAACCTCTTCAGCAAGTGCACGAAGCTTCTCAAGTTCGGGCTTCACGGAAACGAGCGGGATCATGATCTCAGGTTTAGGATCGAAGCCTTCCTTCTTCAGCTGAGCCATTGCGGTTGCAATAGCACGAACCTGCATGCGTGGGAGCACCGGATAGGTGATAGCCAAACGGCAGCCACGAAGACCAAGCATCGGGTTCTGCTCAGCGAAGCTGTCGATCTGCTCCATAAGGTGACGCTTCTGAGCGATGACGGCAGGATCTGCGCCAGTTGCCTCAAGACGAGCGATCTCTACGTCGAGCGCACGCGGACTCTCAAGGAACTCATGCAGCGGCGGATCGAGCAGGCGAACGATGACGGGCAGGCCGTCCATTGCCTTGAACATGCCCAGGAAATCGCCCGTTTGAGCAGCGAAGAGATCGGAAACAGCCTTTTCGCGGATGGATTCATCTTCATTGAGGATGAAGGTTTGGATGATCTGCTTGCGATCGCCCAAGAACATGTGCTCGGTACGGCACAGGCCAATGCCCTGAGCGCCGAAGGAACGAGCAAGCTCTGCATCTTCAGGGTTATCAGCGTTAGCGCGAACACCCATGGTGCGCACTTCGTCTGCCCATTCAAGGATGGTGTCAAGATCGCCTGCAAGCTCGGGCTGAACGAGCTCGACTGCGCCGAGCACGACGATACCCGTAGTACCATCGAGCGAGATCATATCGCCTTCACGGATAACAAGATCAGTACCAGCGATGGTCGCCTGCTTCGCATCAGCATCGATCTTCAACGCATCGACACCGCATACGCACGGTGCGCCCATGCCACGAGCGATAACCGCAGCGTGGGAGGTCTTACCACCATGAGAGGTAAGGATACCTTCAGCAGCGATCATGCCAGCAAGGTCGTCCGGCGTGGTCTCCCAACGAACGAGCACGGTCTTGCGACCTTCAGCCTCTGCTTCAACGGCTGCTTCAGCGGAGAAGACCGCTTCGCCCACTGCAGCACCTGGAGATGCGTTGAGGCCAGTTGCAACCACATCGTATTCAGCATCAGCATCGAACTGCGGATGGAGGAGCTGATCGAGCTGTTCAGGATCGACACGCATGACAGCCTCTTCTTTGGTGATGAGGCCCTCTTCGACCATGGCGATCGCGATGTGGAGCGCTGCCGCAGCAGTACGCTTGCCAACGCGCGTCTGGAGCATCCAGAGTTTGCCCTGCTCGATGGTGAACTCGATATCGCACATATCGCGGAAGTGATTCTCGAGCAGCGTGAAGACGCCTTCGAGCTCTTTGCCTGCTTCTTCGAGACCCGGGGTGTTCTTAAGGTCGGCGATAGGTGAGGTATTACGGATACCAGCAACAACGTCTTCGCCCTGAGCGTTTACCAGGTAATCGCCGTAGAATTCCTTATCGCCATTCGCAGGGTTACGGGTGAACGCAACGCCAGTAGCGGACGTGTCGCCCTTGTTGCCGAAGATCATGGACTGCACGTTAACCGCCGTGCCCAGATCATCGGAGATCTTGTTCTGCTTACGATAGAGCGTTGCGCGTGGGTTGTTCCAGCTGCCGAACACCGCTTCGATAGCGAGCTGGAGCTGAACATCGGGGTCTTGAGGGAATTGCACTTCCCCATCGACAACGAGAGAAGGATATTCGTTAGCATCGACGTTCTCAGTGAAGATGCGCTTGAACTGCGCAACGAGCTCTTGCAGATCTTCAGCGGTAAGATCGGTATCGGATTCGACACCGCGATCGCGCTTCATAACGTTGATGGCATTCTCGAACAGATCGCCATCAAGATCCATAACGACGTTGGAGAACATCTGGATGAAGCGGCGGTAAGAGTCCCACGCAAAACGGGGATTTTCCGTCTGCTTGATGAGACCGTTGATCGACTCATCGTTAAGACCAAGGTTCAAGACCGTGTCCATCATGCCTGGCATGGACATGGGAGCGCCGGAACGAACGGAGACGAGCAGCGGATCCTCTGCATCGCCGATCTTCTTACCAATACGGTTCTCAAGATCTTCACGATATTCCTGGATGGTGTCGAGAACACCTTCTGGCCAGGTATTATCCGCATTTGCATACTCCATGCAGGTTTGACAAGAAATAGTAAAACCGGGAGGTACCGGAAGGCCGATGTTCGCCATTTCAGCAAGGTTCGCACCTTTGCCACCGAGGATCGCCTTCATGTTGGTGTTACCCTCAGTAACATTGTTACCCTGTGCATCTTTACCGAAGGCATAGACGCGTTTCACTTGGTCAGTCACCATGTTCTCCTTAAACGAATACTAATCCCTCTCCATCCGCAACTACAATCGCGGATGAGCACTTTCATGATACCGCAAAATCTCCTGCGCGGTTTCTTCAATTGCGCGATTATCGGTCCGAATGACGATACAACCCAATCTTCTCATGAGATCGTGGGCGGACTCCAACTCCTGATAGACCGATTCGAACTCAGAATACCTTGATGCAACGTGCGCTGCTTTGGCAAGACGACGCTTGCGAACCTCTACCAGGATCTCGGCTGTGGTGGTGAGCCCGAACAAGCGCGTTGGATCGACGTCGAAGAGCTCTTTAGGGGGTTCGGTCTCGGAATCGAGCGGCACATTGGCTACTTTGAGACCGAGTTGCGAAAGATAGATCGACAGCGGCGTCTTCGAAGAGCGCGAAACACCGATGAGCACGATATCCGCTTTCGTGAGGTCTTGAGGATTGCGTCCGTCGTCGTGATTGATCGTGAAATTGATGGCCTCAAGGCGCCTGAAATACGCATCATCGACCGAATAGAGCGCGCCTGGATGCGGCTCGGGCATACGGCCCGTTGCGTCCGCAAGCGCGCTATGCGCCTTATCGAGCACATCGACCGCGATGATGCGATTCGGGCCAGCGGCTTCTTCTCCTTGAGCACGCTTGGCTTCTTCGATAGCAACACTCGCCTGCTCAACGAAATCGTCCATCGCCTCGCGCAGTTGCTCATCCACTAGCGTATAGAAGATGATGAACGCCCCAGAGATATGCTTTTCGCGATGATGTTCAAGATGAGCGCTCAGCTCTTCAGTGAGCTCTCGCGGAGTCTTGATGCCGGGAAGTACCTCAAGATAGGAATTCGTCTCATCGAAGCTCGCGAGCGCCGCGCGAGCAACTGCTTTTGCCGTCGTTCCTGTTGAGTCGGAAACAACATGGATGGTAGGAAGATCGGAAGCAACCCCGTGCGCTATCCATCGTTGAAGCATGTAAGGGTCCTTCCTGTTCTTCCTTAACGACTCTGGATGCTTAGCGGTCCTGCTTCACCAGATGGGAGAAATCCGCAACCGAAGAGAACACGCTAACGAAACGATTCAAGAGCGCAAGTCGATTCGCGCGCTTGACCGGGTCGTCGTCCATGATCATGACCTCGTCGAAGAAGGTATCGATCGGAACACGCAGAGCGGCAAGGGCACGGAGCGCGCCTTCATAATCTTGCTCAGCAAGTGCTTCTGTGACCTTCGTGTTCGCAGTATCGGTCGCATCACGAAGAGCGATCTCGACTTCGCCAAGCGCCGCTTCATCAAGATCGACGCCCGCCTCTTCATTGCGCAGGTTATTCGCACGCGCAAACGCCGTCGAGAGATCTTGCATCTCTTCGGCATGCTCTGCCCTGAAGCGCTCGAGCACTGAAACGCGCTTCGTGAACTCGGCTGGCTCGCGCACGCCACCAGCAAGCACCGCTTCGATGACATCGGGGCTCTGACCAGCGTCTTGGCACATCACGCGCGCACGGGTGATGAAGAAATCCTTGATCTGAGTCTGGATCGCTGCCTTGTCGAACGAGATGTTGGTGTAGTTATCGAGCGCACATGAGATCGCATCGGTGAGATTGACCGGAAGACCCGCGTTGAGCATATTCACGATACCGATCGCACTACGGCGGATCGCGAACGGGTCTGAAGAGCCACTCGGCCCTTGATCGATCGCGAACAGGCCGCAGATCGTATCGAGCTTGTCGGCGAACGCGACGAGCTGGCCAACCGTACCATCGGCAAGCGCATCTCCGGCGAACTTAGGCTGATAGTGCTGAGCGATCGCACGCGCAACTTGAGGAGTCTCCCCTGCTGCCTCGGCATAGTAGGAGCCCATGATGCCCTGCACCGAGGTGAATTCCACGACCGCGTTCGTAACGAGGTCGGCCTTGCAAAGATACGCTGCGCGCTTGGCGTCTGCGCGGTCGGTCTCATCGAGATTCGCTTCTGCAGCAAGATGATCGACCAAAGATACGATACGGTTGGTCTTATCGAGCACGGTGCCGAGCTTCTCTTGGAATACGACCTCATCAAGTGATGAAACATACGCTTCGAGCGGCTTCTTGAGGTCTTCGTCGTAGAAGAACTTCGCATCATAGAGGCGTGCACGTACCACGCGCTCGTTACCATCGACGATGGTTTCCGTGAAGGCGGGATCGCCGTTGGAGACCACGATGAATTTGTTGGAAAGCTTACCTTGCGTGTCGTAGAGCGGGAAATAGCGCTGGTGCATGAGCATCGCATCGACGATGATCTCTTCAGGAACAGCCAAGAACTCTTCGTCAAAAGTGCCCACCATAGCAGTCGGGTATTCGGCCAGGTTCACGACCTCCACGAGCGTCTTTTGAGGAAGCTCTGCTTTAAGACCCGTCTCAGCTTCGATCGCGCTGACCTGCTCACGAATGAGCGCTTCACGCTGAGCATGAGAAGGAACGACCTTCGCCGCGCGCACCACCTCGAGCAGCTTATCTGCATCCGCGACCGCAAACGGACCCGGTGCCATGAAACGATGCCCCATCGTCTTACGCGATGTCTTAAGGCCTGCGTATTCGAATTCGATGACCTCATCGCCGAAGAGCGCGACGATCCAACGAACAGGGCGCGAGAAGAGCTCATGCTGAGCACCCCAGCGCTGCGACTTCGGCCAAGAGATACAACGGATGATGGAATCGAGCACCCCAGGCAGCAAAGTTGCGACTTTGACCGCCGGTACTTCGCGCTTAGCGAACACGTATTCGGTGCCACCTTGTTCTTCGCGGTAGAGATCGTCTACCGTAAGCCCTTTACCCCGCGCAAAACCTTCCGCGGCCTTCGTGGGCGCACCCGCTTCATCGAAGGCGATACGCACGGCAGGACCTTTGAAAACCTCAGTTTCTGCAACCGTCTCAACAGCGACATCGTAGACCACGACGATAAGACGGCGCGGGGAATCGTAGACTTCGATCGCGCCATGCGGAATGCGTGCATCGTCTAAGAGCGCGGGAACTTTTCGCTCAAGCTGCTTGACGGCATCCACCAAGTCGAATGCGGGGATCTCTTCAACGCCGATCTCGAAAGCGAGCGTACGAGTTTGAGCCATGAGATTATTCCCCTTCCTCGTCCTCGACGCATTGGCCGACGACCTTTTCCAGATAAGCTTTGCAGCAAGCCTTAGCGATGGTACGAACGCGCAGGATGTAGCCCATGCGCTCGGTCGCGCTGATCACGCCGCGGGCATCGAGCAGATTGAAAGCATGCGAGCACTTCAATACGTAATCGTAAGCGGGAAGCGGCAAGCCTGCTTCGAGCGTGCGCAAGCATTCCTTTTCGTAGCGATCGAATTCACCGAAGAGCAGGTCGGTATCGGCCACTTCGAAGTTATAGGCAGAGAATTCGCGCTCGTTCTCCAAGAAGACATCGCCATAGGTGAAGACCGACCCATCTGCCGCGCGCGACCAGACCAGATCGTAGACCGAATCGACGCCCTGAATGTACATGGCCAAGCGCTCGAGACCATAGGTGATCTCGGCGGGAACGGGATCGCACTCGAAGCCGCCCACCTGCTGGAAATAGGTGAACTGGGTAACCTCCATGCCGTTGAGCCAGACTTCCCATCCCAGTCCCCACGCGCCGAGCGTCGGGCTTTCCCAGTCGTCTTCCACGAAACGGATATCGTGCTTCTCAACCTCGATGCCGATCGTACGCAACGAATCGAGGTAGAGATCTTGCACGTTATCAGGCGAAGGCTTCAAAAGCACCTGAAATTGGTAGTAATGCTGCATGCGATTAGGGTTCTCGCCATAGCGTCCGTCGGTCGGACGACGACACGGCTGGACGTAGGCCGCACGCCAAGCGCTCGGACCAAGACTCCTGAGCGTGGTAGCAGTATGGAAGGTTCCTGCACCTACTTCATTATCGTAGGGCTGCAGCACCACACAGCCTTGATCGGCCCAATACTGCTGAAGGCGAAGGATGATCTCTTGGAAACTGAGCGGCTCATGTTCTTGCTCAGATGATATGACGTTCGTAGTCATGTAGCTCCTTATGGTCATAATTCACTGGTCGCCCCCGAAGTGCGCGACCTTGTTCATTGGGTCAACACGAACTTGTCGTGTCGCTATCCGATCCAAGCAAGGCTCTCGACGGGCCAATAGATGGCGAACGCCTTACCGAAGACCGTGTCCTTGTCGATCGGACCGAAATAGCGTGAATCGGAGGAATTGGTGCGATTGTCGCCCATCACCCACACATCGCCTTTCGGGATGGTGTAAGGATAACTGATATCGACCGTGCCCACCGTGTTGAGCGGATAGCTCGGAAGGCCATCAGTGTAGGGTTCATCGAGCGCAACGCCATCGACATACACCTTGCCATCGCGCAGATCGACAGTCTGGCCTTCGGTGGCGATCACGCGCTTGATGAGCGTGCGTGAAGGCACCTGCGGATCGGAAAAGACCACGATATCGCCCTGTTCAGGATCGGAAAAATGATAAGAGACCTTTTCGGCGAAGACCATATCGCCTGTTTTGATGGTGTCTTCCATCGAAGCGGAAGGAATCTGGAAGGGTTCGACGACGAAAGAGCGCAACAACCATGCCCCCACGACCACGACAGCGACCATGATAAGAAAGCTTAAAAACCTTCTGAAGATGCTCGGTTTATGATCGCTCGCGTGACGACCTGAATCCACGACGCTCCTTCCCGATGAGATTGATATTCATTCGATTATGCGGTCGCTCGTGCCCTTTGCACGCGCTTAGCCGCGCATTTCCTTATATTAAACAATCTTTTATGAGTTGGGTATGGGCAAACGCCAAGGAGCAAACGAAAGTTACGAGCGGCGCTCGAGAAAGGCACGATCTTCAGGCGAGAGATTCGCCTCTGCGAGCAGATCAGGGCGGAACGCTGCCGTACGCAGAAGGCTTTGTTCATGGCGCCAGCGCTCGATGTTCTCGTGATGCCCTGAAAGCAACACGTCGGGGACGCTCATGCCGCGATACTGCGCAGGACGCGTGTACTGCGGGTATTCGAGCAGCCCATCATAGAAGCTTTCGTCGACTGAACTGCCCGCGTCGCCAAGCACGCCATCGAGCCTGCGCACGACCGCATCGATGACCACCATCGAAGCGAGCTCGCCGCTCGTGAGCACGTAATCACCGATCGAGATCGTCTTGTCTGCCAAGGTATAGGCGCGCTCATCGATGCCCTCATAATGCCCGCATACGAAGAAGAGGTGATCCTTTTCGGCAAGCTCGAGCGTGAGCGCATCACTGAGCGTTTCACCCGTGGGAGAAAGGAAGATCGTATAGGGTTTGGTAGGGGCAGCAGCGAAGAGCTCGTCACATGCTTCGAAGATCGGCTCGCACTTCATCACCAGACCCTGACCGCCCCCGTAGGGTTCATCGTCGGTCGTATGATGCTTATCATGCGTCCAATCCCTCAGATCGTGTGCGCGAAATTCAAGGATGCCCTTGTCTTGCGCGCGCTTCATGATCGATTCGTTCATGACCGAATCGTAGCACTGAGGAAACACCGAGAGCGTTTCGATGAGCATGGGCTATCCTTCCTTTCACTTCAAAGACACAGGACGCGCGAACGAATTGCTTAGAGTTCGACCAATCCAGCAGGCAGATCGAGCTCGATCCGACGCTCTTCTTCGTTCAGGTCCACGAGGAATTCTTCGACCAAAGGGATGTGGATCGTGCTGCCGGTTGAAGATTCAACGACCAGAAGTGGATGCGCGGGGTTCTCCTCAAGGCTCACGATAGTGCCGATATGCCCCTGATCACGCGAGAACACTTCGAATCCGACAAGATCGAGCAAGCTTTGATCATAGCCTTCGGGAAGATCGGCTTTGCGAACGAGCACGCTGTGACCGACGAGCTGCTCCGCTTGGTCGATCGTGGAAATGGAGTCGAAGGACACGAGATGCGCTCCCCCAGCCTGCTCCTGGACGCGCGTGATGCGCGCGACGCGCGGAACAAGCAGCACTGGCGGCACGAACGCTACTTCCATGCCTTCTTCCAATAAAAAAGGAAGACCCTCGCACGGATATGCGAGAAGCCCTCCCTTAAGATTCTTAGCTTTACCGAGGTTTGCGACCCTCGCCCATGCGCTCATCAGTCGATAAGCTCAACTTCGATGCGCAGATCATGACGTGAACCAGCTGCACGGCTAAGCGTACGGATGGCCTTGATGATGCGCCCCTGGCGACCGATCACGCGACCAACGTCCTCTGGATTCACGCTCACTTCGATGAGCGTAGAGCCATCTTCGGTTTCCGTGGAAGTTACTTCTACTTCGTCAGGGAATTCAACAAGCGGGGCAATGAGCAGCTCGACAAGACCGGAAATATCGGTATTAGGATCGGTCATGACTAGCCATTCTGACGCTGAGCATCGATGAGACGAGCAACAGTCTCGGTGGGCTTTGCACCCTGAGCGATCCAGCCGTCGATCTTCTCAAGATCCATGGTGACCTTCTTAGGCTCGGTAAGAGGATTGTACGTACCGACCTGCTCGATATAACGACCATCGCGACGTGCACGAGAATCTGCGACAACGATACGGTAATACGGTGCTTTGTGAGCGCCATGACGTGCGAGACGAATCTTAACTGCCATGAAGTTGAACTCCTTTGTATATTCTTACTACGCGCTTTCGCGTAACCTTTAGAAAACAGCAATTACCAATAATAAGGTGAGGGGTGTGCTTTTGCAAGAACAGAAACGAAAACGAGCACGAGCGGAAGGTTTACTGGTCTTGAATCATATCCTGAAGTCGCTTGAGGTCTCCCATACCTAAGCCTCCCATGCCCGGAAGCGAGCGCCGGCGCTTCTTCTTCCCCTTCTTGCCTTTGCGCGTGCCCATCATCTGTTCCTGCTGGGCCATCATCTGCTTCATCATCTTGCGGGTCTCGTTGTACTTCTTCATCATCTGATTGACCTGCGTGACCGAAACGCCCGCACCAGACGCGACACGTGCGCGACGCGAGCCGTTGAGCACACTCGGCTTCTCTCGTTCTTCCTTGGTCATCGAATTGATGATGACCTCCATCTCATCGAGTGCGTTCTCATTGACTTGACCGTCTTTGAGCGCCTTATCGCCACCGGGAAGCGCACTCACGAGCTTCTGGATGCCGCCAATCTTGCGTACCTGCTTATTGATGGTAAGAAAATCGTTCAAGTTCAGATCCGCACGCATCATGCGCTCGGCTTCTTCTTGCTCGATCTCTTCGGCACGTATCTGGGAAGCGGTTTCGATGAGGCTGATCACATCACCCATGCCAAGGATACGCTTGGCCATGCGGTCGGGGTGGAATTCCTCGAGCGAATCGGGCTTCTCGCCCATCGAAATGAACTTGATCGGCTTGCCCGTGACCTGCTTGATCGAGAGCGCGCCACCACCGCGTGCATCGCCATCCATCTTCGACATGATCACGCCGTCAAAATCGACCTGTTCAGCGAAGGCGGAAGCAACGTTCACCACGTCTTGGCCGGTCATCGCGTCGACTACCATAAGTATCTGATCAGGCTCGACCGCATCGCGAATAGCAGCGGCTTCAGCCATCATCTCCTCGTCGACATGCAAGCGACCTGCCGTGTCGACGATGACCACATCGCGCAGTGAATCGACCGCATCACGCACGCCCTCTTGAGCGATCTTGACCGGGTCTTTGCCATCGCCGCGATAGACGCGTACGCCGATCTCATCACCGAGCGTTTGGAGCTGATCGGCTGCTGCGGGGCGGTATACGTCGCACGCAACGAGCAACGGGTTGTGGTTCTGCTTCTTCAAGAGATACGCCAGCTTCGCGGCAGCGGTGGTCTTACCTGAACCTTGAAGACCGACGAGCATGATCACATTCGGGATGCGCGAAGAGAGCACGAGCTGCGAATCGGATTCGCCAAGGAGCTTCGTCAACTCGTCGAGCACCACCTTGATGACGTTCTGCGCTGGCGTGAGCGAATCGAGCACTTCGGCATCGAGACAGCGTTCCTTCGTGTTCTTGATGAAGGACTTGACCACCTTGAAGTTGACATCCGCTTCCAGAAGGGCCATGCGGATCTCCTTCATGGCGGAGTTGATGTCGTCTTCGTTGAGCTTTCCCTTCGAGCGGAGGCCCGAGAAAATGGATTGTAGTTTGTCCGAAAGATTATCCAGCATCGCGCAATTCTCCAATCAGAGCGTTCGCAAAATCAAGCGCATCGAAATCCTGCAGGTCTTCGATACCCTCCCCTACGCCGATCTTATAGAGCGGCAATTCCAATTCATGAGCGATCGCCACCGAGATGCCACCCTTCGCAGTGCCATCGAGTTTGGTGACGATGATGCCATCGAGGTCGAGCGCCTTGTTGAACTCACGTGCCTGCTGAAGGCCGTTCTGCCCGGTGGTCGCATCGATGACGAGCACGGTATAGACCGGCAGCTCTGAGCGGCGGCGCACCACCTCAACCACTTTGGTGAGCTCGCGCATGAGATCGTCTGAGGTATGCAAGCGCCCTGCCGTATCGATGAGCACCAGATCCGCGCCCGTTTGCTCAGCGCGCTCGAGCGTTTCGTAGCACACGCTTGCTGGATCGCTGCCGCGCTCGCGCGAGACGATCTCAACATCAGCACGCCGGGCCCATTCTTCGAGCTGTTCGATAGCTGCTGCCCTGAACGTATCGGCGCTGCCGAGCAGCACCTTGCGATCGTTACCATGGGCCTCAGCGGCGATCTTGCCTACCGTAGTGGTCTTACCTGAACCGTTCACGCCAACGAAGAGCACCACCGCTTCATCGTCGAAGATCGAGCCGTCGGTCTCGATGAATTGATCAGCGATCTTGTCCGCCAAGAGATCGAGAACCGCATAAGCATCAGGAAGCGCCTTGCGTGTTGCCTCATCACGCAGCTCCTCGACGATCGCATCAGCCGCTGCGGCACCGAAATCGCTCAGGATGAGCGTCTCTTCGAGCGTCTCCCAGAATTCCTCATCAACATCCGGCCCGCGGTCGAGCAGGATGTTCATCTGCTCCTTGAACTTATCGCGACTGCGATGAAGTCCGCTTGAGATTCGGTCGAAAAAGCCCATGCTATTCCTCCTTTGCGCGCGCCTGATCGATGCGCTGACTTAAGACTTTCGTAACGCCATCAGCCTGCATGGAAACGCCATAGAGGATATCGGCGGCCTCCATCGTACGACGCTGGTGAGTGATCATGATGAACTGTGCGTAGTCGCGCACCGTGGCAAGATAGTTCATGAGACGGCGCAGATTAGAATCGTCGAGCGCTGCTTCGATCTCGTCGAGGATATAGAACGGCGTTTGGCGAATGCGATACACCGCGAAGAGCAGCGCCATCGCCGTCATGGATTTCTCGCCACCAGAAAGAAGCGACATCTTTTTCACCGTCTTGCCGACTGGCTGCGCGTTCACATCTACGCCCGTGTTCTCAAGATCGTCGGGGTCGACCAGTGAAAGATGCGCATGACCTCCGGGGAACAGCGTCGAGAAGATCTCGGAGAAGTTCGCGTTCACCTGCTCAAAGGTCTTCACGAAATCGTCTTTCATGCGCTCATCGATAAGCGCGACGATGCGACTGAGCGCGCTTCGCGCTGCTTGCATATCGGCAAGCTGCGAGAGCAGATAGTTGTAGCGTTCGTTGACCTGCTCGTATTCGCGAGCTGCATCGGGGTTTACCGTGCCTAAGTTCTTGATACGGCGTTTGAGCGTTTCCGCCTCGCTCTCGCTTTCGGCGCGATTCTCGAGTTCGGGCAGTTCAAGCGCTGTTTCAAGCGGTGTATGGCATTCGGTGATGATCGCCTGAACGGCGGCCTCCACCTTGATCTCGAGCTGTCCCTTTTCGATACGGATCTCCGAGCACGCAGCATTCTGCTGATCGAGCGCGATACGCAACTCACGCACTTTTTGCGTTGACTCTGCGATGCGCTTATGCAGCTCTTGCGATGATTCCTGCGTTTCACGCGTTTTGAGCTCGATCGTCGAAACGTGCCTTTGGATAGATTCGTTCAAGAGCTCGAGCGCCCCGAGCAGCGGCTCGACACGCGCCGAAGCCCCTTTGATCAAACTGAAGCGCTTCTCAGCGCTGCGCGAACGCACTTCGATGTTGTGGATCTCCTGCTTGCGCGAAGCTACCATGCGCTCGTTATAGGCATAGGCTTCTTGCAACTTCGCCCGCTCGAGACGAGCATTCTGCAGCTCTTCGGAGATTGAAACGACTTTGTTCTGAATGGGCGTGAGCACTGCTCGCATGTCTTCGACTTGCTTCTTGCTCTCCTGGAGCTTCGCCTGGACTTGCGCGAACTCTTCCTTCAACTTATCGGAATCGGGCTGGGCCTCTTCCAAGTAAGCTCGGTAGCGCTGCTGCTCTTCGATCAGATTCTTGTGGCTCGCCTTGAGCGTTTCGAGCGTTTGCGTCTCACTCGCAAGATCACGCGCGGTCGCTTCACGATTGCCGCGCACGCTAGCGGTCTTCTCGGTTGCCTGCAACGAAGCGATCTGCAGCTCTTTCAGCGAATTCTCCAGCTGATCGTAGGTGGCGCGCACCTGAGCGAAGCGCTCGGAGTACTCCGCTTCACGGCTACGCAACTCAACCAGATTGCGTCTACGCAGAAGCGCGCTGTTAGCCTTGTCCTCTTCCGACTTGCGGAAGTAGCGCGCGCGGCCATTCGTATCCACGATACAGCCATCGCGGCTGACGAGCGTAACACCGTGCGGAGCACGCTTCCAGATAGTGAAGAGCTCATCTTTCGAATCGTAGAGATACACTGCGCCAAGCAGCGCTTCGAAGCCCTTTTTATACGTGCTCGAAACCTCGATCTGGTCGAGCAGACGGTGGTCACATTCGTTGGTCGCGAAATCATCGCTTGAAGCAAGCTGAAAGATGTCCTTTTCGGGCAGGAGTACCACATCGCCGGTTTCTCCGCTCTCTTCGAGCGCATCGATGAACATTCGCACGCTTTCGCGATCTTGAACGAAGAGCCCGTGCATGTTGGACCCGAGCAAAGCTTCAACGATCATATCGAGCTCGCTCGGGACAGAAAGCTCATGGGTGAGCGCACGCCAGGGAGCCAGCTGATGGTCCCCCGACATGACCCAAGAGAGGATAGGATTGGTCGCTTCGTTAGCGCGCTCAAGCTCTTCGAGCGCTTTTCGCTGCGCGCCGATAGAGGTGAGCTCTTCGCGCACTTCGTCCATTTCGCCACGCGTAAGCTCACGATCGCGCAAGGCAGTATTCAGCTCTTCGCGCGCGTGCGTCTCAGCAGTCTCAGCTTCGAGAAGCGCACCATCAAGATTATCGAGTTGGAGCTGAAGCTGGGCGCATTTCTGCTCGAGCGCGGTAAGACGTGCCTGGGAATCGGCTACTTGCGCATCGGCCACTTGAGAGCTTACCTGCGCATCGTGAAGCTCCTCTTTCAGCGAATCGAGCGTGGACTGGATCGTTTCGCTGCGATAGGTGAGCGCATTCTGTTCGGCCAAGATCGCATCGATCTGCTTACGCAGTTCGTTACGCTGGTCTACTTGCTTGTTGTAGTTCTCTTCGATGCGGTCATGATCGGATACCGCATTGTTATAGGATCGTTCGACCTCTTGGAATTGCGTGGTGAGCGATTCAAGATCTTGAGCAGCGCGCTTTGCTTGGATCTTCTCGTTCTCGAACGAACGGACACCCATGGCAAGTTCCTTTTCGTAGGACTTGCGACGTTCGCGCAACACGATGCATTGCGAGTTGATGGACTCAGCGATCGAACGCACGCGGCGGTAATCGTTTCCGAGTGCAGACTCGTTCTCGCCTGAAGTTTGGAGCTGGCTTTGAAGTTCGTCGTTAGCTTTCTCCGCTTCTGTGAGAACGACCAGCGCTTCATTGGACTTTTTTTGATTGGTCTCCTCTGCTTCGAGGATCTCATTCCAACGCTTCTGCAGGATGCGCAGATCATCTACCGCAAGTTCCAAGCGGTATTTCTGATATTCGCCGTTCAGCTGCTTGAACGTGATAGCCTTCTTCGCTTTGCGCTCGAGCGGTTTTAGCTGACGCTCGACTTCGGCGGTGATATCGTTCACGCGATCGAGGTGCGCATCCATCTGGGCAAGCTTACGCTCGCTCTTCTTGCGGCGCTCCTTGTGCTTCAAGATGCCTGCCGCCTCTTCGATGAGCTCACGCCTATCTTCCGGACGAGACGAAAGGATGGAATCGAGATTGCCCTGAGAGATGATCGAATTCGTGCCCGAACCAAGGCCGCTATCATGCAGGATGTCGAGCACGTCCATACGACGCACGAGCGATCCATTGATGAGGTATTCGCTCTCACCGTTACGATACATCCGCCGTCCGATGGAGACCTCAGAGAAATCAACGGGCAAGGTGCCATCGGAATTGTCGAGCACGAGCTCAACTTCTGCAACACCTACTGGCTTGCGTGCCGAGGAACCGGAGAAGATGACGTCTTCCATCGACTGACCGCGCAGGCTCTTCGCGTTACGCTCGCCCAGCACCCAAAGCACCGCATCTGAGATATTCGATTTGCCCGATCCATTCGGTCCAACGATAGCTGCAAGCCCTGGCTCGAAACGCATGACCGTGCGATCAGCGAAGGACTTGAATCCTTTCAGATTCAACGACTTTAAATACACACGCGCCCCTTATTGCTTCTTCTTGCGGGCGTTTTCCGCCTTACGCCTGGCCTTCTCCTCTGCTTTCGCAGCCTTGATCGCGGCTTTAGCATCGGCCTGACGTTTCTTATCTTTTGAGTCTTTCGCATCGAAGAACGAGCTGAGCGCCTTCAGGGCCGATTCAGCAGCGTGACTTTCCGATTCCTTCTTCGTGCGCCCCACGCCTTTCGCCAGCGACTGAACGCCAACGAAGACTTGGGTGATGAATGTCCTATTGTGTGGAGGACCTTGCGTTTCCACCAATCGATAGGTGGGCGTGATGCCGTCTTCCTGAAGCTTCTCCTGCAATACGCTCTTCGGATTCTCTGGCTCGCGTGCCATGTCGATGTTCATCTTCGTGATGAGCGTTCGATCGATGAATGCGCTCGCAGCCTGCCAGCCTCCATCGAGATAGAGCGCCGCGACCACCGATTCATACACGTTCTCGAGCGCAGAATGGAGTCCGCGCTTGCCGGTCCCCGTCTCCGATGAACCGAAGATGATGAAGTCCGCGAAGCCTAAGCCCTCGGCCGTCTTAGACAGTGATGCTCCCGAAACGAGAGAGACCTTGATGCGCGTGAGGCCTCCTTCATCGACCTTGGGATACGCATGGAAAGCGCGATCGGCAACCACCGCTCCCAAGATGCTGTCCCCCAAGAATTCGAGACGCTCATAGGAATCGCGCAACGAATGGCCCTCCACTGCGGAAGGATGCGTGAGAGCCGCAAGAAGAAGCGTAGGGTCTTTGAACTGATAGTCGAGCACGCGCTCGACCTCATCCAAAAGCTCTCTATGTTCCTCTGCAGTGCTCACGTGGGGTTACCTCGGTCTCAAACAAACAGATTAAGTTTACCCGAGGTCGTTATCTTTTTTCACGGTTCGCGCGATTATTCCCGAAACATCCAAACGAACGGTCTTGGCAGTGATCGCAATGCCATTCTTGATCGCACGTGCGCTCGATGAACCATGTCCGATCAAGCAAGCACCATTCACGCCGAGCAGGGGCGCGCCACCATAGGTGTCAGGGTCGATCGAGTCCTTGAGCTTGGCAAGATCACCCTTGAGCGCGAGCGCCGCAAGCTTGGTCTTTGCAGACGACATCATAATATCCTTGAGTGCTGCGAAGAGCACCTTCGAAGTGCCTTCGATCGTCTTCAAGCAGACATTGCCCGTGAAGCCATCAGTGACGAACACATCAGCCCCACCTGGCAAGATATCGCAGCCTTCTTTGTTGCCGATGAAATTCGGAAGAGAAGCATTCATGAGCTCGAAGGCTTCCTGCGAGAACTGGGAGCCCTTCGTATCTTCGCTGCCGATATTGAGCAGCGCCACGCTTGGATCAGGAATGCCAATGACCTGTTCAGCATAGACAGCTGCCATCTGGCCGAACTGTACCAAATAGGAAGGCTTGCAGTCGGCGTTCGCTCCCACATCGCACATGACGACCGGTTTCGCGGGAGACGGGATGATGGTCGCGATAGCAGGACGCATGACTCCTTTGATGCGTCCCATCACGAGCGTTGCCGCCGTGAGACACGCACCGGTCGATCCTGCCGAGAAGAACCCTTGTGCCTGGCCTTCTTTCACGAGACGGCATCCTACCACGATGCTCGAATCCTTCTTCTTGCGTACCGCCTGCGCGGGATGTTCGTCCATCGCGATCTCTTCAGTGCAGGGTTGCGCGATGCAGCGCTCATGGCTCTGGGCGAACGGCTCTACGGCATCGGCTGGCCCGCAGATTATCACTTCAAGATTTGGGTCTTCAGCAAGCGCCATCTCAACACCTTCGAGCACCACAGGGGCACCGAAGTCTCCACCGATGGCATCAACAGCGATCCTTGTCATTTCATTCACGGTAGCACCTCGCAATTCGTATCGTATTCATTCTAAAAGAAAACGGTTTTCCCAACTGAAAGAAGGTCGGGAACAAAAAAATCCCTCGGCAAAAGACCGAGGGATCGACAAATCAACTAACTCGCGTAGGCGAACTAAGCAGTTTGGATGACTTCACGATCACGATAATGACCGCAATTAGGGCAAACGCGATGCGGAAGCTTCACTTCGCCGCATTCAGGACACAGCGAACGAGAAGGTGCTGCAATCTTATCATTTTCGCTACGACGTGCATGGGTGCGAGCACGACCAGTTTTACGCTTAGGTACTGCCATGGGGTTTCTCCTTCTATAACACAGGCTTGGCCTGAAACTTACGTTTGACGCAACGAGATATGCTAACAAACTCGAGCAGCATTTTCAATCGTCGAAGTTGCGATTCTGTCCGAACGGTAGCGATTCGCATGACATGCGCCAACAAACGCTACTCTTCAGGATCGAAACGGCAATTCTTGAGCACCGCAAAGGGGTTCTGCGGATCGATTTCTTGCTGCGCAGCACAGCTGCAGGTTTCGTGATTGAGATTAGTGCCACATTGAGGGCAAAGACCGGCGCAGTCTTCGCTGCAAAGCACCACGAGCGGCAGAGCAAGCGCGAGCGCGCCCTGGAAAAGCGCGGTAAGATCGACCTTGTTCTTATCAATGAGCTGGTCGTATTCGACTTCTTCATCTTCGGAGAGCGGCTCGTCCTTACCTGGAAGCACGAAATACGCTTCGATCGGCGCTTCGAGGGTAAGCTCCACTTCATCGAGGCACCGAGCGCAAGCGGCCTTGGCGTGCGCACTCACCTCTCCCGTTGCAAGCAGCGCTCCACCAGTATTGGTGAAGAAGAGATGATAGCGCAGAGGCTCTTCGAAGCGATAGCTATCGGCGCCCATGCGGATCTCAGGAAGGGAGATCTCTCCCGTAAAATCAGCAACTGCCGAAGTCTCGAAAAGAGAATCCGGCAGCGCAAGCAGTTGATCTGGAGTATCCATTAGCGTCCAGCGCTCAGGGAATTAGCATTCAAGCGATCGCGGCAACGACGCACGCTATTGAGCGCGGTATCGAGGCTCTGCTCGACATGAGAGAACACTTCATCAGCGAAATCTTCCGCACCCGCACGCGTTTCGCGCTCGAGCTCACGTGCTTCAGCCATGATGGTATCGGCCTGTTGCTGGGAAATGCGCACGATCTCCTGTTCGCTCGCGATGGTGATAGCCTGGCTACGCGCGTCTTCGATAAGACGCGAAGCTTGGGCTTCAGCTTCGTCGAGCAGTGCTTGACGTTCGCGAATGATCTGACGCGCCTGTGCGAATTCTGAGGGGAAGGTGTCACGGATCTCATCAAGAATCTCAAATGCTGCCTGGGCATCCACCTGGCGCATGGTGTTCTTGCCAAAAACCGGTTTCGAATCTTCGATGAGCACAGAAAGCTCTTCGATGAGGTTCATTACTCCAATTTCGTCCATAAACATCCTTCCAAATCGTGTTCAGAACACGAATAAAATCTTTATTATCTTAGAGCAAACGGCAGCGTTATACAACAGAAAAACCGATTTGTCCTAGTCTTGTGAAGTATAGGTAACTAATACGCTTCGCTGAAATACTCGATTAGCGCGCGCTCTACGCATTCGGGCACGAACTGTTTCACGTCGCCGCCCATCGATGCCATTTCGCGCACGATCGAGCTCGATAGATACATGTATTTCGGCGGAGACATGATGAAGAACGTCTCAAGATCCTTTGAGAGTTCGTAGTTCAGCGCGGTGAGCTGGAACTCATACTCGAAGTCGGTGATAGCACGCAGGCCCTTTACCACGATATGAGCCTTCTGCTCTCGAACGAAGTCGACAAGCAGGCAATTGAACCCTTTCACGCAGACATTGGAATATTCCTTCAGTGCTTCCTCAGCCAAGCGAACGCGTGTCTCTTGGTCGAAGATCGGCCCTTTCTTGTGTGAGGCTGCGACCGCAACGATAACCTCATCGAAGACTTGCGCGGCGCGTTCGATCACGTCGATGTGACCTTTGGTGATCGGATCGAAGGTACCTGGAACGACTGCCCGTTTCATTCACATACCCTTTCTTATCAGGACATAGGTTGTATCTCCAAAATCTTTAAGAGAAACAGTTTCCCATTTTAACCTATCAAGTTCGCTTACCAATTCAGGTTTGTTCTTTTTAGCGAGTTCGTAGCAGATAAGCGCCTCGGCGTTCAGCGAACCCGCATCATCGAGCGTTCGAACGAGCGAAAGGGCCTGAGAAGGAGCGATCATATAGGGAGGATCGAGCAAGACGAGGTCGAACGGATGGGCGCGCTTCTTCGACGCGAGCGCAAATGCATCGCCAACTTCGAGCTTCCATGCCCCTTTTCGAGCACCGATCTTCGTGAGGTTCTCGCGCACGATCTTCGCAGCTGCGCGCGATCGTTCGAAGAAGACCGCACTCGCTGCTCCCCGCGAGAGCGCTTCGATACCGAGCGCTCCTGAACCGGCGAAACCATCGAGCACGCACACTCCTTCAAGACTCCCAAGTGCGCTTACGACCGCACTGAAGAGCGACTCCTTCACACGCATAGTGGTCGGGCGGGTGGCATCCCCTTTGAGCGTTTTGAGCGGATGGCCTTTATAGGTACCAGAAACGACGCGCATAGCTCTCTTTCATCTCTTCAGTTATGTTCTTTATTCAAGCGACAAGCAACCATCGAGCGTTCGCGTTCGAGGATCGCCCGCTCCGCTTCGCTAAGCGTGTCGTTGTAGATGATATCGTAGGCATCACGATATGCTGCCTCGATGACCGCGCGATCGCGTACCACATTCACCAAACGAAGCGCGGCCTGCCCATGCTGACGGGCACCGAACACGTCGCCTTCTTTGCGCTGCGCAAGATCGATCTCGGAAAGCTCGAATCCATCTTCAGTCACCTCCATCGCGCGTAAGCGTTCAAGTGCCGTTGGCGCCTTAGAACGCGTGACGAGATAGACTTGACCGGGCTTTTCCCCTCGTCCCACGCGGCCACGCAGTTGGTGAAGCTGGGCGAGACCGAAACGGTCGGCATCCTCGATGATCATGACCGTGGCATTGGGAACGTCGATGCCCACTTCGATGATCGTAGTCGAAACGAGCACATCGATCTCACCTGCGCGAAACGCTTCCATGATCGCACTCTTCTCTTCAGCGGCAAGCCGTCCATGAAGAAGGGCCACACGCGCAGAAGGAAACACCTGACTCTGAAGGATCTCGGCATGTTGCTCGGCAGCCGTGAAACGAGAAGCTTGTCCACTACCCGCAGTATCAGTGTTGAAAGCATCAGATTCGAGACCGAATTCAACGAGCGCATATTCGACCTGCTCGTCTTCACCCTCCTCCTCATCGCTCGCAAGCAGATCCTTGGTGGGAATACCAATGAGCGGGCAGACCACATAGGCCTGCTCACCGCGTGCGAGAGCCGCACGCACCGCATCGTATGCCACTCCCTCTTCGGTGAAAGGGAGCACGGCGGTAGTACGTGAGCTCTTGATCTGCGGTGGTTTGCGCAGATAACTGATCGCCGTCGTGCCATAGAGCGCAAGGGCGAGCGAGCGCGGGATGGGCGTTGCGCTCATCGAAAGGACATCGGCACCAGGAGCTTTCGCCAAAAGCGCTTCGCGCTGTTCGACGCCGAAGCGCTGCTGCTCATCGAAGCATACGAACGAGCAATCGGCAAAGTGCACCGAAGGCTCGAATACCGCATGGGTGCCGAAGCAGATCGAAACCTGCCCCTCTGCAAGCGCTTGGAGCGTGCGCTGCTTCTCATCTGTTGGGGTCGTTGACGTGAGCAGGCACCATGATACGCCCAGTCGATCGAGGAGCGGACCGAGCGAACGCGCATACTGCTTCACCAATATCTCGGTAGGCCCGACCATGACCGCCTGATGGCCATGGCGCGCCGCGCAGACCAATGCACAGAATGCCACGATCGTCTTGCCCGTGCCCACATCTCCTAAGAGCAAGCGGTCCATCGCTTTGGGAGCAGCCATATCCGCCCATATCTCATCGCGCGCACCCGCCTGCTCACTGGTAAGCTCGAATGGCAGCACTTGTACCAGTTCGCTTACGAGCGCTTCGTCTGCGCCCTGCTCGAAACCAGGAAATTGCTCTGCATGTTCGCGCTGTTCGGTGATGAGCTGGAGCTCAAGGAAGAACAACTCCTCATAGAGCAAGCGCCTACGCGCCATGTCCACCTCTTCGATGCTCTCGGGAAAATGGATCGCACGATAGGCCTGATAGCGCGAACAAAGTCGGTAGCGCTCGCGCAACGAGAGCGGCAAGGGGTCGTAGAGGCAGCGCACCTCTTCGAGCGCATGCGCGATCATGCGCTTCACGATCGACGGGCTGAGCTTGTTGATCGATCCGTGGAAGGCTTGGATGATGCCGTGTGCCTCCCCTGCTTCTTCAAGACGGGTGATAATGGGGTTGGTCATACGTTTGAACCCATAGTTGAATTCGATCGTACCCGATACGCTCACCAGGTCGTCCTTATGCAACTTATCCGCAAGCCAAGGTTGATTGAAGCAGGTCACAATGAGCGTGCCCGTACTATCAAGAAGAGTGATCTCGAGGATGTTCAGATTACGACGAGGCTTCTTCACCTTCGTCTCATAGATGCGCGCAACGAGCGTGCAAGAAAGCCCGATGGTCGCCTGCGCGATAGTGACCACCTGAGACATGTCGAGGTAGCGGCGGGGAAACCGATCGAGCAGGTCGCGTACCACTTCGATCCCGCGTACTGATAATGCACGCGCGCGCTGAGCGCTTACCTGAGAAACGGCCTCAACAGGCCCATCGAAGCGCAAAGTAGCAGAAAGGCGGTCAGAACCTCGTTTCTGAGCCGCCTTTTTCGTTTGGGAAGATGCTATGCCCTCGCGCACGTTGCCCTCTTATTCGAGCGAAAGGATGATCGGATAGAGCGGCTGCTCGCCGCGGTGCGGGTCGATCTCGATGTCTTCATACGCCTCTTCGATGCGCTCAACGATCGAATCGAACGCTTCTTGCGAAAGATCCTCACCTGCAAGGATCGTGAGCGTGTCGGCATCTTCGGCTTCCATGGCAGCGAGGATTCCAAGCGTTGCATCGACTACGCTATCGCTCACCACTTCGATCGAACCATCCGCGATGCCAATCGTATCGCCTTCTTTGATGGGATTGCCGTGAGCGTCCTTTGCGTCTTTGATCGCACACGTTACCTCGCCTGTCTTCACTTCGCCCGCTACCTCGGTCATCTCTTCGACATTATCTTCAAGCGAAGCGTTCTCGTCGAAAACGAACAGGGCGGAGAATGCCTCAGGCACGCTCGTCGTTGGGACGACCGCACAGGGCTTTTCAGAAACATCGGCACAGCTCTGAGAAGCCATGATGATGTTCTTATTGTTAGGAAGGATGATGACCGCATCGGCGTTGACGCGATTGACCGCATCGAGCAATTCCTTCGTGGAAGGATTCATTGTTTGACCACCAGAAACGACTACATCAACACCAAGGCTCTCAAGGATAGCAGCATTGCCCGAACCTGCGCAGACTGCAACGAGACCGATGGGCTTGCGCTCCTGAGCCTGATCTTCCTCAAGAGAAGCACTGCGAGCTGCACTTTGGAGCTTCATGTTGTGGATATGGACTTCGGAGACCGCACCGCGATCGAGGAAATACTCGAGCACCTTGTTGGGCGTGTTCGAGTGAACATGTACCTTATAGACCGGCGCGTTGCCGACGCACAGTTCGCAATCGCCCATCGTCTGGAGGAAGTCGAGCGCTGCGTCTTGGTCGAGATCGTCTGTATGGACGAGGAATTCGTTGCAGTAGGTGTAATTCGAACCTTCCCAATCGTTGATCTGCTCGATCTCCGCCTTCGGAGCAGCCGTACGCGCAAACGCCATTTCATCGACGAGCGCTTCAGTGCGGCCCGTAAGAGCAGCAACGAACGAGTCGAAGAAGATCGCAAGGCCATAACCACCCGCATCGACCACACCATTTTCCTTCAAGACCGGAAGCAGGTCGGGTGTGCGCTGAACGGAAGCATATGCAGCATTCACGATGTTCTGGAGATATTCTTCGAGACTTGGACGGTTCTTCTTCGCGGGACGCGCCGCTTCCGCCGTATCGCGCAGCACCGTGAGGATCGTGCCTTCGACCGGCTTGCGTACCGCATTGAACGCGACTTCGACCGCCTTAGCGAAGGCATCGCCGATCGCATCAATATCGAAATCTTCATGGCCATCAAAGCCTTCGCACAGGCCGCGCAGAATCTGCGAGGTGATAACACCAGAATTGCCACGTGCACCCATGAGCGCACCAGTGGTGATGGCGCGACGCTTATCGGCATTCGAAGCGCCGATCGGCAACGCGGCAAGGTTTTCCACAACCATGGCAAGCGTGAGCGACATATTCGTTCCCGTATCGCCATCTGGCACAGGGAAAACATTCAGTCGATTGATCTCATCCTTGCGTGCATCCAAAGCTTTTGCAGCAGCAGCGATGGCGTTTGCCACATCATTGGAACTGTAATTACTCATTCAAATGACTCCTCGTGTGAGCGATTCAGCTTCGAGCGAATAGCTCTAACGAACTTTGATTCCCTGTACGTGCACATCGATTCCCTTGAGCGGGGCTTGAACGAATTCTTCAAGTGCGAAGGTAACCTGATCGACGAGATTGGTCGATACGACATTGATATTGACCCCATGCTCAAGAACAACATAGAGACTGATGAGCACCCCATCTTCATCCACTGAGACGATGACACCCTTGCGCAAGGGAGACTGGGGAAGGAATTTCGCAAGACCATTAGCAGCAGCTGGTTGAGCCATGCCAACCACGCCATAGCACTGGAGAGCAGCATGTCCAGCGATATCTGCCAGAACCTCTTCAGAGACGATCAGATCTCCAGGAATATCGGTATTCATAGCGCTCCTTTCGATAGGCAATGGTCAGGAATGACCACGCCAGTTAGGGCTAGAGCTTCATTTTACACAAAAAAGACCACCCATCATGAGTGGTCTTCGAGAACAGGACGAGAATGGCTGTTATGCGCGCTCGACGTTACCTGCTTTGAGACACTTCGTGCAAACGTTCGCACGTTTGACCTTGCCATTGAGTTTGATCGTGACCTTCTGGATGTTCGGACGGAAGGTACGATTGGTAACACGATGAGAATGGCTGACATTACGACCAGCGCTCGGTGCTTTACCGCAGATCTCACATACTTTGGACATTCTTGATCAACTCCATTTATCGTTCAATGTTCACAGGCATGGTTATGCCGTATGTTTCAAACAAGCCCTAGCACTATACCACAGGTAAGAGGAGCACCCAAGATGAAAACGAGCATTTTTTCGCCTAAGTGAGCTATCCAGCGTCATGCGGAAGGTTGTAGCCAAGACGAAAAGAAACGGTCACCCTACGGTAATCGCATTTCACGTGCGTATTACTACAATAGAAGTATCAAAAGAACCACTTTAGGGAGGGTGTTCACCATGGATATCTCAAATGAAGAAAAAGATCGCATCGCACGCGCTGACCTCGAAAAGCTCGAGTACGACATTCGCGCTGAAGCAGAAACCGCCGTTGAAGACTTCGATGC
>ERZ1034952.483-NODE-483-length-37081-cov-6.673122_pt1 | contig 37081 bp, 35 predicted proteins | sample MGYA00520625_ERZ1034952 | MGnify/ENA primary metagenome ERZ1034952 (study PRJEB33766, sample SAMN09781773) | gut metagenome | biome: gut microbiome | host: Homo sapiens | place: Madagascar | study: EMG produced TPA metagenomics assembly of the PRJNA485056 data set... | reverse complement strand
AATTAATTCTATCATATATTTAATAAATATACAAGGTGCAAAATAAAAAACGCACCGTACATTTTGCACGGCGCATAAATTATATAATTCCGTCTTTTTTAAGAAATTCCAAAAGTCGCTGTGTATTTTTTCCGTCGTGGAATTCAACGATTTTTGAATAATTATTCTTATATTCCTCACGCTGAGGATTATTATAATTTTTCGTTATCGCTTCGCCGAGCCCCTCAACGGAATAAAAACAATCGCCGAAAGTATTATTTTCATTCAGCATAAGGCGGGTGGACGGACCGTACTTTGACATACAAAAATCCTTTTCCTCCCAATAGAAAATAACCCGAGAGCCACGGTAAAAAGCGTCATACGCAATAGACGAATAATCGGTAATGAGAAGTCGTGTTTGACGGAGCAAGTCATCATATCTCACACCGAGGGCTATTCTGCTTTCCATATCACGAGGGATATTTTTCATCTCGTTTGCGATAAGAGGATGAGGCAAAATCACCGTCTTTTCCTTTAATTCGTAGGGAACGGCGTCAAATATTTTTTTAATCATCTTATAATAAGGAGTAGAGAGAAAGTCAATCCTTGCCTCGCTGAGTTCCCACGGTCTCCAGGTGGGCATAATAATGATTTTATCGGCGTCGGGGAGAAGAATATTTCTGTCATACTTAGGCAGTCCGCAGACATATATATCCTGTTCGCCGTGATTTCCGAGTTCGATAAAATGGCGTTTTTCAAGTTCGCCGGAAACGACAACTCGGTAATTTCCCTTTATTCTGTCTCGTGAAAACATCTTTCTCGACTCGCTGTTGAGGGAGACCATATACATTACGCCGTGCTGTAAAAAGATAAAATTAATGCCCTTTGATGAAATCTTATAAAGTGCAAAAGGATTAAAGGTTTTAAGTTCAAAAGCGTGAACCGGTTGTTCCGTACCGATAAAAGACTTAGCCCTGAAGAAATTGAGGTAATGCTTAAACGAATATTTATAAAGCAGATTTTTTCTGTATTTCTCGGGAATTCGAGATAGATATTTATAGTCTCTGTCGATTACAAAATAAGCGTTATCATAACCGTTATCAATGAGTTTTTCATAGGTAACGCTTGCACTTTCCTCGTACTTTGCGCCGTCCTTTTCGTAAAGGAGAATAACGTTATTTCCTTTCTTGACAAAAGACAGAACAAAGGCAACAGCCACCTTTATATGCTCGATTATTCTGTCGCCTCTGAGATAGGGGCGGTAGTAAATTCCGAGTTCGTTACCCGTCATTTGGCGGAAAACGGCGGCGGTATTATCACGCCTGTCACGCATAATTGCACTTCTGAGTCCGAAAGTCCGCTTTAAGAAAAAGGAATTATAATAAACTTTTGCCGTAACATTGTGACCGAGTGAATCAGAGAAAACGGCTTTAATAAGATTAGCGGATTCCATGGTTTTAAGTTCGTCTTTTGAAACGCTCAGAGTAAAAATGCCGAAATGTTTTTTTGACATCTTTTTCTTATTTGTATAAAAATGCGATTTAAGCATTTTATCATCTGTATAAAAAGCAAGATCGGCGCAGGTAAACGGAGTGATACCGCTGATTTTGAAGAAAGAAACAGCTTTTAGTTTATTGCCAAAAGCAAGGTACAGCGGCGCACACGGAGTCAAAAACGCATTTTTTGAATAAGTATCGGCGCACACGGAATCATCCGATGAGATATTATAATTCTCATTCGGTAAAAAGCCCTTTGAAAGTTCAAAAGACTTTATATTTCTTGTCAGCGACTGCTTTGTGCGTGAAATCTTATGATACGAGCCGTGCTCGATATATTCCTTATCGCCCGAGAGGCAGGACAAAACACCCGAAACAAAGGCGTTATCGCATACAAAGTCAACAACTCTTTCGGGTTTTACCGAATAGAAAATTCTCTTCGCTTCCCTTTCAAAAAGAGAGTTAAGTTTATCAAAGTCCTTGCCTTTTATTATGTTTTTCAATAACTTAAATGTCTCGCCGTTATAAAAAAGCGGAGCGGTAACAAGTCCGAGACTGTCCGCCTTATCCGAAAGTGAAACGAGAAAAGCTTTATTTTTTTCATTAAAATTACCGGAATATGCAAGTACAAATTTGTACTGCGGATTTGAGTCGATATACTTCCTTACGCTATCAAAATCGCACTCGGGCATTCTGCCGAGATACAAAAGACAAAGCGGTTTTTCGTCAGGCAAATTTTCCCGGGAAAGCAAATCGGTCGCCTCACCGAGCATTAAATCAAATATCTCGCAGCAAATATTTTTACTGCCGTCGTGGCAATATTTTCTCATAAAATCGGGGTAAGGTTTGAGCGGCTTGTCCATCTCTTTAACGGCCTGTTCCACGGTCTGTGTAATAGGAAACGGCAAAGACTCAAAGGGCATATAAACGCCTCTGTCCGACATATAATCAATCTTATCATAGGCGAAAAGAATAACTTTTTTACCCGTAATCGCAAAATCAAAGAACACGCTCGAATAATCCGTTACAAGACCGTCGCAGGCATTAAGCACCTCATAGGTATCGTAATCGGGCGAAAAATATTTTATATGCTTATACTCTGTGCAGTCGATAGAGGACGACAAGAGAAAATGAAAATTAACTAAAAGAAGTTGATTATCGCTGAGAAGTGAATCAAATTCGTCGAGAATATGTTTTGTAATTTCAAGTTGGTTTTCGGTATCTGCACTTCTGCCTGTGCCACGCCATGTGGGCATATAGGCAAAAACCTGTTTATCCTCTATTATGCCGAGAATTTTTTTCATTTGTGCTCTCTGCCCGTCATCATAAAAGACATAGTTCCTCGGATACGGTGCAATAAGGCTCTTACCCTTAAAAATATTCTTTATGTCATAATCCTCAAAGAAAACATTTTTTGTAAACTCATTCGGAAATAGAGCAATATCGGACATAAGGAAATTTTTTTGGATATTGGCAAGAGAGGCGGGGTTAGACTTATCGGACATACCGAGCGTTTTCAGCGGAGTGCCGTGCCAGGTATTGAGAAAGACCTGTTCCTCTCTTTTGAAAAAATAAGGCGGAAACGAATTATCCGTCATAAGATACTTAGCAGTCGCAAGATATTTTTTATATTCATTTGAATTTCTGACAGCAAGAATAACCCTATCAAAACCGTAAAAGCTCATTCGCTTTTCAGCCTTAGATAAGGTATTTTCGGTGACGGTAAATACGCATGTATAATCCGTATACTTAGGATTTTTACATATTTCTCTGAGCATAGAGAACATATTGCCGTTAATATTTTTTCCCTGACCGCCCTCAAGCAAAACAAGTTTTTCGTTTACGGGCAGGTCAAGATATTTCAAGTAATTTTGGTTAAAACCGCCTTTAATTTTTTTAGGCAGTTTTTTTAATGAACTGATACTCGGCAAAGCTAAAACTCCAAAATAAAATTATTCAGGAAGCTGATCCTCGTTTTTAACTGCTTCTTTAAGTCCCAAATCGTGCTTAATCATAGTGGTTGAAACGCCGGGCGTTCTCTCGAGAAACACAAGGTCGCAGTAATCCTTCAGATAGTCAAAACGATCGGAGCCTGCCCAGTCCGAGCCCATAACAACGACGTCTATATGATATTCCTTGATATCATTAATCTTTTGCTCCCAGCTGTTTTCGGGGATAACAAGGTCCACATATCTTATAGCCTCAAGCATCTTCTTTCTTGTCTCATAACTGTGATATGCGGTCTTACCCTTTGACTCATTGAACTCATCGGTAGAAAGAGCGACAACAAGATAATCGCCGAGAGCCTTAGCTCTTCTTAAAATCTCGATATGTCCGTAATGAAGAAGGTCAAATGTTCCGTAAGTTAAAACTCTTTTCATAATATTATTCTCCCAACAACTTCACAATGAACGAGGCAAGCAAAGTAGTTGCCTTTTCATCGGTAAGTTTAATATATTTATTCTTAAATGAGTAAAGCTCATTAAAATCATAATGCTCGCTTCTGACAGAGTCGGAAAGGCTTTCTGCGTCGTAAAAAACGGCACCGGGAAGTTCCTTTCTGACATCTACATTAAGTCCCCTATCCTTAACATATTCGTCAAAATCAGGGACAAAAAAGTAAAGCGGCTTCATAAGCAGCGACGCCTCGTAAGCGCAGGCGGAATAATCGGTTATAATAACATCCGCAATTTTCATCAACTCAAAAGTGGTAAAATCCCCTTTAGCGGTATATTTCTCGTCAAGATGCATTTTTGACAGCGGATGAGCCTTAACTATAAGAGCGTAACCGTCCTCATTATTAAATTCCGTTTTCAGCATTTCGGAGCAATATGCGTCACGCTTTCTGAAAGTGGGAAGATAAAGAACGATTTTTTTATCCGCAAGGAAAGGATTGAGATTATAAAACTTCTCGATAGGTGCGTTGCCGTCGGTAATAAAATCAACCCTCGGCATAGGACATATCTTTATATGAGACGATTCGGTATTAAAAGCCTCTTTATATATCAAGGCCGTTGCATCCGACGGAGCGATAACAAAGTCGTAATTTTTATGCATACACATGGCACGGCTGAAGTTTTCGTCTCTGCCCTCTTTAGTGCCGAACGCCTGATAGCCGAATTTTTTAACGGCACCCAGAGCGTGCCAAATCTGGACAATTTTAAGCGATTTCTTATGTTTAAGGCACGAAGCGGTGATGGAATAGGTATCGAGTATTGCGACCTTTGAAGTGGCAAGATAATACATATCCCCTATCACATAAAAACAATATTTTATCTTTGATACGAAACCGTTATCTATCATTTTGAGGCGAAAGACCTGCTCGGTGTCGGGCGTAAGGCGTTTAAGCTCGTTTTCCAAAAGAGTAAAGTCCTCATCCTTTGTATTTCTCTGTCGAGAGAGGTAGACTATTCTGTTTTTCGTTTTAAGAAGCTTAAGAGGTGCGTAAATAATTCTTAAGCCGAACTTTAATATTGATACTAAAAATACTTTCATAATCAATCTCATTTTAACATATTATATTTTAATATACAATAGTTAATTAAAAATGCCTCTCCGACAGAAGTCGGAAAGGCATATATTACTTTATTAATCAGTCAAGACCTTTTTCGTCAAAATTAAAGATTGTGGAAAGGATTACATCATATCCCGCTTTAATTGCTTCGGGTACGAGCCTGTCATAACTGTCACGGATATTATGATAATAATCGGCAGGAGCCGGGTCCATAGCGGCAAGACAAGTAGCCGTAATGCCTGCCTGCGAAAATGCGGCAGCATCGGAAGCACCGAAGAATACATTTGCAAACTTCAAATCGTCATGACCTGCTTCAACAGCAGAGTCCATAACGAGTTGACTGAATTTTTGATTGTGCTTAACAGTACCTGTCATATCACGGGAATATACATTAAGGTAATCAAGATCTGTAAGAGTATCAACACAGAGAACAGCAGTTTCAACGCCCTGATTCATATACTCATCCTTATGGTCCTTAGCCCACTGCTTACAACCTCTGAGTCCTGCCTCCTCGCCGTCGGTAATCATAGCAACAACTTCGGTGTTTTCAAATTCAACGCCTGCCATATCAAGCATACGAAGAGCACAAACAGCGGCATATGTTCCGGTAAGGTTATCGTTTGCGCCCGGTGAAATAGTCTTAAAGTCTACAAAAAGGAAAAGTGTAATCATAAAGAGACCGGGAATAATATGGAAATAATAGCTGTAATTAAGCATAAAATCTCCGAAAGCGCCCATATCAACAAAGTTTGCAATAATAGTGATAAGCGCAATAATTACGGAAATTATAGCACCGCCGATAGTACCACCCATACAAATACCCATAAGAGGAAGCTTCTTGCCGTAATAAATATGTCTCCACTGATATGCTGAGTCGCAGTGACCCGAAATTACGATTCTCTTCTTCACCTCGCCCTTAGGCTTACGAACGGCATAATAGTTATTACCGTCAATTTTCTTATAAAAAACATCGCAGAACTGCTTATAAAGCAAAAATTCAAGAGCGGTGATAATAAGACCTACAAGAATAACTCCGCCTACAATACACTGTGGAAGGAAGAAATCGCTCTTTCCTATTCCGTCAAACACGCCTGTATACGCAAGAATAAGGCAAACAAAGATTGCCAAAAATACAGAAACCGAAACGGTCTTTGTAAAATGCAAAAATGCCTTTGGTGCCATTTTGTAGGACTCAAAGCCTGTCTCATCACAAAACGGCTTCATTTCCTTATCGATATGCTTTTGGGTTGCAAGGCAATTTTTATTACCTGATTCACGAGGGCCGTATCTTTTAATTACGCTCGTGATTTCCTTAACTGTGTAATCAACATTTTCGTTAATAACAGCCTGGGGAAAATCTTTAAATTTCATATTACTGTCTCCTTTATGTCAATATCATAAACAACAACTAGTTATTATAGCAAATACACGGTACAATGTCAATTTAACAAGTGATGAACAATCGGTTAATTTTCATTTTCCGATTTTATTTCATCGGCGGTTTTGTTATAAATGTTATCGATAAGCATTTGCTTATTCTTATCTGCATCAATGATAATAACACTGTTGCCTTTAATTGTTTCGTATTTCCATGTACCGTCAAAAGGCACACGGCTCTCTACCATTGTGTCCATACACGGCAGAGCAGAAACTGCGGCTGACATAATGTATGAATTTGAAAGATTTGTTTGGATATAAGGTGCACACTTAGTTGCCATAGAAGCAAGTTTTAACGGATTTGCGGACTTAATGCTTTTCATAACAGCCTGCATTACCGTTCGCTGACGGTACGCTCTTTGGAAGTCGGTATCTATCTTACGAATACGACAGTAAGCAAGAGCCTGCTCTCCGCTGAGTTTGTATTTACCCTCGTCGAGTTTAACTCCGTCATAGCGATATTCGTGGTTTGTAACCTCGTCCGCCTCCGCTTTGGTGACATCCACCTCAACGCCGCCAACAGCGTCAACCAAAACCTTAAACATCTCGAAATCGGCAACGACATAGCCGTCTATATCAACGCCGAAATTATATTCTATGGTGTCAACAACGCCGTTATAGCCGTCATAACTGCAAGCGGCATTAAGTCTCTGCTTTGAGTCGGCAGACGGTATATAAACCCAAGTGTCACGCAAAAACGATGTCATCTTAATACACTTATGCTCGCTGTCTATGGATATGAGCATCATAGAATCGGAACGACTCTTTGTATCGTCATCGGGGTCACGGGCGTCTACGCCGAGAAGAAGAATATTCTTCACCTTTGAACTGTGCTTTAACTCCGACGAGGAGACATACTCATTTTTTCTTTTATCGTCGTGCGTAATCTTTCCCATAGCTGAAAAGACAGTGCCGAAAAGAGCGACCAGCACAGCCAGAACAATCGCAAGAATACCGAGTCCTATTTGTTTACCCTTATTTTTAGCGTGCGGCTTTTTATCCGAAGAACGCTTATTTTTCTGTTTATCGGAATGCATTTGCCTGTTTTGAGTGTTTCTTCCGGTTCGACCTGCCTCAAAAGAATTAAAATAATAGTCTTTATTTTGGATTCCGTTTTGACTTTTGTTTGGGTAAGACGGATAGGAATAATTATCCTCGTCCTGATTATCCACCACACTGTCGTCAAAATTATAATTCACCTTGCCGTAATAATTTTCGTCCTCGGGAACGCTTCGGTCACGGGAGTCATTGTCTATTCTCTTTTTGGGGTTAAAGCCCTCGTTGTCAAATCTGGGCACACAATCACCTCAATATAAAATTCAAATTAACATTTTAATTATACAGTTTCTTTGCACAGTTTACAACATAATCAAAATATTTTCAACTTTTTTTAATAATTGTTGACAAGTGCGGCATAAATATTTTATTATATTAATCGGAGTTGTCCGGACGATTGCGCAATTTATTGTGAGGAAAGTCCGAGCAGCACAGAGCAGGATAACGGCTAACGGCCGCCGAGGGTGACCTTAGGGAAAGTGCAACAGAAATAAACCGCCGTATCTTTACGGTAAGGATGGAAAGGCGAGGTAAGAGCTCACCGAGGGAGTGGTAACATTCCCTGCCATGTAAACCCTATTCGCTGCAACACCGACTGAAGGGCTGGTTGCTCGCCACATAACTTCGAAGGGTGGCTTGAGCAGGTCGGCAACGGCCTGTCGAGATAGATAATCGTCCACGACAGAACTCGGCTTACGGGCAACTCCGCATAAAAAAGTAAACAAAAGCATAAAAGCATATAAAGGGGTAAATATTATGCAAAATTATGTTACATTCGATATGTCAAAACCGCTTGATTTCATACCGATAGGCAGAATTGCGATTGACTTTAATCCTACGGATATGTACCGTCCGCTTTCCGAGTCCGCTAATTTTAACAAATACGTGGGCGGCTCGCCTGCAAACATTGCGGTGGGTCTTGCAAGGCTCGGTTGCAAAGTCGGCTTTTGCGGATGCGTAAGCGACGACCGTTTCGGCGATTTTGTAGTTGATTACTTTGAAAAAGAAGGCATCGACACATCAAAAATCACAAGGGCGAAAAACGGAGAAAAAATCGGTCTTACCTTTACGGAAATACTTTCAAAAGAAGAATCCTCAATTTTAATGTATAGAGACAACGTTGCTGATTTTTGTATGACGCCGGAGGATATTGACGAAAAATACATTGCGTCTGCCAAGGCAATCATCATCAGCGGCACCGCTCTTGCAAAGAGTCCGTCGAGAGAGGCTTGTCTTAAAGCTATGATGCTTGCAAAGAAGAACAACACAAGAATCATTTTTGACGTAGATTACAGAGCCTACACCTGGAAAAGCAAAGATGAGATTGCCGTTTATTACAGTCTTGTTGCTCAAAATGCAGATGTCATTATGGGTTCAAGAGAAGAATTTGATTTAACCGAGGGCATTGTCGGAGTTAAGGAAAGCGACAAGGCGTCGGCTGAGTATTGGCAAAGTTTCGGTGCTTCAATCTGTGTAATCAAGCACGGCAAAGAAGGCTCGACTGCATATACAAACGACGGCAAATACTACACCATCAAGCCGTTTCCCGCAGTTATGCTAAAGGGCTTCGGCGGCGGTGACGGTTACGGCTCGGCGTTTCTTTACAGTCTGCTCGGCGGCAAGGACATAATCGACTGTCTGGAATTCGGTTCTGCTTCGGCAAGCATACTCATCAGTTCTCACAGTTGTTCCGATGCTATGCCGTCCGTAACTCAAATAGAGCAATTCATCAAAAAATCAAAAGAGCAGTACGGCGAAATGGTTGCCAGAGCGTAAGTATAATCAAAATAATAACAATACAACAGATTAAAAAAATCCCTTATTCATCACGAACAAGGGATTTTTATTTAGCGAATTATTTATTTGTTTTTCTCTGAATCAATTTTACGATTTCGACGATTGGAACAACAAGGAATGCAAGTACGAGTGCCGTAAAGTATTCTCTTGCGTCAATCGGAGCAAAGTCGAAAGCCTCGGAGAGGAACGGAACATAGATAACCACAGTCGAAAGAACAAGTGAGAGCACCATAGCACCGAGCAGATACCAATTCATACTGCCCATTTTAGTAATTGACTGTCTGCGTGAACGCATATTGAACGAATGGAAAATCTCTGCCATAGAAAGTGTAAGAAATGCCATTGTCATACCGTTTTGGTGAAGAAGCGGTGCTGTTAAATCGTTAACGGCAAAAACTTCTCTAAGGCTCATAGGCGAACCGTTTGCCATAATGATACCGAGAATATATGCAACGAGTGTAAGAACCGTTACCATTATTCCCTGGTATGCACAGTCAAAACCCATACCGCCTGCAAAAATGCCCTCTTTTGAGTCACGAGGCTTACGTTTCATAATATCGGGGTCGCCCTTTTCAAGACCGAGAGCAAGAGCCGGGAAACAGTCCGTAATGAGGTTAATCCAAAGGAGATGAACCGGCTCAAAGAGAGTAAAGCCCAGCATGGTGGCAAAGAAAATCGAGAGCACTTCGGACAAATTCGAGGAGAGCAAGAACTGAATGGAGTTACGAATATTATCATAAATTTTTCTGCCCTCATCCACTGCGGAAACGATAGTGGCAAAGTTATCGTCGGCAAGCACCATATCGGCAACATTTTTTGTTACATCGGTACCGGTGATACCCATACCTACACCGATATCGGCATTTTTAATTGACGGAGCGTCATTTACTCCGTCGCCTGTCATGGCGGTGATTTTGCCCTTTAGTTTCCATGCCTGAACGATACGAACCTTATGTTCGGGCTGAACTCGTGCGTAAACAGAGAATTCCTCTATTCTTTCATCAAGTTCCTCATCGCTCATATTGTTTAATTCTGCACCTGTTATAGCCTTATGATTTTCATCGATAATGCCGAGTTGCTTTGCTATTGCGACAGCCGTATCCTTATGGTCGCCCGTAATCATAATCGGGCGGATACCTGCGTTCTTGCACTCCTTAATGGCATCGATAACCTCGGGTCTTACCGGGTCAATCATACCCACCAAACCTACATAACAAAGGTCTTGCTCAAGTTCTGCGGCATCATTTGACGGCTGAGTTTTATATGTTCTCATAGCGGCGCAAAGAACACGCAGTGCCTTATCTGCCATTTCTTTATTTGAATCTGTAACAGCCTGACGGATTTCGTCTGTCATAGGAACCATTTTGCCGTTAAGATATGCACTTGTGCAAAGCGAAAGAACGACATCGGGAGCGCCCTTTGTATACTGAACAAAGCCGTTCGGAGTTTTATGAACGGTGGACATCATCTTTCGTCCCGAATCAAACGGAGCCTCGCCCACTCTGTTAAAATCATGCTCGAGTTCATACTTTTTAAGTCCGAGAGAATCCGCATAAGAAACGAGAGCAGCCTCGGTAGGTTCGCCCTTAACGGTACCGTCCTGCTGAAGTTCTGCATCACAGCAAAGAGCCATAGCGGTTGCGAGTAGTTTTTCGTCCGTTGACCTATGTTCGACAACGGTCATCTTATTTTGGGTCAGAGTACCTGTCTTATCGGAGCAGATAATCTGAGTACAGCCGAGAGTTTCAACCGCCGTAAGTTTACGAATAACGGCATTGCGCTTTGACATCTTTGTAACGCCGATGGAAAGAACAATGGTAACGACTGCGGCAAGTCCCTCGGGAATTGCGGCAACGGCAAGCGATACGGCAACCATAAAGAAGCTGAGAACCGACGGAAGTGTGAGAGCATCGCCCACAATCAGCGAACGAACAACATCAAAAGCAAAGATGAAAACACATATTCCGAGAACTATGAATGACAAAATCTTTGACAACTGATTAAGTTTAAGTTGGAGCGGAGTTTCATCATCCTTTGCCTTTGTAAGAGCGTCTGCAATCTTGCCCATTTCGGTATCCATACCCGTTGCGACAACCACAGCCTTACCTCTGCCATATGCAACGGAAGAGCCCATGTAGCACATATTTTTTCTGTCGCCGAGGGGTACATCATCGGAGCCAAGCGGGTCTATTACATTATCTGTCTTTGTTACGGGGACAGACTCGCCGGTCAGTGCGGACTCCTCTATTTTAAGCGATGCGTTTTCTATGATACGGCAATCCGCAGGAACGCTGTCGCCTGCCTCAAGAACAACTATATCACCGATGACCACATCTTCGCTTTTAACGGTAACGAGTTTACCGTCACGAATAACCTTTGAAGTGGCGGCGGCAATCTCCTGAAGTGCCTCGATAGCCTTTTCTGCCTTACTTTCCTGATATACTCCGAGCACAGCGTTTACTACAACAACAAACATAATAATGATTACATCGGCGTAACCTTCACCCTCACCGCCTACCGTTGCGGTTACGGCACTGATTACTGCGGCTACGATAAGAATAATAATCATAGGGTCGGCAAGTTGCATCAAAAAGCGTTTGATAAGGCTGTCCTTTTTACCCTCGGCAAGTTTATTCTTGCCGTATTTTTCAAGCCTTTTTGCCGCCTCATCGCACATCAATCCCGACGGCGTAACGCTTTGTTCGGACATTACGGTCTCTTTAGTTTGAAGATACTCTTTCATAAAAAACTCCTTTACGTAAAATTTTCTATTAAAAAAAGACTCATACATAGTATTGCACTATGCACAAGTCTCATTCTTAACAGTTAAACCAGCCTTTTCGGCAAGGTGTTGATTTAACGCACGCCGTAAAAAATACTGCGTGGAACTACTCCCTCGTACTGCATTCAATATAACATATTTTACCGAAAAAGTCAATTATCCAAATATTAAAAAACAGTAAACAAAACCACAAAATTTGCCGATTTATCATCAGTCCGTACCGTTATATTTTTTGAGATGCTTCTTAAACACAAGAAGAAAAGGAACAGACACAGCCGCCGCCATTACATACGCAACCGGCTGGGAAAGTTCCAGACCGGTAAGACCAAACAATTTCGGCATTACAATAACAAGCGGAATGAAAAAAAGTCCGTTTTGACAGCAGGCAAGAAAGAACGCCCTGCCCTTTTTTCCTATACTTTGAAACGACATATTAGCCGTCAACGCAGTCGGCAAGAAAGCCAGCGACACGCACAAAAACCTTAAAACAACACTGCCTATTTCAACTACTTCTTTCTCATCTCTGAACATTGAAATAACGCTCGGTGCAAGAAAAAACATAACACCTGCGAACACCAAAACGACAAGCGTTCCGTACAGCCAAAGGAAATTAATGCTCTTATTTACACGCTTAAATTTCTTTGCTCCGTAATTATAAGCACACACAGGCTGAAAGCCCTGACCGATACCTACGCATACGCTGAATATCAGCATACCACATCTGTTTGCAACGCTCATTGCGGCAATACATTCATCGCCGTAAGGAGAGGACATAACATTAAGCACCATTGTGGAAATGCTGCTCAGTCCGTTACGGATAAAGCTGGGAAAGCCGGTAGCAACAATTTCCCATACAAATCTGAATTGCATTCTTACGTACTTAAATTTTATACAGCACTGACTCTTTTTGAGCACAAACATCATAAAAAGAATAATGACGCTTATATACTGACTCAGTGCGGTTGCAAGTCCTGCTCCGGATATACCCATCTTAAAGGTAAAGATAAACAGCGGGTCGAGAAGTATATTCAGTATTCCGCCCGAGGTCAAGCCTATCATGGCAAGTTTTGCAAGTCCCTCATATCGCAAAATATTATTAAGCACACAGCCTACGGTCATAGCAGGTCCTGCAATAATTATATATATTCCATACGCCTTTGCATAGGGCAAAATAGTGTCGGTACTGCCCAAAAGGCGCATAAGCCTATCCAAAAAAGAAATACAAATTACCGAAATAACAACGCTCGTCAAAAGAGAAACCACAAAGGCTGTCGAACAAAACTGATTTGCACCGTCCAAGTCCTTTGCACCGAGCCGCCTTGCAATATTTGAACCCGAGCCTTGCCCGAACATAAAGCCGAACGCCTGAAATATAGCCATCAATCCGAAAACGATTCCCGTAGCACCGGAGGCGGAAACGCTGATTTTAGATACAAAATAAGTGTCCGCCATATTATATATCATAGTTATAAGCATACTTATAACTGTCGGCACCGAAAGAGTGAAAATCAGATTTCTGACCGGAGTGTTAATCATTTTATTATATTGTGCGTCAGCCGTCTCATTCGAGTTTGAACTCATTTTATCATCTTCTTACGCTAATATTATTTTTTGCCAAATATTCTTTTAGTTCGGGAATAGGCAGTTCGTTAAAATGAAACAGGCTTGCGGCAAGAACCGCATCGGCTTTGCCCTGAGTAAATGCGTCAAGAAAGTGCTCTGCCTTACCTGCTCCGCCCGATGCGATAACAGGAATGCCGACGCTCTCGCTGACTGCTCGGGTAAGTTCAATATCGTATCCGGATTTTTGACCGTCCTTGTCCATCGAGGTCAAAAGGATTTCGCCTGCTCCTCTTTTTTCCGCTTCCTTTGCCCATTCTACGGCATCGATACCCGTAGGTATTCTGCCGCCGTTAAGATATACTTCCCACGAATTTTCATTTTTCTTTGCGTCGATTGCCACAACAACGCACTGTGAGCCGAATTTATATGCCGCCTCGTTAATCAAGTCGGGGTTGCGTACAGCAGCAGAATTGACCGATATTTTATCGGCTCCTGCCCTGAGCAGTTCCTTAAAATCGTCTACGCTCTTTATTCCTCCGCCTACGGTAAACGGAATGAAAACCGTATTCGCAACTTTTGATACTATATCTATCATTGTGCTTCTGCCTTCGTGGGTAGCGGTTATGTCAAGAAGCACAAGTTCATCCGCTCCCTGTTTATCATATGCGGCGGCGCATTCTACGGGATCGCCCGCATCCCTTAAATCAACAAATGAAACGCCCTTAACCACTCTGCCGTTTTTTACATCAAGGCACGATATAATTCTCTTTGCGTACACTGCCTACACCTCCCTTTGTACGAAATTACGAAGAAGTGCAAGACCTGCATCTCCGCTTTTTTCGGGGTGAAACTGAGTAGCACATACTCTACCCCTTTGAACGGCGCACTGAATGGGTACTCCGTATTCGGTAACGCCTGCGACAATATCGTCGGGTGCATTTTTGAGATAATAACTGTGCACAAAATAAAAATAACTGTTATCCTTAATACCGTCGAATATGCCGTCTTTTTGTTTAAGTTCAACGCTGTTCCAGCCGATATGCGGAACCTTAAGTCCGTTATCTCTCGGGATAGTAACAATTTCTCCGTCGAAAATACCCAGACCCTTTACACCCGGAGATTCTTCGCTGGAAGAAAAAAGAAGTTGAAGTCCGAGGCAAATTCCCAAAAAATGCTTTGAGCCGTCAGCGGCTTTTTTTATAGTATTCTCTAAATTGTGCTCTCTGATACAATTCATTGCATCTTCAAACGAGCCGACTCCCGGCAAAATAATATGAGACGCCGCATCTATCTCATTCTTATCGCCTGTAATTACATTTTCTGCACCGATAAAATCAAGCGCTTTTTTTACGCTTTGCAAATTACCTGCGCCGTAATCAATAATCGCAACCATATAATTCTCCTATAATTTGTTTAATTTCATAATAATTATAATAGCACAATTTTTTTTAATTGACAAATACTATTTATAGTGCTAATATATACCCACGACAAATTATTTCGGGTGAGTATTATGAACATATGGCACGACATATCACCAAAGAGAATAAAGAGCGAGCAGTTCTACGCCGTTATTGAGATTTCAAAAGGCGGCAAGAACAAGTACGAACTTGACAAAGAAACAGGTATGCTTAAACTCGACCGTGTTCTCTTTACGTCTACTCATTATCCTGCAAACTACGGATTTATCCCCAGAACATACGCAAGCGACAATGACCCGCTTGATGTTCTTGTGCTTTGCAGCGAGCAAATCAGACCGATGACTATCGTTGAATGCAGACCGATAGGCGTTCTCATTATGGAAGACAGTGGTGCAAAAGACGAGAAGATTATAGCAGTTCCCGTAAATGACCCGAACTATAATTGCTATACCGACATCGACCAACTCCCGAGCCACAGATTTGACGAAATAAAGCATTTCTTTGAGGTATATAAATCTCTTGAACACGATAAGAGCACAAGTGTAACAGAGGTTAAGCCGAAAGCCGTTGCGGTTGAAATTATCCAAAACTGTATAGATAATTATATAGAGAATTTTCAAAAGTAAAAGACATAAAATGTACGACAAACTAAAAATCTAAACCCTGCTTTACGCATTTTCAAAAGCAGGTTTAGCATATACGGAGACGTATCGAAGTGGTCATAACGGGGCGCACTCGAAATCTCCCTCGGCAAACGGAAGCAGAACTTCCGAAAAGCCTTTAACCGTGCGGGTTTCGGGCATTTGCCTGTCACCGCACCACACAGAGTTCTAACGAGAATTCTAATACAACCGAATATTTGCGTTAATACTCCTTCGGGAGTTTAACATACATGGAGAGGTATCGAAGTGGTCATAACGGGGCTGACTCGAAATCAGTTTGACGGCAACGTCACATGGGTTCGAATCCCATCCTCTCCGCCAATGCGGCTTAGACCGCACAAAAAGCCGCAAGGATTTCCTTGCGGCTTAATTAATTACAGACGGAGGAATAAAATGTCTTTTAAAAACGACGTTCCAAATTACAAATCATACAGAGAAGATAAATATCATATGCAAACCGTACCGAATGCTGTGTGGTCAGAATTAGAAGGCTTGATAAGAAGATATTCTAATGATGCTTCTACGCTAAAGGGATATTTAAATCGGTTTTCTGAAATTATACCTTGCGAACCAACAACAAATTGGGGATGGGATTTTCTCACTAACGATATTGGTTATTTTGTTCGCCGCATAAAAAATAAGGTAACCAATGGCCGATTTGATATATTTATGGATTGCATGGGTGCTTTAGTAGATTGTGTTTCAGGCAGAGATGAGGAAATTAATGACTTTTTTGAAGAACACAAAATCGGTTATTACTGCACTGTTGATACATTTAATATTCGCATTCATTGGCATATACGAGAGGATTCTGATATAGTTGATGAGATGTCATCCACAAAATCAATAATAAAATCTGCTTCCCAGCAAGCTTATGACGAATTTGAAAATGCTATAAGATCATTAGAAAATTCAAAAAATGAACGTTCAAGAAAAGATGCCGTTAGAAGTTGTGTAAGTGCATTGGAAGCAGTAATAAAAGCCTACGGAAATGATGACGAAATCGGAAATGCCACTAAAATCCTAAGAGCCGAAAAAGTATGGGGACTCGAAGATATAGTGAAGGAAGGACATTCCATTTTTAATACCATGCATCGCCTTTATCCTGATTTGAGACATGGTTCAACAGAAGTTAGCACAATGTCAATTGAAGAAGCAGAATATTGGATTGGAAGAATTTCAAATTATCTAAAATACATGCAAAAAATGGCCAAAAAAAATGGTCGTAATTAAAATAAAAATAGCTGCCCCGCCGATTTTTCGGCGGGGCATTCTGTTACGGCAGAGGATTAAAAATCAATATTTTTTATGATAAAAATCTTTTTATCCTTGCCGTATCCTTGCATCTTGATATACCCAAGTGCTTCAAGATCGTCACAGTAGGTGTATCCAAGATATGATTTGTGAAGGTCATCTCTGCCGAGGGCGACGAACATTTGCCATGGATATGGATTGCAGCTGCCGTCCTCGGTTTCGGAGCAACGCTCTTTGAGGTACATATACAGATTATATAAATAATTTCTGTAATCGCCTACGATAAGACCGTCACGCTGCTTGCGGAGATAGTCAAGTTTTTCGGCTATCTATTCTTGTGTCAGAACCTTTTTCTTAATCAAAGTTTTCTCCTCTTTTCATTCTTCTTTTACAGCGCCGCTGTTTGTTCTCATGCTCACGGCGCTGTATGTACTTAAATTCCCTAATGAGTTCCTTATATTTTTCCGTGCACGGGTACGCCAGCCTTTGCGGTGACGCCATAAAGCCGATAAATTCCGCTTTGGCGCAGTACTGTATAGAACCGAGTTTAATGCCGATCAGAACTTCTTGGCGTATCCATTCGTGAATGCGCTGCGGGCTGTGGCCGACAAGCTCCGCCGCCGTTTGCGTGTGCAGAGCATCGGGTAGCTCTGCACATTCTTTTTCGAGCCACAGCCTAAAGGCTTCGCAGTTCTCCTCGGTCACCTCGATCAGCGGTCGTGGATGCCATTCGGTACGGTTTGAAAACATACCGTTCAGCTCTGCGAGAAAGCCTATTTCGTTATCCATACGGAATTTGAATTTCTCCGCATCTTCTTTGAGTACTCTATACTTGTGTGTTGCGTGTCCCGTGTTCTCATGCGGGATATAATTATGATCCATCAGATATTTCATTTTGCGTGTGGAGATGTGAAGGTATTGACGGAGTTGACATCCACTCATATATTTCTTTTCAGCCATATATAAAATCATCCTTTCGGTTAACAAAATGCACCTCAGTCCGAGGTGCATCAATCTTTTGCTTTATTCAGTATTCCTGTAATAATATTTGCGCTTGCCTGCTTGCTCGCTTTATCAAGGTGAGCATAGATATTTGCCGTGGTGGACAAATCGCTGTGTCCGAGGAAGTTTGACACATTGATAAGCGGTACATCCTGCCCGATAAGAATACTGGCGAACGTATGCCGAAGGTCGTGAAAGCGGATATGGCGCATTCCGTATTTCTTTAACAGATCGCTGAAATGCTGTGTTACATAAGACGGTCTTATCAGCTCGCCAAGTTCGTTGACACAGACATAATCATCATATTTTCGGTTGTAGCTCCCCTTGAACATCTTACGGTATAATGTCTGTTTTTCTTTTTCCTCCGACAACATTTCGAGGACAGGTTCAGGCAGTGGAAGTGTTCGTCGACTCGATTTGTTTTTCATTTCTTCCACAGGCTCTATAATCGTTTTGCCGTTTGCTTTATATTCAATGATTTTTGTATCCAGCAGAACCGTTTTCTTGTCCCAATCGATTCTCGACCACCTCACGCCCAGCGCTTCGCTTCTTCGCAGTCCAAGACCGCCGCCGAGCATATTGCAGGATAGATGCTGTCTGAGCGTGTAAGTTCCAGCAGAGTGACAAGCTCTTTCTCGGAATAATTCTCTCCGTGGAATTTATTTTTCTTCGGACGGTCGATGCGGTCAAAGGGATTGGAGTCAATCAGTTCGTCCTTGAACGCCTGCTGAAATGCTCGCCGTAGGATTGCGTGGTAATGTATTACCGTGTTAGCAACCACATTTTGTGCGAACAGATGCTCATAAAATTTTTCAATGTCTTTCGCCGTGATTAAGCCAACGGTCAGATGCGGTTTGGGTTCAAAATACCTCCTGATTTTTCCGTAAATCATCATATGATAGCTTTGAAAGGTACTTTTTTGTAAGCTTGGTTCAGCCTTTTTAAGATATGCACACATATATTCGAATACGGGAATGTCTGAACACGGTCTGCCATTTCGTGCAAGCCCCTCGGCATATTCATTTTCAAACTTTTTCACCACCTCCCTGAATGCTTTGTTGACCTTGGATTTTCCTGTGCCTTCGGGCAAACCGAGAGAGCGCCAAACTGCTTTTGCTTTGCCGTTTTCTTTTACCTGTATCACGGCATACAGTATGCCTTTTTTAGGTTGCACGCTTGCCGCAAGTGTATTTTGTGTTCCCATTTATTATCACTCCTTTTTTGATTTTCGGCTCTGCGCCGACACAGACAATATCACAAGACTGTTTGCAAGTCCAGACATTATTTTGAGTTTTTTCGATTAAATAAAACTTGAGATTCGAATCTCGCTTATCAATTTGCCGAAGATAATTTATCAAATGTGATTTTGCAATACGGTTTTCTCTGCCGACTTTGACAGCGGGCAGAGTTTTTTCTTTGATAAGCTTGTATACAGTTTTCGTACTGACTCTCAGTATTTCAGAAACCTCTGCGACAGTCAGTGCCGTAGGATATTTACAAAGTGATTTTTCGTATTCTTTTTTCGTCATTCAGCGTCCTCCATATTGTTTATAAACTGCCAATTATCATCAAGCAATTCTTTCAAATTAATGTTACCGCGCGTTTTTGCCATTCTCACATTTGCTTGCTTCCTTACAAATTCTAATTCGTGCGGTGACCATTCGGTATCCTGATAAGCAATAATTTGACAGAGCATATCAAGAATTACAGCATAACGGTACAGTCCTTTTGACATACGTGATGCGATAGGACGAACCTCGTCTTGAATTGCTTTTACTAATTCTTCTGTAATAAACGGGCTGTGATTTTCACAAATCAAGCGGTCAATATACGTTTCAAGTGCCTTTGTAACGAACTGAGAAAAGGAAGATACATCTGCTTCGCCGAACAGAATCTCGCACCTTTTTGTCAATTCTTCATCGAGATATACCGTTTTTCTTACTGCGTTATTTGTTTCATTCATTTTTGATTTCTCCTTATTGTTGTAGTAGCGTGCCGAGTCTCACACCATAAACACTGCGGAACAGTCGGCATAATCTGCTGTATTCGCACACATTCTGTGTGTGATATTCGGTTTGCGACACCCCTGTGCAATTTACACAGGCGGTGTCAGAAAATGGCTTAACATAGCGTAATTCCTCGGTCGGCTCTGCCGTCCGATGTGACCTGGGTCGGTGTGACGGCACCGTCCCTTTCTCCTGCTTTATTTTCGACCCTATATTTTAGGCTGAATTTTTTGATTGCCTGTCAATATGCACAGGGCGAAAATTATTTGCGTTGCCCTGTTTAAGAGCCGAAAGCAAAATATAATCTGTTATGCTCATATGCTTGGCGTTAGCACGGCTTTGAAGCATTTTCTTTTCTGCCGGTGTCAGCCTGATTGTCAGGCTTTGCGTTCGGTTTCGCTTGTATTTCACATTTGCCTCCTGTCGCCGAATTTCGCCGTTTTATTCTGCTGTCGGGTACTTTCTGTAATTCCTGTTGAAAGAGCCTCACGTTCGCTTACAAGGGCGCAAGGGACGGAAGGAACGCAGGATTTACCGTCCAATATCTTTACGTCACTTACGGCACTTTCGTCACGGTCGGAAGAATAAGAAATATCCAAAAGCCTTTGTCCGTTGCTCCTATGGCTTGTAAACTGTACGCTTTGTTCTTACAACGAATACCCCCATCGGTTCATCATCTGTTTAAGACTTTTTGCAGACAGCCTTTTGCCATAGTACGAATTGAAAAGCTCGGTGAATTCACTGTTCGTTCCGCTAAAGGATTTTTGTGCTTTCATAAATTGGGTAAGTGCTACCATTTCATCGGGCAGTATCAATTGCGGATTTTCAAGGCTGTCTGAAACGAGAGTCCAAACACAATTTTCTTTTGACAGTTTCATCTCCATTTCACGGTATTCAATATCTCTGCCCGTACAAACGAGCGTTGCCGTATCTGCATTCCGTTTGCTTTTGTCAAGCACAAAAATTGCGTCCATCGCTCCGCTGATTCCTGTCGTACCTGATATCTTGTTTAATGGATCACCGTCACCCTGCTTTCGTAAATGATGCACAAGCAGAATAGAAATTCCCAATTCATCTGCAAGCTGTTTTATTTTTCTTACATCATCGTAATCGTTTGCGTAGGATGTGTCAGTGGTATTTGCACGGACAATTTGAAAAGTATCAACTGCAACGAGCACCGTGTCAGGATGCTCCGAAACAAAATTCCGTATTTGTTCGCATAGCCCGTCTGCCAGCGTGCCTGCGGCAGTTGCAAAATATGCGTTCTCGGGAACCTCATCCGTGAGCATACAAAGCCTTTGCTGTATTCTGTTTAGTGGATCTTCCAAACAGAGGTACAGCGTTGTGCCTTTTTGTGTTGATAAATTCCATATCGCTTCACCCTTTGCAATGCGGACACATAAATCAAGCACCATCCACGATTTGCCGATTTTCGGCGCACCGCCGAGTATGGAAATGCCTTGCGGCAAAAGAGTTTCAACACAAAACTTCGTTGGCGGAAGTTTCATATCCATAAGTGTTTCACCGTTTACCACGGTGAGCATATTTTTTGTTTCGTTCATATAATTTTACTCCTTTATTCTTTTTGATTGATGATTTCAGAACAATCATATACCACTCCTACTTTTCAAATATCAAAATTCAGCAGTGTCAGTTTCCGTGCAAGAGGAAGTTTGCATTTCCCCTGATTGCCGATTTGTCTGTACATCTGTTTTGTTCCTGCGCTCTTTTCCTGACCGCATATTTCACAGCCGCCTTCTTCGCTCGTCCGTCCTTTCGGGAGCAATCAGCCCCTTTCCTCCTGAACACATCAAAAATATGATGCTGTCATCGCAAAGTGCATACCGTGTATCCTCACAGCAGACTATTCAATTTTTAAAGGCTTTTCTTTTTTCGCCTGTTCTGTTACAATAATACTGTAATTTTTAAATCTTCTAAATATCAAAGTGTTAATGCTGAAAATCACACAAAAACACTTTGAGACAAGGCGGTGAAAATCCATTGCAAAATATATGCGGTTTGTATGTAGAGATAAATAAAGACGGAACTTTAAAAAGAAATCTCACCGTAAAGAACGGTGAGACAATAAAATTGGAACGCACTACGGTCAATGATGAAATCATAGCATTTTCCGAATTGAATTTTAAATACTACGCAGAGTTGTTGGAGCATATTGAAAATATGTGCAAAAAGTTTTTCGTTGAAATAACAGACGGCGACTTCGGAGAAGCCGGCATAGATATTGATGCGTATACAAAAATACTGAAAACGGTTCATAAACTGATTGAGGCTTTGGAAGAGTCAAATCCTCTGCACGGAACATTACTGCGGACACTTTTAGAAGACCAGCTTCCGCCTGATGACGGCTCGGCAATGTATTTGATAAACAGCGAGGCAAAGATTACCGACTGCTTATCATCGGTAATGCGACTGCAATTTCTTATCAACGACATACTGTATGATTTGCGAAGCGGAACACCGCTTGATATGGAAAATAAATACAGCATTTTTAAAAGTGCAGCGTTTACGCAAATACAAACGCTGGGTGAAAAAGTTACTGTGCAATACCGTTTTCGTTCACTGATAGATTACTATATTTTCTTAATGATGCGGTTTATTGCAAATCAGCCAAGCGTTAACCTTTGCCAATGCTGCGGCAAATACTTTATTCCGAAAACAAAACGGACAACCCTGTACTGTGACAGAATTATCCGTGATAATAAAACCTGCAAACAAATTGCGCCTGCCCTGAAGCATAAGCGTGATGTCGCTCGGGATTCGGTTATACAAACCTTCGACAGAACAAAGAGAAAAATGTACAAACGCTTTGAGCGAACAAATGACTTTTCCAATGCAACCGCAAACAGCCTTACACTTACGCAGTATTACGATTGGCTGAGCAAAGTTGAACAGGCAAGGAAAGCATACCTTGCCGGTAAAATATCAGCAGAAGAAGCACTTGAAGTTATTATAGTGGAATGAAAAAAACAGCGAGCGAAACCAACTTTAATTGATTTTGTTCGCTGCTTTTTGATAATAAACTGCTTGATCGTTCGTGTGCCACATTTCTGCGACGCCTTTATAAATTTATTTATTATTTTTACCACGGCGCTGGTAATCGGCGTTAATTTCTTCGCTCCAGTCGGCACCGAGCGGAGCACTTGCTCTAACATTGCAAACAGCTTTTGCAACCGACTCATACAGAATGTGAGTACCTTGGCCGTCCGCATTGTAATTTACGGCTCGGTCTTTATCAATTCCATAACGAGCCGCTGTTTCAACCGCATCGATATTTGCGCCGATGAACAGGAACTCCCAGCCATACTTTTCTTTTTGGTGCTCGATCATCTTTTTAACCTGCTCACTGCTGTAACGATGACTTGCGTTTTCCTGACCGTCGGTTGTGATAACAAACATTGTGTGCTCCGGCACATCTTCGGGGCGGGCGTATTTATGGATATTTCCGATATGATGTATCGCACCGCCGATAGTGTCAATAAGCGCGGTGCAACCTCTGACGGTGTAATCTCTGTCGGTCATCTTAGGAATATTACAGAGCTTTACACGGTCGTGCAAAACCTCGCTTTCGTCATCAAAAAGCACAGTCGAAACTAAGCATAGGCCGTCCTGTTTCTTCTGCTTTTCAATCATTGAATTAAAACCGCCGATGGTATCTCCTTCGAGTCCTGACATAGATCCACTTCGATCGAGAATAAATACGAGTTCAGTAATGTTGTTTTTGTTTGTATTTTTCATAATAGAAAACCTCTCTTTCATTTGGTGTCACCATTGTACACCAATAAAAGAGAGGTTAGGTCACATATCAAGCGACAAATATGTACTATCACCAAATATTAAATTGTGTTATTGATAAAACCGTTAACAGAGTCAATTTTATCATTTTTCCTTTTCATATAATCTTTTATACCGCTTTGGACTAATGGCTTTTCACTGTCAATTAAATACTTTTCTTTCATTTTTCTATCTTTTTTATCAGCAACAGAGTCAACCATTTGGAATTTCAACAGTATTTCTGGATCATCAATAGTATTATCCGTAAATCCAAAATACTCCGGTTTTTTATTCAATTCGAATAGATGTTGTGCACACCTAACCAAGACAAACACCGACTCGCCAATGTATAAGATTCGTTCTCTTTCATCTTTGCAAATAATTATCTTATATATACCTGCACCAATCACATCTATCAACTGGTCATTAAAAAACATCACTTTAATTTTCATAATATTATTCACCTTGCAAATTCATACCACTCTACTTCTTTAAAACCAACAAGCACAAAATTATCACCTATAAGCATAGGCCTTTTTACAAGCATACCGTCAGTTGCGAGGAGCTTCAGCATTTCATCCTCGCTCATTTCGGGCAGTTTGTTTTTTAGGTCTAATGATTTATAAAGCAGACCGCTTGTGTTAAAGAACTTCTTTATTGGTAATCCACTTTTGTTATACCATTCAGTTAACTCTTCAAGTGTTGGATTGTCGAGTTTAATATCTCTGAGCTCATATTCAATTCTATTATCATCCAACCACTTCTTTGCTCTTTGGCAAGTGGTACATTTTGGGTAACAAATAAATTTTAACATCATTCACGCTCCCAGCAAACTTTGATCAAAGGCAAACAGCGCCTCATTGATTTCAAAAATGTTGTAATTGCCTTTGCTTATAAAATACTCAATGATTATATCGAACTTATTACTGTGAGATAGTGCAAAGCCCGCCTTTTTAAGCATATCTTCGGTTTCTTCGAGAGGAAGTTCCAACGATATAGCAAAGGCTATTGCCGTTGGTTTACTCGGCTTATAATGTACATCACTGCGAATTTTAGAGAACAATTTTCTGTCTATATTTGCCTTTTTATAGCACTCCGCATCGGTCATGCCTTTTTCGTCAATCTTGCGAAGAAGCATCTGTGAAAAACTCTCATCAATCTGTTTGAGCTTTGAGTCAAGGTCATCGTCTGCCGCCATTGCCTTGCATTCGCACATATCCTCCGCCATAATCGACTGCATCGGCATATTGAGTCGCATACTTTCGCGGCAATAATCGATATGCTCGTCCACATAATGGTCGTCTATGTATTCAGTAATGTCGGTGAACAGTTTCTCGCTGATTTTATACGCCGCTTTATCAAAAATAATGATATAAACAGTCATATCGTTTTCAAGCAGAAAGTCGCTGATTACATCAATAGCTACCTTTAACGCCTGATCTTTTGGGTAGCCGTACACACCCGAAGAGATAAGCGGAAAAGCCACCGTTTCGCAGTCGTGCTCTTTAGCCAACGCCAATGATTCACGATAGCAAGACTCAAGCAAATCCTTTTCTCCGTGCTTACCGTCTTTGTAGATCGGACCGACGGTATGTATAACATACTTTGCGGGCAGATTATACCCGCCCGTTATTTTCGCCCTACCTGTCTTACACCCGCCAAGCGTTTTGCATTCTTCAAGCAATCCCTTACCTGCGGCACGGTGAATACAGCCATCCACACCGCCACCGCCCAAAAGCGATTCATTGGCGGCATTTACAATGGCATCTACCGTCATTTTCGTTATATCGTTTCTTACAATTACTAATGGCATAATACTCTCAATTCTTTATTAGTTAATATTTAAATTATTTTCTTTCAAATAATTCATAAATGCTTTTATTATCTCTTCGTTCCGATCAAGAATATCCTGCTGTAAAAAGTCATCTTTATTTGATAATTGCTTTAAGGAAACGATTTCTGTTGCTTCTTTCACTTTGCCGCTTGCGGTTGTAAAGCCACAGTAATATTTCTTTTTATCTTCGAACCTATAGTCAGACGCACGAATATTAATTCTCTTTTCTAATATGGACTTATTCCCTAACTTGTCAACATACTTTGCATCATCAAGCGAAGCCTCTTTTTCAAATCTATTTTTAGCATAAATATGTTCTATTTCAATTTTTTTATCAAGCTCAATTAGTTCTTGATTTTCATCTTGAAAAGCCCACCACGCCAACATAGATTTTGTTATAGGACGACCATTGCTGAATTCGTAATTATTAAACATGCTCTCAAGTTGAGATAAATCAAATTTGTAACCTCCAAAGTCAATTGTTTGGTCATTAACAATCTTTACCATTTCATTGAAAATTGGCGTTCTTAACGCATTTACACCTGGCATATATATCGCATATGCCCAAACAAATGCAATTGTTTTGTTAAGAAAATCATAAAATTTTTCGTTGCGCAATTTACCTTTATTATCCCTGTTATGAAGGTAATAAACACTGATAAAATATGTCCACATTCCATTTGGTGCATAATTAAGCACAAAAAGCTTTTTTAACACATCATTTGAAAATCTTTCCTCGTTTTGATTGTATACATCTTGCCAAAATTCAGATAAATCAATCAAATTTTCAAAAGTTGTTTCACTTTTTAAGAGAGCATATTTGTTTTTCTCATACAATTTTCTTAACGCTTCTGTCGTTGATAATTTTATACCCATTTTTGCTCTTTCATAATACATATATCGTGTAAACAACTCATCTAAAGGTGTTCCTGATTGAGGATTAAACATTTTATCACATTTTTCCTCAAGAAGTTTCCATTGGTCAATAAATTCCTTTTTCTTTCCATTTTCTTCGAAAAATTTATAGAATTGCGCTTTAAAAATATCTGCGTCTGACAATGGCTTGCCTCTATCATTCAAGGTGGAAAATATGCGTAGAGCTGTATTTTGATCTTCTGCCTCAATAGGCAATAATATGCAATTATTTAAGATTCTTATGGGAAAGAATGCAAAATATGATGGATATTCATCCAGAAATTGATTTATCTTCTTTTGAAAAAATCTATAATTTTCAGCATATTTGCTTTTGAGATTGTTAGCATCACCGTTTTTTAAAATACTCAAAAACTCTTCTTTATCATTGTCTGTAGCTACTTCAGAGTCGATTTTCAGTTCGTTCATATCTGGTTTCCCGAATTCATCCGTTTTCCAAAGACATTTTGAAATAATGTCTTTGGTTTGAATGGATTTTTCATCTTTCATATTTCCGAACTTACAATAGAATGCTCTTAGTAACAACATCAAGGTAGTTAAACGTTGTTGCCCATCTATAATTTCTTTCTTATTGTTTTCGTTTTTAAAGGTAACAATTGATCCTAAATAATACTCCTCGTCAGCATTAAACTTGGTCACATCATCACCAGGAAACGAAAACTCAAAAATATCATCCCATAGAGTCTGGCATTCCGCCTCTGTCCAAGCATAAGGCCTTTGGTAATCTGGTATTAAAAAATCAGATTTTTTATCCTCAAACAATTTCTTTATAGAACTTTGGTCAATATTCAACTTAGACATTTTGTTCCCTCCAACATACTAAAATTCAATTTGAAAACATAACAAAATTATTTTGTAAAGTGATCATTTCTTCTTTCTCATCTTTCGATAAATAATCGGTTTAAGCATCTCAATAACCGTTTTCATAACATCGGAATCCTGGAACATTTTTACGAAGAAAGCGTCGTTTTGCTCATATCTTTGCACTGCGACATTTTCAAATTCCTGCTCAAATTTCAAGCCAAACATAGCCTCATCATTGTTTTTAGCAAAACTGACAAGGTTGTCATCTGCAAGAAAATCGTTTTGAATCTGTTCGAGCACCTTGTCCATCTCTGTAAACTCTGTTCCGTATTTCTCGTTGATAGCTGCAATTATTTCCGCAAGTCCCGCAGATTTTTTTATTTTCGCGCCGGCTTCGCCCTTGATTCCGTCGAGCCCGCCTTCCGCTCCTGCAAGCGAAATGGAACCGTCAAACTCTTTTTCAAGACGATAGTATTCCATCAGGATCTTATCATCCAATGTGATAAACGGCCCTTTTTCCTTCGGCAAAACCTTATAGAGCATTTTTGCATATACGCTGAACTTATGTAAATCGCGGTCAAACATACGGCATACCTGAGAGATAAAGCCGTAAATACGGTTAAATCTCGCCAAAGTCGTACGAAATACAGTAGAATCCTCATCGTTTGCCGCCAAATATCTATCGTGGGCGGGAATCAATGCGGACGACAGTTTACCCATTGTTGTTGCATCCTGTTCATTTGCTGAGAAAAACAATTCTGCAAACTTGTCAATCTCGGTTTGGGTGTATATGCGATAAGCATCTAATGTGTTTTTCAAATCATATAACACATTTGGATCGGTTGCCTTCTCCAAAACCGTGCATTCGTAATACGGCTCAAAGGATTTTTGAATATCCTCCGCACTGTTTACGAAATCAAGCACAAAGGTGCTGTCTTTACCTCTTGTGGTTCGATTGAGCCGTGAAAGCGTTTGAACAGCTTTTACGCCGGAAAGCTTTTTATCCACAAACATGGTATGCAAAAGCGGTTCGTCAAATCCGGTTTGATACTTTTCGGCAACAATCAGCATACTGTATTCATCCGTGTGAAAAGCCGCTTTCAGTTGATTTTCCTTAATACCGTTCATTTTCTCTTCGGTATAGGATTCACCGTCATCATTGACCTCACCCGAAAAAGCAACCAGTACGTCCAAATCGTCGTAGCCCTTTTCTTTTATGTATCGCTTGAATTCATTCAGATACCGGACTGCGTGCAGGCGTGAGGCTGTTACAACCATTGCCTTTGCCCGACCGCCTATTTGCTTTTGCGTCACTTCGCGGAAATGCTCAATCATAATTGCGGTCTTTTGGGCGATGTTGTGCGGGTGCAAACTCTCATATCTTTTAATCGCCTTTACACCGGAGGACGTTTCAATCTGCGGATCGTCGGCAATTGTTTTGATGATTTTATAGTAATTCTTGTATGTAACATAGTTTTTCAGCACATCAAGGATAAAGCCTTCCTCAATGGCCTGTTTCATAGAATAGATGTGGAAGGCTTTATACCTGCCGTCATCGGTTGGAGTTCCGAACATCTGTAAGGTTTTGTCCTTCGGAGTTGCGGTAAAAGCAAAAAACGAAAGGTTTTCGTGCTGACCTTGTGCCGCAAGCTCGTTTAGAATTTTATCCTCATCGTCAACCTGCTTGGCTTCGGCTTCTCCCTCCATGCGGGCATATTCCTCAAGAGCAACTGTTGTATCGGCAAGGGCTTTTTTCAACTTTCTTGCCGCCTCACCGGTTTGAGAAGAATGTGCCTCATCCACAATAATGGCAAAATTCTTCTTTTGCCCCATAACCTCCTTATAGATGACCGGGAATTTCTGCAAAGTAGTAATGATAATCGGTGCGCCCGATTCAATAGCGTCCTTTAGCTGTGCGGCGTTCTTATCAATCTTCTGCACCACACCGTCTACATGATCAAACTGATAAATGGTATCCTGTAATTGACTGTCAAGCACACGGCGGTCGGTGACAACGATAACCGAGCGGAAAATCTTTTCGTCCAAATCGTTATGAAGTCCCGAAAGGCGGTAGGCAAGCCAGGCAATTGAATTAGATTTACCCGAACCGGCACTGTGCTGAATCAAATAATTGTGTCCGGCACCGTTTGTCTTTACATTGGCAAGCAACTTTGTAACCACATCAAGCTGATGAAACCGCGGGAAAATCATGGTTTCTTTTTTCACCTTGTTGCCGTTTTTGTCCTCGCGAACTTCAACCTGCAAGTGAATATACTTGTGCAGAATTTCAAGCAAACTATCCTTGGTTAAAATCTTCTCCCACAAATAGGCGGTTTGATAACCGTCGGGATTTTGCGGATTGCCTTTGCCGCCGACATTTCCGGCACCGTTTGAGCCTTGATTGAAGGGCAGAAAATAGGTGTTTGCGCCCTGCAAACGAGTAGTCATGAAGACATTGTACAAATCGACCGCAAAATGAACAAGAACACGGTTTTTAAACTCAAAGATTGCTTCTTTTCCGGCACGGTCGAATTTATACTGTCGAATGGCATTATCAGTATCCTGTCCGGTGAACTGGTTTTTCAGCTCCATAGATACAACCGGAATGCCATTGACAAACAGCACGATATCAATGCTGTTTTCGTTATTGGGAGAGTAGTGCAGCTGACGGGTACAGTGCAACACATTTCGATTATATTGCTCCTGTGCGGTTTGGTTGATAGAGGTTTCGGGCTTCCAGTATACTACACGAAAAGTAATACCCCTGTCCTTAAAGCCGTGGCGAAGCACGGAAGGCAGTCCGAGCGATTTAACTTCCTTGCAAAAGCGGTCAATAAAAGACCTTTCGGCAGATGTACCGTAAATCGTCTCATACTTTTCCCACGATTTCGGCTGAGTGGCTTTTACAAAGGAGATTAGCGTGTCTGTATCAAGGGCAACGACACGGTCAAAAGCCTTGGGTTCGCCCTTTTCATATCCGCCGTATGTAAGCAGAGAATACTCTATGTCGTTTTCAAATTGCTTTTCGGTTAAGTTGAGATCAATCATGATAATCTCCTTTCACTTTGTTTTGGAAAGTTGCTTTTATATTTTTACAAACAATATCGATATTATCACCAAACAAGGTTTCTTCACTGATCCCAAACAGTTGAAGTTCCCTTAAGATGTTTGTTTTAGCCTGAGCAGGAATATCGATAACTCCAGCAATACATTCGTGGTCCTTCGGGATAGGATCAATTACTGTTTCGAAGCACTTCATACCGCTATCACCATAAGGAGCAATTCTATTCGGAAATAATATATACCTTCCTCTTTGAATTTGCTGTCTGTAGCTTCTGATAGGAGCATGAACGAACATGGGCTTTTTACAACATTCCTCTACCCATCTTGCGCCACTTTCATTATCACGGTGACATATTTCATGAGTTTGTTTTTGCTCTATGAAATAGGGTTGAACGACAACGGCACCATAGAATAGGTCTAACGTTTCGAAAGTACCTCTCGCAAATTTGCAACTATCTGCAACGGCATTTACTATCGGATAGTTTGTAACATCCATTTCATTATTCTTGAATGCAAACACTTCTGCATCTTTACTGTTGTTATCACAACAAGCAAAGTAAAGGGCTACAAGTGCATTTTCTGTAATATCTAAAAGACGAGTTGGTATTCCATGATGTTGAAGTAAAGCAAGTAGTTCAATGGGAAGCAATTCGTTTCTGAACACATCGGGGAGCTTATACTTTGCCATCTCAATGAGATTTCTTTCTTCGTTGAAGATTGAAATTTGACATGCCATAGAACGCCCCCTTCCGAGAGAAGGCATTAGAGAATACTCCTTGTCTGACTGTCCTCGAAATAGCAACATTTCATTTTTCTCAGCACCATTTCTAACAAGCGTCGAGTTTATTTTATTAATTGCGGAAACGTATTCAGAAACGCTGTTAATGATCAATCCCATAAATTACTCCTGTTTTTAGATAATACCATGTTTTTTAGCATAGTTAAGCAATATTGCACAGCACTCTGCAGTCAGAGCTTCTTTGTATTGTGGATCAACTTTATCAGCACTATCAAGAAAATCTTGCAATTTGCGAGCGGTATCGGCTACTTGAAAAACTTGATTCTGGTGATACTGTTGCTGTGCATGCAGCTGAATATAATTATAATTCCAAATATTATACACTGACTCACACCTCCAATTTCCCTGTTACTGCCTCGTATATGAGACTCTTTTTGTATTCTGTTGATTTATTGATGGCTACCTCTTTTTTTGCAATAACCGCATCAATTCTGCTACATTTTTCTTTCAAATAATTCGCTATCATAATTTGCTCATCGTAAGGGGGCAGGTGTACTTTGGTTCTATTTATGCTATCAATGCCCAAATTTCCTTGGTTAGCTGTTCCCGTTTCATATAAAAAGATAGAATCCAGAATGCGATTATCTTTAAGTAAATAATTGTAATATTCAGCGTGTATATGTGCCTTTTTTCTAAAACAACCGACACGTTGATTGAGGTATAAGTTTTTTGTTTGTATGTGAAAATTATCCAAAATCAAAGTGTAAAAGTAGTCTCTTTTACCTTTTGTTCCTGTCATAGTAAATAAAATATCGCCACATTGCAACTTGAATTTTATTACCTGTTCAGCTAAATCGTCGGATATATAAACGGGATTTGCATCAAATAACAGTCGATCGTTCTTTACATTACCTATACGAACAATCAAGTTTTCTGTTTCCGAAACATATAAGTCACTGTTAAAAGCATATCCACCCAAGAATGTAAACAGATTTGCTAATTTGGCAACTCCCCAATGCTCCGGTATCATACCGATCCATTCGATACCGCTGTCCTTCATGGGCACATCGGGATTGAGTCCTTTGGTAACCGCCTCGGTGATGACCGCTTGTTTGTACTCTTTCAGCTTGTCGATAATCTGCTGTAGCTTTTCTATGTATCGGTCAATCTTCCCGCACTTGTCATCCAAAAAGTCGGCAATGCGTTTTTGTGTTTTGAAATCAGGTGAAACAATAGGAAAATTCATTAATGTTTCATGATTTAGCGTCCATCGATTATCAAAAGACACACCTTTTCCATGCGCAAAAAGAACCATCATCCAATATTGAACTTTAAAGTAGTAATCATAAAATTTTGAGAAATAGCCTTCTTTGTTTTTTAGATTTACATATGCCGGACTAATTACGCCTTCAACTTCAGATAAACTACAATTTGCACCACTATATAAATCCATGGGATTAAGCAAAAGGTCACCTACTGAAACAGGATTGTAGTTATAGTAACTTTCTGCTACTTGTCCCTCATTTGTGCTCACATCACGGACTCTTACTCCAGAACGTGCTAAGGAAAGAACTACGGGATTTTCCTGCTGTGCTTTTTCATTCTTTCTTACAAATGCTTGCTTAACTTTAACTATTCCCCAATCTTCCGGAATCTCGCCGATCCATTCAACTCCACTGTATTTCATTTTTTGCATTATCTTCCCATTCCAATCTATCAAAATCGCCGTAATACTCGTTGAAAATATCCCTTGCCTTTTCAAGATAATTCAAATGCCAACGGATTTTTTGCAAAACGGCTTGATTTGTTTCAGTTAACTTTTTCTCGTACATTATTTCATGACTGAATCTAAGAGATTGTTCAGCCGTAGGCATTTCGTCATAATTGATGTAATCTATAAATAGCGAACCATCATTATTTTTTAGGCAACTAAACACTTCATCAAATGATTTACGATTATCAATTTGAGAAGAATTCATAAGCTCTGCTAATTCGTTTGAAATTACAATTCTCGGATATATGGCGACCTTTTCTTCAAGATTAACAACATCCACAAGTCCACTGCCCCATACCATAACATCATTAATAGCTAACATACCTATCGTAATTCCACCGCGGAATAGCACCCCCTGATATAAAAACCGAAGAAGAAAATGCTTTAGAAATTTAACAACACTATCATAAGCAGCATACCAATCTCCGTCATCATCAAGTTCATGTGCAATCAAAATATTGTCAGAGAATACTTTGAAGACAAGGTTACCGAATATGTGCAGTTTTGATTCCATTTCAATAGCAAAACTATATGCCTCATAAATCATATCAAAGAATTCTTCTGCCTTTTTGGAATTGATTATTTGCTTAGTTCCCAATACATCTAAATAACAAATAACATATTCCTTTTCAATAGGTTTTTCAGCAAAATCAATTCTAATCGGTTCTTGCTCTTTGCCTAAGTTCATTCAAATATCTCCTCTAAACTACCTTCTAACTCGGTTTCCAGTTCCATAATTTCTGCCATGATTTCGGCAGAGGAACGGGGCGCTTCGTACTTGTAGAAATACCGTGTAAACGGAATTTCATAACCGACCTTTGTCTTGCTTTCGTCAATCCATGCGTCTGGCACAAAGGGCAGCACTTCCCGCTTAAAATATTCCTCTATATCCTCAGTCAGCGGCACATTTTCGGTATCGCGCAGGGAAGTGTCGGCTACAGGTTTACCTTTTTTCATAACAGGATTGCCGTTTTCATCCCTTTGCGGTCTTTCCACCGTAATTTTAGAATATCCGAATTCCTCATTGCCAAAAATCTTGCTGATTTCGTTCTCGGCAAAGTCGCCGTAAATACGGGTAATTTCAGCTATTTGTTCAGGCGAAATATCGTTTCTCTTGTTGCCGAGCGCTTTGCGGCGCTTTTCAAACAATCCGTTTGCGTTGATAAGTTGCACCTTTCCCACACGGTGTGACGGCTTCTTATTGGAAAGTACCCAAATATACGTCGCAATGCCGGTATTGTAGAAAATATCATTAGGCAAAGCAATAATGGCTTCCAGTAAATCGTTTTCAAGAATATATCTGCGGATTTCGGAAGGTCCGCTTCCGGCATCCCCCGTGAACAACGGCGAACCGTTATGAATAATGGCAACACGGCTACCGGTCGGTTTCATCTTTGAAATTGCGGTTTCAAGAAATAGCATTTGTCCGTCTCCGACAGCCGGAAGTCCTGCGCCGAAACGGCCGGCAAAGCCAAGTTTTGCTTCTTTTTCTACAGCGTTCTTTTCGTTTTTCCACTCTCTGCCGAAAGGCGGATTAGAGAGAATATAGTCAAAGGTTTGGTCGGCAAACTGATCATCTGATAAAGTGTTTCCGCTGCGGATCTGTGTAGCATCATTTCCCTTGATAAGCATATCCGCTTTGCAAATGGCAAAGGTTTGATCGTTGATTTCCTGTCCGAATGCCAAAAGCTCGGCGTCGGCATTCAGTTTATGTAAATAGTTTTCCGCAACCGAAAGCATACCGCCCGTTCCACAGGCAGGGTCATAGATGGTTTTAGCAACATGGTCGCCGGCAAGAAAGCTACTGTCATCATAGAAAAGAATGCTTACCATCAGCTCAATGACTTCACGGGGCGTATAGTGCTGTCCTGCATCCTCGTTATGCGCTTCGGAGAATCTGCGGATGATTTCCTCAAAGATATATCCCATTTCAAGGTTGGAAATGTGGTCAGGATGCAGGTTCGCCTGCGGTGTTGTAAATTCCTTCAGCACAATATAGAGAATGTTTTTCTGTGCCATAGTGGTGATATGGCCGTCAAACTTGAATTTTTCGATTATTTCGGAAACATTGGGAGAAAAGCCGTTGAGATAGTCACGGAAGTTCGCCTCGATGTTATCCGGATCATCAAGCAGTTTTTCAAATGTAAATTTACTTGTGTTATAAAATTGATATCCGGAAGCCTTGCGCAACAAAATATCACGCATCGGAAGTTCCTTCACTTCTTCATACTTTTTCAGTACAGTCTCCTTGGTATCCGCCAAAATGCAGTCGAAACGGCAAATAACAGTCAGCGGCAGTATCACTTCGCCGTATTCGTGCGGCTTATACACCCCGGTAAGCTTGTCCGCAATCGCCCAAATCAGATTTGCCTTTTCGTTTATATGTGAACTTAAACTCATGCTAAGACTCCTTTATAATCATGCTATTACATTATAGCAAAAGCAATGTACAATAAAACGGACTTTTATAATTCTTCCGTCTTGAATGTTGTATATCCCTCGTAATAGTAGCTGTGGTCGATGCCTTTCATATAGACTTCACGGCTGTTGATATCATCAGTTAAGGCATTTTTAAGAATATGCTTAATTTCGATGTCCTTAATCGGACTGCGTTCCATTGCGAGGAGATAATCCTCTTTATCGACCTGACTCCAATCGACTACTTTTCCAATCTCTTTCTTTAAAATGCAGTCGAGCCATATACGTGTACTTCTGCCGTTGCCTTCGCGGAAAGGATGAGCGATATTCATTTCTACATACTTTTCGATGATTTCGTCAAAAGTGGACTGCGGCATTTTATCGATATTTACAAGAGCCGCTTCCAAATACATCAGCGGTGCAAAACGGAAATTACCTTTTGAAATATTTACGGTGCGGATTTTTCCTGCGAAATCATAGATATCTTCAAACAAATATTTATGGATTGATTTTAGAGATTCAAATTTACCCGCCACTAATTTATCGAGAATACCGTTTTCAAAAAGTTCGATAGCTTTCTTTTTACTGATTCTTTCTTCCGCCTCGGCAAGCTCCGGAGCAGAAGTAATTCCTAATTTATTTTCCAACGCCATTATTTATCCCCCTTTGTTTCATCGGGGATAAACTCCATAATATCATCCACACCGCAATTAAGGGCGGCGCAGATTTTACCGAGGGTTTCGACAGTAACATTCTCGCCCTTGCTCATTTTGGTAATAGTGTAATTGCTTATCTCGGCAACCTTTGCAAGGTCTTTTTTCTTCATATCGTGGTCAATCAAGAGTTTCCACAGCTTCTTGTAACTAACAGCCATAAAACGCACCTCATAGAAAGGATATAATTTAACGGATATAGTATATCACATCAAACTCGTTTTTTCAATATTAAATATAGCGATAACAGTATTTAAGTTCAAAAAATCTGTAAATTTAATTGAATGTCATTATGACTTATGGTATAATACTCACATCAATTTAAAGAGGAACTTTCTATGAACAATTCACTTATTCCGCCAATCAATCCCAATACATTTAATCCAAAGGTAATAAACGAAGAAACAAATAAAACCTTAAAGCAATTATTTAAAGGTAAAATAAACGGCAGCTTCTTAATAAAAATAAAAAGTGCCGTTATTATTAAACTTAGTACACAGCTTTTGGAATATTATAATTTCCATTTTAATAGCGAAAGAATTGTTACAGGACGCGATGAAACTCCCGAATATGATATATGTCGAATGATTGTCGGAATACACCGTCATCACTCTATCTTCCTCTCAAAGGAAGAAATCCGCAACAACGAAAAAAGTGAATCATATCAAAAACAGATAGTTAAAGAAACAATAGAAAAGATTAAACTTCGTCAATACGGCAGTGCATTTTTCCGCAAAAAACAACTGATAATCGGTGATGAATTTCTGTATTTTCCTGTACCTTATGACTTGTTTGCCATGTGCATGAAATCCGTTTTATTGCTGAATAATAGTTCCAATCGGTTGGCTGTTAATTATGGTGACATAGTGAGTACTGCTTTATCTGCCTTAACTTTGATGGAAAACAACTTTCTCAGTAATGCATATCCTCCGTGCCGAGGTATGATTGAGTTGTACATAAAAACACTTATTCTGCAAAAGCACCCAGAGGCTATTAAGGCTTATGATGAATTTAGTAACTTTGAGATAGAGCAATCTTGTTG